>Ga0272441_10005672_pt1 | contig 21465 bp, 16 predicted proteins | sample SSMProp6N_FD_193582 | JGI IMG/M metagenome (GOLD analysis project Ga0272441, IMG submission 193582) | Marine sediment archaeal communities from Little Sippewissett salt marsh, Falmouth, MA, United States - SSM-Prop-6N | ecosystem: Environmental > Aquatic > Marine > Wetlands > Sediment ... | reverse complement strand
AGCAGGTATACTGGTTGAAGTTACTCCGATAGCAGAAACAGGGATAACCGAAGGGGAACCTGTGAAGAGCCAGGTTTTTGAGCCTCTGTCGGAACCTATTGGATAGAGTTAAATATCAATCTAAATTGTATTAGATAATACAGTGTCCCAGTGTAATGAAGTCAAGTGGGACATCTTTTTGTATCCCGGAATCTCAAAAAGTCGCTCGATGAACATAACAGCCGCGCCCCGGGCAACATCAAAACCGGAGAAAACAGCTCTTTTTACCAGCCTGATATTTTCATCCTGCCCCATATATGAATCTGAAAGGCGGGTGGAAAGGACTTTTACGACTTCGTCAAACCTTTCCGCAAAGATACCGCCTACATAAATACACCCGGGATTGAAAAGGGACACAGCAACGGAAAGGTTCAAAAAAAGCTCTTCAATGATGTCCGGAAAAGCATCGTTCAAATCTCTTCCCTTGCCGCTGCGCTTATTGAGAAATGAAATCTGTTCCCTGTCTCCTTTTTTCCAGCCTGTGCCGACAAATTCCCCGGAGAGAAAATCTTCACCGTAGTAGAGGGTCCTGTTTATGACAATTCCCAGGCCCAGTCCGAGCCTGCGCCGGGGATTGCCTTTCCGTTCATTCATCAGTTTCGGATAAATAAAGAAAAAATTGTTCGGGCCTGAAGCTCCCTGCCTGACCAGTTCCCCCCAGGCGCAGCAGTTGGCATCATTTTCCACAGCCATAGGAGCATCCACAGCTCCTTCCAGCATCAGGAGAAGAGGATAATTGGACATACTGAAGGAAGCTGAGTCAATAACATCTCCGCTGAAAGGATTTACACAGCCGGAGATTCCTATGCCGATTCCGAGAAGAGGCGGTGTCCTCTTTTTTACAGCACCCCTGATATACGAGATGATGTGTTTAAAAAAATCCCTCGGATTGTCTATTCCCTTTGTTCCTGGTATTTCCGTTTCCAGCAGGGCAGTGCCGTTAAGATCAGTAAGAACAGCCTTGGGCTCAAGGTGGTTAAACTCAATTCCCAGAACAGAACCGAAAGAGGGATTTATTTCCATGTAGATGCGTTTTCTGCCTACCCCTGAACCATTATCCTGGAGAGATATCTCCCGGACAATACCTGTATTCAGGAGGTCGGAAACAATAGTAGAAATTGTGGATTTATGGAGTCCCAGTTTCTGGGCAACCTCAATTCTGCTGATTGCTTTTTCATCCCTGATGGTTTTCAGGATAAGAGCTCTATTCACCTGTTTTTTAAGGGTTTTTGTTTCTCCGAGCATTAAAGATTTTCCGTCCGTCTCCTGAGCTCCCTGGAAAGGGTGAAAAACTCATCAAGGTTCATAGAGCGCATAAAGACAAATCCCCTGGTCGCACGAATGAGGGCGCTGGGATGCTCATAAAAGAAATCCTTGCCGAGGCAGGTTTTAAGGATTTTATACTGCTCCACCTGTATCTGCTGGGAAAGCCCGGGAAAGGGCCCGTCATAATCATAACTGGGGAAGGAGGCGTCCTTCTGGGAGAGATAGGTATTCATAAAGGACGATTCCTGAAGTGTGAACATGTTGAGGGACACAGGAACAAATATATTTGCCTCCGAAGGATGGAACCTGTACCACACATTTCTATACCCGATTACCTCAACCTCTTTCCCGGTCTGGTCCCTGAATATTTTAAGGGCTTCGGAAACAGACTGCAGGACCTTATAGTGGGTGTCAGGACCGCTGGCTTCAGGGTCCAGAGCGACTGATACAATATCAGGATTTACCCTGTTCAACAGTGCAAGGACAGGTTTTACGTCCCTGGGGATTGTGGGCTCCTCAGTAAAGATCTCTCCTTTGTAGAAGCCGAGGCGCAGGTTATCAATACATCTTGAATCCCATCCGAAATAGCCCCATAAACAGGCGGATTCCCACTCCCTGCACATACCTTTAAGTTTCTGGATATAGTCCAGGTCCTTTTTTCCCGGATACTGTGTGCGGAAATAACTGATCAGTTCATCTACTCTGTTTCTGATATTGTCCAGATCTTTTTCATCATAAATCTCAATTAAATCCCGCAAAAACCTGCGGAGGGTTCCTTCTTCTTTCAGTTCTTCGGAATTTTCTGTAACTCCGTCAAGATATGTCCATACATCCCGGTCTTTATCAACAGTGCTGTCAAGATCAAAATAGCCCGAATCAAGACGGCTTTTAAATCCGAACTTGTCATTCACCAGAGCAGCGGCCATCCTTTCGCAGATATTCAGCATATAGGCGTTTGTTACAGCGGTGAAACCGCTGGTCATAGTGGTAAAATGATGGGAGTTGGTATGCTCCCGGATATGCCGCACTACATAGGGGAAATAGCCGAGCATTATATCATCGTGATGGGGTTCTGTATGAAGGTACTGTTTATGATTCCGGGTGTTGATCCCTGCCTGAATTTTATCCTTTATCCGGGCTGTTATCATCCGGTTCAGTTCTTCTACAGATTTTCCGCTCTTTTTCAGCAGGTGTCTGCCGAAATCTGATTGTGAATAATCTTTCTTTGTTAGACTTTCTATCTCTTTTCCCTGTCCCCAGGCAATATCAATTACAACCCGCTCAATATCCTGCTCATCAAGCTCTTTTTCTGAAAAATGATAAATATTTCTGGCATTCAGGCTTTTTGCTGCCCCGTTGGTGATATAAAACCGGGACTGAGGGAGGTCCTGAAGGGAAGTAGCCGGATAGAGAATATTTTTTTCCTCGGTAATTGCCTGACCGGTGATTTTCGCTTTTGCCTCTCCGGCAGCCATTATCACTGCAACACATTTCTTATTGTAGGTGATCGTTGAAAGTCCGATGGTTATAACGAGACGGTTTTTTGCAACCTCAATTCCACCCAGGTCCGTTGCTGCAGCTGCCTGGGTTTCATAATTTACTCTAGTCAGCCGGGTGGTGGAGTAAAGATCAGAACCCTTAATATTAAAACCGATATGGCCGTCAGGGCCGATGCCTCCGAGGAAAAACCCAATACCCCCGAGGTCCCTCACCATCTCTTCATACTCACAGCACCATTGATCAACATTTTCCAGAACTGATTTCTGCAGACGCTCCTGCTTCCCCAGGGGATTTCTGTACCGCAGGGACAGGTCCACTGTTCCATCAATCCAAACATCCTCAAGGTCCATGCCCGCGGGCAGACCGATCTTTTCCGCATTGATTAGGAGCGCTTTCTTCGGGTCCAAACCGAATCCCTCGATATAATATTTATTCACATAATAATAAAAGCTGTTGGTATGATGGGGATTCATGGGATAAAACTCATCTATCTGGACGAAGCGCAGTCCCCGCAGGTCGATCTTTTTCCCCGTATCAATGCCCCACTCAGACAGCTCTTTCTGCACATCCTTCTGGTTCCAGCCTTGAATTATCCTCTGGGTCTCCCGTATAAAATATTCAGGAGTCTTTCCTGTAGGAAGAGAAGCAACCCCGTCAGGATTTTCCTGAATCCACTCAATAAACCGCAAAGCAGTAAGCTTTCCGAGAAGAGGAAAATTATCTACTACTATTACCGGTATTTTTTCTTCAGGAGTAAATTGCTCCTGAATACCGTTGGCATCAAGAATGGTTTTTTCGACTTTTGTGAGTTTCCTCATTGCGCACCTCGGCTTTTATTAGTTTGTTCAATAAACCAACTAAAAATATAATTTCTTTACCCGGAAATGTAAATACCTACATACGGCCGCTGGACCATCGTCCAATATCATGAAATCCGAGTCGTTTATAAATCTGCCCGGCTTCAGGATTGTTATAAAAAAGATACGCCCTCTTCCCTTCGGATAGAAGTTCTCTGCAGAGTGAGAGCATACAGAGAGAAGCAAAACCCCGGTTTCTCCACTCCTTTGCCGTACACACCCCAAAGATAAGGGCGGCTTTCGGGTTTTCCGCTGTACTTCCCGCACAGCTGATGATCCCGCCTTCCCGTATGCAGTAATAATATCTCCCGGTCCCTGAGGAAAGAGTGGCCTGCAGCACTTCGCGGGTCAATCCCATTTCCCTGAATTCTTCTATTCCCTTCTGCAAATCAAAGAGTGTTTCCGCATCCTCCGCTTTAGCCTTTTGTATCTCACCGTCTGTTTTTGGGGAAAATGTACTGCTGATTTTCCTGAGTTCAGCAAAATAAAAACGCTGAATTGATGTAAAAGGAATATATTTGTTCACTGACCTGATTCGGTCATCCTTCCCGGAAATCAGTTTGAAATCCGGATGTTTTCCTGCAATCTCAGCAAGACCCTGTTCATCAAAGGATCCCTGCCCGGCAATTATAAAATGGCTGTAGTACCGCAGGAGAATTCCGGAAATTCCGGCAGCTGTATTATCATCTATCCAAACCTCCTGAAAAGGCTGATCAAATCCGAAGTTCTGAATATCACTGATCAGAAAAAGATTGTATGCCGGTTCCTGTAAAAGGAATTCAAAAATGGGCTTTTCATCTTTTATGCAAGCTTTTCTAATCATGCCGAATAGTATATCATACCTGATATAAACAACTATGAAGTTCATCGGAGATTTTCATATACACTCTCATTTTTCCATTGCCACAAGCAAACTCCTTCTTCCTGAACATCTGGACCTGTGGGCACGGATCAAGGGCATCGGGGTTGTGGGAACCGGAGATATCAGTCATCCTGGCTGGCTTCAGGAACTGGAGCAAAAACTTGAACCTGCTGAAGAGGGCCTCTACACCCTTCGGGATGATCTTTCACTGACCCGAACAGACCCCTGGGAAGGCATTGTTTCTGATGGCCCCGGGGACAAACCCAGGTTCATCCTTACCGGAGAGATCAGCAGTATCTATAAGAAAAACGGAAAAGTCCGGAAAAACCACAACCTTATTTTCATTCCGAATTTTGAAACCGCTCGAAGGTTTCAGCAGGAACTCGGCAGCCGGGGAAACATTTCCTCCGACGGCAGGCCTATCCTCGGCCTTGACGCAAAGGAACTTCTGGACCTGGTGCTGAATATTTCAGACAATACTTTTTTTATTCCCGCCCACATCTGGACCCCATGGTTTTCCGTACTGGGAGCAAAGTCCGGATTTGATTCCCTAGAGGAGTGTTTTGAAGATCTAACCGGCGAGATCCATGCAGTAGAAACCGGCCTTTCCTCGGATCCTCCCATGAACTGGCTGTGCAGTTTTCTGGACCCTTTTACTATTATATCGAATTCCGATGCCCACTCTCCGGAAAAACTCGGCAGAGAGGCAAACTTTTTTGATACTGAACTTTCCTATCCTCATATTATCAGTGCACTAACAAAAGGCACCCCTGAAGGCTTCCGGGGAACTATTGAGTTCTTTCCCCAGGAAGGCAAGTATCACTATGACGGGCACCGGAAGTGCAATATCCGGTACAATCCCCTGGAAACCTTTGAACACGGAACTGTCTGCCCCGAATGCGGGAAAAAGCTTACAGTGGGCGTAATGAGCAGGGTCGCGGAACTTTCGGACCGGGAATCTTATGAAGACCGTCCGGAACGCTCGCCTTTTATTTCCCTCATTCCCCTGAAGGAAATCCTCTCTGAAATTCTCGGGGTTGGGCCTAACTCCAAAAAGGTTAAAACAGCTTTCAGGAACTGCATTCAGAAGGGTAAATCGGAATTCAATATTCTACTGAACCTGCCCGGGGAAGAACTTTCAGCAATCGGCGGGGAGATCCTCCAGGAGGGGATCCGCAGGATGCGGAACCGGGAAATATTTGTCCAGGAAGGCTTCGACGGGGAATACGGAAGAATAACTGTATTTAAAGAAGGGACCGTGTTTACCAGAACTCCCCTTTTCGAAGGTTTTACAGTAGAAAAACAAACAGACATCTTCGGAGAATCACCGGAACCGAGGGAATACATCCCCTTTAACTGCAGACGTTTCCGGGAAATCAGAGAGGCGCAAAAACAGGAATCCCCGGCAACGGGAAAAGATCAAAACATAAAAGAAACCGCACCCCGGGATTTTCTGACTGAATTAAGCCCCCTCCAGAAGGAGGCTGCTGAACACGGCCGGGGCCCGGAATGCATAATCGCAGGTCCGGGATCCGGAAAAACCCGGACCCTGGCAGCCCGGACGGCAAATCTTATTAAAAATAAAGGAGTACCGGCCGAGTCAATTCTCTGCATCACCTTTACCAATAAAGCCGCCTCGGAAATGAAGGCCCGGCTGAAAAAACTTTTTCCTGACACCCCATCTTTACCCCTGATCACCACTTTTCACTCCTTCGGCTTCAGCCTAATCCGGGAATACATGGGCGATCCTATGCTGATAGATGAAGAAGGGCAGATTGAGATAATCATGTCCCTTGAAGATACCGGCAGGCGTTCGGCCGTAAAAACTGCAAGGGCAATACATGATGTAAAAAACAGGCATAAAGAACCTTCTGACGCACTGCGTTCTTCATATCAGAATTACACAGAATACCTTCGGAACAATAATTACATTGACTTTGATGACTGCATTACTATTCCCATTGATATACTTGAAAAAAACCGGGAAATTTTGAAAGAGATCCAGAGCCGTTATACCTGGATATGTATTGATGAATTCCAGGACATCAATGCCGCCCAGTACCGGTTCATACAACTGCTGGCTCCTTATGAAAACGCGAATATCTGCATAATAGGAGACCCGAACCAGGCGATTTACGGTTTCAGAGGTTCTGATAATTCTTATATTTCCCGCTTTAAAGAGGATTACCCTGGATATAAAGAATTTACCCTCTCCTTAAGCTACAGATGCCCGGACACCCTGATTAAGGCGGCAAGCCAGGTTCTGGTACCGGAGCAGGGATCGGCATCAGTTCAGCTGAAAGGAAAAGACGGGAGTATGAAAATTCACTGTTCGGAGCACGGATCTGATAAAAGTGAAGGGGAATTCATCGCAAGGAAAATTGAAGAAATGGTAGGAGGCGTTCGGTTTTTTTCCATGGACAGTGATGTTGCAGAAGGGAATGAAACCGGGGGAATATCCAGCCTGAGCGATTTTGCCGTGCTCTGCAGAACATCCCGGCAGATGGATGCAATAGAAAAAGCCTTTCTTGATCACGGTATTCCCTTTCAAAAAGTGGATAACAAACCCTTCTACCTTCAGGAACCGGTAAATAAAATTATCCCTGAAATCGCAAAGTATGCATCAGTTAAAGAGCAAAACAGAACAGAATCCCTCGGGGAACTGATTACCCGGCTGTGCGGAGAAGAAAATATCGGTGCTCCACACACAGGTGCACTTCTAAGACTGGCTGAATCCTGCAGTAATGACGGGAGAAATTTTATCACCAGGCTTCGACTCAGAAGCTCCCAGGATGATTATGACAGCTCTCTGGAAGGCGTTGCTCTTATGACCCTCCATGGGGCAAAGGGTCTTGAATGGAAGGCGGTTTTTATCCCGGGATGCGAGGAGGGACTTATCCCTTACTCCCTTTTTCCAAACCAGGCAATTGATCCGGATGAGGAACGCCGGCTTTTTTATGTAGGTATTACCAGATCGCAAAATCATCTCTTTCTTACCTGGGCAAAAAGAAGGTTTCTCTTCAACAGGGAAATCAAACTGGCGAAAAGCTCATTCTTAACCAGAATTCAGAAAGATCTTACTGAGAATATTACTATCACATACAAAAAGAAACACAAAGAAAATCATCAGCTGGACCTCTTCACCTGAACCTTTTCCCGGAAAAAATGGTGGAAAAAACAATACAAGTATAGGAAAATACAAACATGAGAAAGCTCATATTTTCTTTCCTCTCTTTTATTATACTTACCGGATGCAATTATTTTGACACTCCTTTTTCATTTAATAACGGGAATTCACCTGATCCTGAAGTCATGGAAATCACCAGCAGGGACATTACAGTAGACGGGAACCCCGGAGACTGGCAGGGGATTTTCCCTGTTGTATCAGATCCGGCAGAGGACAGTGCAGCGGATTATGAAGCAGGGGATATACGAAATATGTATGTCGCATTGAACCCTGAAAAAACTGCCGTTTTCTGCCTGATTGAAATGGATGCCCTATTTGATGAGTTTCTTAACGCGGTTCATATCAACTGGCACGGATCTTATTGGATGAATATAAATATAACATACACCGGATCCTCCTGGGAGGGTATAATTCAAATTGACTATGAGATGGATGAGACTATAGACGCGTCATTTCCATTAACCTCGACAAGTGTACAAAGTCCCTACATAGAATTCAGTTTTGAGCGTTATCTTGACACCTTTGATATTATGCCCCCCTATGAGTGGATTTTTATTGACCTCAGTTACTACGCAGAACCGGTTTCCCAGGAAACAGACAGGACGAATACATTTCTCTGTTTGGCAGCAGAATAAATGAATAAAATAGAATCAATACTTGCAAATTCCTATTCCCAAAACCGGGAAACCCTTTATGAACACGAAGTATATGCAGTTCTTTCTCATTTAGGTTTTTATGTACCGAAACACAGTCTTGTTTCATCTTCAAAGGAAATTACCCATGAACTTCTCCACAGCTTCGGAAGCGCAAAGGTTGTTCTGAAAGTTGTTACTCCGGAAGTCGCCCACAAGAGGAAAGCCGGAGGTGTAGTTTTTGCCTACAAAGATCTTGAGTTTATCCGTTATTCCTTTGAAAAGCTGAGAAAAAATTTCGCAGACCGTAATATCAAGGTCCCTCACATTCTCATAACGGAATACATTGAGTATGATAAAGACCTCGGAAATGAAATTCTTCTCGGTTTCAGGGAAAGCGAAAGTTTCGGACCTGTAATATCCTTCAGTAAAGGGGGAAATGATGCTGAACATTTTGCCGCCAACTTCAGCCCTCCGAACATTGTTCTTCCTCCCATAAGTAAAGAATGGGCATTGACTCTGCTCCAGTCAACAAAGATCTATGAGAAATACTGCGCCGAGGGAAATCAGGAATATATCAACACTATCGTGGATGCAAATGAGCGGTTCAGCAGACTGTCTACATCCTTTTCAAATTTTTTTCCAGGACCTACATCTTTTGCAATTCACGAATTTGAGATAAACCCCTTTATCTTTGACGATGAAGGCAGGCTGATTGCCCTTGACGGATATGCGTCATTCGGGAAAAAGGACTCTGATCCGGTAAACCTTTCTGTTCAGAATAAAGAAACCCTCCGTCCCTTTTTCGAACCCCAGGGTATTGCGGTGGTAGGCGTAAGTTCTTCTGACCCAATGAAGGCGGGAAATATTATTGCGGAAAATATGCTTGATCTGGGAAGAGATGATATTTACTGCGTTAATCCGAACGGCGGAACAGCTGCAGAATTTTCCATGTTTAAAAATATTATTGATATTTCCGAACATGTAGATCTGGCTATCATAACTGTACCTGCGGAGGCGGTTCTTTCTGTTGTTAAGGACTGCACCGAAAAAGACATACGCGCTCTTCTGCTGATTCCCGGGGGTTTCAGCGAGACCGGGGAAAAGAGAAACCTTGAAAATTCCATTCTGGAAACCGCAAAAAAACACTCCATGAGGATTATGGGGCCCAACTGCCTCGGCATTATATCCGCGGGAACAAAAAAGCAAAAGGGTATAAATACATTTTTCATTCCTAAAGAAAAATTCACGATTAATTTTGAACGGGAACAGAATGTCGTTCTCTTAAGTCAAAGCGGTGCTATGGGATTAATGGAGATCGATAATCTTAAAAACGCCATTTCACCAAAGGTAATTGTATCCTACGGAAACCAGCTTGATATTGACCCTTCAGACCTGGTTCAGTACTTCGAAAAGGACCGCTCCATAGATGTGATTGGTCTTTATATAGAAGGATTTAACAAGGGAGCAGGCAGAAAATTTTTCGATATTACCAAAAAAACAAAAACCCCTATCATTGTGTATAAGGCAGGACGCACAGAAGAAGGGCAGCGCGCCACCCGGTCCCACACTGCAAGTATATCCGGCGAATATGCAGCGGCAAAAGCATCCATGAAACAGGCAGGTTTAATCGTTGCTGATTCAGTGATGGATCATGCTGATTTTATAAAAACCTTCGCTCTTCTTCATAATGTCATGGTAAAAGGAAACAGGGTAGCTGTTGTTGCGAATGCGGGATATGAAAAGACCTATGCGGCTGACAATATTATGGACATGGAACTCGCAACACTTGATCCAAAAACAGAGCAGGACCTTCGGAAGATCCTCCCCTCTTTTGTAACCGTTGACCCCCTCCTTGACCTTACCCCTATGGTCTCTGATGAAGAGTATGAAAAAAGCATTGACTGTATATTGGCATCTGAAAATGTGGATGCCTTGTGCATCTCTATAGTTCCTCATGCCCAGCTTATCCATACAACTGACCAGGAAATCGAGGAATACAAAGAAAACATTGCTGCCAGAATCGTTCGTACTGTACAGGAACATAAAAAACCTGTAACAGTTTCCGTCAGCGTCCTGGGAGGGCCGGACGCCGTATACAACAAACTGATAACGGTTCTCGAGGAAGGCGGTGTTCCAACTTTTATCTCCGCAGGCAGGGCAATGTTCTGCTTAAATGAATTTATTAAATATCATCTTGTCCGCAAAAGCGGACATTTCAGCGAATGGCTGAAAGATTAATACCAGAATTAATTATTCTATACTGATGAATTTTATCCCATTCTCAGAACTGTACTCTAAAGCCTGCTGCAGAATATCATTCGGCACTGAATTCTCCAGATTTTTCGTTACCGACTCTTCTGTTAATTCAATAGAATCCATAAACACCCGGGGCGACTCATAATCCGCATTTAAAATAAGGCATTTCTCAGCGCCTTTTTCATTCGTCCAGAGATTCCATACTGGAAGATCATAGGAACCTTTATTCGGGTCTCCTGTGCGGAAAAAATTATGCTGATATTCTGTCAGTATTTGCTCCAGAGCAAAAGCCCCTTTTTCATTTTTCGAAGTCCGGAGAAACAATTTAAAAATCAAGCTCCTTTTCAGGTTCCCCATAAAAAACGGCATTTCCATGCCATGACACGCTCCGAACAGATATCCGTTTTTTCCCGGGAGTATACTTTCTCCCTTTTCATCCTCTGTCCCCCAGTCAAATCGATAAACAAAAATATCCGGCTGCTCAGGAAACCGGGAAAGAACCCGGGCAATAGAATCCACTCCGAAAACCTTCCAGTAACTGCTCCCGAGTCCTGTTACAGCATAATATAGCTCTTCATTTTTACGCAGTTTCCTGTCCCCTGAAAAAAAGAGTTTTACTTCATCTTTATTGCTTCCGATTATAATCGGAACTTTATTCGGGTACGTTCCCATCCAGAAAGCTCCCTGCCCGGATTCAGGAATCACAGCGCCGTCAATATAGTTCTGGGTAAAATCAATCATCCCGAAATACCCCGGTTCATAACACCTGAGGATTTCCTTTGGTTTCTTCCCCCGCAGATAGGATGCTGTTTCCTCCATGGACATCCCGCTCCCGGAAGTTCTATCCTTTTCCAGGAGTGTTTTCAGGACTTTTTCTCCCTTAAAATCCCCCTCCTCCTGGGAACTCAGAATGATCCCTCCGCTCCGGATCAGTGCTTTATGAAACAGCCCCTGAGCTTCAGGTACAAGGAGGAGAGTAAGAATATTGATTCCCCCAGCTGATTCTCCTCCGATAATTACATTATCCGGGTCTCCGCCGAAAGCTTCTATGTTCTCATGAATCCATCGGAGGCTCTGGATAATATCAAGGGTCCCGTAATTCCCCGAACTGTCCAGGGGTGATGCATTTTTTCGTAAAGCTGGATGGGTAAACCACCCGAAGGGTCCAAGACGGTAATTCATGGACACAAATACAGCATCAGCCTTTTCCGCGAGAAATTCTCCGAGATATTCATTGGAAAAATCAGCCGAACCTGTCGAATTGCCTCCCCCGTGAATCCACACAAAAACCGGAAGTTCTTTATCAAGGGACTGGGGCCGCCAGATATTGAGATAAAGGCAGTCTTCCTTACCGATAATCTTTTTTTTACTGAAAGTTGCGTACTGCGGACAGTGGCTGCCGTAACGCCGGGCGTCCAAAACACCTTTCCAGGGAGAAGGTTCTACAGGAGCCCTCCAGCGAAGATCTCCTACTGGAGGCCGGGCATAAGGAATACCCTTCCATACCCATGTATCTTCCCTTCCTATATAGCCTTTTATCCTCCCAAGCCTGGAAGTAACTTCCCCTTCCCCCTGCCACTGGGAGAGAGTATATTTTTCCAGTCCGGGATCAAAGGTTATATCAGGAACCGTTGTACAAGCAAACAATAAAACCGGTAATAAAAAAGTTATTATTATTCTTTTCATATACTTACACTGTAGTTGCATAAAAAAGATTTTTCAATAATAATTCTCATAATGCACAACAGCAAATTTGATGAAATTGACACAGCGATTCTTGAAAAACTCCAGAAAAACGGCAGGATAACGAACGCCCAACTGGCAAATGAGGTGGGGATTTCACCTTCTGCCATGCTCGAAAGGGTAAAAAGACTGGAGAGAACAGGGGTAATCCGTAAATATGTGGCTATTGTAGACCCGGAAAAAATCGGAAGGAACATGTTCGGATTAGTCTCTGTTTCATTAGCTGCCCATCAATATTCATCAATAAACCGTTTTGAATCTGAAATCTCCAAGCTTTCGGAAGTGCTCGAATGCTACAACATCGCAGGGGAGTACGATTTCCTCATAAAAATTATATGCTCAAGCATGAAGGAATACCAGGAGTTCCTGATAAAAAAACTTACAAAAATTGAAGGCATCGATAAAGTTCATACAAACTTCATCCTCTCTACTGTAAAACACAGCACGGTTATACCCCTGAAACAGGAAACCTAGTACCCTCTCCATGGAAAAACTTTTTTTTCTATATATCTCAGAAAAACATCAAGGCCGTATCCTAATGCGCCCATTACAATTATCCCTACAATGACAATATCAGTCCGGAGATACCGGGAAGCATTTAAGACCATCCATCCAATACCGGAATTCGCAGCAACCATTTCCGCTGCGACCAGAGTACCCCAGCAGACCCCCATCGCTACCCTCATACCGGTAACGATTCCCGGCATCGCATTGGGAAGGATGACAAACCTGAGGACCTGTTTCGGCCGGGCGCCGAGGGAATAGGCGGCCCGTAATTTTTCCAAAGGAACGCTCTGAACCCCTGCCCGGGTGTTAATTACAATTACCGCAAAACTTGCAAGAAAAAGCAGAGTGATTTTACTCACATCCGTAATTCCAAGCCAAATGATAATAATCGGAATATAAGCCAGAGGAGGTACAGGACGGTAAAGCTCAATAACAGGATCCAGCATAGCCCTGACTTTTTTATTAATGCCCATGGACATTCCCACAAAAATACCCAGAACAGAACCGGAAAGGAACCCTGCCATCACCCGGTATAAACTTATACCGATATGACCGAACAGGGTATGGCCTTTGTAGCCTTGTACTGTTAACTGTACGAACTGTTTTACAACAGATGACGGCGCAGGCCAGAACAATTCAGGTACAATCTTTAATTCACACAGAATAATCCAGACAATTAGGATAATAATTATACTTATAAAACTGAAAATTCTTTTACCCGAAGTACTGGATATATCACCGTATTTATAGTTTTCCCGCATCATCCGGTCTCCAGAGATATATGGGAAAGGATCTCTTCCCTCAGTCTGATAAACTCAGGATCGGATTTAATTTTCCGGGTATCCGATGTTTCCAGATTTACTGAAAAATCTACTGTAAACTGCTCCTTTATTTCCGCCGGAGCAGGCCCCATCACGTAAATATCCGTACCGAGGAAAAGGGCCTCCTCAACATTATGGGTGATGAAGAAAATCATTTTCCCGGTCTGCTTCCATATTTTTAAAAGCATCATCTGCATCTGGTCCCTGGTAAAAGCATCTAATGCGCCGAAAGGTTCATCCATAAGAATGATAAAAGGATCATTAACCAGGCTCCGCACCAGGGCAAGGCGCTGACGCATTCCCCCGGAGAGTTTATAAATCGGGTATTCCTTAAAATTTCCGAGCCCTACAAGATCAAGGAGAAAATTGACTTTTTCCTTTCTCTCCGCTTCTGGTATTCCCCGCATCTTTAATCCGAATTCCGCATTTCCGAAAACAGTAAGCCATTGAAATAAAGCCCCGCTCTGGAAAACCACTCCCCGTTCCGCTCCGGGGCCGGTTACCGGAACTGAGTCAAGGGATATTTCTCCATCTGTAGGCTTGAGGAACCCTGCTGCAATATTAAGAAGAGTGGTTTTCCCGCATCCCGAAGGTCCCAAGAATACTGCGAATTGGCCTTCCTTTATAGTACAGGTTATTGAATTAAGAACTCGCAGAGGAGTATGGTTCAGGGTTTCAAAGGTCATACCTACATTGTTAATGCGTAGGATATGTTTTCCCATAATAATTACTGATTTTTCACCTTCTCATAATACTGCTGATCTATCGTAACGCTGTAATCATCAAGGACATTTTCCAGTTCCCCCTGTTCCTTCAGAAAAAGAGCGACTTTTTTAAGAAAGTCCGCTGCTTCACCGGGATTTTCCTTTGTGCCGAGCCATTGTTCCTGAAGCTGTTCATCCCGTACAAGGAATTTTGTTTTTGATAGGATCATCTCTGTCTGTTCAGGAGTCAAGCCTGCAATTTCAGCAATCAGGGCAGAAGATTCTTCAGGATGTTCCCGGTAATAGAATGTAGACCGGTCCACTACTGAAAGGAATTTGGTTATAAGGTCAGGATATTTTTTCTTAAAAGAATCTCCGGCAACAATAATATCAAAGACTTTCATGCCCCATTCTTCCTTCTGGCCGGCATCAACAAGAAGTTCTCCGTCCTCCAGCATGGCTGATACCGCCGGCTCCCAGGCACAGCCGCAGTCGATATCCTTCCGCTTCATGGCAGAGGTAATATCCTGAGGGGCCATATCATAGAGTTCCAGGGTTCCGGGATCCACACCGGATTTTTGCAGTATTGTCAGGAGATTATAATGAGAAGTAGATCCAAAGGGAACACCGACCTTTTTTCCCGCCAAATCAGCAGGCCGTGAAACACCGCTTCCGTTACGAACAACACAATTGTCATTCTCCAGATAACTGACAGCAATTCCTACAAGGGTGTACGGCACCTTTGAAGAAACTCCGATGGTAAAGGGGATGGAACCCATGGAATAGGCTAAATCAAGGTCCCCAGAAATGATTGCTGTAGCAATCTGAGAGGGGGTGTCAAATTCCCGGAATACAACCTTCGTACCCATTTCATCTTCAAACCAACCCTTTGCCTGTCCTGCCTGATAGGTGCAGGGCCAGCCTGGATAGTAGCCTACGCGTACTTCCTTAGGAAGATTACTCTCATTGCCGCAGGACACTAGGATAGAAACAAGAAGCAATGATATAATGAATATGAGTAATCTTTTCATTATATTTTCCTTATTTTTATTACAAAAGGATCTTTTTCTGAGAGCATTGCCCATTCGTGTCCATGTTTTTCCACTGTTTCCCGGGCAAACGCAGCGGATTCATCTGTATCTGTAATCAGAAAAAGAAAATCATCCTCCATCATGCTGGCAAGTTCTGTTTTTACAGTCAGAGCGATTTCCTCATTATTCATTGGGGATATATCAACAGTATTGCCTTTTTCATTTGTAAGGGAACTGTACTTCACTTTCCATTCAGGGTCATGAATTTTCGGTTCAAAGGAGCGGGGCTGATTGAAAAACTGCCAGGACGCATATCCGCCGGTAAGATCATATACTTCCTCAAAGCCGTTCTGGAGGAGAATGCGGCACGCAATATAAGCCCTCAAGCCGGCTTCGCAATAAACATATACGGGTTTATCCCCGGGAATATCTTTTATTCTTTCACGGAAACCGTCTATAGGAATGTTTACAGCACCGCTGATGCATCCCCGTTCATACTCTTCTTCCGACCGGACATCCAGGAGAGTTATATTGCATTTTTCCGTTTTTGAAAGTTCTTCAGCGGAAACCATTGCTACAAGACCGTCCATGCAGTTTTCCGCCATAAAACCGAGCATATTAACCGGGTCTTTCGCAGAAGAAAAAGGAGGGGCATAGGCTTGTTCAAAATTTGCCAGGTCCCTGATCGTGCCGTTCATTCCCATGACAGCAGAAATAATATCAATCCGTTTATCAACACCTTCAATGCCGACTGCCGAGGCCCCTAAAATCTTCCCTGTTATGGGGCAGAAAAGCAGTTTTTGAAAAAGCAGACGGGGATAGGGATAATACCCTGCATGGTTATAGGGGTTATCAATTATCCGGGAATACCGTATTCCGCTTCTTTTCAGGACTGCTTCAGTTGCTCCTGTCCGGGCTATCGTTAAGTCAAATATTTTCGCAATAGCTGTTCCCAGGGACCCGGAGTACCTTCGGGTATTACCCCGGACTATATTATTAGCTACAACCCTGGCCTGCTTCGCTGCAGGTCCGGCTAAATAGCAGGGGAAACAGCTGTCAGTTGCAGGATGATATGTCTCAACTGCATCCCCCAGTGCATAGATTGAATGATCATTTGTCCGCATAAAAGAATCAACTTTTATCGCCCTGGAAGCTCCTATTTCAAGAGATGCGTCAACTGCCAGCTGCACTTCAGGTCTGACTCCTGCGGATATTACGATAATATCGGATGAAACTGATTTTCCGCTTTGTAAATGGGCTTTATAACTGTCTCCGCATTTCTCTATGGAAACAACCCGTTCACTGGTATAAAACCGAACATTTTTGCATTTCAGATGAAACTGAATAACAGATGCTGTCTCCCAGTCCGCTGCAGAAAGGACCTGATCAGCCATTTCCACTATGGTAACATCCAGTCCAAGATCATAAAAATTTTCAGCCATCTCCATGCCGATAAAACCGGCACCCACTACCAGGGCTTTCTTTAATCCTTTCCGTGATACAAATTCTTTTATCCGGTCGCAGTCAGGAATAGTCCTGAGAGTGAAAATACCTTCAGAATCTATACCGGGAATAGGAGGAAGGACGGGTTCCGCCCCGGGGGAAAGAATACAAAAGTCGTAAGTTTCCGTGTAAACAGTACCGTCCTTACTGTTTACTGCAGTAACACTCTTCTCGTCCCGGTTAATGCCGGTTACTTCGAAACCGAGTTTAACCTGAATATTGAACCTGGCGAGGAAATCCTCCGGTGTCCGTACGAGAAGCTTATCTCTCTTTTTTATGCTGCAGCCTATATAATAAGGGAGGCCGCAGTTGGCCGAAGAAATGTAGCCTGTCCGTTCAAAGATAATAATCTCAGCTTTTTCATCCAGCCGTCTCAGTCTTGCCGCTGCTGCAGCCCCGCCGGCGCCGCCGCCGATAATGATATATTTTGACACGAAATCCCCCTGACGAATGTGTAAAATAGTATATTCTGATTACTTTTCCTGATTTTATATTTTGGCTACAAGTTTAACATACTTGCCTTTATTTTCTAAGTAGTCATTAAAGCCTTCAGGAATAATATTTTCAAGGTCTACAGCTTTCGTGATAATTGGTTTTACATTAATTCTGCCGTCTGCGAGCATTTTTAATGCTGTTTGAAAATGTATTGGATTATGTGCCACAAGGCCGACAATCGTTCTTCCGGCATTTACAATCTGTTTAAGATCAACTTCCGCCTTCCCCGGGAAAACTCCTCCAAGAGCTATTCTTCCGCCGCTTCTGACAATCGGGAAAATCTGCTCTACAACTTTATTTGAACCGGTTGCTTCCATCACAATATCTACGCCCTTTCCCCCGGTCAATTCCATAATTCTTTCTGTTACATTCTCAGAATCAGTATCGATAACAGCATCAGCACCAAGCTTCAGAGCAGTATCCAGCCGGTTTTTTCTCCTGGCGATCATAATGACTCTTCTTGCACCCCGGACCCGCGCAACCTGAAGATAGAGGAGCCCGATTATACCGGCCCCGAATACAGCAACATCATCACCTATTGTAATTCCGGCACACTGCCCGGAATTCAGGCTGAAACCAAGGGGTTCGGCTGCCGCTGCATCCTGCAGGTCCAGGCCGTCAGGCAGAATAAAAACATTCTTGCCCGGCACAACAACCTGCTCCTCAAAACCGCCGTTGCAATGAAGGCCGAGACACGCGATATTGCTGCAGAGATAGTAATCCCCCCGTTTGCAGTTATCACACTCGCCGCAGTAAATAATCGGATAAGATGCTACCCTGTCTCCTTCTTTAACATGGGTAACATTTTTTCCTGCACCGGACACAATCCCGGACAGTTCGTGACCGAGGACAACAGGTCCCTTGGACAAGCCGTACCCTGTTACAGGATGGGGTTCTTCCGGGATCCATAAAGGCCCATAGAGATATTCCTCATAGTCAGTGCCGCAAATACCGGCATAAGCAACATTTATTTTAACCTCATCGGGGCCGGGTGACGGCTCCGGTATATCTTCAAGTTTAATATTCCCCTTTCCGTAATATTGCAGAGCTTTCATGCCTGTTTCCTCGTTTTTTCATAAATTTCATGGGCAACATCTATGATCATGTCTTCCTGACCGCCTACAACCCTGCGTTTGCCCAGTTCCATAAGGATGTCCCGGGGATCGACAGGATATTTCTCAACAGCCCGGAATGTATGGAGGAGAAAACTGGAATATACCCCCGCATAACCGAGGCTTAATGATGATTTATCAATAACCAGAGGCTGCGTCATTCTCGGCCGGACAATATCTTCCGCTGCATCCATAATTTTATACAGATCTACTCCAGTGTCATACCCGATTTTGTCCAGCACAGCTACCAAAACCTCCACCGGTGCATTGCCAGCGCCGGCCCCGAGGCCGCACAATGTTCCGTCTACAACGGTGGCACCTTCCTCAATTGCTGCAAGGGTATTCCCGATAGAAAGGCCCAAATTATTATGGGCATGAAATCCTACTTCCACATCAAGCTTTTCCTTAAGCAGTCCTACCCGAGCCCGCACATCATCAGGTATCATAGCCCCGGCAGAGTCCACAACATAAATAACATCAGCTCCGTAGCTCTGCATGAGCTTCGCCTGTTCAAGAACTTTCTCAGGTTTTTCCATATGGGCAAGCATGAGAAATGTAATAACTTCAAGACCTAAATCCTTGCTCATACAGATGTGCTGTTCAGAGATATCCGCTTCAGTAACGTGGGTGGCAATCCTCGCAATTTTCGCACCGTGTTCAATTGCCATTTTTATATCCACCCGTGTGCCGATTCCGGGAAGAAGAAGTACAGCTATCTTGCTGTTTTTTACCACTTCCTTGGCTGCGGACAGCCTTACCTCATCAGAGGTCGCAGCATATCCGTACTGTATGGAATGACCTGCCAAACCATCACCGTGGCTGATTTCTATGCCGTATACACCTGCTTCATCCAGAGCTTTTGCAATATTTCTCACATCTTCAGCAGTATATCCGTGTCTGACTGCATGACTTCCGTCCCGCAAGGTTGTATCAACAATCCTGATTTTTTTCATACGCCCACCTTATCTGCTTCAACTAATTTCTCTGCGACTTTTTCACCGATTGCCACTGCAGCAGATGTTTCTACATCAAGATTTCCCGCGTATTTAGGCAGAAAATCCCCTGCTCCTTCAACTTCGATCATTGTTGTAATTCTGTTACCGTCGGCAATCGGACCAAGCCTCAGCCTGTAACCGGGGACATACTCTCTGATCTTTGAAATAACATATTCGATAGACTCTTTAACTTTATCCAGGTCCACTCTGTCTTCGATTTCAGTATAAATAGTGTTGCGCATTATTATCGGAGGCTCGGCAGGATTCAGAATAATAATGGCTTTCCCCCGATCAGCCCCGCCGATAACTTCAATTCCCTTTGCTGTGGTCTGGGTAAACTCATCGATATTCTGCCGCGTCCCCGGGCCTGCGCTTTTACTTGCTATGGTCGCTACGATTTCTCCATAGGACACTTTGGCGACCCTGGATACAGCGTAGACAATGGGGATTGTTGCCTGACCCCCGCAGGTTATGAGATTTATATTCGGAGCATCGAGATGTTCATCGAGATTAACCACAGGGCAGACATAAGGACCGATAGAAGCAGGCGTTAAATCAATCGCAACGATGCCCCTCTCTTTCAGAAACTCAGCATGCTTTACATGAGCCGCAGCTGACGTTGCATCAAAGGCCATACGTATGGAATCAAAATCCTGAAGTCCTTCTATTCCTTTGCTTGTCGTTCCTACACCCATGTCCCGGGCCCGTTTCAATCCTTCTGAAGTTTCATAAATCCCGACCATGGCTTTAACGTTCATATATTTTGATCTCTTTTTAATTTTATAAAGAAGATCCGTGCCGATATTGCCGGGACCTATTATTGCCACATCAATCTTTTTTTCTGACATAATTTCGCCTTAGTTGAGTATGATTATTCTTTTCCCCTGAAAAATACTGATCCCATTTTATCGAAAACGACTTCTATGGTATCATTTACTGTAAACCCCACAGCGCCGGTGAGAGATCCGGACAGAATTATTTCTCCCTTTTTCACGCCGACTCCGAAATCACCAAGTTTATTAATAAGCCAGGTCACCGCTTTCACCGGATTTCCCATAACCTCTGCTGTGGTACCTGTTGCGATGACTTCACCGTTTTTTATGAAAACCATTCCCGTGGTAAACATATCAATTTCCTGCAAATCGAAATGATTATCTCCCACAATAAATTGGCCGCTTGACGCATTATCAGCTATTGTATCTTCGATTTTAATTTTCCAGTCTTCAACCCTGCTGTCAATAATTTCAATAGCAGGCAGAACATAATCAACAGCCCGGATAACATCGAACTGGGTAACTCCGGGGCCCTGCACATCTTCCTTTAATACAAAAGCCAGTTCCCCTTCCGCTTTCGGCTGTATAAGGGTAGAGCATGATACTTCGTGCCCGGAAATAAACATTTTATCGAAGAGATGCCCGTAATCAGGTTCAAACACTCCCAGCATTTTCTGCATTGGGAGACTGGTTAATCCGATTTTTTTCCCGATAATTTTCCAGCCTGCTTTAAGTTTCCGTTCCACATTATTGAGCTGAATCTTATACGAATCCTCGATTGTCAGCTTATCCTCACGAGTTACTAGAGGAGGAACAGCTTTTTTACACATCTCTGCTTCATAAAGCTCTTTTGCATAAGCGTCAATTATACTATCAGTCATTACAATAATCCTTTCTAGGTATTAATGAACTTCCCCGTATTTCGCTTTCATTTTTTCCAGAGTATTGGGGTTTTCATCCAATTCCGCAATAAAACCTGCTGCCCAGCCTGCTGCCCATGCAATGGTACAGTTATCCGGTCCTATACAGTCCCGTTCAAGTTCTTCTCTGGAAAATTCTTCCTTTATCATCGGGTCCCAGGAATCGTACCATTTGCCGAATCTTGCCCAGGTTACATCCCGGCATCTGAGGCCGCCGAATTCCGCAAGGAACTTCTGGCCCATAGTATCAGCAACATTA
>Ga0272441_10005671_pt1 | contig 21465 bp, 24 predicted proteins | sample SSMProp6N_FD_193582 | JGI IMG/M metagenome (GOLD analysis project Ga0272441, IMG submission 193582) | Marine sediment archaeal communities from Little Sippewissett salt marsh, Falmouth, MA, United States - SSM-Prop-6N | ecosystem: Environmental > Aquatic > Marine > Wetlands > Sediment ... | reverse complement strand
GAAGTAGTCTACGAAGAGATCAAAGCCGCAGCTGAAGCTAGGCGGGACGAACTTCTATACCTCCTTGACTTGGAGCTCCCGCCGGAGATCCTGAAGAAACTGGAGGAAGCGCTCTATACCATGGACAAGGCCGAGGAGACGGAGGACACCCGGGAGGCCACCGAACTGTACATCTACGCCTTGAAACTGTTCAGGAACACCTGGCAGGAATATCTTAGCTACTACCCGGAGGCGACCTTGGAAAGCCTGGAAGACATAGATGAAGATGACAAACCCTCACCCGAGGAATCTGAGCCACCGGAAGGCCTCGAGGAGGAAATCGAGGAAACCAAGGAGAAGCGTCTGATAGAGATCCAAGAAGATATCCATGGGAAAATAACCGTGTTGGGTGAACACTTGGAAGAGCTGAAAGGCTACCTGTCCGAGGGAGACTCGAAGGTAGTGGAGAAGGCTTTAGATAAAGAGTTAAAGAAACTCGAGAGAATCATGGATAAAGTCAGCAAAGGCGAATACGACGGCGCCATCGACGAGCTCATGGTGACGGAGTTCGAGATAGAAGACGACGTCGACGAGATGGATGACAAGGAAGCGGCTAAGACTCTGAAGATGGTAGAGAGCCTTCTCTCCCAGGCCCAGAAGACGGAGGAGAAGAGGAAGAGAAAGGCCGAAGAGGGTGAGGACACCTCCGAAGAGGATGATACAATTGATGATGTGAACGAGGAACTCGATGAAGTAAAGAAGGAGTTCAAGGATAAAGCCGATAAATCAAAGCAGAAAGACGAGAACCGGGATAAAAAGGACAAGAAAGACAAGAAGGACAAAGACAAGTAATATACTGAATTTTAACTAAACCAATAAACCATCCATGCATTCAATATATCTTTAGATGTTACATGTAGGAAATTAGTTACATCCCTTTAGGTTCTCGAAAGGATAGCTACAGACTTAGAGAATCGGTTAACGAAATTTCATAATCGCAGAGTTGATTTCGTGTACGCCCGACCAAAAAACGTATCAAGAGATACAGATGATCTTGAGTAACCGGAAAGTGAAGCAATGCCCACCGTGAAAGCAGACCAACTCAGGGCCTTCGGGTCCCAGATATTCAAAGCCCTCGGAGTGCCTAACGAGGACTCCGAGCTAGTGTCCGACCTGCTGGTCGAGGCCAACCTAACAGGCTTCGACAGCCACGGCGTCATCAGGATACCCATATACGCGAGGGGCATCAAGATGGGGGCCGTGAAGCCCGGGGCGGAGATAAAGATAATCAGGGAGACCAGGTCCACGGCGGCGATAGACGGCGGGTGGAACCTGGGTCAGGTTGTGGCCAGGTACGCCATGAACGTATGCATAGAGAAGGCGAGGAAAAGCGTGGTGGGGCTGGTGACCGCTAAGAACAGCCAACACGCCGGCCGCCTGAACATCTACGCGGAGATGGCTCTAGCCCAGGACATGATCGGCATCGCCAGCGTCAACTCGTCGAGCTTCGTGGCGCCATACGGCGGCAAATCCAAGCAGCTGGGGACCAACCCCCTGTGCTTCGCGGTGCCCTCCGGTGAGATGCCGCCCATGGTGCTGGACATGGCCACCTCGGTGTGGGCGAGGGGCAAGATCATGGTTCACCTGGCCCGGGGGGAGCCGCTGCCGGAGGGCGTCTTCATGGACCCCGACGGGAACCCCACCACGGACCCGGGCTGGTACACCAAAGGCGGAGCCCTCCGCACTCTGGGCGGCGACATAGCAGGCTACAAGGGGCTCGGGCTCAGCCTGCTGGTGGAGATGCTCACCGGGGCACTGACGGAGGGCGGCGTCTCCAACAGCGAGGAGTACCGGTCGAGGCCGTTCTACGGCGGGAACGGGATATTCATGATGGCGATCGACGTGGGGCAGGTCACGGAGCTCGACGCGTTCAAGAGACGGGTGGACGATCTCCTCGGCTCCGTCAGGGACTCGCCGGCGGCGCCGGGGTACGACGAGGTGCTGATACCGGGGGAGCCGGAGAGGCTGAAGAAGGAGAAACGCCTGAAGGAGGGGATATTCGTCGAGGACAAGACCTGGGGGGACCTCGTGGCTTTGGCGGAGGAGCTAGGCGTCGAACCCCCCGCATAAAATCGCAAGAGGAGAATCCATTAGCTCCCCATTGTTTGTTGCAACCTGCTTGTAATCTCGGGATTTTAATGTTTGATAAAAGGTAGGTTAGGGGTTTGACGCGCGTTAAGCGGCTCCCAGCAGGTCCATCAGGAACAGCGCGTATACCTTGGTGTTGTCGATGAGGCCGTCCACGGTCACGTACTCGTTGTAGGTGTGCACGTTTCCCCCGCCGCCGCAGCCGTAGCTCACGAAAGCCCTGTCAGGGTACTTCATGTTGAACCACGCGTTGTCGCTTGAGCCGCCGCCCACCGTGTCGTTCACCTCGGGGGTGAAGCCCAGCACCTTGGACACGGAGCCCTGGAGGGCCCCCACCAATGCGGGGTCGATCTTCGAGACGCTGGGGTTGAACCACCTCTCGGGCACGAACTCCACCGTGGCGTCGAACTCGGGGTCCTCCCGTTTCAGGTCGTCTACGATGGCCTGTATCTCTGCCTGTGTGCTCTCGAAGGACTCCACCTGGGGGATGAACCGCCTGTCCACCTGCACTATGCAGGAGTCGGGCACGTTGTTACCCGTCAGGAAGGCCTCCACCAGGTTTATGGATAGCCTGCCTTTTCCCTCGATCTCGAAGTCCCCTGACTTGAACCCGTCTCTCCTGTTGTTGACGTCCTCCCTTAGTTCCTGGAGCCTGTTTATGAGCTTCACGGCCTTCACGGCGGCGTTGATGCCCTGGTCGTTTCTCCCGGTGTGCGCGGTGTGGCCCCTGACGGTTATCCTGTAGTATGCTCGGCCGTTGGCGGCTATCCCCATCTTTTTCCCGTCGCCGCCTCCGCCGGAGTAGAGGAGGTAGTCGGTGTCGCAGTGGCCCTGGTCCACGACGTACTTCATGCCCTGGTGGCCGCCCCGCTCCTCGTCGCAGACGAACGCGAACACTATGTCTCCTTTGAGTCTTAGGCCGGCCTCCTCGATGGCCTTCACCGCGTATAGGAGGGGCGGGATGGGGAACTTGTGGTCGCTGACTCCGCGCCCGTGTATCTTGCCGTCCTCTATGGCGCCGCTGAAGGGCCCGTGTACCCATTTCTTGATGTCTCCCGCGGGCACCGTGTCGTAGTGGGCGTACACCGTGATGGACGGCTCACCCGCTGTCCCTTTATACCGGGCCATAACGTTGGGCCTGTCGATGGACCTCTGTACTATGCGGGGGTCGTCTAGCCCGAACTTCTTGACCTCGTCGAGGAGGAATCTCCCGATCTCGGCTTCTTCGCCGGTGACGCTGGGTATCTGGACCAGCTTCTGCATGAGGAACACTATGTCTTCCCTGTAGGATTCGACGTTTTCCAGGACCTTTGCCTCGTCCTTGGTTATCATACCACCTTCAATGCATCCATCGACCATTAATCGTTTTCGCGCTCAAATAGTTGATAATGACGATGCGGTCGCGTAAGTTTAAGAGAATATGTGGCAGCTTAACCATCAGGGAGTCATCGAGATGCCCGGCATACTGGTAGGCGAGACATGGATCGAGTGCAGGCTGGTGTTGTTCGACCTGGACGGGACGCTGGTGGACAAGGAGTTCAGGTACAGGTCGCTTGCGAAGGCGAGGCACGGGGAGGTGTCGAGGGTGGCGGGGGCCGCGGCCGCCAGGAGGTGGGCCGAGCTATCCGGCGTGGACGAGGGGTTCAACGTGGATGTGAGGGGGCCGCTGTCCAAGGCGCCCAGGAGGGAGGACCTGACGGTCGCCGCGGCGGCCATCTGGCTCGAGGGGCTGGACTGGTTCAAGGCGAGGGAGCTAGCGGCCCGGGCCTACGAGGCCGCCGATAGGATGCAGAGCAGACGGTACAGGCCCCACCTCATCGAGGGGGCCGAGGGTATGCTTAGGAGCCTGAGGGGGGCCAGTCTGTTGCTTGGGATTGCGACGAACGGCAGCGGTAGGACGGCCCGCGAGATCATGGGGGCCGTCGGCGTGGAGGAGTTGTTCGACTTCTACATCGGGGCGGGCGAGGTGGTAGAGGGGAAGCCCGCACCAGACATGATCGTCGCCGCCTGTGAGCGGTTCGGGGTGAGCCCCGGTGACGCGGTCTACGTGGGTGATGAAGCCGTGGACGCGTTGGCGGGTGAGGCGGCGGGAGTGAAGGGGACCGTGCTGGTTAACCCTGAAAGGAGTGCGGCACATCATTCACGACTGGTCTTGGGCTCGGTTTCTGACATCAAGACTCGATGAATGGAGTGGCGCAGCGGAAGGGATTCGAACCCTTGAGGCTCAAAGGCCACTGGTTTTCGAGACCAGCGCAATCACCGCTCTGCCACCGCTGCCCACTGAGAAACCGAATGCCCCGAAATATATGCTTTCCCCGCCCAGACGAAGAACGGAGTCTATAGAGGCGCCGCCATGGTTAACGATATTAGAACAAGGGAGCACGTATATCGATGGTTCCACAGGGTTACTTCAAGTTGATCCGGGGCGGGGAGGTATACGCCCCGGAGCACGTCGGCGCCAAGGACGTTCTCATGGCCGGCGAGCGCATAGTCCAGATCAAGGAAGACCTAGAGGCACCCCGATCCCTCGGGGTCCAGGTGATGGACGCCTCTGGCTGCAGGGTGGTCCCCAGCCTCATCGACCCCCACGTGCACGTGCTTGGGGGCGGCGGCGAAGGGGGCCCCGCCACCCGGGTCCCGCCCATCTCCCTGACGGACGTCACCCTCGCCGGCGTGACCACGGTGGTGGGGGTGCTGGGCACAGACAACGTCACCAGGTTGGCTGAGGCGCTGCTTGCCAAGACCAAGGGTCTTCGCCTCGAAGGCGTGAGCTCCTACATGTACACGGGTTCGTTCCACTATCCCCCATCCACGGTGACCGGGAGCGTGAAGCGGGACGTCGCCCTCATCGAGGAGGTCGTCGGGGTTAAGACCGCAGTCTCGGATCACAGGGACTCCCAGATGAGCGTCCACGAGCTGGCGCGCCTCTCATCCGACGCCCGGTTCGGCGGCATGCTCGGCGGCAAGACGGGGATCGTACACGTCCACCTGGGCGGCGGCCCCGAGGGGCTGGGCCCCGTGAACGAGGTCGTCAGGCGCGGTAGCATCCCCGTAAGCCAGTTCCTGCCCACCCACGTCAACCGCAGCCCGGAGCTGCTGGAGCAGGGGATGGACCTCGTCAGGAGGGGCGGCGCCATCGACCTCAATCCAAGCGAAGACGAGGATGGGACCCTCTCGGATGTGGCGACTCTCCGCGACGGCGGCGTAGACCTCACACGGGTCACCTTCAGCTCCGACGGCAACGGGACGCTGTGCAGGTTCAGCGAGGACGGGGACCTAGTCGGCTACGGCGTAGGCAAGGTGTCAACCCTCATGGACGCCTTCAGAGCCGTAGTGGGGTCCGGGACGCTGCCATTAACCGAGGCGCTGAGGCTCTTCGGCGGCAACGCCGCGGACGTGCTGGGCCTGCCGGGGAAGGGCCGGGTAGGGGAGGGCATGGACGCCGACATACTCGTCCTCGACGGTGACCTGAACGTCAGCAAGGTCTTCGCCCGCGGCAGGCTCATGGTGGACGAGGGCCGCGCGGTGGCCAAGGGCACCTTCGAGCCATGATGCATCGAAACACTAGAGCGTGAACACGGCCACGAACTTGATCCGTGAACAGGGCCCCCACACACAGCGGCTGAAAGCCGCGTGGGAGGGAGTTACAGGAGCAAGGCGTCGGTTCTCCGGGTCAGATGAGGAGGCTCAGCTCGTCGAAGAGCAGAACCCCCAGCACGTGTATGACGACGATGCTCACCCCCTCGTCTATGGTTAGCCTGCCGTCGTCCACGATGGATTTCTTCACTATCCACAGCGTCACCGCGATGGCCAGGAACTGGTAGAGCACGTACCCGTCCAGTGGAACAGGCACCAGCAACGCTATCACCGGGAAGATGAGCATCACGCTCTGCACTATCCCCGAGAGGAGGTTGGAGACCCCCAGCTCCACGTGGCCCCTCCGGGCGCCGAGGATGGCCAGCCCGTGCTCCGGGACGCTCCCCGCGAACCCGATGACCGTGGCGGCGATGACCACGTGGAGGTCGAATATGTGGACCAGGAACTCGGCGGACCCCGAGATGAGCTGCGCCGCCAAGACGACCCCCACGAGGCCCAGCGCTATGGGCGCCGCCCACGACCCGCCCTTCTCCGCCGCGTGTTCCTCGCCGCCCTGCTTCTTCCGCCCCCTGCTCAGAAAGTAGAGGTAACCTGCGTAGGAGACGAGCTGGAAGAAAGGCACCTCCCAGGGGAGCACCTGACCGCTGTTGGATCCACTGATGCCCATGATGACGCCTGTGCCGAAGACGATCATGCAGAACGCGATGGTGACCCTCATGAGCTCAACGTCGTGCTCCAGCGCCTTCTTCGGCATCTCCACGACGCCGCCCCTGTACGTCACCATGACCACCAGGACGCCCAGGAGCAGCCCGTTGAACGCGGAGGCCAGCAGCACCGTCAGTATGGCCACCTCCCTGAGGTGCGGGCTCGCGATCATGAACAGGGTCATCACCGCCTCGGGGAGGTTCGAGGCTAAACTAGACATTATGCCTATGATGTGGTCGGATATCCCGGCGTTCCTGCCCAGCTCCTTGAGGCCCTCCACCATGGGCTCCCCCACCATTATCACTATGACGAGGCCCACGGCCATGGAGACCACGCTGAACGGTAGGCTCATGGGGACGAGGAAGTAGATGGCCGCCCCCACCAAGAGAGCGAGGACGGTGACCATCTGACTTCTGCCGCCGTGTGACATGGTCTATAGGTACGCGGCTTGGGTACAATATTCTATCGTCTAGCCCTCGCCGTCGAGCATCCTCCGCAGCCCGTCCCAGCCCTCGAGGCTCTTCACCCTGACCACGTCCAACGCCTCCTTGGCGCTGCCCATGCTGGGCCGCGGTACGCCGCTTCTCCTGAGCAGGTACTCGGCCGCACGCAGCAGCTTGCCGTTGAGGTCGCTGTCCGCCTGGTCGGCCACGGAGACTATGAGGGCCTCCACCGTCTTGGGCTTGGTTGCGCCGGCGTCGCCGTGGTGGCCCGCGATGACGTGCACAAGCTCCATGGGGAGCCCCCTCCTGTGCATCTCGGCGATCATGAGGCTCAGGTGGTCCACGAGGCCTCCTAGCTCGCTGGTCCTGAACCGCCCGTCGCCGGTCTCCTCGTAGCAGTAGACCTTCATGACGTCGTGGAGTATGGCGCCGGCCAGCACCAGGTCACGGTCGACGCTGCCGCCGTAAAGCTCCTCCACTATGTCGCAGAGTGTCATGCAGAGCCTGGCCACGCTCAGCGTGTGTTCCACGAGGCCGCCGTGGTAGCAGTGGTGCTGGTAGGCTCCGGCCGGGCAGACGCCGATGGGGAGAGCCGGCGCGTCCAGGTCCATCGGCGGGTCCCTGAGGAAACCCAGCACGGTGCGCCTGAGTTCATCGTCGGCGATCTGTTCCGCCAGCTCTACGAGCTCTTCCATAGTCAATTCCTTTCCGTGGTGAATCCTATCAACTGTGTGTAGGGGTTCTTAAGTCCTTCCCAGACCAAAACTTTATCTCGGCTCGTCGTAGATGTGCCCCGGTAAAGGGTGGATGGGGTGAGCGGCTACGATGGGAGGCTCTACGCGTTGATGCTGGCCGCCTCCAACTTCGTCCTCAGCTGGACGGTGACCCAGCCCATCTTCAGCCTATACGTCACCGGGCTGGGGGCCTCCGTGGTGCAGGTGGGGACTCTTTACAGCCTCATGAGCTTCATACCCCTGGTGATACGCATACCCATGAGCGTGGTGGCCGAGAGGCTGGGCAGGGTGCGGATGATGGTGCTGGGGCTGTTCATAAGCTCCACGAGCTCGCTGCTCTACGCCCACGCCAGCAGCTTCACCCAGGTGCTGCTCATAACCGTCTACATAAGCATAGCGAACGGGGGCTTCAACCAGACGGCCATGTCCACGGTGAGCGACGCGGCGCCCGCCGACAGGCAGGGGGACGCCATGGGCAGGTACCTGACGTTCCTCGGGTTCGGTATGATGGTGGGGCCCGCCCTGTGCAGCTACCTGGTCAACTACATGACCTACTCCCAGCTTTTCTACCTGTCCGCCCTGTTCCCGGCCGCGGGAATACTCCTGTTGCTGTTCCTCGCCCCCAAGGTTCAGCGGAGGAAGGCAAGGGCCGGGGACGCGCCGGAGGTGGGCGCCGTGGAGTCGCTGAGGATGATCTTCAGGAACAGGAACGTGATGCTTCTAAGTTACTGCAGGGCGAGCTTCAGCACGGCTCAGGCCATATTCATCGCCCTGTTCAGCATATACGCGGTGCAGGAGATGGGGTTAACCGAGTCCACGGTGGCCCTGCTGTTCACGGTGAGAGGGTTCAGCAACACGCTGTCCAGGTTCCCCGCGGGTAGGATAAGCGACTCCATCGGCCGACGCACTCCGATGCTGGCGGCGTACGGGCTTCTCGTGGTGAGCTTCGTCATGATAGCGCTGTTCGACGGCGTCGTCATGATGGGGGTGGCGCTGGCGCTGTATGGGCTGTGCTGGGGGACGCGGGCGGTCTCGGAGTGGGCTTTCCTCACGGACCTGGTTGAGCCCGAGATTAAGACCATGTCCATAAGCTACCTGTCGAGCGTGTTCGGTTTCGGCTCCACATTGGGGAGCCTAGCCGCCGGCTTCCTTTCGACGATGCTGCCGTTCTCGACGGTGTTCCTGCTGGGGGCGGCCCTGAACCTGGGCGCCATCCCGGCGGTGCTGTCTATGAAGAAGGCTCGGTGAGGCTGTCCATCTTCGCCACTATGGCTGTGTACGCCTCGCCGGGGTCGGTGACGCCTTGGACCATGCGCTCGAAGGGGCAGTAGATGCTGCCGTCCTCCATCTTTATGTGGTCGGTGAGCTCGACGTAGCTGGTGGGGAGGCTGTGAAGGTCTAGGACCTGTTTGCCGGGCCTGCTGATGACCTGTGCGTGGGCCTCGGCTGCGCCGCTGTAGAGTATGAGGAGGGCGGCGGCTCTGCCCACTATCTTGTCCACCATGAGGGTGCCGCGGAGGGATTCGCCGTGGGTCTCTATGGCCTCCAGGTGGGGGCGGATGCCTTTGCTAGTGCTCTGGAATATGAGTTGGCCGTGGCTGTAGATCATGAGGCTGTTCCCGGTCTTGTCAAGCTCCTCTAGGTAGCCGTTCATTCCTGTTGCTATGGCTGCCGTGGTTTTTATGGGTTAGGGGTTTGCCGGGTTTTCGTCCGGGTTCTCCAAGGCCTGGATGAGCTGGTGGAGGATGGCCAGGAGGCCCTGTCTGAGCCTGTTCCGGGTGTTATCCAGGGTGCGGTTGAGTTGCTGTATGGAGTCTAGTCTCGCTGTCTCGAGTATGTTGGTTTTCACCTTCCCCATGTTGGCCATGAGCGGCTCTGTTACCTTGGCGTGGTTGTCTTTGACGTACTCGTTTATCTCCTCGTGGACTGAGTAGGCCAGGGCGATGAGGGTCCAGAGGAGGAAGCTGAATCCTGGGATGACTCCTGCGCCCGAGCTTATGCCGCGGTACATCACAGAGAGCGTCATCAGGGAGACGATGAGGGTTATGGCGCCTGCTATGTTTTTTCGTGTTAGTCTGATCTGCATGTGTATGGGTTGCATGAGCTTGGTTATGAAGGGATGGAACCATGAAATCGGATAACTGGATTATTTCTCTAGTATGGATATCTTGAGCTGCTTCACGCCCCTTATCACCGCCAGGGACCCCGCCAAGCTCTGTATTTGAGAAGCGGGGCCCTTAACCGCCAGTATCTCCAGACAGTTATCGTGATCCATGTGGACGTGGGTAGACGAGGAAATCACGCCCAGATGTTCATGCTGCAGATGATTGAGCGTCTCCACCAAGCCGCCGACGTGGTGATCGTAAACCATCGTGATCGCCCCGGCCACGTCGCCCTCCCCCTCGGACCACTTATAGTCCGCGAGGAAGCCCCTCATGGCCACCTGGACGGCCGTGGACCTGTTGTAGCCGAGCCCCTCTATGGTATCGTCGAACTCCTCAAGCAGCTCTGGGTCCACGGATACGCTGAAACGCGAGACACCTACCATAAGCCTCAGACGTTTTACCGGGGAACCAGTATAATATTCTAGTGATCAAGACTCAGAGGCCCACGCATCCATGTTACAGGTAATCCGGAAAAAAATCTTAGATATACATAGTAACATGGAAGTTGAGGTTCAGGTTTACTTTTTCTTATCATATTCTCTAAACCAAAAACAGCCAATATACTGAAAACAATCGCAGCAAACACAATCAACAAGGATAGAGGAACAAACTTGAATCTGGGAAGCCAAGGAAAAGAAGGAAGATTAATGGGGGCAATATCACTCGCCGTATTCCCCATAGCGTGGAATAGTACCGCAGCCAAGATGCTTCCATCAGTGTTGTTAAATATCCACGTCCTGTAGAACGTTGCTATCATCTGCCACAATATCAGCAACGGGATCGACATACCATAACGGGCATCACCAACCCAGAAAACAAGAGGAACATGCCAGAGACCCTCAATTAAACCCAAGATGATACTTGCTTGTGTTGCGTTAAACTTTGATTGGAGTCGTGGTAATGCGTATCCTCTCCAGCCAAACTCCTCGCTAAGACCCCCATGAAGTGTGCTTGCCGCGAATGGAGCGAGCATGATTAATGGGTTCTCAATCCATACTGGTGTAGGCTGTGGAACACTGAAGATTATTGCTGAGGATAGTCTCAAGAACAGGAAAAGTGTTGGATAGAAAACCAGGGTTATAACGAGCCATGTGTTTGTGGGCTTGCTGTCTCTGAACTGTTTCCAGAGCTTACTAATGCCTTCTCTTCCCTCGTTTCGATAGCTCATTAGAAATGCTGCGATTGTTGGCCCGAAGGGACTCGCGAGAATAATTGGCAAAATAAGACCAATCTCTCCTAGGTTGACGTTGGATGTTCCGGTTCCCTCTGGGAGTTGGAGTATATTGAGTATAAATGGTGACCAGAAGATCCAGGTCCAAGCAAATGCGATTATGAAAAACAGTATGAGGTTTTTTGTTCTAAGGTCCTCCCTTTTCCAGTTTCCCTCATTTTTCATATTGCGATATATTCTGGGTTCACTTTTTATTCCTTTTCCATAAACAATAATGCGAATATATTTAGTAAATTCTGCTTTGTGGAATAATTAATTGGGTTTAGGGTTTTTCTTTGCTTCTTCCTTTGACAGCCCCTCGCACTTGACCCTTCAATCACATGTTCACCAACAGGTTATACAGAGCCACCTTGGCCACCAGCTCATGGGCGATGTTCTCCATGGTCCGGGATAGACTGCACTCCCCGAAGAGACGCTTAAACGTGCTGTACGCCGTCTCAACCATCCACCGCATCCCGTAGCCCTTCTCACAGGCCCAGGCCTCGTACCCCAGATCCAGGAACATCTCCACCGCCTTTCGCCTCGCCGCCGACGCCATGCCCGGCACGCTGTTCTTCCGGGGCTTGACGACCGGCTCTATCCCCTGGGCCTCCAATGCCTCATAGATCATACCAGAGTCATAGGCGCCGTCACCCAGACACCGAGAGATCCTTCTCCGCTTCCCCGCCTCCTCTAGGAGACCAGGGAAGGCTTTGACATCATGCATATCGTCCGTCGATATCTCCATGGCCACGACCTCCTTGGACTCGACGTCGACGGCGAAGTGCAGCTTCACGTACCTTTTCTTCTTCCCGTGTTTGCGCTCTACCCAGCCTCCGGCTCGGTGTACCTTGACGCCGGTGGAGTCGACTGCTATGGATGCGGGTTCTTGTTTGTCTCTGAGTGGCTGGTAGGGGTTGGGGGTCAGCGCCAGGATTCGTTTCCGAAGGCCCGAGTAGTCTGCTGATGGTAGCTTGGGTACGAGTCTGTGGAGGCTTCTGGTGAATCCTTCGAGTTGGCGGTATGGCATCTGGTAGAGGTAGCGTACTGCAGTGAGGAGTTGGATGTAGCTGGGGGTAAGGCGGTATGGTGGGCCTACTTTGCCTTTGTTCATGGCTTCCAGCTCTTCCTCGTAGTCTTCCAGGAAGCTTAGGTCGAGTACGAGTTCTCCTCTTTTGATGAGTTTTTCGTCGGTTTTCCTCCAGTCAGTGGACATTAAGGGAGAATTATGTAAATCACACAATAAAGGTTACGAATTAATCCACAAAGCAGTAAATTCTATATTACTTTGAGTCGATTGTTATACTGCGGGAAATTTAATATGCCTGTTACATGGAAGTAGCGTCAGTGGCTTTGATCTCCCTCATGTACCGCCTGACTTCGGCCTCCCTGAACCCCGGGTCTCTCAGCAGCCTGTAGTCGTACTCTGAGCCATGGCCCAGGGCGACGGTCAGACGGTCCAAGCCGTCCGGGTTGAACCCCAGTAATATCTTGACGGTCAGCCTCGGGTACCTCCTGATCAGATGCCTGAACAAGGTCTTCTTGTCTTCAGGGGGAAGCCCGGTCAGCGTTTCCTCGTCCATCCAGAGCATTGATGACGGTCTCGACTTAAAAACGGGTCGAAAGCGGCGCCTCTACTCCTCGGATTCCTTCTTCTCGACGGCTTCCTCGATCCTCTTCATACGGTCTTCGATGTATCCCTGTTTGTCTAGGAGCCTCTTCAAGCGGCTCATGACCTCGTCGATCTTCTCTTCCTCATCCATATACGCTGCTCAGTCCTCCGGCGGCTGGGTTACAACGAACTTGCAGTGCGGGTCGTCCAGGGTGAGAATCTCGGGTATCTTCACGTCGATGTCTGGGCGGTAGGTCTGCCAGAACGCGTGGTGGAAGTACTGGCAGTAGAGCAGCCCCACGTCGTTGCAGCCACGCTCCCTCCAGAGCCGCTCGTATGGGCAGACGTAGGTGTAGCTCACCAGCTTGTCGTCCGTGAAGTGGGTCCTCTCCTTGCTCGTGTCGGGGTGTCCGGGGAGGTCGTAGTGCTCGAAGAGGCTGCGCAGGTTGACTGGAAGCCCCTGCTCCACGTGTCTCTCCCTGAGCCTCTCGCCCCGCGCCCTTCCGTACTCCTGTATGGCGCGGATGAGCGCCTTCTCGCCTTCCTCGCCGAAGCTGTCCACCATCTCCCTGGCGAAGGTGCAGTACATGAGGGCCCACAGGTCCCCGAACTCCGCGATGTCCTTCTCAGTAACCATTCCCGGTCCCAGAGGAATATCTTCTACGCGTTTAAAACATGTAGCGTAAAAGTCCAGGTTTAATGACTTTTAAAATATTTCAGAAGAATTGTTTGGATGGCAGGATTATTGAACTTTGGAGGTAGGGATAGCGGAGGGCTCAACTGTCCGGAATCTTGTCAAGGATTACAAGTTCCAAGCCTATTTCGGTTGTTTCGGTATTCGTTTTTTCGATTTGATCTATGGGGTTTTGAAGCATCTCCAAGTAGCACGTGAAGCATATCTCGCCTATCTCGGGGTCGTACCCCTTGAACCCCCTGATGGGGTCACCGCATCTACCGCACAGCGCAGCCATGATCGAAACCTGATACAGATTATCGGATCATGGATTTATCGCTAAATAGGTGTGCGGTGGAGACATACAATACGCCTGTACCTTCATATCGGGCCGTTACGCCCCAGTTCATGACCCGAAAATGGACAAGGCAATCATATTGGTGGAGAACGGTTTCGAGGACGTGGAGCTCCTGTACCCCTACTACAGGCTTAAGGAGGCGGGCTACGAGGTGGATGTAGTGGGCCCCAAGGCCGACGAGACGTACAGCGGCAAGAAGGGAGGAAGCATAAAGTCCACGAAGACGCCGGGTGACATAGACGTAAACGACTACAAGGCGCTCATCATACCCGGGGGCTGGGCCCCCGACCGGATGAGGACCAAGGACGGGATGGTGAAGCTGGTGAAGGACGCCGACGGCAAAGGGATGGTCATCGGAGCCATATGCCACGCCGCCCAGATGCTCATAGAGGCCGAGGTGGTGGAGGGCCGCAGGCTCACATGTGTCAGGAGCGTCTCGACAGACGTCAAGAACGCGGGCGGAAAATACGTTGACGAGCCGGTGGTGGTGGACGGCAACCTCGTGACCAGCCGGTTCCCGCCGGACATGCCCGTCTGGCTACCCGCGATCCTAAAACAGCTAAAATAAACCCCTTTTTTCAGTTAGGGTTAAATGAGAGACTCCTGTTCAGTATCGCCATTGAAGAGGCTTGGCGTTACAGGATTCCATCCGCGAGGAGAAGCAGATACTTTACTTGGCCGTGGCTACGGCTCTCCGAGGGATAAGAGATAACCTCAGGTACGTGGTGTGGCAGCCCTTCGCGCTGAGCCTCGGCGTCCCCATCAGAAGCATCGGGGCCCTCGAGAGCCTCATGGACCTGGCTAAGATAGCCGTCCAGCCCGTGTTCGGCGCCGCCTCGGACGTCTACGGGAGGAAACCATTCCTAGTGTTTAGGGACCTCCTCATGCTGTTGTCGAGCCTTTGCTTCCTCTTCGCGCGGTCGTGGCTTCTCCTCGCAGCGGGCATGACGCTGATAGGCTTGGGCATAGCGCTGGTCCCTGTCTGGCAGGCGGTGGTGGCCGAGTCCTCGACGGGCAACGAGATGGGTAGAGTCTACAGCGTGCTGGGTAGCTGCTACATGGCGACGGGTCTTCTCGGCACCCTCGCCGCGGGGTGGCTGGCGGACAACTTGGGGTACAGACTGGTTTTCTCTCTCGCGGTCTTCTTCTCGTTCGCGTCGCTGCTCGTGACGATGTTCAGGATCGGTGAGACCCGGGGGAGGGTGGCATCGGAGTCGTTCACCTTGAGTAAGGCTTGGGGATCGATGCTGGACACGTTCAGGCCGCCCAGGTACCTCTGGGGCTTCTACGTCGCCATGTCCGTCGACCTCTTCGCCTTCAGCGTGGGCTGGAGGCTCATCAACGGGCTGCTCACGGAGGCGTTCAACTTCACCCCCGGGATGCTCGGGCTGATGACGGCTGTGAACGCGGGGACCATGGCGCTGTTCCAGGTCGTCCTCGGCAGGTACGTTGACAGGGTCGGCTACGTCAAGTACCTGGCCATAAGCCAGGCGCTGTCGTGCGTGCTGCTCGCGTCGCTCCTGCTCAGCCAGAGCTTCCCGGTGGCGATGGCGGCCAACGTGCTGATGGGGTTCAGCGCCGCGTTCTGGGCCCCGGCGGAGCAGGCGTGGATCGCGCAGAACGTGGACCCAGAGGAGAGGGCGAAGTCCATAGGCGGGTACGCGACCTTCAGGGGGCTAGTGGCGCTCCCCGGGCCCCTGATAGGAGGCATACTCTACGACGCATACGGCTACTACATGCCCATGCTCGTCAACCTTGTGGTGGCGGCGATAGACGTCGGCCTCATCGTGTTCCTGGTGAGGGACCGTGTGAGGCCCGAGGAAACGGTTTAACTGATCTTCTTCAGCTCATATATAACCGGGTTGTACCCGTCTGGGCACGCGTGCCTGGCGACCCTGGACCCGTCTTCGGACTCCGCGAAAGCCACGTCGGCTTCGTGGGCCAAGGCGTATATCTTGGGCAGCGCCGAGTAGAGCGCGTGTAGACAGATTCTTCCCTCTATCTCGTGGGTGTCCCAGTCGAACACTATCTCGTCGCCTACCTTGTGGCCGGCTGCGCAGTGGCCCTCCTGGCTGATGACCCTCGCCTCTACCTTGACCATGCATGCTGTTCGGTGCCGGCCGCATATAATTATTCAGCCTGCGCTGAATGCGGCCGGTTTTATATCGAGGCACGGCATCAGGTAACCAGTCTGTCAGGGTGCGGTTCAGTGGGGCTAAGGGACAGGGCCAATGAGATCAGGGAGTTCCTCTCCAGGCAGAGCCACAACTACTGGATGATGATCGTCCGCAGCGGCGGCGCCATGTTCCTCTTCAACCTCACGGGAAACTACAGCAGCATATACACGAAGGCCCTGGGTGCAGACAACGTCATGATAGGCTACCTGAGCAGCGTCAGCTCCTTCATAAGCATGATAATAAGCATGCCCGTCGGCTGGGTGACCGACAACTACAACCTGAAGAGGGTGATGGGCGCGGGGATGCTTCTGCACATCGTGATGATCGGCCTCTACGCCTTCGCCCAGGACTGGCGGTGGATACTGCTGGCCATGGTGGTCAACCCCTTCACCATGTCCCTCATGTTCCGCAGCCAGCAGGTCATAATCATAAACGGGCTCAAGCCGGAGGATAGGGCGACGGGGCTGGGGTTCAGGATGATAATAGCCCAGATACTGGGCCTGTTGAGCCCCATACCGGCCGCCCTTCTCGTCAACCATTTCGGCGGCCTCAACGTCGACGGCATCAGGCCCCTGTTCATCATGCGCCTCGCCGGTATGGTCTGTGTCTACGGCTACGTCTACATGAGGCTCACGGACGTGCTCCCGCAGCAGAGGAAAGACTCGAAGGTGGACTTCCTCGGCGACATGGCTGAGGTCATGAAGGGGGGCAGGAAGCTGAAGACCATGATCGTCGTGGGGGCCATGGGGGCGCTGGTGTGGAGCACCATGGAGAACTTCGTCTTCCTCTACGCGGCGGAGTTGAAGGGCGCGGACGAGCTGGTCCTCGGGCTCATGACCACCGTGTCGACGATAGCAGCCATCATCTTCTCGGTCCCCATGAACAGGTTCGCCGACACCAGGGGCAGGAAGTTCGCGTTCATCTCCGTGAGGCCGGCGCTGTGGCTGAGCTTCGCGATGGTCGTGTTCGCAGACAACCCGTACTGGCTGCTTCCGGCCTGGTTCCTGAGGGGGCTGGCTCTGAGCAGCAGCGCCTACGAGACGCTCATGATGGAGCTGGTGCCACCGGAGCAGAGGGGCAGGTGGCTGGGCATCAGCAACACGTTCAGCGCCCTAGTAAGGGTGGGGGCGCCCATACTGGGGGGCTACCTCTACGACAGCAGCTACCCGGCCCTCATCTTCCTGATACCGCTCGTCGTCGACATGGTTTTCAGGATACCCATACTGCACTTCATGGTCCCCGAGACGCTGGAACGGCCGAAGCCCCTCGAATTTAGTTAAGATTTTTTAGCGTTCACTCCCTGAGCATCATGTGGTTATGAATTGAATCTCGAGATGAAGATCAAGGACCTCATGAAGATGAACCCGCTGGTGGTGGGGCCCTCCGAGAGCCTTTCCACCGTCTCCAGGAAGATGGTGGACAAGGGCAAGGACGTCGTCGTCGTGATGGACGAGGAAGTGGTGAGGGGGCTCGTGACAGCCGAGGACATATTCTTCGCCATGAAGAGCTACGTGCTCGGGAAGAACATGTTCGAGGAGATGCCCATGGAGGTCAGGGACATGAAGGTCGCTGAGCTGATGAAGGCACCCTCCGCAATGGAGTTCATGCAGGCGTGCGGCCTAACAGGCACCAACATGTGCATAGTCCTCGGCGAGGAAGACAAGGCGGCGGACGCGATAAGGGTCATGGCCATCGGCGGCGTGGACCACATACTCGTCGTCGGCGACGAGGGAGTAGCAGGCACCCTCAGCGAGGCAGACCTCATCAAGGCGCTGGAGTAGCCACTCCTCATCTATCCGACGTTTTCTGGCACACTTTTTATACGGTCTAAACCGGAGTCTTCAGCGATAGACTTGACAAGCAGAGATCAATCTGAGCTACGGGACTGGATAGAGCACATAGTCCCAAGGTACATGCAGGACGGGAAGATGCCCGGGCTCAGCGTAGCCGTGGTGAGGGAGGGGGAGACCCTGTACTCCCAGGGCTTCGGGACCCGCGACCCCAAGAAGAACCTACCGGCCACGCCGGACACCCTCTACGGCATAGGCAGCATCACCAAGAGCTTCGTAGCCATAGGGGTCATGCAGCTCGCAGAGCAGGGCAAGCTGAGCATAGATGACCCTGTGAAGGAGCATATACCCTTCAAGCTGGGGCTCCCGGGGAACCCCATCAGGATACGTCACCTCCTCACCCACAGCCTGGGGCTGCCCAGCGTGGCATCGTCCAGCGTCGCCCTCTACAGAGGCGTCGGCGCCGACACGGGCATCCCATGGGGCAGCGCCGAGGACTTCTACAGGCTTGTGAACGGGGCTCAGGACGAGCTGGTGGCGCCCCCCGGGGAGCGGTTCTTCTACCACAACGCGGCTTGGAGGATGCTGGGCCACGTCATCCAGGAGAAGTCCGGGATGCCATTCCACAGGTACATCAAGGAGAAGATACTGGAGCCCCTCGGCATGAAGCGGTCGACCCTCAACACAGACGAGTTCTACGCCGACCCCGACCACATAGTGCCTCACTGGAAGAAGCCCGACGGCAGCGTGGAGCCCAGCAGGTTCCCGTACCCCAACCCCGACGACAACCCCGGGTTCAGCTTCATAGCGGCGGCGGGGGGCATAGCCAGCAGCGTCAACGAGATGGCCAAGTACCTGAACGCCCAGATAGGGAAGGGCGCCTACCCCGGAGGTAGGCTCGCAGGCGCGGAGTCCTTCGAGGAGATGCAGACGCTTCACATCCACCGCCCCGACGGCTACTACGGCGATTACGGCTACGGGTACGGCCTGGGGGTCACGCCCGACTTCCATGGACACAAGATGGTGAGCCACGGCGGCAGCATACTGGTCTCCACGGCGTACATGGCTTTCCTGCCAGACGCCGAGATGGGGGCCATAATGATGGGAAACAGCGCGAGCCTACCCTACGAGGACATAGCGGAGGGCGTTTTCGCGGTGCTGCTTGGCATGGACCCCTACGAGGCGGTCCCGAGGCTGGCCATCAAGCGGCGCATGGACCGGCTCGCGGGGAGATACGAGATCTATAAGGGAATCGAGAGCGTGAACGTGGTTAAGAGGCTGGGGATGCTGTACCTTGAGACCAGGACGCCGTTCGCCGAGACGCTTCAGCCCCTAGTCCCCGAGGACCCCTCTCTGGAGTCCACGACGTTCTACACGTTGATGGATGGAGCCAAGTCCCCGGTGGAGTTCGTGGTCCACGAGGACGGCAACGTCGACCTGTTCGTGGAGAGGTATTGTTACCACAAGACACCGGGTTAACTCTTTCATCAATCATCGTTATTTTATTTCCATTTTTTTACATGAATGAAGCAAAAAACATCTGTGTTTACGTTTGTTATACACTCGTTTTCATGAGGTAGTTACATTGTTTATTCCTGTTCACGAATTAACCCTATATCGAGGGAGACGTAGGTTTCCCTGTCCGCGTTGAAGGTAAACAGAGACGTAGTCATAGTCTTCGCTGTGTTTACGTTGTTCGTGTCCTCGACCACCGCGTGGTACTTCAACCCCATCGTCGAGGAGAAGACCCGGGAGGTAGTGACCATCATCGAGACCCCGTTCGTGGTCCTCCAGAGCGACTACGTCTACCTCGGCGACGACAAGATCGTGTTGACGCTCGAACTGGAGAACTCGGCCATGACCACCCAGAGCACCAACATAGAGGTCCAGGCCCTCGACTCAAGCGGAGAGATCATACTGGATGACGGCGATGTGGAGATGATACAGAACTCCATCGCCCTGGGCATCCCCTCGGGGGGTAAATACTTGGAAAGCTTCACGTTCGAGAAGACGGAGCTGAAGACCGAGAGCGACGTGTTCCTGATCATACTGTGGTGGGACACCGCCCAGGGTGTTTTCATAAGCGGCGGAGGCACCTCGGTAACCCCCAAAGCATTGATAGCGTATAGATCGTCTGACCTCGGCGGACCCAATTACCCGAAGTACAGGTTCTATGACCTTGAGTGGAGCGCGGCCCAGCAGATCAACGAGCCCGCCGACCAAGAGGTCCGTATAGTTAGATCTGCGTGGAGCACCGAGAGCTCTTCCACGGATAACGCCTTGATTGTGCTGATGACAGACATGGGTGACATCGACGCGTATAACTACGACGGGTTCAGCTGGGATCATGACAGGCTAGGGGGTGTCTGGGAAAGCGAGACCGGTAAGGGAAAGGGTAAGGATAAGGGTAAAGGGAAAAGCAAAGACTGGGAGACCACGAGGCCGTTTGATTTCGCTTACGAGAGCCTCTCCGGCGACGCCGTGCTGGTCTACAAAGATAACGGCACCGATGCGTCCGAGGACATAGTCTACAGGGTCTGGGACGGCGAAGGATGGAGTGAGCCTGCATACATCGACGACCCGGCCGGGAGAAGGGAGTACTATTGGATCGGTCTTGCCTCGGACCCGCTTACGGACCAGATCGCCATGATCGGGGTCACCGGGGATGGAGAGTCTAACTGCTGGATCTGGGACGGGTCCTCTTGGGGCTCCCACCACAGGTTATCTGACTCGGTCACCGACGTCGAGTATGAGGTGGCGCACATCGCTTGGGAGTACACTTCGGGCGAGGCTCTTGCAGCCGTGGCAAACGGCAAGTACGTTGAGACGGCTGTCTACGATGGCTCATGGACAGACACAGGTTCCTTCAGCCTAGTGACTAACCCAAAGAAGAAAACTCCCGAGGTGAACTGGGTCGTGCTCAAGCCTCAAAACGTTGAGGGTTCGAACCGGATCATGTTTATGGCGTTGGATGGGCGTAAGAAGCTATACACCAGGCTGTGGGAGGGGTCGAGCTGGGCGGGGCTCCCGGAGCAGATGGATGACAAGCTTCAGTCGGCTGATACAAGGTGCTTCGACGGCGACTGGATGCCGTCAGGGACTTCATTCATATTATTCGCTGGACAGGACAAAACTAAACAGCTGAGCTACAAGGTCTGGACTCCTAGTGGTTGGAACCCATCGGGGTCAGGTAGCTGGAGCCTCTACAAAGGCGCGACGAAGAAGCAGTACTGGATCCAAGTCAGGAGCAACCAGGTAGACGATTATCCGCAGGTCGTTGTTGGAATCGTTGATAGTTCCGAGAATCTTGTTCTGACTTCATGGGACGGAGCAAGTCTTCAGGATCAGACGGTTGCGTCGACGCATTCAACCAGAGATTACGAGTCGTTTGAGTTAGCGTTCTCTTTTCCCCCATAGTAATAAGTAGCGCAGTTCCTAGGTGGTATCTGGTGTCTTTTTGGTCGAGGATGTGAAGATGCTTGAGGAGCTCGTGAAGATCAGGGAGGCTTTGACGGCAAAGCCCGCGCCTCCGCCGGAGCCGCAGGGGATCTGGGAGGAGTTCATCGACTTCATCAACAAGTACGGCGTTATGGGGCTCGCCATCGGGTTCATCATAGGCAGCGCCTCGAAGGATCTTGTGAGTGCGCTGGTGGCGGACATACTGATGCCCGTGATCACTTTTTTCATACCGGGCGGCACATGGAGGGAAGCCACGCTCACGGTGGGGCCCATAGTGATGTCCCTAGGCCACTTAGCGGGGGCGCTGCTGGACTACCTCATCATCGCGTTGATAGTGTTCTACCTGATGAAGGCGCTGAAGAAGACAGCCCTCAATTAACTAAAACAGCTGCTTTTTTTCAAGCCACTATATTTT
>Ga0272441_10005670_pt1 | contig 21467 bp, 16 predicted proteins | sample SSMProp6N_FD_193582 | JGI IMG/M metagenome (GOLD analysis project Ga0272441, IMG submission 193582) | Marine sediment archaeal communities from Little Sippewissett salt marsh, Falmouth, MA, United States - SSM-Prop-6N | ecosystem: Environmental > Aquatic > Marine > Wetlands > Sediment ... | reverse complement strand
GTTTCAATCCCTTTTTATTCAGGGGTAATTTTCAATTGAGAAAGGGAAAACATGATTAACGAAAGAAATGGAGAAGTGTTTCAATCCCTTTTTATTCAGGGGTAATTTTCAATCGGTTGGAGCGCATGGGGAGCAATATAGACTACCTTGCGTTTCAATCCCTTTTTATTCAGGGGTAATTTTCAATCTGAATTTGGACCAGAAGCGCATATCGTTGAAATAATCTACAAGTTTCAATCCCTTTTTATTCAGGGGTAATTTTCAATTCATTACATAACAATAATGTAAGGACCGGATATTATCAGGAGTTTCAATCCCTTTTTATTCAGGGGTAATTTTCAATTATCAGTGGAAAGGTTTCTTTAAGGAGTGCCAGCAGGCATTGTTTCAATCCCTTTTTATTCAGGGGTAATTTTCAATAGCATATAAAAGAGCAGCAAAATTGTTGACAGGTCCGATGTTTCAATCCCTTTTTATTCAGGGGTAATTTTCAATATAGAGGAAAGGAATCCATCATGTCATCACCGAGTTGCGTTTCAATCCCTTTTTATTCAGGGGTAATTTTCAATATTATCTGGGTAGTCCGGGACGGACTAAAGCGGGAATGTGCAGCAAAGTTTCAATCCCTTTTTATTCAGGGGTAATTTTCAATAAGATGGTCAAAAGTCTGAAGCATACAAGCTTCGGGAAAAGTTTCCATCCCTTATTATTCAGGTGTAAGTTTCAATGGGTAAATTGGACGCTGGCACGAGGAATAGGTGCGATGTTTCAATCCCTATTTATTCAGGGGTAATTTTCAATATAAATAAATGTTAAAATCGAAGGGAGAAATCAAGGTGCTGCGGAATCTGCCCCGCCGGGTGAGCATACTAACAGCTATATTACAGTCCAACAAAAGGGCCAGGGAATCAGCGGTCAGCTGAGTACGGCCGAATAATACAAGTCGCTGCAGGCGGTGGATGGGGATTTGCAGGATTTTCTCTTCATCACGCTCAACAACCAAACGGCGGCCTGTTCGACGTATGACCGCTGCCGGTTCGGAAATATACATACAAGACATATTTGAGCCTCCCTTCACAAGCCGATAAAACTATTAGTTATATCGACGTAAAGAAAGGCCGGAATTACATGTCCCCTGAAAACTCTATGTACTTGTCAAAGAGCAAAATTGTAATCAGTTCAGCGGCTCCAGAGAGACCCTGACCCAGCCGAGCGGGTATCGACGGGCGGCGAGGGTTCGGGTATTGCCGTAACCAATAGGCCGGCCGGTGCGGCGGTCCCTGCGGGTGTTAGGCTGGCGGAATTTATCCACGGTAACGCATTCCACGTGGCTGAAGCGGCCCAGGCGCAGAGGAAACTCAAGGGGACCGAAGGTCTCTTGCAGCAGGGGTTCGTTGGCTGTTTGTAAATCAGCACTCTTCTGGTAGAAGCGCTCATGTTCCTCCTGCATCTTGGGCTGATAGAAATCCAGACAATGTTTTCTGATTGTCTCCACGTCCAGGGGCATGCTTACGCCGCTTTGTTTTTGTTGCGTTTTCTTATCCAGGGCCTCGGTAAAGGGCAGCTTGTCATCCAGGGATAACCGGGTTTGGGCAGTGACGTTTTCGCCGTCCAGCCGGGAGTAGGTTATTTCATAGAACATCTGGATCCCGGCCGGGTCGGGCAAATCACTTTTACCAGGTTTGAAGATGACCGCCGGATCGATACTGAGGCCATCGAGCGGCAGGTCGGCATCGGCGATCTGCAGGCAGCGGAAGGGGTCACGGCGAATATCGGCCCGGCCGCGTTCGTTGCTATAATTAAGTACTTCAGATTCAAAATTCTTAAAATCAATCCTTTGCTCAGGCGGCCAGTCAGACATCAGGGAACTTACAACCGCGGTGCGGATAGCGCCCTTGATGGAAGAGCCGGGGATGATGGCCTGCCAGGTGTCTGCCCGCCGCAGGTGGGGGTGGATTATGAGCTGGTTGTGGGGATTTTTCAGATTTTGCTGATAGGCCTGTACCAGTTCGTAGTTTACCCCGCAGGGGTACAGCTGGTGATGTTCGAGCCGGACGTTCTCAAGGATAAATTTGCGGACAGAGGAAATGTCGGCACTGTCGGTAACCCGGTCGAATTCCTTGCGCTTGGAGGGGGGCAAGTCACTCAACATTTTGGTAAGGTCTATCCGGTAAAATAACCAGCAGTCCAGCTTTTCATCCTTTTTGATCAAATACTCGAAGGGAGTGATCTCTTCGCCGGTGCCGATGTGGATCGGCGAAAGCGCGGTTATAAGCATGCGGTATCTTTTCATGACATATCCTCCGGCTTAATTATCCGCAGCGGCAGGTCCGGTGCGAGGCCGTAATGGACCACCTCCGGGATACTGGGATGGATACCCTCCACCATGCGGCCATAAAACGGCTCCGGTGAATCGGTCAGCAGGACGGTACCGCTGCGAAGCATAACAACCGGATTCTTATGGGGATTATGAGTACCATCGGGACCGGGACCTACGGCCCAGTGGCCGCCGAGTTTGCCGGACTTGGAAGAGAGCTCCCAATAACCTTCGTGAGGATCAGAGGGAGCCGGCACGCAGGGACCCAAAAGCAGTACAGCATTTGGTTCAGTACAACCGGGTAATTGACAAGGTTCGATACTGAGGACTTTTATAACCCCCCGGCCTATGCTCTTATCCCGGCCGTAGCCACCGGCCAGGGCCTCTTCCAAGACTTGCCCAAGTTCATCTTCATTGTATTTAGAAGTCAGGCAGTAAAGTTCATACTGTCGGGCCTCGTCGGGGATAAAGGTATCTTCGGAGAAGAAGAGGCCGCCCTCGACCGTGCCGCCGGAAAGGCGGTTTATCCGGTTGTGGGGCGAGAGGGCGGCAACCGGCTCGGGAGGGACATTAACTGTTAAGCGCAACTGCATATCGATGAGACGGGCCAGGGATATTTCACTGAGAGTTTCCCGGATCAAATCGATGGGCAGCCAGCGCCGGCGGCTCAGGATTTTAAGGACATCGTGGGCTTCGATCCTGGAGGGGGTGCCGGCGGCATGGTCCGGCCCGGCAAAACCTGGAATTCTCCGCAGATCCGCCCAGTTCATATCCGTGATAAACTGCAGCAGTTCATTCTTCTCGTCACCTGTCAAGGCGGGCAGGACAGGTGCGGGGAGAAAGCCTTTCGGGAAGGGATCGCTTATTACCAGGGGAGGGTCTTTGCCGGCCATTTCGGCCAGGAATTGCTGTAAAACTTTCTCGCCCCGGTTATAGTACATGCCCCAGCAGATATGGCCGAAGAGGGTATCGGCCGCCAGGGGTGTGCCCAGGGCAGACTGTAACTCTAAGTGGATAAGTAAACAGTTCATCAGGCCGTGGCCTCCAATACCTGGGGTAGTTTGATCTCCGCTCCGGTTTCATCCTTCAGGTCGACAAACTCTACCCTGCCGTTACCGCGGGTACCGCCGCCGCCGAGGAAATCCTGCTGGAGCAGGGCCAGACCGGTCAACACCACCTCCCGGAAGAGCTTTTCATCGCCGGCGCCCTGATCGTCCATATCCAGGATCCGGAACACAATGTCCAGATCGAACGTTACGCTGGGTACTACCCGTTCCATGGGACGGGGATTGGCCATGGCGGTTATGCGATTAATCGTGTTCTCGCTCTTATCTTCGGTAATAGGCTTACCTTCTCTGAGGTCCTGACGCGATTGGTCACTAAGCTGGGCATCACGGACAATCAGGCGGGTTATACCGATTTTCTTGTCTCTCTCAGCCGAGGTACCAAAGACCCTGCAGATGGGACACTGCAAGGCATCTTCCTCCGCCTTGCAACTATGGACATCACCTTTGACATCCAGGCGACCCAGGTGCCATTCCATCAGGGAGCGCATCTTGCCCTTGAGGGAAGAGCCGGGGATGTATGGTTCGTTATTGACCGGATTGCGGATCACCGGATTGTCATTACCGCCGATCTCCATGGCCTCCTGGCTGCCGCCGATATGCAGACCGGTAAGGACTTTTACTTTACCCGTAAGTCGTTTGAAATTTTTTATCTTCCAATTCATTTTGACACCAATCCTTTCCCATACATAAAGCCGACGACGGCCTCAAAATACATTACAAACGCCCGGAAATCTTCCTCGTCTTTGACCTGGTCGATCCCGCCCAGAAGAAAATCGGCGAAATCTTTCGGTATCTTTTCCTTGTTTGGATTTGCAGCATACCATACTTTACTTTTGATCATCTTGACCAGGGGAAATAGCCTCTCGAAAGGCTCCTGGTGTTCGAGCCGGTTGTATAATCCCTTAACCTCGCCAAAAAACCGCCGCAACTGGGCGGAATTTATATTTTTGTGAATCTTATCGGCCTGGGTTTCGGCGATCGAATCCAAGAGCTCCGGATTCAGCTTTTTCTTCTCCGGATCCTGGTAAAATATCACCGGTGGCGCCGGCGTTATTCCGGGGCCTCCTCCAGAACGGTCAGGGCCACGACTTTGTCTGAAACTGCTTCTCGATCTGTCATTAGGACTCATAGTTTACCTCCACGATTACGATATAGGGCATAGGTTGCCGATGCGCCCAGCATCTCCATTTCACGGCCGGCAGCGGAGAGCTGGGTCATTGATTCGATCCGCCGCAGGTCTGTTGCTAAAACTTTGTCTTTTACATTACGATGTATGTCATAGGCCAAATGACTGCGCCAGAGCATGTCCCGAACGCTGCCATTTTGCTGCGTGCGCTGGTACATCTTGTGATATTGCAGCAAGCGATAAACAAAACTGTTTCCCAGCTTTTTGCGGCCTGACGGCGTAGAAGCATTCATCAAGCCGTCCAGAAAATCTCCGTTTTCAATTGACTGCTCAAAGTCTTCCCAGGAGAGAATCACCCCCAGGGCATTAATACAATTGCGGCCGCTGTTTTTGGCCCGGGATAAACTCGTCTCCGCCTTTTCAACGACCCGGGCAACAGGATGATGGGGGTGGGCCAGGATGACAGCAGCGGAAAGATTAATATTATTGTTGCGGCACGTATATAATTTGAATTTCCGGCGTAGTTCGAGGGCAAACCTGATAATATCTGTCCAAGGGCCGATGAACAGCAGATCATCGCCGCCGGAATACTCGGTGTAGATATTGGGAAACTGCTGCGCTGTCAACTGATGCAGATACCCCCGGAAAAACATGTCCATCTGGCGGGAGAAGGTGGCCATACGGCCGATAGAATAACGATGCCCCAACCCATCAGAAAACAGCAAACCCAACCGGTCCACATCCGCCTTCAGGGCAGCAATGAAAGGGACTCCACGCCGGACACCTTCATCCTGCAGCTCGACAGAATCCCAGCCGATCTGTTCAAAGGTTTTAGTATCGCCCGCCATGGTTTCATTACCGTCTCTGTCTTTATCAACGTTAGCCGCCCGGTAGTAAGGAAGTTCGCCTGAGGTTACTACCGGGATGTGATTAACCAGATTATAACTGGTAAATCCGGGAACGCTCTTATCAGGATTCAGGGCCAGAGCTTCTACGGTATCCGCAGTAAGTTCCAAGGTTGACCCTGTGCTAATAACCATTTTTAACTGGCCATAGAGGTTAGATAAATCGTCCAGGGTATCTCTATTAGTAGATGATTCCAGGAGAACATATTTCATGTGAGGCAGCTGGCCACCCAGTATTTTAAAATAATCATTACGTTTTTCCGGATCCTGATATCTGCCAACCTGGCGAGACGATGACCAGGTACCATTTTCCTGCAGACATTCGCTCATACGCTGCTTCTTGGCCAGATCCGTCCTCCAGATAAGCTCTTCCATAACCGAGCGGAATTTAGCGCAGGCAAAGTCTTTGCCGGTCAGGGGCAAGGGGGAACTTACATTCAAGGCAATTTTGCCCTGGAAATTACTGAGCAGCCAGTCAGACATTTCGGTGTGAGTATTTGTTATAATCTCCCGGGCCTTTTTGGTGTTATGGGTGAGCAGCACAAAGCGACCACCGGCATCGAGAATACAGTTGCAGGCGGGCAGTCCCAATCGATTTAACAGTAACCGGCTGGCCGCCCGGGTGAGTAGGGTAAGATAAAAGGAGCGGGCGCGCAGAATTTTGGCCATGCCGCCTGTTTTTTCAGAGGGTAAATCCAACAAGAAGTTCTGGATGCCGCTAAGGTCCCCGCTTACCAGCAGGAATTTCGGCTGATCCCGGTCAAGGACGGCCGATTCTGTCAAAGACCCCGAGGCTTTGTGGTAGGCCAGTAGGGCGCAAGCAAAAGCGGCGGTGGTTAAGGCATGGTCGAATAGTGAGACGTCCGGCTCATCCATCGTGGTGGAAGGCACATTGGCCATATAAAGCCGGCATAGAGAAATACATGAATCTACTAAAAGATGCGGAGGACAGGATTCTAAACATTTACAATCGGTCAAAAATTCATCCGCCAATTGGGAATACTGTTCCACCAGCTTCTCTTTTTCTGATTGTTCGGGGTTAGGGAAGATAGATCCCTCTTCAATGCGACAGGGGGCAACCGGATAGGACCAGGGTGCATCAGGGGGATTGTCCTGGAGGCTCAATCTATAAAAGACACTACGCAAGGGTACCTTCAAATAACCCGGGCTGGCATCCTCTTGTCGGTCGCGGCGATCCTGACCGGCGGAAAGCCAATCCGCCTGTTGGACTATCACCTCTTCCAACTTATCCATCCGGGGTGCATGATGATAGGAGGCGAGATTGGCTATCTCGGAATAATTTACTTTGGGAAAGGTGGCGGTATCCAGACGCTCGAAAAACTCATTAGTATAAAGTACATGGCGGTGGGTATACTGACCAGCCGGATTTGTTCGGCAGATCATAGATTCCAGCCCTTTAGACTGCGGGGAAAGCTGCCAGCGGGAACGCTGGGTGATTTTACCCACATCGTGCAGTAAGGCACCCAGGGCCATTTGAACCATTTCCTTATCCATCTAATTCTCCTTGTTACACTGTCTGCAAACTGATCCTACCGAAACCAAAACTTGTGGCCTTACCCACATGGGTCAAGTTTGCCAGCTGTAATAGTGGATAGAGTTTGTTGAATTCCCCCTTATAAACTACTGAACCTACCATGCCCTCGAGAGGTATTTTTTGATTTTGCCTGTTACTGTAACGTGTAAAGGAATGCACATTGGTATGTTTTGCCGCTAGCTCAACCTGCTCGCTAACCTTAAAGAGCTCCTCCGGGTCGCAATGATCCGCAAAGTCAATTCCGTAAAAGTGGGTTACCAGTCTTACCCGTCGCAGGGCCGCCTTCAGGAAGGGCTGAAAGTCGGGGGTGCGGCAAGGCTTACCATCAAAAAGGTATTTAACCGGAGTTTCAAATTTAACCTGAAGCATTTTGTTTCCTGAGTCAATATTAAACATATCTGCATCAAGAATCTGCGGCTCTCCGGGTAAAATATTATTACAAGTACCATCATATAAAATACGCAGATTACCGTTATAGCCCGCTTGTGTAACCTGCTCAACCCTGAAGGGTATTTCATCCTTACCAAGCCCTTTTTCCCCTGCCTGCATAATGGCAAAGGAAAGATAAGGTACGTGGTGGATGCTTTGGCCGAAAAGACGGATAGTGAATTCATACTTTTGGCCCATCTCTACCTGGTTTGGTTCATCCTGGTTGATGATAATGACGAAGGGTTGGGGAATATTTCCGTATTTTCTCATAATCTGTCGGTCTGGAGGCGCAACACCTTCAAACATGGTACTATAGACGCAACTTTGCATTACCGGGCAATCTCGACAACTGGTGTTGCGTATATGGCAAACCGTACGTTTTAGAGAAAATCCCAGGGCACCCCGCAAGGTGGGACCTCGAAAGTTGGGCAAACGACCCTCACTCTCGAAAATAATATTAAACTTAATATCAGCAAAGGATAAACAGCGACCAAAATTTTCCTTACCTAAGCCAGATACCAAGTTTGCCTCCTGGTGTTATCAGAACAAAATGGTGAATTCATCCGAAAATAAAGTGGTATTTTTATATCAGAGGCATGACATTAGGTCAAGATGGAAATTTATTTTAGCATAATCTCAACTCATCTTAAGCCGACATTTAATTTCTGATGTCCACTGAAACAGATCCCTGCTCGTAGCGTTCGAGTACTCGATAACTCGTTAATCGGCTTAGATTTACCGTTCTGGCAATTCGGACAATTTTTATCCCCTCGGCTTTCATTTTGATAATTGCTTCTACTTGCTCATCTGTGACCTTTAGCAAGCGTCCCTTTAGTGAGAGCTTGCTGAATTGAACAAATCAGCTCGTTAAGGAAAGAACGGCGTTAATTTGGGTAACTTTTGCCAGAAATATATAGGACAATGAAGTACACGAAGTGAGTCTTGATTATATGGAAACTAATATGTAGAATTTCGCACATAAATGTCCTCATAGTAAATTGGATCCGCGCCTCTATTGGGTGGCACCACTTAGGGTAAAAAACATGAATCTTCGGAATGGTCGACATTAGGCAAAACGGCTCGGTCGGTGATAGTGGCTGCATATCTGCCATTATCCCGCACTGCTTGATCCGTAAAGAAAGGTATGAAATGACCGATACAGCAAAGCAAATCGCCAAAGAAGTTGGGAACATGATTGTAAACAAGGAGATATTGAATCATTTCAGAGATCGTTGTAAGGATTTTGCTCAAGCTCTACAAAAATATTGGATAGAATGTAGATCAGCTCAGTATGAACGCTTTAGTTATTTTTTAGCTATTAAAAAATTTGCATGGCTTAGAAAAAAGACTTCTAGACCTGAGCGAAAGTACAAAAAGACATTCATCGAATTCATAAAAAAACAACGTGAAACTTTTATTAAAGATATTATGTGCAATGAAAAACCGTGGAAGATAGGTGAACCATATCCTAAGTATTTTCAACCGGATGAATATTTGAAATGGTTGGAAACTGGTGATTGGAAATGGGAGTTGCACAAAATAGTGTGGAAGAAAGCTGAGGATTATGGTCAAACAGGTGATAAAGCAGAGGGATGGGGGCCACCATTGCAAACGGAGGAAAAAAATACAAATGATAATCCGTGGCCGTTTTTGGGTCTTGGTAAACGGAGGAAAGAATACTCTGATGTATGCCGACCTTTAGATCCAGACTGGGATTTGGCTTCCATGTATTTTTTCATTGCCCTCTGTCACGATTATTTTGATGAAGAACCGGCTATTTTAGATCCAGAGATAAGCACTATTTGTCCCGAAATGCATGAGTTTCGCAGTATTAATTTCGAGGAAGAAGATAATTCAGATTTGGATGAAGATTTGCAAAAAGCAATGAATTATGTAAAGGCTGATTTCCCTTTGACTGGACAACTTGAAAAAACTAGGAATTCAGGGCCGGATAAAAAAGGAAATGATGAACCTGCAAAAGGAGATACAGAAAACCTCCCCTCACATGTTCTAAAGGCCCGTTCATTATATGACTATGCTATCTCAAAATTTCCCGGTGCTGAGGACATGACGCATGATGAAATTTACAATAAATTGACTCTGGATCCCAAAATTACACACGAAATGTTACCAGATAATTCTAAAACTTTTGCGACTTATCTCAGACGTTCGGGACTAAAAAGATACCGCAAACGACAAAAACCCAATACAACCAGAAGTATTCGAGCCATAAAAGAACTCTAAAAAAACGCAAAACAGACACGAAACGGACTAAAACAGACATATAAAATATTTTTTTTATTTTTTTAACCCCGCTTAACTCCTTGTGAAAGCGGGGTTTACTATGCGCATACGGAAATAGCAAAACGGACAAAACCATGTCCGTTTTGGAGTTCATAGAAGGCGCGTATAGTCAGCATCAAGTTGTCGCTGGCGTGCCTTGGCCACTTTATAAAGAATGAGACATGGATACATTAAGTGCTAATCAACCCGCGATGTTAACGGTACGTGACTTGGCAAAACTTCTGAATTGCAGCCAAAGAACAGTTTACCGGTTATCCGACGCCGGACGGATGCCCAGGCCAGTAAAATTGGGTTCCCTGGTACGGTGGAATCGTGCTGCGATCCTGCAGTGGATCGAAAACGGTTGCGCATCAGCCCCAAGGGGGTAAGTGATGATCCCTGATAACATCCCCGAACAACTAAGAAAACTGGGCCAGTGGGTGCTCCATAGGAACAAGGTACCCTATAGTGGGAAAACGGGAGCCCGGGCGAGTACTACCGACCGGGGGACCTGGACCAATTTTGAAGATGCACTTCGAGAAAGTAAAGATGGGAACGGCTACGATGGGGTTGGCTTTGTTTTCAGCGGTCAAGATCCATTTACTGGTATTGACCTCGATCATTGCGTGAAAGATGGGGCGATTCAGCCTTGGGCACAGGAAATCATTGATCGGCTGGATAGCTACTCTGAATTTTCGCCCAGTGGAACGGGTATTCACATCTTTGTGAAGGGTGACCTGCCGGATGGATCTCGTAACCGTAAAGGCGATATAGAGATGTATTCGCGCGGCCGCTATTTCACGGTTACGGGGCATCGTGTTGAGGGTACTCCTGATGGGATCATAGACCGGCAGGAAGAATTAAACTTACTCCACCGAGAATTGTTCCATCAGCCGAATAAGTCTACACAGCCTCGACCCGCCGGCTTTGATGGTGACGATGAGGCCCTATTGGAAAAGGCGCGCGGTTCGGAAAATGGTGATAAATTTGCTTCTCTATTTGATCGCGGGGAGACATCAGGATATCCCAGCGAGTCGGAGGCGGATCTGGCCTTGTGCGGCCTGTTGGCGTTTTGGACAGGTCCAGATTCCGAACGTATTGATAGGCTTTTTCAACGTTCAGCTCTTTGCCGGGATAAATGGGTCCAGCGAGCAGATTATCGTCAGAAAACTATCTCCAAGGCTCTCGCAGACCGCACGGAATTTTTCACACCTACAACAAGCCCTTCTAATAAAAGCCCTGTCCAGGCTGCTAAGCAAGGACAGCCTTGGGCCACGACGGATCTCGGCAACGCCCGTCGGTTGGCATACTATGGCGGTTACTATCTTCGCTACTGCCATGCCTGGGGGTGCTGGATGATTTGGGACGGCAAGAGATGGAAACGGGATGATAAGCTGGAGTTTGTTAAATATGCCAAAACAACTTCCTTGAGGATTTATGATGAGGTAAAACAGGCAAATGATGAGGCACAACACAAGTCGTTAGCAAAATGGGCCACTGCATCGCAAAAAAGTGAGAGATTAAATGCAATGATCGGCTTGGCCCGTTGTGAACTTGCGGTGTCACCTGCGCAACTTGACACCGATCCATGGTTGCTTAATGTTCTAAACGGTACAGTTGATCTGAAAACGGGTGAACTAATACCACCTCGCCGGGAGGACCTCATAACTAAACTTGCCCCGGTCCGATTTGACATCACCGCGAAGTGCCCGATGTGGGAATCATTCCTCCAGCGGATCATGGATAATAATGATGTCTTGATCGGCTATCTTCAACGAATTGCTGGCATGTGTCTTACCGGGGATGTTCGAGAGCAATATCTATTCTTGTTTTATGGGGTGGGAGCAAATGGAAAGAACGTATTTCTGGACACTTTATCCGGCCTGATGGGTGATTATGCGGATGAAGCCCCCCCTGATCTTCTTGTTGCACGCAAGACGGATGAGCATCCGACCGAGATTGCCGACCTTTGCGGGTTGCGTTTGGCTATAACTTCTGAGCTGGAGGAAGGCAAACGTCTGCGAGTACAACTAATGAAGAGGTTGACCGGTAATCGGCAATTAAAGGGGAGGTTTATGAGACAGGATTATTTTCATTTCAATCGCACTCACAAGTTAATTGTAGCCACTAATAATAAACCGATAGTCCGGGAGGATACTCACGCGGTGTGGCGCCGGTTACGCTTGATTCCATTCAACGTCGTCATACCGGAAGCAGAGCAAGATAAGCAACTTACAGAAAAATTGATCAAAGAATGGCCGGGCATTTTAAACTTGATGATTAAGGGCTGTTTGGATTGGCAAAGATGCGGACTGCAGGCCCCCGAGGAGGTTGATGAGGCGACGGGGGATTATCAGGCTGAGCAGGACGTCCTGGCTGAGTTTATTGATGAAAAGTGTGTTCTGGGTCCTGATGCTTATGTTTCCAGAACAGATATATTGAACGCTTATCAAAAGTGGGCGGATGAAAATAGGGAGCGATACCCACTTGAGCGTCGAGCATTATATGATCGGCTCCGAAAGAAAGATGGTATTACCGAAACCATGCGGAGATTAAATGGGAAACCAACCCACGTTTTTTGTGGAGTTGGTCTGTCCCACAGTCCACCAGGAGGTGATGTAATAGCGTAACTGATTTTACTAGCGTTTTACCGGTTAATTTCTTATGGGGGCTTCGCGTAAGCCTTATACAGGAAATTGCTGTTACGAGCTGTTACGCAGTTACGGCCTTAAATATGTAAGAGGACATGTGGATACAGGGGTATTTTGTAAGTGGAAATCTAAAGAAAGGTGAAATGATGAATTTTCAACAAGCAACAAAAAAAAGAGCTAAAGGTAGACTGGCACTGATTGGGCCACCAGGTAGTGGTAAGACCTACTCGGCGCTGACTATCGCCCAGTACTTGGGTAAGAAGATCGCGGTAATCGATACCGAACACGGTTCGGCTTCAAAATACGCTGACATTTTTGATTTTGATGTGGTTGAATTAGATAGTTTCAGTCCACAAATATATGCCGGGAAAATCCATGAGGCGGAAGCGGCTGGCTACGATGTGCTGGTGATTGACAGCCTTAGCCACGCCTGGGCCGGTAGGGATGGTTGCCTGGAGCTGGTGGATAAAGCGGCGGCCCGAAGTAAATCACACAATTCATTCGCAGCTTGGCGAGAAGTCACACCCCATCATAACGCCCTGGTGGAGGCCATTCTATCCTGCCGATGCCACGTGTTTGTTACGATGAGGTCCAAGGTGGAGTACGTGGTTGAGGACGATGGTCGAGGGCGTAAGGTACCGCGGAAGGTAGGGATGGCTCCGATCCAGCGCGATGGTCTGGAGTATGAATTCGACGTGGTGGGTGATATGGACCAGGAGAATACCCTAATTGTTACCAAAAGCCGCTGTCCCAAACTCACCGGCGCTGTGGTGAAAAAGCCAGGCCGCGAATTCGCGGAGATCTTTGCCGATTGGCTCTCTGGTGCCAGTACTGTTGAGGAAAATTTTATACCAAAACTAGAGGGGAATAACAGTGCCACCAGAAAATCAAATAAGGCTCACTTCTGGGCCATCTTCCGCGACCGCTATGCGGCATGTAATGATGGCAGGGAGCTATCCAATAATATCAAGCCCGAGGTTATTAGTGAGACCATAGCCCGGCTGTGCGATTCCGGGCCGGCAGCTCAGGTGGCTAACGAGACTGGCCATACACCATTCTGGAGCCGGGACGGGGGCGCCCGGATGGACGATAATGACCCCGGCTGGGAAACCCTCATCATTGCAATTCAAGACATAGACGTAAAAGAAATTTTAACCCAGGCCCGTGAGGCCCTTAAGAAAAGGAGTGATTGCCATGCGATATGATGCAAGCAATTATGATCCCGAACAAGACGGATGCTTCCGGCCAATCCCGGCAGGAGAGTATTTTTTCCAGGTTCAGGATGCCAGGTCGGCGACCAGCAGCAACGGTAATGAGATGATCGAGTTGGAGCTGAGTGTTACCATCCCAGGCCGTGAGGAGCCGGTCACCGTATATGATCGACTGGTGGCAGTTCCGACTGCGCTATGGAAGGTCCACACCTTCTGCGCAGCGACCGGTTTGGATTTTAGTGCTAATGAACTGTTGCCCGAGCACTGTCTGGATCAGCGGGGAAGAGCCTATTTCAATCTGGGTGAGCCCAACCAACGAGGCCGGCGGTATCTGCAGGTGGCCCGCTATCTGGCCCCTGATGAAAACGAACAAGGACAAAATAAAAAGCAGCAACCACAGGTCCGACCGGCTCCGACTGCAGCGGATCCGGCAGCAAAGAGCGCTGCTGACGATGATATCCCTTTTTGATAATGACTAAGAATGAAGACAATTTACTGTTTGATCAGTTCGTGGCCTGTGTGCCACCGACATGCACAAAACAAAGCTGTAGGGTGGTACGGCTGCCCAGCGGCCGGGTGCGATCATATCAGCCGGCCCGGGTGCGGAAGGCAGAGACGACCATCCTGAGTTTGTTTCTCCCTTATGCACCAGCGGAACCGTATACGGGGCCTCTGGGCGTTCAGGTTGTCCTGGTGTATCCCTGGAGGAAGTCAGAGTCAAAGAAAAACCAACAGGCCGGTAGAAAGTGGAAGTGTACCCGCCCTGACTTGGATAATCTGGCGAAGCTGATCCTGGATGCCATGGCACCTCGGTTCTTCCGAGATGATGCAGAGGTATGCAGTATCAGTTCCTCAAAACAGTGGGGATCCAAGCCGGGCATAAGATTCAAGATAGCTAAATTACATGGATAACGTAAAACTTTTAAACATTCCGATTCTGCCGGGACCCAACGGTCAATGCCGACCATGCCCGGAACTGATGACGGAGGCGGAGTTGATCGAATTTCTTCGTATCCCGCAGATCAGCAAGGCCCAAAATTTTCATAACGTCATCACCCACCTTATAAGGTTTCACGGCTTGCCCCGGATCCATATCTGCGGCCAGGTACTTTATCCCCGGCTGGCAATACAAGAGTGGATTCAGCAGAAGACTATCAAAGCACAGACACCATGCTTGAACAGAAACTGATAATCTATACAATGCTATGTGGACCAACCCGAGCCGTCACCTCGCTGAAGAAGGGAGGTGACATATGAAACAGCTGGTACGGCTCTGGAATAGGCCATCACGTGATGGCACAAGGTTTACCTGCGTGCTCATATATCCGGATGAGCAGGGTAAAACCAAGTATGAGTCTTTAGGGCATGCGGACAGCCGTAAGGCCGAACGACAGCGGGCCCAAAAGCAGCGCGAATTACAGATGGGTATCGTCGAGGTGGGCTCGATGAGGCTCAGTGAGCTTCTGGAGGATTACTTGCAGAGGACCAGAACCCAAATTGAGGTTTCCACGGCCAACTCGGCCGTATATCGCATGAGGGATTTTATTGCCGCGGTAGGTAATAAGTATGCCGATACGATCACTTATTGCGACTGCGAGCGCTTGCAGCAGTACTGTATCGACCGGGGCTTAAGTCCGGCCTCCGTGAATACGCATATTAAGATGCTCCGCCGGGTGTTCTCTCTGGCGGTAAAGCGGGGCCAATTGGAGAAAAATCCCTTTAATGGGTTACCTTATCTGAAGGTCCCCCGCAAGCCGGTCAGGCTGGTCAACACGAACGAGTTTCAGCGCATACTCAATGCAGCACCTGATCTCCTTTGGAAAGCCCGCATCCTGGTGGCCAAGACCACGGCCCTGCGTAGGGGAGAGATTTTGAATCTGACGGTCAATGATTTGGATTTCTCCCAGGGCAAGATCTTCGTGCAGCCCAAGGCGGACAGCGAACATACCTGGCGCTGGGTGGTTAAGGACAAGGATCGTCGCGAACTGCCCTTGATCAGGGAAGTGGCTGAGATGCTCATTGGTATCTACGAGAGTTTGCCCGAGGGACAGCCGTATTTGTTATTACCGCCGGAGAGGTATCAAATGCTTCTGGATTTACATAAAGCCGGTAAGTTGCTGGATCGGGTGAAAAAATGCCCGGACCAAAATATCTGGCGGAACTGGCAGGTGATCTGTAAACATGCGAATATCTCGGATATTGCATTTCACGATCTGCGGGCCACCTGTATCACCGAGTGGTTTGAGCAGGGCATGATGCCCCACGAGGTCCAGAGGCTGGCCGGTCACTCCAGTATCGAGACCACGATGTGTTATTATGTGGGTTATCGGGACACTCTGACCGACCGCGCTCGAGAGGCTAGTTGTGCTGCCCTGGGGGACGATTTTGTTGCGCGCTTGTTGCGCGCCCCCCAAAATGGCCCTTTGGCGCAAAAACAAGTGGCACCAAGTGTTCCGCAACACCTTGATACCACTGGGTTTGCAAAAATCGGGGCGACAGGACTTGAACCTGCGACCTCATGACCCCCAGTCATGCGCGCTAGCCAAACTGCGCCACGCCCCGAAAATTTTCCTTCCATCTAAGTTTACCATATATATTACTTTGGTCAATGGGTGGCCGGATTTACTTTGAATTGCAGATAAAATCAGTTTGCCGCCCCGGCCGGCAGCGTCCTTAAACTTTTGTTTATTAAGCAATTACAGTTGTTACGGATTCGCGGTTGACATCGGGCTACAGAAAAACCATAATTCAGCTTCGGTTATATGCTAATTGGAGCAAGTTGGCTACCCGGGGGGAGTAATTTAGCCGACTATTTATATGACCGATATATATGTATGGCGGCATGGCCAAGTGGACTAAGGCGACGGATTGCAAATCCGTTATTCCTGGGTTCGAATCCCAGTGCCGCCTGTTAAATATCGTGGTGAAAGCCAATATATAAGCCCCTCCACCTTCACCATAGAAATTACTAAAAGTCAGGATCAAAACCGGACATATGATTTTTTTGTTGTTCGGTGGCCTGCTGCAGGATTTGTTTTTCCTTGCGGGTCAGGCTCTGTACGCCCTGCTCATGCACTTTGGCCAAAATCCGGTCCACTTCGTATTGTAATTTTTGCTGCTGTTCCCACTTACGTTTATATGCACTTTCTTGACGTTTAGCAAATAATTGCCCGAACCGCCCCCGGCCCATTACCCAGATAAATCCTGTAGCCATCCCCCCCAGATGACACAGATCGCCGCCGGCATTAGCACCACCGGTAACGACTGTCAGGAAGTAAAAAATCGCGAACAGTATTGCCGCACTGCGTATCTGCATAGGAAAAATAAACAAGATCACTCGAATCTGCGGAAATAGAATCGCGCAAGCCACCAGTAAACCTAATACTCCCCCCGAGGCTCCAATTAAATAAAAGCCGGTCATCCAGCCCAGGTAGCTAAAAGTAACAAATAGCAGCCCCCCAACGGCCCCACAAAGCAAATAAAAGATCAGGAATTTTTGCGAACCCCAGGAGCGTTCTAAAACCGGTCCCAGAAAATACAGGCCGATCATATTGAATAAAAGATGAAAAGGGGTTTGAACACTATGGAGGAACTGGAACGTAATTAATCGCCACACTTGCAGGGCCTCGATATATGATTGACCCGTGGCGGCGAATAACGATTCCAGTTTCTCTCTGAATATTAATTGCAATACAAAGACCGCACAATTGATAATTAGTAGATATTTGACCATCGGGGTGAGTCGTGGTAAGCCGAAGCTCATTCCACCGCCGGGGCCGAATGGTTGCTGCTGTTGATTATAGTATCGGTCCTGAAATCCCACGATTGTAACTCCATTAATGTGGGTGTTATAGTATTGTCATACGAACATATTTAACTGTCATTTATCATATTATAGCCATTTCCAGTCAAATCAAGGGGTGTTTTAATATGGTATCGGCAGAAAGCCAGATTTTAAACAAGCAAGAAGAGAGGAAAAAAGGATTAGCAAGCCCCCAGCGCAAGTCCAGGGGTATAGTCCAAGGGCATGCTTATCCTTATAAAGGACATCGAGTTACCAGCTTACACTGGACCAGATGTTGTTATTCAACTCCTAAAAGCCACTGGTTGGCGATAGTAGAAAAATCATCGATATCAACTTTACAATCGCCGGTTAAGTCGGCGGAGGGACAGGTATCTTTTTCAAAGAGATATGCCGCACCTGCGGAATCACCCTTTGTGTCATCGCCCTTGACTCCGACAATAATGTTATTCGAACTGATAGAGACAGAGTTGCCAAAATTGTCAAACGCCGCACCGCTGGAAGGTACTTTATATACCTGACTCCAACTGGTATCGTCACGTCGGAATACGTAAGCAGCACCGGAATAGGAGCCGTTGTCACCATCACCATAAGCTCCCACGACAGCATAATCATCTTTAATGGAAACTGAATTTCCGAATAAGTCACCGGAAGCTCCATTTTCGGCTGTTAGCTTGGCCTGTTGGGTCCAGGTTGTAACACTGCGTATGAATACATAAGCAGCGCCGGTTGCGCTGTTTTTATTTGAGGCGCCAACGAGGGCGTAATCACCGCAAATAGCAACCGAAGTGCCGAAAAGGTCGCTGGCAGCGCCATCCAAAGCAGTTAATTTAGCCTGCTGAGACCAGTTAGTGCCATCACGTTTGAATATATAGGCAGCGCCTTTGTTGTCAGCATACATAGAGCCTACAATAGCATAATCACCGCTGATGGAAACAGAGATGCCGAACTGGGAGCTCTCGGCACCGTCCAGAGCAGTTAATTTAGCCTGCTGGATCCAGTCGGTATCGTCGCGCGTGAATATGTACGCTGCGCCGGAATTATCTCTCAAATCGTCATCATAAATAGCGCCGGCAATGGCATAATCACCGCTGATAGCAACGGAGTAGCCGAATCGGTCACCTGCAGCGCCGTCCGATGCCAGAAGCTTTTTCTGTTGGCTCCAGGTGGCACCGTCGCGGTTGAATATGTAGGCCGCACCGGCAGTAGTTCCATTGTCATCGTTTTCGTAAGCGCCAATAATCGCATAATCACCACTTATGTCCACCGCAGAACCAAAGTGATCATCCGCGGCACCATTTATGGCTAATAGTATTTGTTGCTGGTCCCAGGTGCAATCTACATCATTAGGTGCAAATATACGTGCTGAGCCGCAGTTATTGGCGGTATCATCATCGCCCTGGGCACCTATGATGGCGTATTCGCCGCTGATGGAAACTGAGCAGCCAAAGCTGTCGTTGCTATTACCATCCGGGGCTAATAATTTTTCACCCTGGTCATCCAGAAACGCAGAAGGATAGAGCTCAGCCTCTCTGGCATTGCCGAAGTTGAACCCATCTGCAATTTCACCGTTTTTAAGTATAACCGTGTAAGTACCGTCTCCGCCGGGACAACTTTGTTGCCAACAGCCCCCGTTATCCTCGGCAACAACGTATGTGCCGGCAGGAACCAACAAGCTGTAAGCGCCGTCGGCATCGGTAATGTCATTTACCTCACAAGGGTCGAAAGAACCGTTTTCGTTTTCATCTACATATATCCGCCAGCCGGGTAGCACCTGCTCATCAGCATCAATTTCACAATCCCCGTTACTGTCATGCCACTTGATACCATGCACTTCGCTAAACCCTCTGAAGATATAAGCCGAACCCGTATTTAACAAACTATCGTTATCATCGTAATAAGCGCCGACTATAGCATAGTCAGCATTGACAGAGACCGCATGTCCGAAGCTGTCTGCGGTACTTCCATCCGGGGCGGTCATTTTATCCTCCTGGTTCCAACTTACGCCGCTGCGTCTAAATGCGTACACCGCACCTTTGATATCATTGGCATAGTAGTCAGCGCCCACAATAGCCACATCTCCGCTTATTGAAACCGAACATCCGAAATTGTCCGTCGAAGCCCCATCTTCAGCAGTAATTTTACACTGCTTATACCAATTGTTATCACCCGGTGTGGAGCTTTTCATAAATATTAGCGCCGCACCGGATTCGAAGTCGTTGTCGTCATCGCCAGTGGCGCCGAGAATAGCGTAATCACCGCTGAGGGAAACAGCATAGCCCAGGTAGTCCTCATCATCTCCCTGGTCATCCAGTAGTTTGCATTGCTGGTACCAACAGGGATCGTCGGGAGCGGTGCTTTTCTTGAATATGTAGGCTGCTCCTGCACCTGGTCCATTTTCGTCATCATTTCCCGCGCCGATAACGGTGTAATCTCCGTCTAAAGAAACCGAACACCCAAAGTTTTCATTACCACCTCCATCTTCAGCCAATATTTTATATTGTTGGTACCAGTTGGAGTCACCCGGTGTATCACTCTTTTTGAACACGTAAGCCGAGCCTGAATCCGGTCCATTTTCTTCATCATTCTGAGCGCCGATAATGGCGTAATCGCCGTTGATCGAAACTGAACATCCGAAATTGTCACTGCTATCTGCATCTTCGGCGGTTAGCTTGCATTGCTGATACCAGTTGGGGTCGCCGGGTGTAGCGCTTTTCTTGAACACGTAGGCCGAGCCTGAGTAAGTTCCATTTTCTTCATCATCTTCGGCGCCGATAATGGCGTAATCGCCGTTGATAGCCACCGAACAACCAAAACTATCGCTGTTATCTCCGTCTTCAGCAATTAGTTTACATTGCTTATACCATTGGGCATCATTGTATGAATCACTCTTCTTAAATATATATGCCGAGCCTGAACCGCTGCCATTGTCGTCATCTCCTTCAACCCCGATAACGCAATAACTGCCGTCCACGGCAACCGAACAACCAAATACATCATTAGCGACAAAATCATCTGCCGTTAATTTGTCCCGGTAATACCACTCAGCGTTCGCTGAACCAGCACAAAAAAGTGTGAAAAATAAAATTGCGATTGCATAGCGAAGATGGGCTGTTTTGACCATTAGGAATCCTCCTTACGTCCCCCCAATACACATTTGAATGCAATTTGATACTTTTCGGGATTTAAACGTTCGATATTTAAGATACAAAAAATAAGAATCATAATTATAACATAAATAAATGGAATTTTCAAGGAAAAAGCCCAGTGATTTTAAGATGAAATGCGATTTCAAGGTTATATTTGGGCGAACAATACCCCTTGTTTTTTCGTTGTATTAAGAGTCTAACTATCATAGAATTTTACAGTTATGAAAATTGAGAAAAAACGCATAGCCATCCTGGGTTCCACGGGCTCGATAGGATTAAGCGCTCTATCGGTGATTGAAGAGCTGGGCCCGGGGTACGCAATCCAGGCACTGAGCGGTCATCAGAACTGGCAGGAGTTGGCCCGGCAGGGCCTGAAATATCATCCCCGGAAAATCGCCCTGACCGATACTGCGCACCTGACTGAGTTTAAAGAAGCCTTAGGAACAGAAAAAAATATCGAGATTTTATCGGGGCCGGAAAGTTTGAAAGAGTTGGCCCTGGATCCCGACTTCGATGTTATCATAGTAGCTGTGGTGGGGGTTGCTGCTCTGGCGGCGGTGCTGGCCGGTATCGAAGCGGGTAAAACGATGGCGCTGGCCAATAAGGAAGCGCTGGTCTGCGCGGGAGATCTGGTGATGTCTTTGGCTCGGGATAAAGGCGTACAGGTCCTGCCCATTGACAGTGAACACTCCGCTATCCACCAGGCGATGAGCTGCGGAGAGCGCAGGGAAGTAAAAAAAGTGATACTTACCGCTTCGGGTGGTCCTTTTCGCAAGGCTTCTCTGGACGAGATAGATCAGGTGGGCCTGAAAGAAGCCCTTAATCATCCTACCTGGGATATGGGGCCCAAGATCACCATTGACTCTGCCACCATGATGAATAAGGCTCTGGAGATTGTAGAAGCCCGCTGGCTGTTTGACCTAGAGCCGGAACAGATAGAAGTTCTTATTCATCCCGAATCGATCATTCATT
>Ga0272441_10005669_pt1 | contig 21468 bp, 18 predicted proteins | sample SSMProp6N_FD_193582 | JGI IMG/M metagenome (GOLD analysis project Ga0272441, IMG submission 193582) | Marine sediment archaeal communities from Little Sippewissett salt marsh, Falmouth, MA, United States - SSM-Prop-6N | ecosystem: Environmental > Aquatic > Marine > Wetlands > Sediment ... | reverse complement strand
TCCGGGCTTTCCAGATTAATGGTCTCGACCTTCAACAGTGCGAAATAGCGCTCGGAATCCTTGGGCGGCCGTATCTGGCCGGAAACCGTATCGCCGACCCTCAGGTTGAAACGCCGGATCTGCGAGGGAGACACGTAAATATCATCGGGCCCCGGCAGGTAATTGTAATCCGGTGCGCGCAGAAAACCGAACCCGTCGGGCAGTATCTCGATAACGCCCTCACCGTAGATAAGGCCGTTTTTCTCGATCTCCGACTGCAGCAGTGCGAAAATAAGATCCTGCTTGCGCATGCTGCTGTAATCCTCGATGCCCATCTGCTTGGCTGTTTCCATCAGGTCGTTGATCTTTTTGCACTTGAGGTCTTTCAGATTCATTGGACAGTGTCTCCCGGTTTTTTGGTAATGCGCGCTTTTTTAATCACACCGCACGACAGGCAGGCGCGCGGACGACTGAAGAACTCTCTTCAGGCCGAAACGTGCATGGCTGTGATGGAATAGTGATATCGTCAGGCGCAGCGTATAGTTGTCTGTAAACTGATTTTCAGAAATGAAAAATCCAACAATGAACATTACATGTATTCAGGAACATCCTGCCGCGTATAGTAACGCTGCCGATACCGCCTCTACAGAACAAGCCGCGGCGGCGCGCGAAATTCCCCCAGACAATTTACCCTTGTGGTATTCTCATACGGGCATCTTCACATGTGAGATATGTTACACGGGAAAGAACATGCACACACTGGTTTCTAATAACTTAGAATTACGGGGAAGGGTATGTGCTGTAACAACAATGCTTTCATTATATAGCCCGTCCTGTTTCATTGTCAAGTTTTTTTGTATTTTTTTTACGGTCCCCCATGGCATGCCGGACCTGAGGCCGAGGGGCTACTGCAGAAGAAGCAGCCGGCCGTATACGGCCGCCACTGCCGAACGCAGGCCCTGCCTGCTGCCCTGGTTATCGATAACGAAATCCGCCAGTTTTTTTTTCTCGCGCAACGGCATCTGGGCTGCGATGCGTGCATCGGCCTGGGAGCGGTCAAGTCCGTTGCGCCGCATCAGGCGCCGCAGCTGCTGGCCGGGGCTGCAATACACGAGAATGGTTCGTGCAAACATCGCCTGCCAGCCGCACTCAAACAAAAGCGGCACATCAACGACCACGGTTCCACCGAAACCCTCCCTGCTCAGGCGTGCAATCCGGGTGTGAATGCCGGATTTGACAAGCGGATGCAGCACCGCATTAAGCCGCTGGAGCTCGGCGGCATCGCCGAATACATGCGCGGCCAGACGGGCACGGTCCAGCCGGCCACGGGCGGTAAGCATGCCCGGGCCGAAAACCTGCCTGATGCGCTCAAAGCCTTCACGCCCCGGCTCCACAATTTCGCGCGCCAGTGTATCGGCGTCGATGATTTCAGCGCCCAGTTCGCGAAACAGCTCAACAACCGTTGTTTTTCCGCTGGCGATGCCGCCGCTCAATCCCGCCGTTACCATCACAGCCCCCGCAGCAGCTGCAATACGGTCTCAAACTCACCGGGCAGCGCAGAGGTAAACGCCATCACCTGCTGCGTATCGGGATGCCTGAATTGCAGAAACCCTGCATGCAACAGATGACGCTTTAAAGCCTTGAGACCGTCCTGCAGCGGTTTGTTCCTGATAGCGCGCAGCCTGCGGGCATTGCCATAGGTCTGGTCGCCCAGCACACTGTGTCCGATGGATGCCAGGTGTACGCGGACCTGATGGGTTCTGCCGGTCTCAAGCTCGGCCTCCAGCAGGCTGTAGCCGTCAAAGCGCTCAATGCAGCACCAGTGCGTCACTGCCGGCCGGCCCCGGCGGGGATGTGCCGACATCTTTTTACGGTCCGCGCGGTCGCGGCCGATCAGCGTTTCTATCCGCCCGCTGTCCTCATCCATGCTGCCGTACACCAGGGCCTGGTAGCGCCTGACCACGCTGTGCGCCTTGAACTGCGCGCTCAGAACGCTATGGGCCTGATCGTTCTTGGCAACCACCATGACGCCGGATGTATCCTTATCCAGACGGTGCACGATGCCGGGACGCTGCACGCCGCCGATACCGGCAAGATCGCGGCAGTGGAACAGAAGCGCGTTGACGAGCGTTCCGGTATGATTACCGCAGGCCGGATGTACAACGAGATGGGCCGGCTTGTTGACCACAACAATCCACGCATCCTCATACACGATATCGAGGGCAATATTTTCAGGGCGGGCCTCAAGCGGTGCGGGTTCGGGCAGGCTCAGCGTTACCCGGTCTCCTTCCTGCAGGCGGCAGGAAGGCCTGGCCGCATGGCCGTTGACCAGGACACAGCCCTGCCGTATGGATTGCTGCGCGCGCGAACGGGTCATGGAGTCAACAGCGGTTGCGATTGCCACATCCAGACGCAGACGGCTGAGGGCCGCATCAACGGTAAATGCAGCCGTATTCATGAGGCAAGCGCAGCGTGCACCGCATCAAAAAGAAGATCGGTTTCACCGGGCAGGACCGTGCGCATGTCAAGCACCACCCGATCATGCCTGATGCGCGCCACGACAGGAGGCCGCCCCTGACGCAAACGGCGCTCAAGCTGCTGCGGTGCGCCGCCGGTTCCCGACTCCAGCTCCACCGCCCAGGTCGGCAGCTCACGCAACGGGCAGGCCCCGCCGCCGACCTGTGAAACATCCTCTACGGCCCGCGCAGTGCAGCCGGGCAGCGCGGCCTGCAGGCGGCGCACGAAGCGGCGCGCCCTGCGGCGCAGCTCTTCGGGCGCAACCTTCAGCATGCGCACGACCGGAAGCGTTTCAAGGCGCTCGGGAGCGTCGGCATAGATGCGCAGGGTCTGCTCGAGTGCGGCCAGCGTCATCTTGTCGAGCCGCAACGCCCGGGCCAGCGGATGGCGTTCAAGAATATCGACATACTCCTTCCTGCCCGCTACCAGTCCCGCCTGGGGCCCGCCCAGCAACTTGTCGCCGCTGAACATCACCAGATCAAATCCTGCAGCCAGGACGTCCTGCACCGCAGGTTCATCGCCCAGCACGTCAATGCCGGTACCGGCCATGCAGCCGCTGCCCATATCATAGACAACCGGCACCCCGTGTGCATGCCCGAGAGCAGCGAGTTCCCCGGGTTCGACGCCTGCGGTAAACCCAACGATACGGTAATTGCTGGTGTGCGCCTTTAAAATCAATGCGCTGTTCTCGGTTATGGCGTTACGGTAATCGTGCAGATGCGTACAGTTCGTTGTACCGACCTCGACAAGGCGGGCGCCGCTCTGCCGCATGATATCGGGAATGCGGAAGCTGCCGCCGATTTCGATCAGTTCACCCCGTGAAACGATAACATCACGACCCGCAGCCAGGGCGCTCAGGCAGAGCAGCACGGCAGCCGCGTTGTTATTGACCGCACAGGCCGCCTCGGCGCCGCATAACCGCCGCAGGCAATCGGAGACATGAACGCCGCGATGTCCCCGCCTTCCCTGTTCGATGTCGAATTCAAGAGTGCTGTAGCCGCGGGCCGTCCGTATGACCGCTTCAAGCGCTGCCTCACACAGAGGGGCCCGGCCAAGATTGGTGTGCACGATAATGCCGGTAGCGTTGATAAGCGGCCGCAACGACGGCGCAGCCAACTGCTCCAGTCTGCCCGTGACAGCCTCGCGGTCGATTTCCGCACAGTCCGCCGGCGTATCCGCCCGCTGCTCCTGCCCGGACAGGATGCCGGCGCGGCGCTCGGCGATCAGTTCCTGCACCGCGCGCAGGGCCAGACTGCGGCCCTGCCGGGCGATCAGGTCCTGCATCCACGGCTGCCGCAGCATTTCATCCACAGAAGGCAACGCGCGCAGATAGTTTTGTTTCATACTAAACCCCTGGCTGGCTGAACGGAATACAGTTACTGGGCCGATCTTTGCGCTTCACCCCTATAATACAACGCACTGATCGGTCCGCATTCGGGCGCATATCAAACTGACAACGGCTTTTAACAATTTGTATAAATTTTTACCATAAAGGCGCTAACCCCGCAATCTAAAATAACTTTTTTATTCAAGTTACCCTGAAAACGGTTCGATACTATCTGCATAATATCCTATACTGTGAAACGCATACACAGCGCACATATACATGAGTATTCAGGAGACGCTATGAATAAGCCCTGTTTCTGGATTATAGGCAGCCTGGTCGTGCTGCTCATCGCCATAAACGCACAGGCGTTTTATTTCAGCATTCAACTGCATAACGGCAATGAAATGAAAACGGCACAATACTGGGAGGACGAAGACAGCATCAGGTTCTATACCCACAGCGGAACAGTATCCCTGCCCAAGGCAATGATCAAAAATATTTCACGGGTCGACGGATCGCTTGAAAGCGAAACCGTGTATGTTTCGCCTGATATCGTAGACATGCCGGACGCGGAGGGCGACGGTGCAGTGCCGCTGTCTGACATGGCCCCGGCAGGCCCGGGCGCTATCGGGGACGAGGAGTTTATTGCCGATCTGCGCGACCGCCTGAGTGTCATCAGCGCCAACATTGAAAACCTTGAGCGCAACCGTGCCCTCTATATGCGCCAGCGCGAAGGGTTCGAACAGGATAGGGAACGGGCACGCCAGCGCATCGAACAATTCAGCAGCGAATCACTGGTGAGTGCCGCCGACCGCAATGAGCGCATCCAGCTTGAAGAAGCCAAAATAAGCGATGCCGAAAATAAAATGACCCGCGTGGATGAACAAATAGGCAACAACGCGCGCCTGCTTGATACCCAGAACAACATGAAAGCACGCCTGGAAAAGGAGTTGGCCGACCTGAGCCGGTAGCCCGAACTCCCGCCGAAGACCGCCCCGCCTGGCCGTACGTCTCAGGCACCCGCATGGTTCAAAGCGCTCCTGCACATAGGCTCAGGTAATCAGACGGCTTTCCAGATAAAAGCGTTTTTCTTCGGCCGAGCCCATTGAAAACGTTTTACGCGGCAAAGCTCCCTCCTTCACAATAACACGGAAAAGGTCCTGCTTTGCCAGGGCCGGCAGGAAAAAACCGGCATTGCCCCGAAGGCTGCCGAGTTCCGTTACGACTGCGTCACCATGAACATAATCGATCGCTGCCTGCGGGTTTTTCCCTGCATATGCATCCAGAAAATCCTGCAGGGTGCCGGTCGCGCACACCTGGGCGGGATTTTCAATCTCAACAATCCCGCCCCCGCAGGAGCTCACCCAGCCAAATCGGTGCAGGGACGCTGAACCTGTTTCTGCTAAAACCTCCGCAGCCATGGAGCATGGCACGGGCTGTATGCGCGCCAGGAGCCCCTGCTGCCGAAAATACTCCTTCAAAGAACCCGGCAGCCCCTCAGCCTCGACATTAAACATAACCCGGTGGATAGACTCGAACAACAGGCCAGGGTCATGCAGATTTACCAGCTCGACCAGCGCGTAGCGTGCAGGGTGGTGCATGCATGCAGCCGGATCGTCGTGCGACTCTTTGATGGTCTCCCAGATGCTTTTGGCCGTGGCGAGCGAATGATTGCCGTCCCCGACCGCATACAGCAGCGTAGTGCCCGGACCCGTGCTCGAAGCCTGCGACGCTGCCAGCCGCTGCAGGGCACGTGCGACAGAGGATATGCGGGCGGGATCGCTGACCGGATAGCCCCGCACGCGTCCGGCATGCATCATCAGTTCGACATCGTAGAGCGCACTGCCGGCATGATCGAACAGCGGCTCGATAACGGTGCGGCCCGGATCATCGATCAACACCATGATATGCGGCAGCTCCAGCGGCGCTCCGCGCCGCACGCGCACGCGCGGGGGAAGCCGCTCAACGATCGTACCTTCAGAGGCGCGTATCAGGCCGGTCGCGCCCGCACGGTAATCATAGCATTCAAGATCAAGCGCCACCACAAGGCCTTTACGGGAGTGCGCATGCGGTGTCTGCCGGTCGACAAGCATAAAGCCCGGCGCCTGTGCGACGAGCAGTCCACGGTCAAGGTAGTCATGCATGGTGCGGTTGATAGCGGCAACCCGTTCGTCCGTATTCCCGTCCAGATACACCTCCGGCAGGATCATGTGCAGCGTAGACGGACTGTCAGCGACCATATCGGCAGCCTGTTGCCAGTATTCAGGCTGAGAGGTGTACTGATCACAGGCAATAACGGACCATTTCGAAAGATCGACCTCCGGGCGGGGAAGCAGGATCACGGGAACATGCACGGCAACTGATTCAAGAAGTGTCTGCATCATTCTGCACGAATGCGGATACGGGTTATGCCGGGCATGAATGCGCTGCAGCGTCTTCGCAGCCGGGCATGGGGTTGGTAAAACGATACTGAAAGCACGCCTGAAAAGCAACCTTTTTGATACACAAGGCATACGGGCCGGGCCGGCATGAAGGCCGCAGGCCCGGCTGCAGTCCCTACTGCGGCGCAACCCTTCGACAGTGCATCAATAGCGGCGCAATTCATTATAGAGGCTGTCGCGCTCGACCGGACAGCTCCCGCTCTGGCGGATGACCCCGATGAGCGTATCGCGCCCCAGGCCGGTGGCGGTCGCCGCCCCGGCAGCGTGGGTGATCTTTTCCTCGCGCACGGTGCCATCGATATCATCAGCGCCGAACACAAGCGCAAGCTGAGCCGTGGTCAGGCCGGTCATGATCCAGTAGGCTTTTATGTGCGCAAAATTATCCAGAACAAGACGGCTGACACTGATCATACGCAGTATCTCCACTGCGCCGGGCCGGACAGCCGTTCCCGCGAACGCGGTGTTCTCCGGATGAAACGGCAGCGCTATAAACGTCTGAAATCCGCCGGTAGCATCCTGCAGGTCGCGCAGGCACAGCAGATGGTCGATGATCTCCTCGTGTGTTTCGATATGGCCGAACAGCAGGGTCGCGTTCGATTTCAGCCCCAGTGCGTGTGCCGCGCGCATGACCGCGAGCCACTGGGCGGCAGTGGCCTTGCGGGGGCATATCCGCGCGCGCACCCTGTCGCTCAAAACCTCGGCGCCGCCCCCGGGTAAAGAACCCAGCCCGGCCTCCTTCAGGCTTTCGAGCACACTTTCAACGCTGCCGCCTGAAATGTCGACAAAATACTGGATCTCGGCAGCGGTAAAGGCTTTGATATGCAGATGCGGAAACTCACGATGCAGGCAGCGTACCATATCGAGATAATACTCGAACGGCTTGTCGGGATGCAGGGCGCTGACCATGTGAATTTCGGTGACGCCGTCACCGGCGGAACGAACCCGCTCAACAGCCTCGCGCTGGTCCATACAGTACGCGCCCGCATCATGCGGATCGCAGCTGAAGGCGCACAAACCGCAGCGGGCCGCGCATATATTGGTCAGGTTGAGATGGCAGTTCACATTGAAAAAAACCGAAGCGTTGCTGCTGCGCTGCTTGATGGCATGCGCGGCAGCGCCCAGCGCAACGATATCGCACGATGCGAGCAGGTGCAGGGCCTCATCCCGGCAAAGCCGCTGTCCTGCAAGGCGTTTTTCCAGAATCGTTGCGATCCCGTCGCGATCGCTCGCAGTAACTGTTGTCATGCCATTCACCGCGTATTCCCTTCCCGATTACCCCACCGCCCTTGGAATTCTTTTCTTGTTGCGATAACCGTTACGGCACTGTCATTCTTCATCCCGCTTAAGCGGGATGAAGAATCCCAAGAGACCCTTCGCGTGCACGCAGGGTGACAGGCGCTCTCTTTTTTGGCCTTTAGGCTTCACGCTGCGTGAAAACCGGCAAAACGTCCTCAGTCGCATCGCTGACCCGAAATGACACTACCGGGTGATAGTAATAAAAATGCTGCTGACTATCGTACACGGCCTGCCGTATCACGGGCAAGAAAAAAGTGCTGCCGGGCAGCGGCGCTCCCAGTAAACGCATGACAGCTCATCATTTTTTTGTTATTTGTATCAGGAATGGGCGCTGCCATCTGCAGTGGGCGCCAACCATATCCAGCAGGTTCCTGAATTGCCATGCCTGACAAAACACAGCGTGTACGTTCATATTTCGACACCATAGCAGGACGCTATGACTTCATGAACACGCTGCTATCCTTCGGGCTGCACCATGTGTGGAAACGCAGCACGCTGCGCGAGGCTGCACTGAGCAGGGGCATGCGGGTGCTGGATGCATGCGGCGGAACCGGGGATCTGGCCGCGCTGGCCGCCCGACAGCTAAACGGCACGGGAACCGTTACGCTCTATGACTTCAGTTTGGAGATGATCCGCACAGGCAGGCGGCGCGCAGATGCGCGTGCAGGTACTGTTAGCCATGTCTGCGGCGATGCGCGGTTTCTGGCCCTGAAGGACTGCTGCGTTGATGTGGTGCTGATCGGCTTCGGGCTGCGCAACCTGGCGGACATGGAAGCCGGCCTGCTCGAATTTCAGCGCGTGCTCAAGCCTGGAGGCCGGCTGGTGTGCCTGGAGTTTTCACAGCCGTGCGGAGTGCTTCTGCGACGCCTCTATGACCTGTATTCCTACCGGGTCATCCCCGTGCTGGGCCGCTTGATAACGGGCTCGCGCGAGGCCTACACCTACCTGCCCGATTCCATCCGGCAGTTCCCCCCGCCGGACCGCCTCCGGCAGCTGTTCGAGCAGGCCGGATTCAGCAACGTCCGCTACCGTCTGCTGACCGGCGGCATCGCGACGATACATATCGGGAATAAAACATACGACCTCTAACAGGCTGTCCGGCCCGCACCAAGCACGGTTCCGGCACTAACGGGGGTACCTTTCAGAAAATCACCGGCGCTCATCCGCTTTTTACCCTCGAGCTGCAGTTCAAGTATCCGCAGGGAACCGCTCCCGGTCGCAACCTCTATGGCCTGAGAGTCCGCCTGCAGCACAGAGCCCGGGAAGGCCGCCGACGTACATGCCTCCTCCCCTACGCAGGCACGATGTATCTTCAGCATGCGGCCATCAAGCATGGTACAGCACCCCGGCCATGGGATCATGCCGCGCAGCCGGTTGTAAATGGCCGCGGCCGGCTGCGACCAATCGATAATCCCGTCGGTCTTGACAAGCATCGGCGCATATGTCGCCAGGTCGTGGCACTGCCGGACCGGTTGCCAGCCCGGGCCGTCAAGCTGATCGAGCGCCTGGACAAGCAGCCAGCCGCCCAGCATTGCCAGGCGGTCATGCAGGGTCCCGGCCGTGTCATCCGGCAGGATCGGCGCTGATTGCTGCAGCAGAATGGGGCCGCTGTCCATGGCGGGCTCGACCTGCATGATGGTAACGCCGGTTTCACGCTCCCCGTTGATGATCGCCCAGTTGATCGGCGCTGCCCCGCGATAGGCCGGCAACAACGAAGAATGCACATTGATAAACCCCAGGCGGGGACTATCCAGCAGGGCGGACGAAAATATCTGCCCGTAGGCTGCTACAACGGCAAGATCAGGCGCAAGCTCGCGAAACCGGGCAAGAAAATCAGGCGCGCGCACCTTTGCGGGCTGCATGACCGGCAGATCAGCACGCAGGGCCGCATCCTTGACCGGAGAGACCTGCACACGCTGACCACGGCCGACCCTGCGGTCCGGCTGTGTCACGACCGCCACCGGCCGCAGGCCGCGCTCAAGAAGCGCCTGCAAAGACGGCAGCGCGAATCGGGGGGTACCGAAAAAAACGATCCGTATATCCCGCATACATGTACAACCCGTGGAAATACAAGAAGATGCGCGCCACAAACGAAAAAATCACGGCGCCCGGAGAAACCATTGTGCCCCAATACGACCGCCCTGTCAATGCACGTGCACGGCATGCGTGCCCCAAATATCCCGGCCGGAAACTACATCGATACTATACAAGGAGGAGGAGGGAGGTGCAGGCCAGCACGCATTCACAAGGGGGGAGGGGAATGTTTACGCGTACCGGCCTGCGGAAAAACTACCGGGGAGAATGCCCGGCTGCCGCCTCATGCTCCTGCATGCGTCCGGGACATGTTTCAAGATAGAAATACGTTCGCACATTCATCTGCGCCAGCTGATATTCAGCCTCGCAGCGGGCCGCCTCGCTCTCAAGCCGCGCTATTTCCAGCCGAAGCGCATCCAGGCAGGGCCGGCTGTCATCAGTGCCCGGACCGAGCTCGCTGGCGTCACACCCCTGTCCCTGCCCCGTATACTCACACGTCGCCTCGGCAGCTTTATAGGCCGCCAGTTTCATATTCAGACATTCCCGTATCTCATGCAGCCTGTTCTCGGAGCGCCTGAGTTGCCGATACAGAAAAAGGTCCTGCGCTTCCGGATCGTTTTTTGCACGAGCCCGCATACAGAGCCTGTTTTTAATGAAATCCGCCAGATTCATACCGTCTCCAGAAAATTTTCCGCACACCTGCCTGCTGCTTTCCGCCGGTCTGGTGTAGTACTTACTCTCTAGTGTAGCCGCTGCAGCAGGTCCTGCAAGGCAAACGATCGTAAAAGATGGCCTGACGTCTTTTGCATAACTTTTACCTTGCATTTTTCGCCCCTCCCTTATAATTGAAACAGTTCCAGCCGAACACAAAACAACACAGCGCCATACAAACCGAAAGTGTGCAGACAGAAGAAAGAGCCGACATGCAAAAAACCAAAGCACGCATACTCGTTGTGGAAGACGACCGGGCGATCCTCGACGGCCTTCTTGATGTGCTTGTATTCAACGGCCATGACCCGATCGGCATCGAAGACGGCGCCGAAGGACTGGAAACGGCCCTGCGTGAAAAATTCGACCTACTTATACTGGATGTCATGCTGCCGCAAGTCGACGGCTTCACCATTTGCAGCCAGGTTCGCAAAGCCAAGCCGGCGCAGGGCATCATTATCATGACCGCAAAGGGCTCCGAAGACGATATTGTGCAGGGATTTAAAGCCGGAGCTGACGACTATATTTGCAAGCCGTTTTCCTTGCGCGAGCTGATGGTGCGCGTCGAAGCGGTGCTGCGCCGCAGCGGCAAGCTGACAGGCGATGAACAGCTCGATGTGCGCGGCATACATTTCGACGGCACAAACCTTACGGCATCCACGGGCGACGACTCGGTTGAAATCACCCGGCGGGAAATGGACATCATGGTCTACCTGTACCGGCACCTGGACCGCATCGTCTCGAAAAAAGACCTTCTGCGTGATGTCTGGAACTACGCCGACGCCGACATTGAAACCCGCACCGTGGACATCCATATTCTGAAGCTGCGCAAAAAAATCGCCTCCCTTATCGGCGAAAACCACCTGATCGGCACCGTGCGCGGCGAAGGCTACCGCCTGGAGCCCGACGCATGAAAAAGCTCACGGCACTGCTCGTGCTGTTTTCACTGGCGATATCCATACCGCTTGTCTATCTTGTGCTGAGTACCTACCGGGGCATTGAGCAGGAAGAGCTCTCGGAGCTGCGCTACTTTGCGGAAACTGTTTTTTCCCTCATGGAAACAGAGCTGAACGATCTGGTCGCAGTCGAAGAATCCCGCCCGATCGAAGCCTACAGTCCGGACTATGAAGGGCCCGGCGCGATCAATCCCGGCGAAACGCCATCCTATATTCTGGCCTACATGCAGAACAACCCGGACGGTTCGTTCCAGACACCGCTGGCGGGAATGTTCGACCAGCTTTCGAACCGGCAGCGCGCCCGTATTGAAATGCTGAAAAACATCAACGATAAATTCAATCGCATCCGCTACGCGCTGCCTGACCCGTTTGAAACGCCCCGCGAACAGGGCGCCGGCAACGAACGCTACAGTTCGCTCACATTCGCCGAACGATACCTGCGCCACCACGGAGGCCGGTCCGATACTCCGCCGATGGGCGCCAGGACCCGCCGCGTCGAGAACCTGACCCCCCAGCAGGTCCTGCAGGTCGCGCAGGCCGACCAGCGCCTGATGCTCGCACGTCTGCTCGAAGCCCGGCGCGCCATCAAGGACAGCGGCATCATGCGCTATATCGTCGTACGTACGGCCGCAGATAGCGACACGCTGTCGATATTCGGATTAAACGACATCGATGCCGACATTCCGTTCCAGAACTATTGGCTTGACCTCCTGGAGGAAACCAACGAACTGCTGGTCGAAATCGATCCCATACAGGCCGTCTTCCTCGATGAAGACCACCTGTTCCTTTTCCGCAGGATACTGCTCAACAATCAGTTCTACTGCCAGGGAGCGATTATCAAAGTCTATGAACTGCTGGCACATCTCATGCGAACATATTACTCCGACCAGCCCATGAGCCGTTTCACCCATTTGTACCTCAGCGCCGCTGCAGGCGAACGACCCGTGAAGATACTGCGTGCCGGCACCGTTTCACTTGATCCGGTTTTTTCGCTGCAGCGCGCGTTCCCCCGGCCGTTTTCCATTCTCCAGGCAACCCTGACCTGCGATACGGTGCCCGGCTCTCCCGCACGCGCTAGGCTCAACCGTGTGCTGATGCTCCTGGCGGCAACGGTACTGATCGGACTGTTCGTTATCTATAAAAGCGTGCATGCCGTTGTCGAACTGTCCGAGCGCCGTACCGGATTCGTGTCAGCGGTGACCCATGAGCTCAAAACACCGTTGAGCACGATACGCATGTACATAGAAATGCTCGAACAGGGAGTGGCCCGCAGCCAGGACCGCGAACATGAATATTACCGCATCCTGAGCTCGGAAACCTCGCGGCTTGCCCGCCTGATAAACAATGTGCTCGAATTCGGAAGGCTGGAAAAACGTCAGCGGCGCCTGAACCTTGCGCACGGCACCTTCGATGATGTTTTCCGGGAGGTGGCAGCGATAATGCAAACGCCCGCCCAGAAAGCCGGTTTTGACATGCGCATTGAGCACGAAAAGAACCTGCCGACGTGCGCCTATGACCGCGAAGCCATGATCCAGATCCTTATCAACCTGATTGAAAACAGTCTCAAGTTCGGTGCACATTCCCCCAAAAAAGAACTGCTGCTGCGCTGCACGGGCGAAGGCCGCGGGGTGTGCATCAGCCTCATGGACACGGGTCCGGGCATTCCCCGCAATGCGCTCAAAAAAATATTCGATAACTTCTACCGGGTCGAAAACGAATTGACGCGCACCTCCGGCGGCACCGGTATCGGCCTGGCCCTGGTAAAAAGCCTTGTCACTGCAATGGACGGACGCGTTCGTGCCGTCAACAATGACGGCCCCGGTTGCACGATTATCATAACAATGCCCGCTGCCGGCAAACGCCCTGCCGCTGCTCCGGCATAAGCCCTCGCACATCCCGCAGCCCCCGGCTGCACATCCTTCCGCAGAACATGTGCCCGTATTGATTTATATGCCTGTTTGCAGTAAAGTGAATGGCTGCCGGAACGGTAAACTACCCAGACAAGGAGATCGCAATGGCCATATCGACCACGGTAAAAACGAACCTGGAAAAAGCGTCCTGGATTCGCAAAATGTTTGAGCAGGGAGCCCAGCTCAAAAAACAGTTCGGAGCCGACAGGGTCTTTGATTTCAGTCTCGGAAATCCTAACCTCGAGCCGCCGCAGGAATTTTTCGATATCCTTACGGCAGAGGCCACAGCTCGAACGCCCGGCCGCCACGGGTACATGCCCAACGCCGGCTACGGCGATGCCCGCGAAAAAGTTGCCGAATATGTCTCCGAGCAGCACGGTCTTGACCTGTTCGCCGAGCATATCGTTCTGACCTGCGGGGCCGGGGGAGCGCTCAATGTAGTGCTGAAAACACTGCTTGACCAGGGCGACGAGGTCATAGTCCCGAGCCCCTATTTTGTTGAATACAACTTCTACATCTCCAATCACGGCGGCGTCTGCAAAACAGTCCCGACCGACGGGGGGTTTCTCCTGGACATCGATGCCATAGCAGCCGCGATCACCGACAGGACCAAGGCCGTGCTGATCAATTCGCCCAATAATCCCACCGGCAGGATTTACAGCGCTGAGTCCATGCGCGAACTGGGCAGCACGATCACCGAGGCGTCACGGCGTCTGCAGCGCGAAATCTATCTGATTTCCGACGAACCGTACGCGAAAATCGTATTTGACAATGCCGTGGTTCCGGCTGTACTCCAGGCCTGCCCGAACAGCCTTCTGGTCACGTCATACTCCAAAGATCTTTCCATACCGGGTGAGCGCATCGGCTACATTGCCGTAAACCCGGCCCTCACACCGCTTGATGACGTGCTGAACGGCTTGGCCTTCGCGCAGCGCACGCTCGGCTTTGTTAACGCTCCGGCGATCATGCAACGGGTCATTGCGCGCCTGCAGGGCATCACGGTTGACCCGTCAATCTACCAGCACAAACGCGACCTTCTCTGCGGCATGCTCAAAGACCTGGGCTACAGCTTCATACTGCCCGAAGGCGCCTTTTACCTTTTTCCGCGAACACCAATCGATGACGACGTCCAGTTCGTCCGCGATTTGCTGCAGGAACGCATACTGGTGGTTCCGGGAAGCGGCTTCGGGCGCTCCGGCCATTTCCGTATCGCCTATTGTGTTGACGATGCCGTCATAACAGGCGCTGCTGACGGATTTCAGCGTGTGGCTCAAAAATACGGCCTCCGGTAGAACGCCCTACTGTGACAGAAGCCATAAAACACCCTGAAGCCTCCTCACCTATCGCGCAGGAACTGGAGCGTCTGCGGCGCGCATCAAATGTCGTGCGCGCCATGTTTGACGCCACGGACAACGGGCTGGCAATCATCGGACCCGACTTCATGCTGATAGAAACCAACGGCCGGATGGACAGCTGGTTCGAACGCCGCGCCACGGGAAGCCCGCAGCCCTGTCACGGCTGTTTGTATCGCCGCACCGACGATCCCTGCCCTTCCTGCCCGGGCATCGCATGCCTTCAAAGCGGAGTGCCGCGAACGGCCATGATCGACGTGCCGGACCCGTCAGGCCTGCGCCGCTTCGAGGTGTCCTGCATACCGCTCAAGGCCGTTGACGGAACTGTCCTGGGCATTCTCGAAAGTGCCCGGGACCTTACCGCCAAACCCGTACATACCATGCAGGTCGAGCTGAATGAGGCAGACCCGATGCTTTTTATCGAAAACGCCGGTGATGCGATCCTGACATTCAACGAACAGGGAATCATCACGCAGATCAACCGTGCGGCGTGCGAAATTTCAGGCTACGGGGCCAAAGAGCTGCTGGGCATGCCGGCCTCCGTGCTTGTGCCCGCCGAGGTACGTAGCCGCCTCTACAACGCACGCCTGGGCATGCTCCATGCCGCAGGCCTTCCCCCCAAAAAAGTCATTGAAGGCTGCCTGATGCGCAAGGACGGCACCACCGTCCCGGTGGAAGAAACGATTGCCGTTCAGCATCACGCGGGCGGAACAATGATAACGAGCATAATCCGCGACATATCAACGCACAAAAGCCGCGAAGAGAATCTGCGCAATGAAACGACCGAACTGGCCCGTCAGGTTGCGTATAACGCCCGGCTGCTGCGCAGGACCGAGGAGCGCTACCGTGCCCTCGTCGATTCAGCCAAAGACGCCATCCTGACAGCCGACAGCAGCAGCGCGATCCTTTCATGCAACAGGCGGGCAGCCGAGCTCTATGGTCTCAAACCCGACGAACTTACGGGGAGGGCCATAACCGAAATCATGCCCGCCCGTGTCTGGGACGAAGCCCGAGCAGCGCTGCAGGCTCCGGGCGCATCCGGGAACAGGATGATTGAATCAAAAATGACCGGCCCGGGAGGCATGCACGTTCCGATGGAGATCACGATATCCGTATTCGAAAGTGACAAGCACCGTCAGGTCGCTTTTATTATGCGCGATATATCCCGCCATAAAAATCTTGAACAGCGGCTGCAGGAATACTCGGCAACACTTGAGGAAAAAGTGCGCGAACGTACAGCCGAGCTCCAGGAAAACCGCGACCGGCTGGTACGCTCGGAAAAACTGGCCGCTGTCGGACAAATGTCGGCAACAGTCGCCCACGGCATCCGCAACCCGCTTGTTTCCATCGGAGGATTCGCACGCCGATTGCTCAAAAAAGAAACTGAACACAGCGACGCCCGAAAATACCTGCAGATCATTATCGATGAAATCGACCGCATTGAAACCGTTCTGTCCGAACTGCTCGATTTTGTCAGGCCGCGATCCCTTGTTTTAAAAACGCTCTCAATCAATGCACTGCTCGAAAAAACACTTGCCTCGCAACGGGCTGAATTCGCTCAAAAAAACATACTTCTTGAGCAGGACCCAGGCACCGGTCTCCCCGATATTGAAATTGATGCCGGACAGCTCAGCCTTGTTCTCAACCATGTATTCGACAATGCAACGGATGCCATGCCTCAGGGGGGAACCCTGCGTGTATGCACAGCCCTTGACGGATCGATGATAAAAATCACGATCGCGGACAGCGGTATCGGTATAGCACCGGAGGACAGCGAAAAAATTTTCCATCCCTTTTTCACACGCAAGCCTTCCGGGTCCGGCCTGGGACTTGCTATCTGCAATCAGATTATAGCGATTCACGGAGGCCATATCAGGCTCAGGCGGCAGCTTCCGCAGGGCACGGCCTTTGAGATCTACCTGCCGCTGAAAACCCACGATGCGCCACCACCCTGCTGACAGGCGAACGGCAGAGGCATTTCCCTGCCCGGTGCACTTCCGGCAACCCTGTATAAAAAAAGAGGGGGCCGCATGCGCGGTCCCCCTCTTCGATACACGAAACAATTTTTATAAGCTGGCCGCTTACTGACGCTTGACCAGGGGCTTGGCGGCCTCTTCAATATGCAGAATATTTGCGGCATAGAGCGCCTCAACCTGCTCCCGGCTGTAGCCCAGCGTATGTGCCAGCACCTCCTCGGTATGTTCGCCCAGCAAAGGTCCATGCCCCCGGGGACCGCACGGGGTTTCCGACATCTTCAACGGACTTCCGTACATTTTCATCTTGCCGATATACGGCTGTTCGATATCGGTCATCATCTCGCGGGCCTTGATGTGCTCGTCACTATCAGCCAGCTCCTTGATCGACCGGGTACGCAGACACGGCACGCCGTTGGCCTCGAGCTGACGCTCGGCTTCCTCGACCGAATCCTGTGCCATCACCCACTCTTCGACAACCTGATGAATAAAAGGGGCGTTGGCCTCGGTGCAGCGCGTTGAAACCGTGGCTGCACGCGGCTCATCCAGCAGCCAGGCGTATTTCTCGCCCATGGTCTTCACAATCGCCTCCCAGCGCGGCTGGGTGAGCGAAGCGATGACAATCATGCCGTTTTTACCCTTATAAATACCGTACGGTGCATACCCGGGATGCAGGCGGCCGATCTTGGGCGGCTCGACCGGATCACCCATGGCGCTGGTCATGAGATACCACGGCAGCGTGTTCTCATGGAAGGAGAACAGGCAGTCCATCATGGAGATATCGATATTCTGGCCCTTGCCGGTTTTGGTACGATAATACAGGGCCGCACTGATAGCGGTGCAGGCATGGATGGAAGCGTTCATGTCACCGATGGAAACGGGTGCGATCTGCGGAACTTCAGACTGATCGGTCCAGCCGCTCGCGCCCTGCGCGATCATGTCGTAGCCTGGTTTCTTGTAGTAGGGCCCCCAGTGCCCGAAGCATGACACCGAACAGTAAATAATGGCGGGGTTGATCTTCTTTACGCTGTCATAATCAAGCTCGAGCCGGTCCATGACGCCGGGAGCGAAATTCTCGATAATGACATCGCTTTTCTTGATAAGTTCATGAATCAACTCTTTGCCCCGGGGCTCCTTCAGGTTAACGCAAATGCTCTTTTTGCCGCGATTACAGTTAATGTTGTAGGAACTCTGCTCGACGCCGTTATGCTCTCGAATCAGCGGAAGATGCCGCTCGTTGGTACCGTCCTTATAGCGCTCCACCTTGATGACGTATGCCCCCATATCGGCCAGGGTGCGCGTGGCAAAGGGCCCTGCAAGAACCCAGGTAAAATCAAGAACAGTTACCCCCTCAAGCGGGCCGGATTTCGTTATTTCAGCCATGTCGTTCCTCCAGAAATAAGTACACCTTGACAATAATTAAAAACAGTAAAACTTATACGTTTTAAAAAATATTTATTATACCCGAGATCCCCCAAAAAGCAAGCCCTATCAAAAAAGCCTCCGGACAGCCCTGCCGGCACCGGCATGGAAATCAACTGTAGCACGGCAGGAATTCAGGCGGGATATCGGCCAGAAAGGGCAAACGCATGTCCTTTGGTGAAAGCACCGGAGCGTTTATTTGCCAGTCGATCGCGATATCCGGGTCGCTCCAATTAACCCCGCGGTCGCTCTCGGGATGATACAGCTCATCACACTTGTACATAAAATGCGCTGTCGGGCTCAATACGCAAAACCCATGGGCGAACCCGCGCGGCAAAAAAAACCGGCGCCTGTTCTCATCTGAAAGAATCTCCGCTACCCACTGTCCGAACGTGGGTGAACCGCGGCGTATGTCAACGGCCACATCAAGCACAGTGCCCTCGACCACCCATACCAGCTTGGACTGCGAAAAAGGAAACTGGTAGTGCAGTCCGCGCAGGGTTCCCTGCCGTGAAAAAGAATGATTGTCCTGCACGAACGTGCAGTCAATGCCCCGCTCACGGTACTTCTGCGCGTGATAAACTTCCATGAAAAAACCGCGCTCATCGTCGAACACGTCGGGTTCAATGGTCAGAACACCGGGCAGGCTGGTGGGAAGAACCTTTAATGTCATTGCTGGCGAGCGTCTTTCACGATCTCGAGTAGATACCGGCCATAGGTGCTGGTCTCCATCTCCAGGGCGAGGGTTTCAAGCTGTGCAAGGCTGATGTAGCCCATGCGAAAGGCTATCTCCTCCAGGCAGGATATTTTCAGGCCCTGACGGGCCTCGATCGCCTCGACATAGCTCGCGGCCTGCTGCAGGGCCTCGTGCGTGCCGGTATCGAGCCAGGCGATACCGCGCCCGATCAACTCAACCCTGAGCTGGCCGCGGCGCAGGTACGCGAGGTTGACATCGGTTATTTCAAGCTCGCCGCGCGCGGACGGACGCATGGCTTCCGCGATCGGCACGACCTGCTCATCGTAGAAATACAGCCCCGGAACAGCGAAGCGCGAGGAGGGATTCGAGGGCTTTTCCTCGATAGCGGTCACTGTTCCGTCCTTATCGAAATACACCACGCCATAGCGCTCGGGATCCTTGACCGGGTAGCCGAAAACCAGGCCACCCTGCCTCAGCTCGGCTGCGCGCTGGAGAATGGAGGGAAATCCGTGCCCGTAAAAAATATTGTCGCCCAGAATCAGGCATACCGGATCGTTCCCGATGAAATCCTTACCGATAATGAAGGCCTGCGCGATGCCCTCAGGCCGGGGCTGGGCCTCGTAGCAGATGGAAAGTCCCAGCTGCGAACCGTCTCCCAGAAGACTTTCGAATTTCGGCACGTCATGCGGCGTTGAAATAATCAGGATATCGCGAATTCCCGCCAACAACAACGCCGAAAGCGGGTAATAAATAAGCGGCTTGTCGTACACCGGCAGCAGCTGCTTGCTGACCGCACGGGTGACCGGATACAGGCGTGTACCCGAACCGCCGGCCAAGACGATACCCTTCATAATTGTATCTCCATGATTGTAATGAACATTTTCCGGACTGCTGCCTGCGGCCGCCCGATCGGCCGCATACCTACATCCGGGCGTGCAGTTTTATGATATTTCTTATCATATTTCCGTTCACGCGAAAAGCCTTTTTATCCCCGGCAGGCCCTATGTGCCGGCGGCAGCACTATCTGCGTGCGCAAGGCGCCCGGGCCATCACAACACGCATTCATGGCACCGGTGCGCCCTCCAGGCCTTCGACATCCCGGAAAAAATCCGGCGGAACCGGTTGTAAGAAATACCTGATTGTGGCAATATACATTCAAACATTCCGAATGTGCTTGCACCTATATTGCCGCAAACATGGAAACAAACTCGATTGCTGTAACCATCATCACGTTCAACGAAGAACAGAACATCCGGCGCTGTCTGGAAAGCGTTCGCTGGGCCGATGAAATCATCGTGGTGGACTCCTTCAGCAGCGATGCAACCGTGGCTATCTGCCGGGAGTATACCGACAGGATCATCCAGCGGCAGTGGCCGGGATTCCGGGAGCAGAAACAGTTTGCCCTGGAACAGGCCGGCTGCGACTGGGTCCTGAACCTGGATGCCGACGAGCAGCTTTCACCAAACGCAATCGAACAAATTCAACAAGAAATACTACGGGGAAACCCTGCGGCTGACGGCTTTATCTTTCCACGTCAGTCCTATTATCTCGGCCGCTGGATCAGGCACGGAGGCTGGTACCCTGACTTGAAGTTGCGCCTGGTCCGCCGCGGACACGGCCGCTGGGTCGGCGCAAACCTCCATGAAAAACTCGAGGCTGACGGAGCCACCACACAACTGACAGGCAAAATCCTGCATTACGTCTACCGTGACATAACGCATCAGCTCCAGACAGTAGCCTCGTTTTCACAGGCTGCGGCTGAGGAGTGGCACCGAAACGGCAAAAAATTCAACCTGCTGGAGATGCTTCTCAGGCCGCCGCTGCGCTTCCTTGCCATGTATTTTTGGAAAGGTGGTATGCGTGACGGCCTGCCGGGGTTCATCATCGCGGTTATTACCTCGTATTATGTTTTCCTGAAGTACGCCAGGCTGTGGGAACTTCAGCGGGACAGGGCCCAGGACGGATCCGGCTGAAACGAAGCCTGTCGGCCGATGTGTACCGGGCACGCACACTGCGTGTGCCGGCGCAGACCCGGTGCACGTTGTATTCTGCAGCCTTTCGACAGGCGAAAACCGCGAACAGGTGTGCGCGTCAGCACGTCGCAGGAAGATCGGCATGGACAACGCGGACAGATCTTCCACAAACAGCAACCGGCCAGTTACACAGCGGACACGTCCGCATTAACCCTACAACAATGGCACGATATACAACACTACGCACAAACGGTGTCTGCTGGACGCTGCGGAAAGACCTGGATGCTTCAATGCTGGAGCGTCTCTACGAGCGTCTTGACCGCTACCCGGAACAGCAGGAATTCACACCGCTCAAAGACAACACGGTACGCTCGGCCCTGCGGTATCGCACCGGCCTGGACAGCTGCCCCGAGGTCTTCGTCAAACGCTATAAATGCCGGGGCTGGTACGACATCTGCAAACATCTTGTATACCGCTCGAAAGCCCTGGCGGAGTGGCAGGCGCTCTGCGCTCTGGAGGCCCGCGGGCTGCCCGGGCCGCGGCCGCTGGCGTTTTCTGAAAAACGGCGCCTGCTCATACTGCGGGACAGCTGCCTTGTCATGGAGGCCCTGCCGGACACGCGCCCCCTGCATGAGTTTATCGAGCAGGCACGTCCCGGGTTCAGCAGGCGGACCATGCTGGCAGTCGAACTCGGGGGCCTTGTCAGACGCCTTCACCGGCACGGGGTGTATTACCGGGACCTGCATGCGGGCAATATCCTGATCAGGCCCCGCGACGGCGGCCATGACCTGTGGTGTATCGATCTGCACCGCGCCGTCTTTACGCCCCGAATGCTTACCTGGATGCGCGTTAACGACCTGGCGCGGCTGTGCAATTCGCTGCC
>Ga0272441_10005668_pt1 | contig 21469 bp, 20 predicted proteins | sample SSMProp6N_FD_193582 | JGI IMG/M metagenome (GOLD analysis project Ga0272441, IMG submission 193582) | Marine sediment archaeal communities from Little Sippewissett salt marsh, Falmouth, MA, United States - SSM-Prop-6N | ecosystem: Environmental > Aquatic > Marine > Wetlands > Sediment ... | reverse complement strand
AATATTCGGCACGATGCCGGTCAGCATGGCATGCATCAGCACTGCCAGCAGCAAGCTTCCAGTGTGTTCATACAGCCAGGCCATCAACACCCTGTATACCGGCAGAACCGCAACATAGAACAGCATTTCAGGCAGGAAACGCCCCAATACGAGATCGCCGCCGGCTGTTCCGCTGCCCCACAGTGCCAGGATGTAATGCCACGCGCCCCACATAAAGCCGAGGATCAGACCGGAACTGACAACCCCATAACGCCGCCGCAGCCATGGCAGCGCAAAGCCAGTCCATCCAATTTCCTCGAACAAACCAACCAGCAGTCCTGCCGTAATCCCGATCAAGATGAAGAAGACCTTGTCGTCTGAAGCAGCAATGGCTGGCAGGTATTCTGGTGAAAACTGCAGCAATACGAACAAGATTGTTGATGCAATCAAAGGTGCTGTCAGCAAGGCCGCAGCATACGATGGGATACCAGCGCGCCAGATACGAAGCCGGGAAAAAAATTCCCGAAAGCCTGCTCTCCCGGATACAAGCAATGTCGCCAGCACACCCGCCAATGCCGGGCCAGGAAGCATTGCCACGATTGCGAGGGGAACCAGGGGAAGCGCTTCTTCATTGGGGACCAGGATTCTTCCCGGGCCGCCGATAACCACCAGCAAAAGGCTCCATGATACAGTAAATGTGATGATGATATAGAAAACTAATGGAAATCTGGTAATCACTTCTTTAATTCGTTTCATGATCTTCTCCTTATAGTGAAATTATTCGGAGGGGCTGCTGCAAACCGACACCAGGGTCAGGTTGAGATCACGGATGCGATTGAGCAGGCCGTGCAGTGCCGCCTGATCAGGAAGCTGCCCGTAAAGAAGCGTCTCTCCACCAACCAGCGTTTTTAATTCCAGGCCTTCAAACCAGTCTGACCAGGATAGGTCTAAATGACCTTTGATTGTGATCTCGTAATAATCCGGCATTGCGCCCTCCCGTATCATTTCTGGATACAGGGTAACGCGCGGAAAAATCATCCGCATCTGCCAAACGGATTAATCAGGGTTTATTTATGGGTTTATCGTATAAATAAAAGAAAATGGAAAAATGGTTAAATTCAGGGGATCAAACTCAGCTTACGGGCGCGCGTCACAGCTTCAGTGCGATTGGAGACGTCTAGCTTGCGGTAGATGCTGGCCGTGTGTGCCTTGACTGTGCCCGGTGCAATTACCAGCTGCTGCGCAATTTCCTGATTGGTCCGCCCCTGTGCCATGATCTCAAGCACTTCCAGCTCACGTTCCGAAAGAGGCTCGATTAATCCGCCATCCTTTTGAGGGAAATCCTTGACTGCTTCGTGAGAAAACGCATGCATGACATCCTGAGCGAAGGAAGAAGCACAATTCGGCCTCTCCCTAAGGAACGCTGCCAGCAGGTTCTCAACAGGTTTACCGACATCCAGGAACACCCGTATATAACCTTCCGGCTTTGCTGTTTCGATGCACGCTCCAAGCAAGTCAAATGCCTCCTGCCTGCGCCCCTGCCCGACCAATCCTGCAGCCAGCAGCAGGTTAGACTCCAGCTCCTTACGCGGCCAGCTTCCGACTGACTCCGGAGGTGTCCATCCTGAAAGAAGCTCCTCAACCTCAGGAAATTGTCCCTGTTCCAGACGGATACGAGCTATAGTAAGCTGGTAGAGATCCCTGTGTAGATCGAACTCCCCGCTGTTAACAATCTTATCCACCCAATCGACAGCTGCGGCAAGGTCACCTGAAGCCAGAAGCAAACCGGCACGCATGGAAACCAGGTCACCATCGAACTCGTGAGGCCGCAAGGGATCAGACATTATTACCTCGAAACGGTCCACTGCCTCCTTTGCGCCCGCGAAATCTGCTTTTGCCAGCAGCACACGCACGAGTGCAACCAGGCCGAAGCCTTCTGTCATGATGTTGCCCCAGGGTTCATTTGCCCGAAGGCCCTCCCTGATATATCTCTCAGCTTCTTCCAGCCTGTTCCTTTCAAGAAGAACTTCGCCCAGATCGATTTTCAAATTACCGGAGGCATAGAACAATCGATTATCACTATCGATCAGGGGATCAAGGTATACGGTACAAAGATCGGCTGCGTTCTGCAGTCGGCCCAGCATCAGGTAAATACGTGTCAGGAAAGGTGCAAGTGTGGGCACAGCTGTTGTCCACGTTCGTTTTTGCTCCTTTTCAAGGAACAGATTCGCAGCCTTTGCAGCCTCCTCCCTCTCTCCTTGCCTGGCCTTTGTCATCACGAACAAATACTCGGCAGCGTTCCGCAGAATCGGCTCTTCCGGGGAAATCTCATCCAGCAGGTCAATTCCAGGAACAGCATTCTTATCCAGGACTGTATGAGGAGAAAGGAACATTGTCGCAAGTGTGACAACAGTATGCTGCCATCTACAGCAGGGTTCTGCTGCGTTTTGAGAAAATTGCCGTTCAAACGCTGTCAGCATGGAACGAGCTTTGGCAATCCTTCCGTGGATAATCAGCTGCCAGGCCTGATGCAGCCCGAGAACCGGGCGCGCCAGGATCGCTTCAGGAGGCAGACTCTCTGCCATCTGAAGCACAGAAGGGTCGTTCTCCATCAACCTTTTCGGACCATATCGTTGGACAAGGTCAGCGGCCTGTTCTGTTTCCCCGGCAGCGATGAGGTGATTTCCCGCTTCATAGAAGTACCCATGCCCCTCCAGCCAGACTGCCGCCTTTTTATGCAGAGGCGCAACCAGATCCGGGAAGAGCTGGTGTAAACGGGCGCGTAAAAGGTCAGCAAAAAGCGGATGATAACGGTACCATTGACGCACTGTATCCTGAGGGACCAGGAATAGATTGTCGCGTGAAAGCTGCTCAAGGATACCAGCAGCATCCTGGCTGGATCCGGAACCGGGCTCCCCCTGCCTGGTAATGCCGTCCTTTTCCAGAAGCGTTTCACACAGCGGACCTGTAAGGCGTTCAAGGACAGACGTGCGCAGCAAAAACTGCTGGATTTCTGGCGGCTGACTGGCAAGCACCTCCTCGAGAAGGTAATCAAGAATGTAGCGGTCTGTGCCGGAGAAGTTCTCAATAAAACCGGACACGTTCTCCCGGCCTCGCATGGAAAGTGCCGCCATCTGAAGGCCTGCAGCCCATCCCTCTGTGCGTTCCTCGAGTGCCGTCACAGAAGCATCATCCAGCTTCAAGCCCATCACTTCGTTCAGAAAGGCAGAGGCTTCCTCTTTGGAAAAACGCAGATCAGCTGCGCGCAGCTCGACCATCTGATCTCGTGCCCGGAGGCGTGCCAGCGGCAGCGGGGGGTCTGAGCGGGTTGCAAGCACGATGTGCAAATTCTGCGGCCCGTGTTCAAGCAGGAACGACAGGGACTCATGCACCGACTTGCTGGAGACGACATGATAATCATCAAGAACAAGGATTATATCCTCGCCGGAACCGGCAATATCGTTGATCAGTCCGGTCAGAATCGCCTGCGGCCTGGCCGGCTGCAGCGCTGTAAGTACCTGCAATGCCCCCTGGCCGATTGTTTCGTCGACCTTCTGCAGGGCAGCAGCCAGGTAGCGCAGGAAACGTCCCTCCTGGTTATCTTCCTTATCAAGCGTCAACCATGCAGCCGTTTCTCCGCATCCAGCCAGGAATGAAGCAAGCAGCGTGGTCTTGCCGAAACCAGCGGGGGCAGAGATCAGGGTCAGCTTGCTCCGTGGACCTTCCTTCAGGACAGCAAAAAGCCGTGCCCTGCTGACGAGCGCCGCTCGTGTCTGGGGGATATAGAGTTTAGTTGTGAGAAGTAAATCGGTCACAGTAATCCCCGGGATTCTGTTATTGAAATAACGCTTCTATCATACAGGATTATGAGTATAAGGCGATAAGAAAATAACGGACTGGCAAAGGAATCGCTCTTTCCCTTTTCCATTGGGCCTTCGTGCCTTTGTGTAATTTTTCGATGCCGGAAGATAAAGATTCAACGCGAAGGCGCGAAGACGCAAAGTTGTAGACCCCGGCTTCCCAGGCTCAAATTGATATCTATTCTTTAGGTTCTTCGACCAACCGTTTGCACAGATAAAACTTCGTATATCCCTCTGGCAAATTTTCAAGCTGGCCGAAGACAACGTAGCCGCGTTTCAGGTAGAAATTTAGGTTCTGGAAATCATGGGTTTCCAGATGGGCGTTCTTGCAGCCTCTCTGGACAGCGATCTCCTCCGCCTTTTGCAGTACCCCTGACCCCAGTCCTTCACCCCGCATCTTCTTGTCAACCCAGAAGAGTTCAATGTACAGCCAGTTCCAGTACGTGCCGCCGAGCAATCCGGCGATAGTATCGCCTTCCCTTCTTACAACCAGGCAAAGTTTTTTATGGTTATCAGCAGACACAAGCCCGAAGTTGTATTCGTTCAGCTTTTGCCGGATAAACTGTGCATCTTCTTCCAGGTTCGAAACCTCGATATCGTTCATTCTCTCTCCGATACGATCGCTGCTGCGTTCTTTCCAGCCAGGGTAAAAATACAATAATAAAAACTTTATCCAGCAATACGTAAACAGCTTTGTTTGTAACAGGAATCATTTCTCGACAACATTCCTATCATACAGGATTCTCCAGCCAGGAAACATTGTGCGTCTATTGGAATAAGTAAGAAACAGTCGCGACCGTCCCCATTCATGGTAACAAGAAATGACATGGTAGAGGATTGTGGAAGTAGTGAACGGTCATAACCATTCACATCTTCTCCTTCCTTTACCGTACAGACGCAAGGGGCTTTTCTATCCACAATCTTTGTGCTTCGGCGTCTTTGCGTTATAGCTTTATCCTCCAACACCTTTTATTTAGTATTGAAACGACATTCCACCGGGCGGCTTGCAGGGGCGGACTCATGGGTCCGCCCTGGATCTATATACCCGAATTCCCATCGATTTGTAGTGTCAGATTAGAACCGATAGTCTCATACTTGAATATATCCATCAACTTGAAAATAATTTCAAGTGTATACATTTATTCAAGTCCAGCATGCAGAAGGGAATTCAAAATTCCTTTTCGATAAAGCATCAGAGCAAAGGCTGGAGATTTTAATCAAACTTTCCAATCCATAAAAATAATCGTTGTCGCCAACTTCTCAAGAGATAATGCGCATGAGAAAAAACCCGATTCTTATCCATTCTATGGTAATGATGACGCAGAAAAAACATATAATGGGGATATAGGTGGGAATTCTGTATCCTGACTCGCATATAAAAAACATCTACTCCTGTATGAACCTGAAACACCGGTTGAATAAAGTCATTTTAATCTGCCGGGTTTCGAAGGGAGACAACCATGAAAATCCGCGGCATAGAAGGGCTGACCGTTTCCGAGATCAAACATGAACTGGATCGCGGCGGACGTTTTGTGGTCTTTCAGTACGTGATTTCAGTCCTGGTAATGACTTTTCGCCGCTCTTCCCCTGTGTTCTTTCTCCGTGAAGGCGAAAGCGCCGGCAGGGCTGCCCTGCCGTACACATTGCTGACGCTCATCCTTGGCTGGTGGGGAATCCCGTGGGGTCCTATCTACACAATAGGTGCTCTGTCAAATAATTTCCGCGGCGGTAAAGATGTCACGGAACAAATTCGAAACAGAATTAACCTTTTCGATCTCACCCGGAAACTTGGCCAGGATGAAGTAATCCTGGAACAGGACTGAGGAGTTCAGGGATATTTATGAAGCTTTCCATGATTATCCACAGGGCAAATCTGGATACAGCCGATACGGAAAAAGACACTACTGTTGTTATTGATGTATTGCGCGCCTTCACCACGGCTGCCTATGCCTTTAATAAAGGAGCCGTTGAAATCTATCCCGTTTCGACAGTATAGGAAGCATTCAGACTCCGAGAAAAATTCAACGATGCACTTTTATTTGGGGCGGTTCACGACGTTCCGATTGATGGTTTCGACCTGGGCAACTCTCCATCAGCTGTACCTGAGCTGGACCTCTCCGGCAAACGGATCATCCAGCGAACGACAGCTGGTACACAGGGAATTGTCCGATCAGCACATAGTAAACACATCTTCGCTGCGTCGCTTTGCTGTGCCGGCGCAACTGCACGCGCTGTACAATCTATTGATCCCTCATCCCTGACGTTTGTTGAAACTGACGCTCTTGAAGAAGGCTGGGGAGATGAGGATACCGCCTGTGCAGATCTTCTTGAAGCCAGGCTGCGGGGAAAGAATACAAATATTGAGACAATCATTCAGCGGGTTAGAGAATCCCGTTCGGGGAAACACTACACTGATCCGAATCACCCAATATTTCCTGCATCCGACCTGGAACTATCGCTGCGTGTAGACTGCTTCGACTTTGCCATGAAAATCTATCGCGAAAATGGACTTCTCGTTTTACGGAAATATAAATAGAACTGGTAGATTTCCCCGGGTTCGTCTTCGCGTTTTTTTCACTATCCAGTCCTCATCAGAGTATTGTCCAGTTATTGGCAGGTTTGTCCTCTCCAAACTTACTATAATGATGTCAGCTTTGAAATGAAAGAGACAAACCATGACTGACCGATCCATCTCCAGAAAACCTTCCGAAACAGCCCTGATGGCCGCGCTCCGAAGGGAACTGGCCAACAAATCCTACCCCGGCTCCAGGTTCGGCTCCGACAACCTTGCCGAAGCTTTCCTGCCGGCGCACTTCCGTTTTTTCCTGAAGTTTGACAGCGTCCGTCAGAATACATCCGAGAAGCTCGAAAACGGACTGCCCGGCCTGCAGGCATACATGATCGCCCGCACACAATTTTTCGATGAGCTGTTCGTCGAAGCTCTGAAGGATCAAATGCCCCAGATCGTGCTGCTCGGTGCCGGCTACGACACACGCTCGTACCGCTTTCACGGCCTCAACCACGGCACACGCATCTTCGAACTAGACAGCCCTCCAACCCAGAAGCGCAAGAAAAAATACCTCAAACGCGCCGGCATCCCGATCCCTGGAACCGTCACCTTTGTGCCGATCAACTTCAACGAACAACCGCTGGCCGAAACCCTTGCACTGGCGGGCTTTCGCCACGGCCAGAAGACACTCTTTATCTGGGAAGGGGTCAGCTACTACCTCGAAGCCGACTCGGTTGACCGGACGCTGGCTTTTGCCAGCCGAGCCCATCCAGACAGCAGCTTCGCCTTCGATTACACCATCACGGTTTCTGAAGAGATGCTGGATCAATACTACGGTGCACGCGGCTTTTACCAGGCAATGGCCCACCACCACGGCGCTGAAGCGCTCCTGTTTTCACTCCCGGATGGGGCTCTGGAATCATTCCTCGAGAAAAGAGATCTGCAGTTAATCCGATATATGGATAAACGCTCGATCGAGGAAGCCTATCTCACACAGGATAACGGGGCACTCCTGAGCCCGATGACAGGGCACTTCCGGCTTGTGGTTGCCCGGCCTGTCTGAAACCTGTTCAGTATACACACTTGAGGGAAGAGCCTGATACAGGTTCTGCAAATTTTCTGCAATAATAAAGGCAGGAAACGTAAAGCTGATCCTGCCTGTCCGAACAGCATGGAAGCGGGAGGTAACGGCAGCATAGTATTTCCACGACTACTCCCGGATCAGTACCTATCCAGAAATCAGGAGGCAGGCCGGCTCTGTAGTCCAACTGCACAACAGATGAGTGCAGTCAGGATTAAAGGGAGTGTGCTTCAATGTCTCCACAAGAAATTACAGGATTCGCTGCCAAAAAACCGGGTACATCACTTGAACCATTCCACTACGAATTACCAGTGCTCAAAGATTATGATGTCCAAATCAAAATCACACACTGCGGCGTCTGTTACACAGATATCCAGGGAATAGAGAATTATTACGGCATTACCCCATACCCATTTGTACCCGGACACGAAATCGTCGGAAACGTGACAGCAGCCGGGCCGAAGGTGAATGATGTACATATCGGCGACCGGGTGGGTGTCGGCTGGCAGGGACGTTCATGCATGCAGTGTGAATGGTGCCTGCGGGGTGAGGAACATCTTTGCAGTGAGATCGAACACTGTGCCACATGGGACCCATACGGCGGTTTTTCATCCTCTATTGTAGTCGACAGCCGATTTGCCTACCCGCTTCCAAACACGCTGCCTTCCGAACATGCTGCCGTCCTTATGTGTGCCGGGATCTCCGTATATGCCCCGCTGAAAAGGTTTGCACCCAAAGGAAGCCAATATATCGGTGTTTTGGGTATCGGCGGGCTTGGTCATCTCGCAATCCAGTTCGCGTGCGCAATGGGGAACGAGGTAACCGCTCTTTCCTCATCTCCGGATAAGGCGGATGAAGCGCTGCAATTCGGGGCAGCCCGGTTTATCTCCATAAAAGATGATCCCCGATTCGAGGAAGCCTATGGCTGTTTTGACATGCTTCTGTATACATCACACGGCATATCTGACTGGACTCCACTCTTAAATTGCCTCAAACCCAAAGGGAAGCTGATTGCCATCGGCTTCTCTGATGACCCGGTTTGTTTCGAGCCGCTTGAGCTTCTTGTAAACCACCTTTCAATAACCGGATCGCTCATTGGAAGCAGGAAAAACATGCGAGAGATGCTCCGGTTTGCACAACAACACGCAATCACGCCAGCCGTTGAACTGATGCCGATGTCACAAGTAAATGAAGCAATACATAGACTCAAAGCGAATAAGGCACGTTACAGGATCGTGTTGAAAAATGATCTGGCAAACGTTTAAATCCAGCCCAGGCTGCCAACAGGTTGCGATTAACCCCTGTCGGGCTGGTAATTATTGATACTTTCAGGAACAGTAATCACAAATAAGTTCCTTCCCGAATGTGCACCGGAAGGCCGGTTTTCAGTCTGGGAAGCCGGGAAACAAGGAGGGGAAAATGAACAAAATGTTGATCAGATCCTTTCTTGTGCTGCTCTTCGGCATGGTTTTTTTCCTGGTCCTGTCATTCACGATCTATCGCAAGAGCTATTATTACAAAAAAGCACGCGCAGAAATGGCGGGGACGTCAACCAGCCCAGGCATCATAAGCAGGATTGTTACCTTTATGACCTCTCTGGTAATGGTTTTCCTGATGTTCCTGGCTGATGAATGGATTTTGTCTGGATCGGATCCTGGTATCGGTGTGTTGGTTCTGGTCAATGCACTGCTGGTCACACTGCTCTCTCTCTTCGATGCAATCGTTATCGATATTCTGATACTAATAAAATGGCGTCCGGCCTTTCTTAATCTTCCGGAGGGACAGCCCACTTATGCCTATATGAAGAAGCACGTCCGCAAGCAGTTCACCTATGGCTGGCTTTTCAAGATCCCGTTCATTCTGCTTGCTTCATTCCTCTCTTTTACATTGGATATCGGATTTTGATAATAGAAAAAGCCCTGTAATTCACACATCTAATATTTAATCTGTTCGATTGTCCTTAAGGTGCAGGATATGCTATCGAAGCTCATCTTTTCTGTCTATAATCCTGTCATCTAGCTGGTGAGTTCGTTTGGCTTTTACGGGGAAAGTACAGGGAAAACTCGTTTCCTTTCAAGGAACTCGCGATCGTCGAGGAGGCAGCTTTGGACAGGAAAATTTGTCTCATTACCGGTGGAAATGCCGGCATCGGCCGGGCAGCCGCTTTACAGCTCGCAGACGAGGGCGCCGAAGTGATTATCGCCTGCCGCAGCAAGGAACGCGGCGAGGCAGCGCTTGAGACTATCAAGGCAAAATCCGGCTCTGATGCTGTTTCCATGGTGCAAATGGATCTTTCTTCAAGAGCCTCGATCACAGCAGGCGTAGAAGCGGTCCGCTCGTCAGGCCACAAATGTATCGACGTCCTGATCCACAACGCGGCCGACTTCGACATCACTCGCAAGCAGCGAAAGCTGTCACCCAAAGGCATTGAAACCATCTGGGCCACAAACCACCTGGGGCCGGTTCTCCTGACCGCCCTGCTCGAGCCGGAGTTGAACGCAAGCAGTGGGGCACGTGTCCTCACCGTTTCATCGCAGGGCCTGGTCATACACCCCCGGCTGCAGGTTCGCCTGGACGACCCCGAGTTCTCACAGGGAGGCTATAAAGTCGAAAAAGCCTACTACCAGTCCAAACTGGCGCAGGTGATGTATACCTTCTGGCTGGCAGAGCAATACCGGGACACGCCAAAGACAGCCAACTGCATCCGCGTGACCAATGTCAAGGTCGATCTTTCCCGATACCCGAACCTGTCAGACTTCAAAAAACGTCTGTATGCTTTCAAGAGTCGCTTTTCCATCTCACCGGAAGAGATGGCCGAAGTCTATACCTGGCTTGCCCTGAGCGACGAAGTGTCAGGAGTTTCCGGCAAGTATTTCGATGAGAAACGCCGGACGGTTGGTGCCGGTGCCTGGGCTGAAACTGCGGAAAATATACACAGGGTAATGGAACTCACACGTAGATATGTACCGGAACTCACCGCCAGCGAGCAATCCGGATAAAGGGGAACTCAACAATGACCAGGACATTTCTTCAAGCAGTGGTCAGGGCTCCGGTGTTCGTTTATTCATGCGAATCTCGCATTTGTTAGCCTGAAAGCAGGCACTGGTGTATCCGGGATCCATGGATTGGATCCAGATCTTTAAAACAGGCATTGTGCTGGCCGGGATAAATAATGGGATCATGATTGTATTTGAAGCACTGCCGGAGAACCTCCCCTTCCAGACATATCGATGGACACATCAGTTGGCGCGCTTCTCGGGCAGGTAGTGGAAAAAATTCCAAGAGCAAATACAATCAAACGGACACACCTTGAAACCGCCGCGGGCTTATTTCAGGTAATTATTCAGGAAGAGATCGTTTGATACAGGGAGGAAACCATGTCCGTAATGGATCGACTGGCATACAACCTGGGCCGAAAAGATGATGTGCCAAACCAGGAACTGGCAAAAGAGCTTGCCGAAACGAAAAACACCAGCGACATCGAAAGGATTACTGCTGGCCTTCAAGACAAGGAACGCAGAATCCAGAGCAACTGCATCAAGGTGCTTTACGAAATCGGGTATATCGATCCTTCCCTGATCGCAAACTACAGTGACAATTTTGTAAATCTGCTGCGCAGCAGCAATAACCGGTTGGTGTGGGGCAGCATGACTGCGCTTTCCACCATCGCTGAACTCAAGGCACACGAACTGTATCCGCACCGTGAAGAAATTATCCGGGCGGTAGACAAAGGCTCCGTCATTACACAGGACGCCGGTATCAAAGCTCTCGCAGGTATCGCTGCTGCAGACAACGCATACCGGAAAGAGTTATTCCCCTGCCTGCTGCGTCATCTCGCGGACTGCCGGCCGAAGGATGTGGCACAGCGGGCGGAAAAGATTATGGTGGCGGTTGACAACACGAACCGGGAGGCGTTTGCCGGCCTTGTCAGGAAACGCATGGAGTACCTCAAACAGTCCCAGGTGAAGCGATTGGAGAAGGTGCTGCATGCGATTGAAGAGCAGTAAAAGACCATGGAAAAAAACCGGAGAAGATGAATACAGTCCTCAGCTGCCCTCCGAAAAACATAACACAAAGGTAAAAATACGAAATCCTGAAAGTCCGCTCCCAACCCAGGGACACAGATAGCCTACAGCCTGAATTCATCCCGGCTTACCTGCGTATTTCTGCAGTATTACAGATCACATTTTCAATAATCCCGAATTTGAGGTGATTTTAACCCCCTTGGATATTTCCACACCGGGGATTCAAATTATAATCAGTACCCGAACGGGTATATACGTCATTCACAGATAATCAAGGAAGTCGACACTCAAAACCCGGGAGAATGCTAATGAACATCAACATTGGAAAACTGATCGGTGCCGGTGTGCTGTTTGTGCTCACAATTATCACAGGCATCATCGTAAGCCGTTCGAGCCGGCCGTTGAGCACCCTGCTGGTAACCATCCACAAACTGATCGCCGTTGGAAACATTGTCCTGATCGGAATTATTATCCGCCAGTTAATCACAGCGGGAAATAGTGTTATGACTTCCGAAATCGTTTTGATCGTCCTCAGCGCGATCTTTTTCTTATCGCTCGTCGCTACCGGATCGCTGCTCACGCGTGAAGAAATGCAGCTTCCTGGCATGGTACTCAAACTGCACCAGATAGCACCTGCTCTGGCAGGGATCTCATCCATCCTTGCCGTGTATCTGCTGACAGGATAGCATGCACCAGGACAGCCCATACCGGGCCTGGTATTTGACTCACCAGTCTCACACGGGAGTAGAAAAATGACAGCAGATCGTGGCTACCGGAAAGAACCATTCACAACAAACAGGCGGATGGTTGCCGCCTCTGCTTCTGTCGGGCGGTCACAGAACAACATCCAGGCCCTGACAGAAGTCGATATCACAGAACCGCTGCGGATCATCCGGGAACACAAACAGCGAACCGGGGAGAAGCTCTCACTCACAGCCTATATCGTAACCTGCCTGGCGAGATCAGTTGCCGGCCACCCGCGCCTCAATGCGATCCGAAAGGGACGCAAACTGGTCGTCCTTGATGACGTTAGCATCGGTGTTGTCGTGGAACGAGAGATAGACGGTGCAGTCGTACCGGAAAACATGGGAATTCAGGCGGCACAGAATAAGACCTATCGCGAGATTTGCGATCAGATCCGTGGAGCCCAGGAGCAGCAGGAAGAAGGCATGGGGGCGCTTTCAAACATCACATGGGTGCGCTTTATCCCTTCCTTCCTGTTTCGGCTTTTCATCCGGCTGGCATCGAAGAACCTGTGGATGATAAAACGATTCGGAGCAGTCGGTGTGACAGCCATCGGCATGTTCTGCCCCAGGGACCAGGCCACCTGGATGATCCCGCTGGTCGGCGGCGCGACGGTTGCGCTGGCTGTTGGAGGTATCGTGGAACGTCCCAGGCTTATGGATGGGGAGCTCGAATCCCGCAAACACCTGTGCCTTACCTTTACCTTCAACCACGACATCGTCGATGGAGCCCCGGCGGCACGCTTCCTGACCCACTTCAGCGAGATGCTGTCCAGCGGCGAACTGCTCCGTGCAGAGACAGGCATTGCGGTGGAGTGAACGGATTACCAAAAGGCCACTCCCCATTAGATAAGGTTTAGAATCTTATGGATTTTTTTCATCTGCGATTTGGAATACCTGGCTGAATAATTGCTATACTTAAAATGCTTGGGTTGTATCGAATAAGAAAACAGGATTATGCAAGTGCAGAACAAAATCATGTCCACCGGTATCCTTTTTGATATCAAGGAATTCGCAGTGCACGACGGCCCCGGAATCAGGACGACTTTCTTCCTGAAGGGCTGTCCACTGCGCTGCACGTGGTGCCACAACCCCGAAGGGCAGAAGCAGGAGATCGAGACGCTGCACACCCCGATGGGCGACCGTGCAGCTGGAAAAATATACACCAGCGAAGAACTCGCAGTTTATATCAATTCACAGGCAGACCGGCTCAACAGTGTCGGCGGCGGGATCACGTTTTCAGGCGGCGAACCACTCATGCAGGCAGACTTCGTCCTCGACATCCTCGGCCAGCTCTCCCCGATCCACATCGTCCTCGATACCTGCGGATACGCTGATGAAGAAACTTTCGTCGAGGTCATCAAACGGATAAGCCTCGTGTATTACGATCTGAAATGTATGGATCCGGAGACGCACAGAAAATACACCGGTAAAGATAACAGCCTCATCCTTGGCAACTATGCCGCCATGGCGCGAATGGGCATTCCTCACGTAGTCCGCATTCCTCTTATTCCCGGAATTACAGACACCGACGCCAACCTGGAAGCAGCTGCTGCATTCATTGCCTCACAGCCCAACCGCCCTCTCCGAATCGACCTGCTTCCCTTGAACCCTCTTGCGGGAGCGAAATATGATATGCTTTTTCGTGAGTACACACCGGGCTTCGACCCGGATCAAAAACCGAACATCAACAAGAGATTTTTTGAAAACCACGGCCTGGAAGTGGAAATACAATGAACACACTCAATTCAGACAGGCGTGAGAAAACACGCAGCAGATGGTACCGCCAGTTTCGGTCGGAAACCTCCCCGGACCTGATCCCCTTGTACGGCAATCAGGAACTTTCCTGGATGGAAATCGAAACCGAACACTTCATCACCATGTGTGAGGCTGAAATGCCGTGTGTGTTCCCCGATGAAAAGATCATTTACACCCGCACAACACCCGAGCCGGAAACGCTCTACGAGTCCGAAGCATATAAACGGTTCTTTGCAGGCCGTACACGCCATGAGCTTGGGCCGATCAACAACATCACTCCCGATTGGCTCCAGATCCTCAAGCAGGGGCTTTCTGGCCAACGGACTGCAGCAGTTAAAGCACACGATCAGTTTAGCGAAAATCCGGGAAAAAAGGCGTTTCTTAGCGGCGTTATCAAGACCATCGATGCTGCACTTGACCTGGCTTCTCGATATTCCGGGGAGGCATTCCACATCGGAAATATGCAAGCCGGGGAAATGCTGAAGCGGGTACCCGCCAACCCGGCTGATTCCTTCCACGAGGCATTGCAGTTCATCCGTTTCACTCATTCGCTGATCCTCCTCGCCGGACACTACCAGATTGGTTTTGGCCGGATGGACCAGTACCTGCTGCCTTACTACCTCAGCGATCTCGCTTCCGGCGCACTCAAACCTGAGGATGCCTACGAACTTATCGTCGAATTCCTCATCTCACTCAACCGTGACAGCGACCTCTACCCTGGAGTCCAGCCCGGCGACAACGGCCAGACACTTATGCTTGGCGGCCTCCTTCCGGACGGTTCGGACGGCGAAAATGAATTGACGCACCTTTTCCTCAAGGCAGCAGAGGAAGTGCGCCTGATCGATCCGAAGATCAATGTGCGTATCCATGCTGACACCAGCCAGGAACTGCTGGAGGCAGCTGTCCGGCTAAACAGGCAGGGATTCGGCTTTCCTCAGTACAGCAATGATGATGTGGTGATCCCGGCCCTCACAGCTCACGGTTATTCCAGAGAAGATGCGTATGACTATTCGGTTGCCGCGTGCTGGGAGTTCATCATTCCCGGAAAGGGCATGGAGGTCGTCAACATCGGCGCCGTGTCTTTCCCCTACGCGGCTGACTCGGCTGTCAGGCATGTACTCGAACACGGTGGAACCTTCGCAGACATTCTGGAACGTGCAGAAAGATCCATTGAAGAACAGGTCGACGCGCTGGTAAAAACGTATTCCAAACTGGCTCTTCCTCCAGCACCCTTCCTGTCGATTTTCATGGAAGGGTGTATTGGAAATGGAACGGACCTCTCAGAGGGTTTGACCTACAACAACTACGGCATCCACGGCGCCGGATCCTCGAATGCAGCGGATGCCCTCAGTGCTGTCAAACACTTTATCTACGACACACAGGAATTCGAAGCATCAGAACTGCTCGACGCACTTGAGACGGATTTCAGGGAGAACGAACCGCTTCGCCTGAAACTGATGAACCACGCCGGAAAGGTTGGCCTGAATGACGAAACTGCTGACGGGCTGCTGTTCCACCTCTTTTCTGCCTTTTCACACAACTGTGAGAAGGTGAAAAACAACGGTCGCGGCGGTTTGATACGGCCCGGCACAGGCAGCGCAATGTATTATATCTGGCTTGCCCAGGGCGAAGATCAGATGCGTGAACCGGTCGTAAAAACAACTGCAGAAGGCAGGCACGCGGGACAGCCTCTGGGCGCCAATCTCTCACCTTCTCCGGGTGTCCGCCCTTACGGCCCTTTCAGTGTGTTCAACTCCTTCGCCAAACTCGATTATTCCGCCCTCTGCAACGGCGGACCGATAACACTTGAATTGTCCTCTTCTGTTTTCAGGGGGACGGATGCCATTAAGAAAGCAGCTGATTTAATTCGTCTTTTCGTTCAGACGGGAAACCAGCAGCTGCAGATGAATTGTGTTTCTCCGGAAACGCTCCTTGAAGCGCGGGAGTTTCCGGAAAAATATCCTGACCTTGTGGTTCGTGTATGGGGCTGGAGTGGATACTTCTGCGAACTGTCGCCTGAATACCAGGAGCAAATTATCCAGCGGCACATATTCGCTTTATAGGTTCGTTTCCTCACCATATATACTTAGACAATCCAAACGTTTTATATCAGGGCTTGCAAGGATCTATTCCGGGACTAAACCTTTGCAATTAATCTTGCGAAATAGTAAAACGGGACGAGCCAGGGAGAGCCAGGGCAGCACATTTCCCCTGCGAGCAGTCTAATTGTAATTAACCTTGTATTGAATGGACACTGCAGGTATAAAAACAGCACTCCCCTAACAGGAATAATCTTCTTTGAACTAACTTATCCCAATGGTCTTCCGAGATCGAGTATCTTGCTAAATTCCTGCCAAGGTCATCTCACGAGGACAGGAATAGGTTCCAGTGAGTCCCCCGGATTATATAAATCCAAAATGGTATTCCCAAACAATTGATGGTGTTTTCTCCCGAGTGAAGTTTAGCAATTGCAAAGCACCGAGAAATTATATAATACAGAAAAATAGATCGCACAAAGCTGGACTCCGCTCTCAATTTGCCACTTTATAGCTTCGTATGATGTATAAATTGAGCGGAACTCAACAGAGAGGTGATATCTAATGCCTTCAGATGAATTTATCGAAGTTATTAAATAATTATTGGATAACGGGGAAATTTCTCAAGCTCGAAAAATACTCCAATATGCGCTCAATAACAATCCGAAAGATGAAAGAGCATGGATGTTGTATATTAAAACCTTGCCGACAGAAAAAAAACGAATTCAGGCATTACGCTGGTGCCTGAAGTATAACCCGGACAGCACTTCGGCGAAGACGGCACTAGCCAGACTCCAGTCGAAAACACACGATCAGAAGAACCATACATCAGAGAATCGTTCATTTGCACCGGATACTTCGAAACCTAAACCATTCCCCAAACAGAAATCAAGCCGATTTATCCGGCCGGCTGTATTAGCCTCCATTATCATTCTTTGCATCACAATAACATCCATCAACAACCTGCTTGACACACCCTTGTTTGCCTTCGGGGCAAAACACAGAGCGAGTACCTACGGAATCACCAATCCCGAAGCGGCTGCCCTGGTGGTAGAAAATCACTCCGCCTACTACATCGACAGCATCATACTGACCCGCCACCAGGACGGTAAGGAGTTCCAATTTGAAGGCCTTTCACTGGAGGATGTGAGGGTGTACACAATTGAACCAGGTGGTTATGACCTGGAGGTTAATTATAAAAGTTACGAAGGCAAGTTAGCTCCAACCTGGGAATTCTATATCTCTTCGACTATCACTTCTCACTTTAATATTCGAAAAACCCGCGCTGCTTAATTCCATCTGGAAGGCGGCGGTTTTAACAATGAGTCGCTGGGCTTTATTTTGCCTGAGTTAACAGGAAAATAATTATGCTACTATCTTGAAAGACGCACAAACCCTGAGGCTCCAGTAAGCACCCTTGCTGTCAGAAAACCCATACGCAAGGACTATGTTCTCACTACAAGTTTCCTCTTCTTGCACCCTGCCAGCATCCAGTTCGCCTTTGTTTTCCTTGTCAGCTTGATCTTTGCCAAAACGATTCAGAACAAACCGGGCATACGTAATAACAGCAGCCAACAATTACCTTTATTCAGCAATGATGATCCAAATCAATGCTCACTTCTATTTGAGTACACCGATATAACAGAGCTTCTGGATTACACCAGGTTTTTCACTTTCCGAATATAAGTAAACTCTCCAACAGTTCCTGCCAGCTTCCTTGTGTTAATCAGACTGATTCACATAAACTGTTTGCTATTTTCCGAGGCCATTAATCCTGTAAAAAGGTATGCCGGGGCGATCCCGGCTAGTCCCGGCTTATCCCGGCTTATCCCGGCAAATTTTATTGATTTTTTCTCGATTTTTGCATTTTAAATTGCTTTTCCTTTGAGAATCCATACGGATCAGCAATATTCGCCTGCATTGTAGGCAGATACAGCATTTATTGTTGTTTTAATGCCTGCCACTGCAGCAGCTTGAAAGAGTATGCCGGCAGCTCCCCCTCAACCTGCCCACCACGCACCAACCAGCCATCCTTCCCCTCCAGCATATCCACCAGTTCGCCGTCCGCCAATTCGCAGTCGAAAGCCATTTTTGAAGATTTGTCCGAAGCATTCAAAACCACCACTGCCGTTTCGCTTTCCGTGTTCCGAGAAAACACAAGCTGCTCGGACTGCACCAGGAGCATACGGCAGCTGCCGTTTCTCAGCGCTGCGTTTGTCCTGCGAACCCTCACAAGCGTTCGGACCCAATCAGGCAGCGCTGGCCGCGGGGCTTGCCTTATACAGGCATCCAGGTCCAGATCCGGCCGCAGCTGCGTATCACTTTCCGGAAGCTTCCTGCCCGGATACCCCCACTCACTGCCGTAATACACTGAGGGTATCCCCGGGATGGAAAACAGCAGCCCATACACCAGCGGCAAATGATGTGGATTTTTAAGCTGCGAAGCGATACGGTCCACATCATGATTGTCGACAAAGTTATACAATCTGAGATCACGATAGATGCCCTCCGAAGAATACTGGCGCTTCAAAGAGTGGGCTATTTCAAACAGGTTTCCATCATTCAAGCTGGAGTAAAGTCCCTTGTAGATCTCGTAATTAGTGACAGAATCGAGCATCTCTTTGTTAGCCCAATGATTGTAATCTCCAAAAACCACTTCCCCCATAAGCCAGAAGTCTTCCCGCCGGCTGCGGCAGTGCTCCGCCAGCTGCTTCATAAAACCGGGGTCCAGGCAGTCAGCAGCATCCAGCCGGAAACCATCGATCCCATAATGGTCCATCCATTTCCCGGTAACCGCAAGCAGGTAATTGCGTACATCCTGCAGACCAGTGTTCAGCTTGACAAGCTCGAGGTGCCCGTTCCAGCCTTCGTAGACAAATGGATCTCCCATTACACTTCCCGGTTCCATTTTCATGCCGTTAAACCAGTGCCAGTAGCCCGAACTCTCCAGCCGTTCGAGAACTTCCTTGAAGGCGAAAAAATCCCGGCTCACATGGTTCAGAACCGCATCCAGTACCACCCGGATCCCCTTTGCATGCATTGCTTCCACAAGCTCATGCAGGGTATCCCCCGTACCGAGGCGGCGGTCCACCTTCAGATAATCAATGGTATCGTACCCGTGCGTACGCGCTTCAAAAACAGGGCCCAGAATAACAGCGTTCACACCAAGCCACTCCAGATGATCCAGCCATGAGTAAATCTTTTCCAGCCGATGCACGACAGGGGACTGCTGGTCGTTCTCTGATGGTGCGCCGCACAGCCCCAGCGGATAGATATGATAGAAAATCGCGTTGTCCACCCAGCTCATTCAATCCTCCAACACTTGAAACACCATTGTAATGCTGATTTTCCAGAAATTGCGCCTTAAAGTTAAACAATATTGATGTTGACACGTCCTGGTACCGGAAATCACATTTATACAATCAACCTCCGGGTAACTCAACAGCAATCCAGCCATGCAGCCCCTGTAATCTTCATCAGATCTGCAACTGAGAGGCGCAGATTTATCCCCCGTTTGCCGGCGCTGATGACAATCCACTCAAGCTCTGCAGCCTGATTTGCGAGATAGATGTCAAACCCCCTATTCAACAAAGCCAGGGCGGAAATCCCTCCTGCTTTCAAACCTGTACGTTTCTCGGCATCCTTCAGAGAGGCCATCCGGATTTTCTTGCGCTGCAGCGCTGCAGCGGTCTTCTTGAGGACAAGTTCAGATTCAGCCGGGATCATCATAAGAAAAGTGCGCCTTCCTCCAGCCGCATCCTCAACAACCAGCGTTTTATACACATGCGAAGGATCCGTACCGGTAGCCTGTGCCACACCAACGCCATCATGGATTTCCTCAGAAAATCGCAGCACTTCATATGGGATCTCTTGCTGATCCAGCACACGCATTGCCAGAGTCTTAACCTCAGCAGCCATGATAGCGTCCTCCTCATTCGTTATGGAAATATACAGGCCTGACAGGCATACATGGGTACATGGATAACCGGATTAAAATAATATTGGAATTGCTATGATATTTCCAGTTTTTTTATTAAGATAGGTATGGGGGAGCTTTCATAAGCTGCTGTAAAAGAAGGGAAAATGCAATAGAATAAACATTCCCGGCAGTATAAGAATCAACAGCTTATGATAAAACGATACCGGAAGGAGTAGAGGATGGATCCAATGAAAGAACTGAATGAGCCCATTGATGTCGGCTCTCGCTTGCGAAAGCTGCGAAAAGAGCGCGACCTGTCAATTCGCGCCCTGGCTCGAGCCAGCGGGCTCTCCGCAAACGCCATCAGTGTCATAGAACGAGGTCTCAGTTCACCTTCTATCAGCACACTTAATAAAATCACCGAATCTCTCGGGATCCCTATCACCAGTATCTTTATTCATGAAGGTGAGCGAGAGGACATTGTTTTCCGCCGCTCCGCCGAACGTGCTGGTGTTGATCTGCCGTGCGGTCTCTGGGAAGGAATGGGTGGAGAACAATTCAGCGGGCAGGTCGAACCATTCATCCTCACCCTCAAACCCGGAAGTGACAGCGGGCCTCATCCAATCACACACACCGGGCATGAATTTGTCCTCTGTCTTGAAGGAAGCATTCTCTACAACGTAGACAACATTTCTTTCAATATGGAAAAAGGCGATTCTCTTCTGTTTATGTCTCATCTGCCGCATCACTGGACTAATCCAGGCGACAGCATTGTCCGGATTCTGCTTCTGATTTCCGGTTTCGAAACTGGGGAACGGCCTGGAGAACAACACCTGCTTACAAGTAAATTGTCGGATCAGATAGAAGACTAGGTATCACGATTCCTGCATATCACTATGCATAGAGCGGGCTGATAATTGTCAGCCCGCTGCTTTTTGTCATGCCTGGAGTGCCTGTCTATACAAACAAGACCTGGGCATTTTCAGAGTAGTCCATAAACTCCATAGCTCCAATTATGCCGTCTGCATACGGAACCATATCTTCTTCAGTCAGCTTCATCATATCCATGGACATCTTGCAGGCGAAGATACGGGCTCCAGCATCATGCACCATCTCAAGGAACTCATCGACAGGGGGAAAATCCAGTTTGTCGATCTCCTTTTTCATCATTGCAGTTGCCATCGCAGACATACCCGGAATAGATCCCAGCCATGTGGGGATATGAAACCAGGGGTGCATATTCGGATTTCCAACAGTTGCCACATTAAGGCGGTTAATCTTTCTCTTTGTGATAATATCCAGTCCCCAGAATGTAAAAAACAGATCCACATCAATTCCGGTCATCCGGGCTGCATTTGCCAGGATCAGCGGTGGATACGCCATATCCAAAGACCCTTTGGAGCAGATCAACGCCAGTTTTCGATTTTCTTGCTCAACCATCCCACTCTCCTCATCAAGGGGTTAGATACAACCAGTTGGTTTCCCAAGCCCGGAAACTTTTGCTGCCAGCTTGGCGGGGCCGCCCGGGAAAAGGGCATAAAGCTCCTGTGTGTTTACAT
>Ga0272441_10005667_pt1 | contig 21473 bp, 14 predicted proteins | sample SSMProp6N_FD_193582 | JGI IMG/M metagenome (GOLD analysis project Ga0272441, IMG submission 193582) | Marine sediment archaeal communities from Little Sippewissett salt marsh, Falmouth, MA, United States - SSM-Prop-6N | ecosystem: Environmental > Aquatic > Marine > Wetlands > Sediment ... | reverse complement strand
AGCCACGTTGATGGCCGTTCCGGGAAGCACCATGCCGGTAAAACGGCAGGAGATGCTCTTCAATCTCCGGGGATCGCCCCCGGCCTCCCTGTTGATAATCTCCCGTGCGGCATAGGCGAGGGTGGCCGTTCCCTGAAGAATAATGCCGGGCAATCCCACCTGGCGGGCGAATTGTTTCGACGTGTGAATGGGAAAGAATATTCGCGAGCATCCGTCGTAGATGAAGGGTTGCAGAGGGTCGATGGGGAGAACCGTCTCCCATAGGGGTCGTGGATTGTCATCGGAAAGAGACGGCAGGGAGGGCAGCGCTTCCTGTCCCCGGGGACCGTCCATGCACCGGACCCCCCGCAGCAGTGCGCCGATATGCTCGGTGAAGAGGGGCCTCTCTCCGTCATCGTACGCATCGAAGCGAAGTATGACATGCGTTCCCGCCCGGTGGGGAAGGATGGCCGCGATCTTTCCCCGGATAGCCGGCCTGTCGCCGGGAATGAGGGGACGATGAAATTGCAGCTGCTCGGTGTAGTGCACCTGGGTGGCCAGGAGGTCGACGGGAAAATGCTCCGCTTCAATATAGTCCCAGAGTCGCTCACAAACCGGCCATGTAAGGGCAACGGCGAACATGGGAGGCGCGACGATCCCTCCATCCCTCTCGTCGTCGAAGTAGTACGCATTACGATCACCCAGCGCAGCGGCGAAGTTCATCGTGTCCCGCCAGGTGACGGTGGTGCGATATTCCTTGAGCGGTGTGCCGGCAAAACGTGCATCCAGTTCCATGGGGCGGACTCCGATCTTCCGGTGTGGTGAAATCGAGGGGATTCTATCACAGGGGGTTCCGTGGCACAACGGGATGGTGAAAGGGGAGAGGCTGCGCAAAGAACCCGGCTGATTATGACGCCGGATAGACGGATGGTGCAGGTATGAATCGTTCAAAAAGCCCCCGGTATGCCGGGGGCTTTTCCTGGTTAATTTACTCCGGTCTGCTACACGCCGCCGAGAGGATGGGATCCCAGTATTTCCTTGTAAATCTCATCCTGCCAGTCGCTGGACCATACTTTTATCCATTTCCCCTCTCTGTTGACCTCAATCTCGTCTGCCTGAATCGCCTTGAAGTCCTTGCTTACATCTCCCGTTATCTTGACCATTTCATTGATGTGCCGCGCCATTACCGACCGGTCGACATTGGGGACGAAGTAGTAATTGGCATCCTTCACATGAAGCACGAAGAGCCTTTCGGCAGCTGCTACGGGGTCTTCTTTCCCGACGGGACACGAAATGCCCTGCGTTACGCAGTAAAAACCCTGGATGGACCCTTCAATTGCAGTCGCCCCGAGCGCGAGGACGGGGAGAAAGGTCATAACCGCAACGATGATTAAGGTCACTGCTTTTCTTGTCATTGTGTTCTACCTCCTTTCACATCTTTAGTTCTACACGGTTTATGTGGACATATGCCAAAGCTCGACTACACGACCGTTATCTGAGCAATCACCTCCTCCCGCCTCTGTGAGAATGACCCTGTATCTTACTTGCAGGGAGCCGTTATGAAATGGATCATATATCCTTTTTTCGTTACTACGCGGCTCCTGAAACCATGCAGTCGACAGGTCGTCGACGCGATCTTTCCGGGGTATTGAAACAGCCCCGGCGGACACCTGAAGCGTGGTCGTTCGAAAGAATAGGGTTTGTGCTATGGAAGAAGCGCCGGATTGTGAGAAACGCCGGAACGGCGTGTGGCACTCGAGAATGCAATAGGGTCGTGTGGTGTATCGTCCTGCGGAATTATCCCCGTATGCAATTTCGTATACGGTGTAGATCTTTTACAGCTGCCTGACCGATATTGTTAATACTAATATGTTATTGAGAACAAAATCAATAAAAAAACAGGTCATTATACTTTCAGTCCGATAACGTGTGAACAATCAAGGTCTTGATGATCTTAAATTATGCACGAAAAAACGCTTTCGCAAGGAGAAAACCGCAATATGATGCAGCCGAAGATCTGGAATCGAAAAAGCATTTTCGGGGGGGGTGAAGGCCTGCCTGAATGAGTCGTCAGCATGATTTGACAATTCATGAAAAAGACATAACTTAGATGAAATTACAGAAATTGTGGAGGAAAGAAAACAATGCGAGAGCAGGTTCAAAAAGAAATCGATAACATCAGACCCCATCTCCAGGCGGATGGAGGAGATGTCGAGCTTATAGAGGTGAGTGAAGACGGCGTGGTCAAGGTCAAACTGCTGGGGGCCTGCGGCGGATGTCCCATGGCACAGATGACACTCAAGATGGGAATCGAGAAACGGCTGAAAAGCCTCATCCCGGAAGTACGGGAAGTGGTGTCGGTGTAACCGGCATGGTCCGTGCGGTTTCATGACGGGGCCGAAGATCGTCAAGTCTGTATTACGTCCACCGGAGGGTGGGGAAGCCACCCGACCCGAAGGACGCCCCACAGGCCCGTGAGTATCGCCTCCGCTGCGTCGTGACGGAGCGATATGGGGTTCGGTGCACCGGACCATGAAATGATGCGCCGTGCAATATCATCGGCGCTTTCCTTTGCCAGGGAACCCGTGCGGTGCTGTCGGGGATAGAGAAATTGACGACGCCATGTTTCCGCGTCGATTCTGAGGAAGGGTATATCTCTTTTTGCGGCTTCCCGTTCCCAGATATCCGCAAGCGTGCCGCCGCCTTCGAGTATGAGCCAGGCGAGATCGGGCAGATCGTTGAGCACCCGGTAGACCCCGCGACGCAGTCTCGGCACGGACCCGAAATTTTGTGATCGGTACCAGCGAAGACGTCCGTCATCTCCATATAATGCGAGACCGGTTTTTACGCCGAGATCGACAGCGAGCAGCACACTCATCGGATACCCCCGGGATCGTAGTAGCTCCTATTTTACATGAATCAGCCACGATTATGAATGTCCTTTTCGGAGGGCTCCGGTCTGACATCGCCGATGATTGCAGGCAGCCTGAATCCTACTTTACCGCAGGGGAGCGCACAGATGATGCGCATCATGACCTTTAATATCCGATTCGAAAATGACCGTGATGGTCCCGACGGCTGGGATCAGCGCCGGGACCGTGTGGCCGGGCTCATTCAACGATACGATCCCCTCATCCTGGGTACCCAGGAAGGAAAATGGAACCAACTCTCCTATCTTCATATCCATCTGCCTGCATATGTCCTGCACACGCCGAACCGGATCATCGACGATGACTCGCAGTGTCCCACCTTGTTTATACGGCCGGACCGGTATGAGATACTCGGCGGCAGCGAGTGGTGGCTGTCAAAGACCCCCGAGGTGCATCTCAGCAAGGACTGGGACAGCGCCTTTCCCCGCATGATGAGCACCGCCAGGCTCCGGGATCGCAGCACGGGGTATGAATTCCGGGTTGCCGTGACCCATCTCGATCACCTGGGAATCGAGGCACGCAGCCGGCAGGCCTCGATCGTGGCGGAATGGGTGCAAGGCCTGACGGAGCCGGTGATCGTCATGGGGGATTTCAATGATAATCCTGACTCGCCCGTTCATCATATACTTACATCAAGGAACACGGGACTGCGCGACACCTGGGAGATGATGGGCCGGCATGAGGGCCCCGAAAGTTTTACCCATCACGGGTTTCAGGGCATTCCGCAGATTGCGCGGATGGACTGGATCCTCGTCAGCCGTCACTTCCGTGTCCGCAATGCCTTTATCATCAGGGACAACGAGAACGGCCGCTACCCCTCGGATCACTTTCCCTGTGTCACGGACCTGGAATGGGCGTGAATACCCGGCCCGGAGACCGGGACATTGAAAAAAGCATTGACAACAGGGGAGCGGGACGGTTAGAAAGCCCGATACTACCGGTAATATATAATAGGAGATGTGTTTCTGAGATGGAGTTCTTCTTTAATCCCGATGGCGTCGCGATAATCGGTGCCACCGGTAATCCGCAGAAGGGCGGATATCACATTCTTGACAATATCAACAGTGGTTACAAGGGACGCATATATCCAGTGAATCCGAAATATGAGTCTATTCAGGGGCTTCCCTGTTATCCCGATGTCTCATCCATACCCCAGGATTTCGACCTTGCGATTTTTTTCATACCGGCCCGGTTTCTCCCCGCCGCCATTGAGGAGTGTGCGAAAAAGAACGTAAAGGGCATTATTATCGAATCGGCGGGGTTCGCCGAAACCGGTGATGAAGGCAGAGCACTCCAGAACGAGTGCATTGCCCGTGCCCGGGTTCACGGCATCCGGCTCTGGGGACCGAACTGCATGGGATTCCTCGATGCGCACCGGCGGCATGTATTTTCCTTCATGTATTCCGACGAATGGAAACGGTTACTGAATCCGGGGAATGTTTCCGTCATTGTGCAGAGCGGAATGTTGTCGGCCACATTTCTCATGATGGTCCTCGAGCGGGGCGGCATGAACCTGTGCAGGGTCTGTTCCATCGGCAACAAATGCGATGTAAATGAAACGGAACTCCTGGAGTACCTCATCGATGACCCCGACACGGAGGTCATCGGACTGTACGTGGAATCGATTGTCGAGCCGAAACGATTTATGGAACTTTGCAGGAAAACCCACAAACCCGTCGTCGTTTTGAGAGGCGGCAGAAGCCCATCCGGCGCGTCCGCCGCCATGAGTCATACGGCCAGTCTGGCGGGAAATGATGTCATTACCGGTAACGCCTTCAAGCAGGCGGGGGTGACGCCTGTTTACGATGTGACGGAGTTGATGGATTTCCTGCGGGGATTTTCCAAAACAGGGGCGAGCAGGAACGGCGGTGGAACGGCGATTATCTCCTTTTCGGGAGGCGGTGGTATCGTGACGGCCGACTTTCTCCATGATTTCAATCTTCCCGTCGCCCGTCTTTCAGATCAGACGCTCCATGCACTCAAGACGGTTTTTCCGCCCTGGATGGAACCCGCCAATCCCGTTGATGTCTGGCCTGCCGTGGAAAAGAACGGTATCGAGGAAGTCTACCGGACGGCCATCAAGGCCGTGATGCAGGACGAGAACGTCGATTCTCTTATACTCCAAGTCTTTTCTTCACGGATGACGGCAGAAATGGTGAAACCTCTGAGCGAGATGAAGGAAGCCTTCTCAAAGCCCGTTATCGCCTGGACCGTCGGGACGGGGGAACAGTATTATCAATTCAGGAGGGGCCTGGAAGACCTCGGCATACCCGTTTTTGAGGAAATGAAACGGGGCGTGAGCTTTCTTGCCGCCGTAAAAGAACATTACCGCAAAAACGGCGTGTCGGGATAAACTCCCCGCAATGCCGCGGATTGCCTCGAGGCCTTTTAATGAAAGCACAAAGGAAATTCTACGGGTGGTATATGGTGGGGACGCTGTGGTTGGTCTACCTGATCAACGTCGGATTCGTCTTTTACGGATCCAACGTGATCAACACCGCCATGGTGCAGGACCTGGGAATGAGCAGGAAGACCCTCGGCGCGGGATTTGCCCTCTTCCATCTGATACAGAGCGGGCTCTCGGCACCCTTTGTCGCAATGATAATCAACAGGCGGGGGGTGCGCTTTGCCATAATCCTCGGCTCGCTCATTGTGGTGGCAGGGGCCCTCGCGATGACAACGGTCGTAAATACGCCCTGGATGTTTCTTGCCGTCTTCAGCGTGGTAATCGCCCTGGGTGTCGGCTTCGGCGGTGTACTGACCGTCCAGACGGGCGTTACCTTCTGGTTTGAAAGAAAGCGGGCCCTGGCCATGTCCCTGACCCTGACCGCGGCGGGGATCGGCGGGTTTGTTGCGGCACCCGCCCTGAACGGCATTATTGCCATGGCCGGAAACAACTGGCGAATCGGCTGGTTCTTAGTCGCCGGTCTCTCGGCAGCGGCGATGGTGATAAGCGCCCTCTTTGTGAAAAACAGGCCTTCGGACCTGGGTCAGGTGCCGGATGGGGGAACCGGGGAGCAGAAACATGATGATTATAAAAAGGCAGGGAAGTCAGTCATCTATCGAACCGACCGGAGATGGACCGCGGTCGAAGTATTCAAAACGGCGAGTCTCTGGCTGATATTTATCAGTATTGTGGGTTTTTTCGTGCCCTACCTCTTTTGTGTCGCCCATGGTGTCATATATTTGATTGACAAAGGCTTCCCGCAGTCTCTGGCAGCGATCTCGCTGGGACTCATCACCCTTTTCAGTATTATCGGCAGGCTGGTCGGGGGTGTCCTCGGCGACCGTATTGAACCGCGCTACATATGGGCATTTTCGGTTGCCGTTCTTGCCGTGGGAGTGGTGTCATGCATGTATGCCCGGAGTCCGGCGTTCGTTTTTCTCTACACGATCTGTGTGGGGTTCGGGTTCGGCGCCGCCTACGTACTCATGCCCACCATTATCGGAAATTATTTCGGGGCACAGACCTTTGCCTCGATCATGGGGACACTCTTCCTGCTGATAACCCTTTTCTCGTCGGCATCTCCCTTTGTCGGCGGTGTTATCCACGACTGGACGGGCAGTTATACCGCCGCCTTCACGGGAGCCCTGGCCTTTGCGGTGACAAGTGTGATTGCCATACTGGCAGTGAGACCCCCGCAGGCAAAGGATGAACCGGAAAGCGGAATCTGAGCATCGCTGTTATTACGGCAGGGATGGTCATCGGATGCGTTTTCTGCGAAAAAACAGCACCGGAGTCGGCACAATCGGTGCCGGCATCGACTTCCTTTCATTCGTTGCCGTGAAGGTGTCTTTTCCTCATTTTTTCTAAACACATTGTCGGTGCATTCCTGTGAATCAAGGGGAAGAAGGTGGGGTGGGGACGAGGCCGGGTGAGATTCTTCAGGACAAAAAAGGGCGGGAAGTCTTAACTTCCCGCCCCGGTTGCCCGATTGATATCGAGAATTAGACCGCGAAGGCCTCTTCGGGAATTCTCACGGCGCTGACTTCGTCCTTGGTCAGGACCTGCAGTTTTGCCGGAACCAGCGCGGTGGTACGGTTGATAAAGAACTTTGCCCCTTCGATCTTGCCTGTGTAGAAGGCTTTATCCTGGTCGGTCTCGGCGGCGGCCAGTTTCTCCGTGGCCACGTTTGCCATCCAGATGTGGAACCAACCCATGAGGGCGTCGCCGAAGCAGTTCAGGTAATCCATGGCGGCAATAAGCGGTATGAAGGGATTGGTTTTGATGAGTTTGCTGAATTCCATTGCCGTCCCGGCGCAGGCGTTCAGCGCGTTCTCCACGATGGCGGCCTCTTCCTTGAAATTCTCGTTTTCCTTTGCCTTGGCGATTTCGGCCTGGGTCTCGCCGAGCAGGTTCATGAAATAGAGACCCTTCTTCATGCCGAGTTTCCTGCCCAGGAGGTCCATGGCCTGGATGCCGTTCGTCCCTTCGTAGATGCAGTTGATCTTCTGGTCTCTCATCATCTGCTCCACGGGGTACTCTCTACAGAACCCGTACCCGCCGTAAGTCTGGACCGCCGTATCGCATACCATCATACCCCATTCGGTGCAGTAGGATTTGACGATGGGGGTCAGCATTTCGATCATGCCCTGCCATTTGTCCTTGTCTTCATCCGTTTCGGCGATGATCTTCTTGTCCATGACATAATAGCAGTAATAGGTGAGCATCCGCATGCCTTCCACGTAGGACTTCATTCTGAGAAGCATCCTGCGCACGTCGGGATGCTGAATGATCGGAACCTGCTTGGCGTCGGGATTTTTCATTTCCATGATGTTGCAGCCCTGGTAGCGATCCTTGGCGTAGCTCAGCGCATGGAGATAGGCGGCCGCAGCAAGGGAGACACCCATCATGCCCACGCCCTGCCGTTCCTCGTTCATCATGTGGAACATGATCTTCATGCCTTCCCGTTCCTCGCCCATCAGGTAGCCGATGCAGTTGCCCGTGTCACCGAAATTCAATGTACAGGTGGAATTGCCGTGAATGCCCATTTTGCTTTCGATATTGCCGGTCACCACGTCATTGGATTCGCCGAGGGATCCATCGGCGTTAATCCGGTACTTCGGTACGACAAAGATCGAAATGCCCTTGGTGCCGGCGGGGTCCCCTTCGATGCGGGCCAGAACCGGATGAATGATATTTTCGGTCAGGTCATGGTCGCCCGCGGAGATGAAACTTTTGGTGCCCGTGATTGAAAAGGTGCCGTCGGGATTTCTCTTTGCCGTGGTCTTCAGCGCCCCCACGTCGGAGCCCGCGCCCGGTTCGGTCAGGCACATGGTTCCCGCCCACTGGCCGGTGTACATCTTGTCGAGGATGATATCCCGGAGTTCGTGCTGGAAGAAGTCTTCAACGAGACGCGCCGCACCGTGGGTCAGACCCGCATACATCAGGAATGCCTGATTGCCCGACAGGAACATGTGCGAACAGGCGGCCGCCACAACAAAGGGGAGTTGCTGCCCGCCGACTTCGTAGCTGTCGGCGACACTCATCCAGCCGCCGTCACAGTAGAGCTGCCAGAGTCTGTGGTACGCTTCGGGAACATAGACGTTGCCGTCTTTGAACACGGCTTCCACGGGTTTTCTGTGCACTTCATCGGGATAGTTCGGTGCAAGCTCGTTCTCGGTGTATTTTGCGGCTTCCGTCAGAACCATGTTTACCATGTCGGCATCGTGATCCTCAAAGCGCGATTTTCCAAGGAGCTCTTCCCCGATCTTCAGGACTTCGTGAAGCAAAAACTTGTTATCCCTTTCATCTACCCATTGACTAGCCATAATACCTCCTTATATATTGTGGTTTTAACGGATTACACGAACTTACCTTACGACCCACGCTCTTATAGACCTTCTTGAACTGTCTGTCAATAAATAGTTGACTGACGGTCATAATATAATTGCGAGTCAGCTCCTAACTGCAGGATAAAAGAATTATTTAGACTGTTTAATCTTTGTGGAAATCGGAATTAAATGGTTTTGCTGCGGTCCTTTTTGCCCCCCCTCTTCAGACCCTGCGAACCGGACGTGGCGAACCGTTTCCTGTATTTGCTGTTCCTTCTTTCATGCCCGGATGAACTGTCGCGGTGAACAGGGTCCGTTCGCCAAATCAGACGTTAAATTAAACATTGATTTTTCCATGTCATCCTTTTAAAGTGACTTCCCTGCGAATACAGGAAGCTTTCCTGTGAAGATGGAGGAATAGCACATGGAAAACAAACCGCTTGTATATTTGAATGGAGACTTCATCCCCTGGGAACAGGCGACGGTACATATAATGTCCCACAGTGTCGGTCGTGGATCGGCGATATTCGAGGTGCTGAGTTTCCACGAGACCGTGACGGGTCCCGCGGTGTTTCGCCTGGACAAACATGTTACACGATTTTTCAGATCGGCGGAGCTGCTTGAAATGGACCTGCCCCTTACAGAAGGGGAATTGTACGAAGCCGTTCGGGACACGGTCCGGCGAACCGGTCTTGTCGAGGGCTTCATAAAAATAATCGGGTTTTACCCCCAGATATCCTTTGAAATACTGCCGCCCTCGGAACCGCTCTCCGTGGTAATCTTTGCCTTCGATCCGAACAGGAACCCGACACAGGCCAACGCCCGAATCGCGGAGGGTTCCAGTGCCTGCATTTCACAATGGCACAAACTTGACCCCTGTTCGGTCCCTATCGAGGCAAAGGTGGCGGCAAACTACTTGAACGGCATGATGGCGCGACTGGAAGCGCGGTCGAGAGGATTTGACTATGCCGTGTTGCTCGACAGCAAGGGATACGTTGCCGAGGGCGGAACGGAGTCGGTCCTGCTCGTGAAGAACGGAACGATCTTTACCCCCGCACTGGGGACCGTGCTCGACAGCATCACCCGGAAATCCCTGCTGCAGGCGGCCCGTGCCAACGGCATTGAAACCGTCGAAGAAATGATCACGCCCGAATTTCTCCATGATGCCGATGAAATATTCCTGGGCGGCACCCTCTACCGCGTGCGTCCGATTTCGCGATTGGAAGACCGCATCATCGAAGGGACGCCGGGACCGGTCACGCGCCGGGTATCGGCCATGATGGAGACAATAGCAAGGGGTCGTGATGAGCGTTTCCGGGAGTGGCTCTTCCCGGTGGGTAAGTAGCCGGAGATAGTAACACTTCTTTGCTTTCCGGTGATTCCAGAGGAATCGAAGAGACCGCGAAGGTGCTGAACTCGTAAGAAGTAGATAATAGATGGCCCAGTAAAAAGGTTCAAATGCCAGGCGCGCAAATCCTGGGGAATGAGGTGTACTTCCGGTACGCCGCATAGCCTGCCCCGCGAAGTGCAATGCAGCAGCAGGACCGGGAGTGCTCCCGCAAGTCCCGCCCTGTGGGCGGGGAGCTTCACGTTTTACGAAACCATCAAAGGTGCTGGCTGAGTTTGCCGGAGAGTGACCCGTTACCCTTCATCCATCGGCTGCAACCCTCCGTAAGGTATCCCGGATGTTGCCCAGTTGTTTCTGCGCCGGTTCATGATCGGGCGTGATAAGCAGTGCCTTTTCCAGCGATTCCTCCACACGCTTCAAGAGCGCGGTGTCTTCCTGCCGGGCCGCGTCATGCCAGTAGGCCATTCCGAGCCCGTACCAGGCATTGGCCGTGGGGTTGTACTGAAGGGCCCGTTGAAAACAGTCGATGGCTTTCGTGCCCTGGTTCTTTTTCCAGAGCAGGTCCTCTCCTTTCTTGTAATAGGCGAACGCGCGGCTTCGGTTGTAGCGCGACAGTGAACTCCAGCAGGTGTCCCCCATCCATCGATCGCCGATGATGCCAAACTGCTCCGCCGCGATGTTGAACTGCTTTGCTTTATAGGCATAGTAGGCGTAGTAGAACCGCCGTCTCAGGTCATCGGGGTAGCGGGTAAAAAAATTCGTCAATACCTGATGCGTCATATTCCAGGCGCCTTTTTCGCAAAAGATCTCTTTCTCCTGATTTTTCTTATCAATTTCGTTCAACGCTTCCAGCATGACAAAGCCCACTGATGGGTATTGTTCCGATAAGGCAAGGCACGCCTCGGCGAATGCAAACATCTCCGGGAGCGACCCGTGCCACTTCGGCATAAGGTAGAGGAGCTTGGCGGAATAGAGCGGTCCGTGCCAGGGCCAGATAGCGATGCCGTTATGGAAATACTCTTCCATTCTTTCTCGCGGGGAACTCAGCCCCATGGCAACGGTAATGAGAAAGCACGACACATTGGGGTCGTATCGGTAGACCGAGCGCGCTTTCTCCAGGTCGCTCAGCGCCTCCCGCAGCTTCGCCCTGAAGCGCGGCCATGCTTCCGGCGGGACATCTTTTGCCGGCCTGGCGGTTCGTATCTCCCAGGCCCGGCTGATGAGAAACCACCCTCGCACCAGCCAGGGGATATGGGAGTCGGGGCTTCTCCCGCACCATTCATCGAGCACCTGCTGCTGGCGATTTCCGGCAAGGTCAGGGTGAAGCTCTGCCAGGTTGGTATAGAGGTGATACAGTTCGCAGGACTTCGCTTCGTTGTTGGCCTTCAGGAGACCATCGATATGTTTCTCGAGGGCGGTGAAATCCTTTTCCTCATAGAGCAGTGAAACCCATCGGGCATAGTTGTTGACGACCCGGTATTTGATACCGTTTTCGATCAGAAAATCAGTGTGCCTGCCCGAGGATGAATTCCCCGCACGCGGGGCAGGTGAGGGCTGCTCGATGATCTCTTTTACCGTTGCCGGCGATGCCGGCGGATCGTCACTGATATGGACCACGCCGTCCCGGTCCTCCCAGATGTAGGGCTCCACGGCCCCTGCGCCGATTGCCGGAATACACGCAAGCAGTAAGACAAACAGAATTGTGCTGAATGGTTTCATTTATCCCCCCGGTAAATGATGTGACAAGATGGTTGAATGAGCAATGTGGGTGGTATGGGATACTTCCCATGCGTATGCGGCATCCCCCCGGTGCCAGGTCAAAAACATTAAAAATCTTACGATAACTGATTATCAGATTTTATGTTCTTCATAATATAAACGATAAAAATAATAAATAATAATACATAGATTGTAATGCTAATAAAAAGAATTTCAATCAAATCTTTTGTTGCCATGAGGTGTTCTGCTAAGCGTTTCTGACCATTGTAGAAGTTTTCATGGTATCTCGTATTATATTTGTTAACGGTTTCATTTGATTGAGCGTCGTTTGTAATTTCTTCAAGACTCCAACCCGCTTCCGATTGGATGAATTTTTCTAAATCCAGAATGGTAGAATATCCCACAACAGAAGGTGTTAGGGCCGCTGTCAGGAAGGTTATAGAACCAATGAGACAAAGAATCGTAATTGGCCTCCTGAACTGTGTGGCGGGTTCAATCTTCATTAACAGCGCATAGATATTAAGATACAAAGCACTTAAGGATAATAGTGAAGGAAGACAAAAATTAACCGCAGTCAAGGATAGGTTGGTATTGAACCAACTCATTGCTCCAAAGTTCTCATAGAAGAAGAAAATTATTACTAAAGATACGAAAAATACTATTGATACGATCTGATAAGTCTTAAACGTCATCATTGTATGCCCTTCGTTATTGTTTTTAGAGCAAATAGTGACACTTCCCTATTTTCCGATTGTTCCCGCGCTGTGTAATATGATGAGGATAGCCGGGTGTTATAACGCGCGCTATTCTTGGCATGGGGGCAATTCCGGGGACACCTTACTTAGGGCCAATTCCGGGGACACCTTACTTATCTTTCTTTTTTGGTCCTGGTTTTTTGGGTTTAAGTATTCGACCCAAAAGCAGCTCCATTGTTCCGATAAAAGAAGCCGTTCCTAAAGGCCGGCCGGTTCGTTCATGTTTTCTAAATAACTCTATTTCCGGCTCCAGAGCATCATAGGACAAAAAATCTTCCCAGGGATTATTTACAATTTCCAGCAATGGTTTTGTTTTTACAAGGATATCATCCTGGCCTTTCATATGCGGTCCGGCACTACTCCAGTGCCAGTCTTCAGGGTTCTTCACCAAGCCTGCCCTGACCGGGTTTAATTCCACATATCTCGTACATGCTAAGAGATAGCTCTCTTCCATGATAAAAGATGAGAACCTTCCCTGCCACAAATGTCCACGCCATCCTTCTCTGAAATTGATCCGTCGTGTGTATCGTCTGTGCGCTTCACCGATTGCCTGATTTAAACCATCCTTCGTTTCAGGTACAACAATCAGGTGAATGTGGTTTGGCATAAGACAATAAGCCCATATCTCCACTTGAAACTTCGTGCACCATTCTGACATTAACTCCAAATAGGATTGGTAATCTTCATCGTAGAAAAATGTCTTCTGCCGCCTGTTTCCTCGCTGCGTTACATGATGCGGGATGCCCGGCGCCACCGCTCTTGCTATTCGTGCCATGTTAAAAATAAATCAAATGTGCTGGCTTTTGCCAATAATTGAGTATGGTGTCCCCTTAATGGCGAACGCATCTGCGACGGGGCGATTCTACGTCTCATCCAGATGTGGCTTAAGGCGCCTATCGTGGAAATGGATAAGGATGGTACGAAGCGGAACATCGGCGGCGGTAAGGGCAATCGTAAAGGGACACCGCAAGGTGGGGTTATCTCGCCGCTGTTGGCAAATCTCTATTTACATATCCTCGATCGGATATGGGAGAGACGGGGATTGCAGCAGCAGTTAGGTGCACGCATCGTCCGCTATGCGGATGATATCGTGGTGCTTTGCCGGAGACAGCCGGGAAGGGTTATGACGACGTTACGTCAGATACTGGAACGGTTGGGACTTACCCTGAATGAAACGAAGACCAGAAAGGTCAATGCTTTTACAGGGAAGTTTGATTTTCTTGGGTTTACGATCTGGATGGGAAAGGGCAGGAGGACGGGGAATTATTATCCCCATGTTCAACCATCGAAGAAATCCCTGCAAGCCATCAAAGACCGTGTCACTCATCTTACTGCAAGAGAGAGGACGATAATGCCGTTTGAATGGATAGTGAATGAGGTTAACGCGGCAGTGCGTGGCTGGGTTGGCTACTTTCATTATCGTAATTGCAGCAAGACGCTGTCCCACGTGAAGTACCATTTGGAGCAGCGAGTGATAACGCACTTACGTAAACGGCACAAGGTCAGAGACAGGAAGACGGGAAACGCCAGGTTTACACGCCGGGTGATGTACGAGAGGTATGGATTGTATAAGGTGCCAACAACAGCGGCTTGGGTGAAAGCGCATGCCTTAGGGTGAAGAACATCGGAAAGCCGTGTGCGGGAAAATCGCATGCACGGTTTGATGAGGGAGAATTGGCACGTTAACCATGGTAAGGCTATTTAGGCACCGTTGGACGAAAGGGACGGAAACAGATAAGCCAGCCTTAAGGAGACAATGCCAGTTCTCTACTCTACCTAAATTTCCCTTCTCATCCAAGATTTCTAACAAAAAGAAAATACACTGAAATTTGTGAAATTATAACAATGAATTGAATGACCAATCCCAAAACAATGTAGTTCGAATTTTTTTTTACAACTTTCTTTAAATCAACAATATCAATATTATCCGACCTACTAAGAATATCTCTTCTTAAATGAATATATCCAATAATTTGGATTATAAAAGAAACCGATAATAGTATGGTTAAGTGGACCATAGTTCATACCTCACCCTTTCTATACCTATCATTAGAAATTTAAATTGGAACTCATCGCGGCATTGGTTTTAAATAGCCAATTAAATTACTAAGAAGGTTCATCCCAACCTTTTCTGCGATAGTTGCTTGCTGCAAGACAACACGCTCGTTAGCCTTTTCTAAAAGACGGTATTGTTCAGAACAAGGATCAGTCATTGACAATTGTTTATTATAAAATTGCCTTTTTTGCTCCAACATCTTGAAAAGCTTATAATCGCAAAAAGTTACTACCGCAAAATCAGCAGTGGTCAAAGCACTAAGCCCAATTGCTATGGCTGAGACAACAGCGAATTCTCCCTCCGGATCCACCAAATTCACCGGGTCCCCCACACAATACCCATACAGATCCGTGTCACCGCCGGCGAAGAGGATGGGGTCTTTGGCAGTCCAGCGACCGGTGTCGGGGTCGTAGTCGCGGTAGCCGAATCTTACCAGGCCGGTGTCCCTGTCATGCAGGCCGCCTGCAAATCCGAAAGGGATCCGGAATGCAGGATTCGAATCGTTGATGATGTTGCCGAAGGAATCGTAGTCAATCTGCTTTACTACATTTCCTGTAGAATCTCCAATAATTCTCAATGATCCCACCTGGTCATAGGCAAGGTAACAGGTCGTACCGTTTCCGGTCATGGCCACAGGCATCCTGCCGTCAGCATATTCAAAGCGCAACATGAGATTGTCATTTCCGTCATAGACGGCGAGGAGTTTTGTCAGCCCCTGCCAGAGATACTTCTCGGTGATCGTGCCGTTGACTTTTTTCGCGATACGTCGTCCCAGCGGGTCGTGCAGGTACTCGATCGTTCTGCCGTCGGGCAGGACAACTTCGAGAAGCTCCCCGCGGGTGGAGTAATCGAAGTATGTGGTACCGCCTGTTCCGTCCGTCCGAATGGTCAGGAACCCGTCAAGGTCATACTCGTAGGTGGTATCGCCCGCCGTCAGAAGGTGGTCTTCATCGGAATAGCCGAAGGTTCTTCCCCCAATTCCCCGCAGTGCGTTCATCTCATAGGTGCGTGTGCCGTTGGGGGCGTAGCGGTACTCTTCCACGAGGGTTCCGTCTTGCGATACCGTGAGCAGCCGTCCCAGGGCGTCGTATGTGTATGAACAGGATGACGAAATACCGCCGATGGTTTCACTTTTTCCCATGATTCTGCCGTTGCTGTTGCGGATGGCGTCCCATTCACTGAGATAGTGGCCGGCGATCACACATTCCTCTGTGTCCACTTCTCCATAACCGTTGAATGTGCGGCCGAGAGAGAAGCCGTTGCCAGATACCGATTCAGGAAGACCGTTCCCGGCGTTCCGACCGATGGAGAATTGTCCCGCGCCGATGAGAAGACCGTCATCATCATAGGAATATTGCTCCGAACCGCCCGCATAGGTGAACCTGATCATATTGAAGTCGTTATTATAACCATAGGACAATGTTTCATTGATCGTTCCGTTCAATGTTTCGGCGAGAACCAATTTTCCGTCATACTCATAGACAATGGCGTCGGTGCCCTTCGATACCGATCCCACCTTGGTGCCGCAGAGGTAGGTGTAATCGATGGTTCCTTCGGGAGTCCGGATCTGCATGAGCCGGGTTTTGTCGTAGATGTTGCTGATCTGAGAGCCTGAGGGAAATTCGGTGCAGACAAGGCGGCGGTCCCGGTCGTACACGTAGCGGTACCCCCCGCTGAGCGGTGTCTGGTAGTAGTCGTTTTTGTTGACTCTGTTGTACCCGAAGATATGATCGACATCGGACGGCGTGGTGAGCACTTCCATATTTCCGTTTCCATCATAGGTGAAGAAGAGAGAGCTGCCGTCGGGACGATTCATCCCGATCAGCCGTCCCGTCGGATCATGTTCATAAAATGCGGTGTACCCCTCCGGGCCGGTGGACGAGGCAAGAAAACCATTGGAATCATAGGTGAAAGATGAATTCCTCGATCCTGTGTTGAGGGATGTCAAACGCCCCCTCTCGTCATATCCGTAACAGGTCGTATGGAACCCCGGTATCGAGAGTGTCGTCGGCAGAAGATTGTTCGGGTTGTATGAACTTCTGATTGTTCTGCCTTGCTGAGACGTTACGGACTTTCTGGATTGAAGGATATTGTTTTGAATCTTGGTGGTGTTGCCGTTGACCGTGATGGTGTCGGTAATCAGATCGGGGATGTTATCCCTGTCCGTGTCTTGGTAAACCCGGTCACGATTCGTAACGCATGTTAAAGAACCGGGTGTGGTCTCGGTCATCGTCTTTACATATTTGAACTTGTATTCCGGGTCGATATCATAGATGAAGGCAATATCCATCCCGCAGGATAGTGATTTGGCAACGGAAAGGCCGTCGGCAGCTTGCGAGTACTGGGTTATTTCTCCCGTGGGACCGGTAATGGTGGATGTATATTTGCCGGTAGAATAGGTGTGATCCAGGTAGGAAACTCGATTTCCTTCCCCTGTCAGACTCTCGCTCAAAATATCGCCGTTTTCCAAGATCGTCCGTGTATACTGCCAGCGTCCGCCTTCTTCATCCATAGCATCGGTAAGCCGACCGTGGTCGTCAAAGCCATGTTCGTAACGGTTTCCCTCGGGTTCGGTTTTCGCAAGAAGCAGGCCATCTGCGGTATATTCAAATTCGTATGCTCGACCATCGGGATAGATGATGCCCACCAGGTGGTTGTTACCATCGATATCCAGTCCGGTGGTAAGACCGTCTGGTGATATGATGGAGTTAGGAATGCCGTTAACATCTCGTTCGATTCTTGTTATGTTGGCGAAACGATCAGTAAATGCCGTCAGGTTATTACATACATCATAATCAAAGCTGTAAAGGGAGATGCCCGTGTTGACATCGATTGTCCGTTCATGACGTCCGGTATCGGACATTACATGTGCCGTGCCGTCCTTTTCAACGAAGACAATATCATCGCATGAGACGCGATTGCTGAAAATTGAAGGTAATGCGACTTGTCGTATACGATTGTCATCGGTGAAATATAAATTTCCGGCAGGATCAATGGCTACACCTGTCGGCCAGTTGACATTAGCTTCCGTCGCCGTGATACCTTCTCTCAGATCATATGGAAAGGCTTCTACACCGTTGCCCGCTATAGTGGAGATGTATCCTGATGAATCGACCTTTCGTATTCGCAGGTTATAAAAATCGGCAATATAGATATTACCTGCATCGTCAACTGCGATTTCATAGGGCATCCCGATACTGGCCGCCGTCGCAGGACCGCCGTCGCCCCCATAACCCAGACTTCCATTGCCGGCCACCGTGGTAATGATGCCCGATGTATCAACCTTTCTGATGCGGTTGTTCGAGTAGTCGGCTATGTAAAGATTACCTTGGCTGTCGACCGAAACATCATGTGGATAATTCAGTCGTGCTTCCGTTGCGGGTCCTCCATCTCCGCTGTAACCGCGATAGCCGTTTCCTGCAACCGTGGTAATCACACCGCAGGCACTCACCTTTCTGACGCGGTGGCTTGCGTCTGCGACGTAAAGATTGCCGTCGGTATCAGTGGCCACAGAGTATGGAAAGCTCAGCTGTGCCTCTTCGGGGGGGCCACCGTCACCACTGTACCCTTGAACGCCTGTTCCCACCACCGTGGTAATAATTCCCAATCTGTCGACTTTTCTTACCCGATGATTCCTGAAGTCGGCAATATAGAGGTTTCCCTTTCCATCAACAGCCACATCATATGGATCATTGAGCTTCGCGTTGACAGCGAGTCCCCCATCACCGCTGTAACCCTCACTCGTATTTCCCGCCACCGTGGTGATTATCCCCTTCGTATCGACTTTTCTGATGCGGTTACTGTAATATTCGGTGATGTAGTAATTACCTTCGGCGTCAACGGTGATATGCCCCGGCCAGTATAATTGTGCATCCACGGCCGGCCCCCCGTCACCTGCGTAGCCGCTTGCCCCCGTTCCCGCGACGGTTTTTATGATAGAAATATTGTTCGTGCTGATGGTGCCGCTACCTTTTAAAATTACTGAAGGATTTGTCGGATTGAGACAATGATGGTTTGAAATTGTCCAGCCTTCCGCGATTGAGCTGTTTCTTCTATGAATCATTAAATCATTGTGCTTCCAAATTACGACATCCGATCTTCCGATAGTACTGATAGGATTGGTGCCGGCTTGCCCGAAGGCTTGGTCAAAGTCTTGCTGTGATGAATAGTAGACAAGGTTATATGCAAATCCTAATGCGATATGAACATTGATGGATCCTTCTGCTGACCTTCCCAAATGATTCAGACCATTCCATTCGAAAAGTGCCTGCTGATTGGGAAGAGGATCAAGAATCTGTTCAAAACTTTTGCCGGCGATATTGACTCTCACGATGATATACTTAAGGCTTGTCGGCACAGTATCACCGATTGCCGGCACGGTGATGGATTTTTTGTACCCTCCTGCCCGGTTGCTGGCATAGTGTAATGTTATTTCCGTTCCTGGAATGGGAATCTCTTCATGAAAAATACGGCTGCGTTCCTCAACGAATGAGCAATTCTCCGTAATGCAATCCTTCGGTTCCTCTTTTTGCTCATCAATGTCGGGGTTAAAATCCGGATTCGGAGGAATAGCATCTTCCGGCGGCCCGTACGGCCAGTTGCAGTCCCAGGGCGTGAAGTGCGTGACGGGTACGCGCCAGAACGTTGAATCGGGAAGATAGTACAGCGAGTCCCCCAGTCCCGTCACCTCATCGGAGAAGACGCCGTTGCCGTTCAGATCGTCGGGGCTGCCGTCGCCGTCGGCGTCGAGGGCATCGACAGTCCCGTCGTTGTCGATATCGAGCAGCCGCACCACAACACCGTTATCGGAACATACCCAGATTCCCTTGTCGCGGTCGAAGTATCCCACCGGAACGACCTCGCCGACATCAAAGCCGAGGAAATTATCGACCCAGGTAGTGACGGGTTTCCTGAATCGGACCCGCGACGCGCCGTCGACACCGAGCTCCGCGCAATAGGTATAGGCCACGTTAGGGGGGAGGGCGGCGGGCATGGATTTTTCGGTGACATACTCGGTTGCCCGCACGGTGATGGTGGAGAGTTCCTGGACGTCGTTGCCCTCTTTGTCGACCAGGTAGGCCTGATTGTCGCCGCTGAAGACCATCGTGCAGGACCGGCTGCCGAATTCATCTTCCACAGTCGTGCTTCTGTGCGTGGTAATCGTGTCCGGTTCCCCGTCGAAGGTGAAGGTGGTGGTCCGGGGGTCCGCCGCGAGCATCTGGATCGTTTCCGCCACGGCGACATCGTTCCAGGGAACGTGAACCTTTCGCTGGGAGGCAAGGAATCCCGCTTTGTGATACTCGAGGTTCACCGCACCACCCCCGTCGAGGGGAATGCTGAACCTCCCCGTTTCATCGGTCAGGGAGGTGCCGTATTCGGGATGATCGAGGATGGTGACCGAGACATTCTCGAGGGGGGTGTCGTCTATGGAGTGAACAAGACCGGTGATGACGGCGAATCGTCTGCGGTCATAAGATTCAACGGTTGCATCGGCTGGAATCACTTCTTTGTACTGCCATCCGAATGAGCCTTCTGTGGGTGGTTCGGGGCTGCCGAGCACCATGACGGTGACGGTCGCGTCGGCCGCGCCCGTGTCTCCCGAGACGGTAATGGTATAGGTGGTGGTATGGTCGGGCGTGACTGCAATCGACCCGCTGAGCGGTACAGCCCCCACAGTGTTATCGATGAAGGCGGTGAGTGCGTCCTCTGATGTCCATACCAGCTGTGCCGTATCACCCTTATTTATGCGTATGAGTGATGACTGAAATTCGACATGGGGTGGCGTAATGGGATTTTCCACAGACACCGTCACACTTTCCGCTGCCACGCCCCCAAGGCCCGTCGCGGTGATTATGTAGGTGGTCGTTTCGGTCGGAGATATGGAGAGGGAGCCGCTCGGCGCAACATCGCCGATATCGGGCTCAATAGTGCAGTAGTCGGCGTCGGTGCTGTCCCAGGTGAGGAGGGCGGCATCTCCCATCATGATCGTAGCAGGGTCGGTCCGAAGAGTGACGGTGGGCTCAGCTACATCCTGTATGATCTCCACGGTCAGGAAGCTTCCGGGTTTCCCGCCGAGTTGCACGGAAATCGAATTGATTTCCGAAAGACCGACAGTAGCTTCCAGGACCCCCTTCTTTTGCTTGAATTCATCGGGGCTGAAGATCTGTGCGTTGTTCAGAAAGATTTCGGCGCTCGTCACCCTGAGGGAACCGTCGTTGTTCCCATTGCGTACCACGAGCGATGCATCGCCCGATTGGGCGACAAAGGTGTCGCCGGTGTCGACCGGTGCCGCGGTATCCCTGACATAACTGGCAGGGCCGAAGACCGATACATGCACCGCATAGGCATCGTTTACACAGAGTCCAAGAATGATAAAAAGCGCAACCGCAGTAATTTTTCTCATAATATCCCCCCGTAATTATGATTAAAATTAACAGCCGGTGCTTCATCATCATGGCTCCCCGTGTAATCCGATGCCTATGACATGCGCAATCGACTGTACTACCGCATTTTGATTTCAAAGAGTTAAGGCGATTCTCAGCGTTGAATAATAAATTGCAAGTTCCTGCCTGGAAAAATTTATTCACGAGAGCTTGAAAAGAGCGTTTCTGTAAGAGTCTGATTATATTGGCGTTTATAAATATATGAAAAATAACTTATGTCAACAACAGAAAAATACAGGTATTACTATAGGCAAAACCTAACAGTCCGTGTTCGAGTTTGAGGAAATATCATTGCACGACCATGCAATTTTAGAGGGGGCATGACAAGGATACAAAATGAAGTTTTTTGAAACAATTTAAAAAAGTTCACCCTTTTTTTGCGCGATCCATGACGTAATGCTGATTTCTGTCCTGGTACATGGTTATTCTTTATCGTCTGTGGCTGGGGCGGGAAGCTATCCCATCGCA
>Ga0272441_10005666_pt1 | contig 21475 bp, 11 predicted proteins | sample SSMProp6N_FD_193582 | JGI IMG/M metagenome (GOLD analysis project Ga0272441, IMG submission 193582) | Marine sediment archaeal communities from Little Sippewissett salt marsh, Falmouth, MA, United States - SSM-Prop-6N | ecosystem: Environmental > Aquatic > Marine > Wetlands > Sediment ... | reverse complement strand
ACGTTGACAGCGTCGTCATGGACGAGTTTCACAGCTTCAACGACCCCGAACGCGGCGCGGTCTGGGAGCTCTCGCTCGTCATGCTCCCGGAGCACGTGCGCGTGATGCTGCTGTCAGCGACCGTCGGAAACCCCAACGATTTCGCGGATTGGCTGAACAAGAAACACAAGCGGCGCGTCCGCGTCGTGACCTCGCACGAGCGGCGCGTGCCGCTCGAATACCACTGGGTCGACGACAAGCTGCTCACCGAGCTGCTCGTCCAGATGGTCGAGGGCGAAGGGGATGCCGATCACAGCCCCGCCCTCGTCTTCGCATTCAACCGCGATGAGTGTTGGGAACTGGCCGAGAAGCTCAAAGGCCTCCCGCTGATCTCCAAACGCCAGAAGGAAACCATCGCCACGTACCTCGAGCAGCACAAGGCTGATCTCGCCGAGGGCGTCGGCCCCAAGCTCAAACAGATGCTGCTCCGCGGTGTCGGCGTGCACCACGCTGGCGTCCTGCCGCGGCACAAGCTGCTCGTCGAGGAGCTTTTCGGCCAGAAGCTTATTCCCTACGTCTGCTGCACCGAGACGCTCGCCGCCGGCATCAACCTGCCCGCGCGCTCCTGCGTCGTCAGCACGCTCCTCAAGGGGCCTTATGGCGAGAAGAAACTGCTGCCCGCCAGCGGCGCCCACCAGATGTTCGGGCGCGCCGGCCGGCCCCAGTTCGACACCCAGGGCCACGTCTACGCCACGGCGCACGACGACGACGTCAAGATTAACAAGTGGCGAAAGAAATACGACCAGATCCCGGCCCACACCAAGGACCCCGGTCTGCTGCGCGCCCGCAAGGACCTCGAGCGCAAACGCCCGAGCCGCCGCAAAACCGAGCAGTACTGGAGCGAGGGTCAGCTCCGCACGCTGATCAAGGCCGGACCCGCCAAGCTCTACAGCAAAGGGATGATTCCCTACTCCGCCCTGATCTTCCTGCTCACGAAGACGGGTACGCTCCACGACGTTCGCGACTTCCTCTCCAAACGATTCAACTCCGCCGAGCGCATCGAGAAGTTCCAGAGCCAACTCGATTTCATGATCGACAACCTTCAATCACTCGGCTACCTCATCCGCGCCGAGGACGGCGACCACGTCACGCTCGACGAGAGCATCCACCGGTTGCTGGACTATCGCAGTGTCGATCCACTCTTCGGCGACTTCCTCGCAGCCCAGCTCAACCGGGCCGACTTCGACGAGAAGCTCATCGTACTCGAAGCGGTGCTGGAGGTGCCGCGCGCGATCCTCAGGCATGTCCGCCTGCCAGACACGCTGCCCAAGGGACCGCTCCAGGAGCAGGTGCTCGAGCCCCAGATGATCGCCATGGGCATCAAGATCGACAAACCCGAGCCCCCGCCGGAAGAGGAGCACCGCCGCTGGGTCGACTCCTGGGAGGAAGTCGAGGAGGAGCCGATCCCGACCTTCCCCGAGATGCTCAAAATCGCCTTCGAGGCGAAGCTGGCCGCACCCGAACCCGCGTTCGTCCAGCCCAAGTGGATCGCTGGCGACGCCTTTCAGCGCGACTGCGAATTCTTCAAAAGCGTCAAGGCGCACAACCTCCTCAAGCAGGAGGGGCTGATCCTGCGCCACCTGCTCCGGCTGGTCATTCTCGCCGGTGAGTTCCACCTGCGGACCGAAGATCCCGATTATGAGCAAATCGCCCAACTCGCCACGCAAACCTGCCAGCGAGTGGACACGGCCTACACCCAGCGCTTCCTTGCCGAAGCACAAGTCATGTCACAGGTGGTCAAGCAAACCTGACCAACACCTACGGCCGCGCTGCCTTGAGCTCCTCCAGCTTCATCCGCACGCGGTCTGCATGACCCTCCGGAATCACCTCCGGCCAGTGATACGCGACGGTCCCCTGCGGATCAACGAGCACCGTGCTGCGAACCACGCGCCCACCAAACGGCGTCCGGACCCACGCCCCGTACAGAGGCATCACGTTGCGCTCCGGGTCGGCAAGCAGGTCGATCGCCAGCTCAAACTTCTCCGCCACCTGCGCATGGCTCGCGACCGTATCCGGGCTGACGCCGAAGACGTTCGCCGCCAGTTGCTCGAAAGCGGCGTGACTCCGCGTGAACTCCTGGGCCTGGCACGTGCAGCCGGGCGTGCCATCCTCCGGATAGAAATACAGGACCACCCATTCCCCGCCGTGCGAGCTCAGCGTGACGAGCTCACCATCCTGGTTAGGCAGCGTGAAATCCGGCGCCGCCCGCCCCGTCATGGCCGAGTTCTCGGCCGCCGCCGCCTCCATCTCCGCGGCCCGTTGCGAAGACACACAGCCCCATTGGCTCAGCGCGATGACCCCGATCAGACCCACGCTTGCCAGCCGCCTCAACCAGCGCGTACCCCCGTCCGCCGTCCGCTGTCTGCTGCACTGAAGGTCCATCAAGCCTGCCCTCACATCTCCCCCCGGATCGAGAAATGAGCCTTCGCGGCTGCGAAACCCGACGCACACCGCTTCGCCGGCCCGAACAACGACGCCAGGGTACCTGCCCGCCCGGAAAACGACAACTATTCATTCGCTCGGCCCGCCGGCCGCCACCGCTACCGCGGGAAAAACCTCTTCGCCGCCCGATCCCCGGATGCTATGATCAGGGCTGCGGCTTCCGGCGATCGCTCGATCGGCTGGGGCGAGCGTTCGCTGCCGCGTTTGGCCCGTCGTGGTGATCAGGTATTGGCCACACCGCAGTGCGCTGAGGTACGACGGCTTCCCCCACGTTGCATGGAGAGCGGAAAATGAGATTCTGCGCCGCTGTTGCCCTGACTGTGCTCACGCTAACCCTCAATGCCGCGGCCGACCCGCTGAGGCACGTCCGCCTGGATACACCGGGTGCTCGCGAACTGGCCCTCGACCTCGAGCACGCCGGCTTCGATGTGCTCTGGGGCTCAGTAACCGATAACTCGCTCGAACTCATCGTCTCCGTGCCGTACCTCCAGCGGCTGCGCGACCAGGGCTTTACGCCGACCATCCTCGCCGTCGGCCGACCCTTCCGCGACATCCAGGCTGAGCGCCAGAAAGACGCCGGCGACGACGTCCCACCCGGCTACCCGGACCTGCCCACGATCATCGCCGAGATGAATGCGGCGGCGGCGGCGTACCCGGCCATTTGCGAGGTCGTCAACGTGACCTTCCGCTACGACATGCCGCCCACCTGCGACGGCCACGACCTGTACGCCGTCAGAATCTCCGACAACGTCAGCCAAGAGGAGGATGAGCCGGCGGTTCTCATCGTCTCCTGCCACCACGCGCGCGAAATCGTCACGCCCGTCCACGCGCTCTATGCCATCGAGCAGTTCACGACGCTGTATGGGACCGACCCCCAGATCACCGCCGCCGTCGACAACAACGAGATCTGGATCGCCCCCGTTTGGAACCCCGACGGCTACACCTACGTGTTCGACGTGGACAACATGTGGCGCAAGAACCGCCACGTGTTTCCGACCGGCACAGGCGTCGACCAGAACCGCAATTACCCCTTCGGCTGGGACAACGGCTGCTCCGGATCCACGGATCCGAGCTCCGAAACATACAAAGGCCCCTCGGCCGGCTCGGAGATCGAAACCCAGACCATGATGGCCTGGAGCGAGGACCAGCGGTTCGCCAAGATCCTCGACTACCACTCGTACGGCCGCGAGGCACTCTGGGCCTACGCATGCTGGACACACCCCTTTGACAACTACCTCCGCCAGGAAGCCGTCGCCCTCGCGACCGCCTCCGGCTATGGTGGTTCCGTCCGCGCCCCCAGCGCCGACGGCGAGCACTACCAGTGGCAGCTCGCCACCAAGGGCGCGCTCGCGAATCTCGTCGAGACCCACACGAGCTTCCAGCCCAGCTACAACAGCGCACTGACCGAGACGCTCACCATGTGGCCGGGAATCCTGTGGATGGTCGAGCACCCGCTCCCGCTCTGGGGCCACGTCACAAACGGTCTCACCGGAGAGCCCGTGGACGCGACCGTCAGCCTCGTCGGCATCAGCATGCCTAATGGCGAGACCAACGCCAGCGCCGGCCCCTTCGGCCGCTACCAGTTCTTCGTCCCACCCGGTACCTACGATATCGAGATCGAGGCGGCCGGGTACGAGTCCACGACCGTCAGCGGCATTGTCGTGGACGCCGATGGCTCAACCCAATTCGACATCACGCTCACGCCGCCACCGCAGATCCTCATGCCCAATGGCGGCGAGTCGCTCCCCGTCAACGTCGAAACGACCATCGCCTGGCTGGGTGACCCGGCGTTGCGCTACCAGATCCAGGCCACCGCCAACCACGGCATGGTCGACCAGCTCACCGACAGCTTCGAGCGCCCCGAGCTCGGCCCGGGCTACCCGACCGGCGGCGATGCACCCTGGGAAATCAGCTACAGCTTCCCCCTGTTGGGCACGCGATCCGTGCGCGCCGGCGTGATCAGCGCCAATCAGCAATCCTGGATGACCCGCAATGTCGCCGGCGGCGACGTCAGCTTCTGGTACTACATCAGCAGTGAGGCAAACGGGGATTTCTTCAACTTCTACGTCGACGGCGTCCGCGAGGTCCACGCCTCCGGCCAGGGCGGCTGGGCCAGCTATGCCACAACACTCCTCGACGGGTCCCATGAGCTCAAGTGGGAATACGTCAAGAACGGAACCATCTCCGAGGGCTACGACTCCGTCTGGGTCGATTACCTGCGAATCGTGGCCGACCTCACCCTCTGGTCCGATGTCGTCCCCCTGACCGACCCGGGTCTGACGTCCGTCCCCTGGACGCCAACGCAATTGAGTGACACCTGCAAGGTCCGTGTCCGCCCCTACTACGACGACACGAGCACCTACGGCGTGTGGGGCGAGAGCGCCGACACCTTCTCCGTCGTCGATGCGCCGCCCGTGTGCCCCGGCGACGCCGACTGCTCCGGAGCCATCGACTTCGACGACATCGGCTTCTTCGTCGCCGCCCTCAGCGGTGAGCAGGCCTGGCTCGATTACTACCTGGCCGCCACCGGCGACCTGCCGACATGCTCGTACGCCAACTGCGACACCAACGGCGATGGGGACGTCGACTTCGATGACATCAACCCGTTCGTCGCCCTGCTCGGCACGACCTGCCCGTAGCGGCCGCCGAGCACCGCGTCACACGGCCCATCGACGAGCCTGGCGGATCGGCAGTATCATCGCCATCCGCCGAAGGGCTCGATCGCGAGGCTGATGTGGGCAAACGACGCAAGCTGCTGATTACGGCGGGTCCGACGCACGAACCCATCGACGCCGTCCGCTACGTCGCCAACCGCTCCAGCGGGCGACTCGGCACCAGCCTCGCCAGCGCCGCCCACGACGCCGGCTGGGACGTCACGCTCCTGCTCGGACCCGTCACGTTGCCCGCGCCGGCGGGCGTGCACATCGCCCCCTTCGAGTCCACCGCCGACCTAGCCACCCTGCTCGAGGAGCACTTCCCCCATTGCGACGTGTTGATCATGGCGGCAGCCGTCGCCGACTACCGGCCCCGAAGCGTCGACGCCGGCAAGTTGCCCCGCACCGGCGACAGCCTCACCATCGACATGGAAGCCACCCCCGACCTCGTCGCCGCCTGCGCCGCCCACAAGCGCGAGCATCAGCGACTCATCGGGTTCGCGCTCGAAGAGCCCGCCTCGCTGCCCGCGCGTGCACGCGCCAAGCTCCAGCGCAAGGGGCTCGACGCGATCATCGCCAACCCGCTCGCCACGATGGGCTCTGACGACATCGAAGCCGTCCTGCTCACCGCCGACGGCCGGCAGATCCGGCCGCCCGCCTCTCACGGCGCCGCCCTGGACAAGCCCGCGTTCGCCCGCTGGCTCATCCGCTGGATCGACGCCGAGCTGTAAACCATCGACAGGGCCGACCACGCCGGCCGGCCCAGCCCCGGCCCCCGCACCTCAGAACCGCGGGTAGTCCGCCGGGAAACGAATCAGCAGCCACGCTTCCTCGTACGCCTTCCAGTGCGACCAACCGAGATCGTCCAGCAGCCGAATGCGCTGCTCGTACAGCGCTTTCTTCGGCTCCGCATCCTCGATCTTCTTGCTCACCAGCCGCACCGCTTCACCAAGCCGGCCCTGGCGCTGTTCCCGCTCAATGTGCAGATCCAGGTAGTCCGCATCTGTCGTGTCGACCCACTTGCCGAGCTCCGCGAACGCCTCCTCGAAAGCCGCGTCGCCCGTCTCCTCTGCATCCGTCTCGGCCCGCTCACCCGCCGGCTTGTCCTCCAACATGTCAAACAGGGCCTTCCCCTTGCGGTGTAGCGCGTCCACGAGCGCGTCCTTCTGCTTGTCCATCTCCTTGCGAACCTCGGCGCCTTCCTTGTCCTCCGCGTCGAGCTTCACCCCGTAGTGCGCTGCCAGACGTTCCTGATCCACCTGCGCGATGACGGCGTCGGCGGCCGCGACGACCGCCGCCAAGCTCTCCTCGCGGTCCGCACCGTCCGCCCGATGCAACCGGGCCCGCAAAACGGGCGTGTGATTCGGGTAATCCTTCAGAACCTCGGCCGCCAGACGATCGAACAACGCGCTGTGCTCTTCATCCTCGAGCTGCGCCAAACGGGCAACCTTGAGATCGCGGATCGCTTCGGCGATCTTCTCCTCCTCGCTCTTGTCGTCCTCGCGGTCACCATCGCCGCCTCCCGCCTCCTTCTCGGCGGTTGGCTTCGGCGGCACGACATAGCTGACGTCGAATCCCCCCGGACGCTTCCCCGCCCCAGGCAGGCTCGCATCCGGCTGGCCAAAGCTGATCGTGCCCAGAAGCTGATCACCCGGCTGCGCCGCGCTCGGCAGCTTGTCCGCGTTCGGACCCGCCACGTACACCATCGCTTGCTCACCCCGCGTGAGCGTACGCGACGAGAACGCGTGCGTGCCCAGGATCACGCCGTCCGGCTCCGTGTAGAACCTGAGCTTGATCGGCGAATCGAGCTCGTGGTCCAGCATCATCACCATCGCCTTGAGCTTCTCGAGCTGATCACGGTCATCGTAGCGCACGTGGAACCGCAGCGTGTACGTCCCCTTCTCCAGATGGACCGGATCAGGCTCGTACCAGCGCGTCGCGACGAGCCGCTTGGCCGAGTCGAAGATCATGTACATCTGCGACTGCCATGATTTCTCGTATTCGGGGCAATTCATCATCGCGACCCGCGGCGTCACGTCGTCCGCCTTGGTCATCTCGAACTCGTACGTCAACACGAGCTCGTACACCTGCCGCTCTTCCGGCAACAGGTCCCGCCGGCCATCCAGCGGGTGAACATCGGCTTTCTTCGGCCGAACAGCGTGCCGAAGCGTCGTCAGCGTCCCTTTCGGCCCGACGCGCTCACGCCGCAGCGGCGTCCTCACATTCAGCCGCGTGGCCACCTCGCTCCCATCCAGGGCGATCGCCTCGCGATCAGGCACAATCCCGTGGAAGCTCAACTCCACCTCGACATCGCTTCTGCCGAGGCTCGACCAGTACTGCGCCAAACACAGCTCCAATGTCCGCCCCCCGACGACGCTCGTGCTGCGAACAACCTCCGCCTCCGGCCCCAGCGAGAGATACTGCTCCAACTCCCAGTCTTTGTAGCTGTAGCCGGGAACAAGCTGCGCCGTCTGCAGAACGATCAGCCGCGGCTCCCCGTCGTCCAGCCGCCGCACCCGAACGTCGACCCACGTCGCGCCCTCCGGCACAACCAGGAACCGGCGTTCGACCTGCCCGGCCTCGAACTGAATCGTCTCACTCCACGTGTCGAGTCCCTCATCCAGCGCCACTGACCGCACGACCGTGATCGGCAGACGGAAAATGGGACCCCGCTCCGGACACGCCGAGTCGTACCCGCAGACCTCCGTGTAGTGCACACCGGGAGCCAGGCGCGTCGGATCCACCTTGAGGTCCATCCGCCGCCCGCCATGCATCAACATCAGGTGATCCGCGACCTCAACCCAGTGCACCGGGCACGCCAGCGTACACCGCAACTCCAGGTCCACCTTGTCGCGATTGTCCGCGTCGTCGTGGAAGATCGGCGTGACCGTGAACCGCGTCTCCAGCGGGTGACTCACTTCGTTTGGCTCGCGCAGGTAAACCCCGCGGGCATTCTGCCGCCCGGGCACGCGCACCTCGAACCGAAGTCCCTGCTCGTGATAGGCGGGAAACCGCGTCAAGTAGTCGTACGCCTTGTCGACCTGCACCAGCCCACGCCCCTGCGTGAGCAAATCGATCCCCGGCACGACAAGGGCGGTGTTCTCCAGCGCCCGGCGGATGCTCTGCGGCGTATAAGGGACCCCCTGGGCCTTCATCGCCGACAGCAGCAGCGCGATGTTGCCGCAGGCGTTGGGCGCGGCCATCGATGTCCCGTTCATCAGCATGTTCCGCTGCAACACCCAGTTCGGAACCGGCGCGATCGCCCCACCCGGAGCGCTGAACGTAACGCCCAGATCCCCGTCGTACGTCGGCCCGCGCGACGACCACGTGTACTGCCGGGGAGACAATCGCTCCCGAAGTGAATACTGCACGGCCATCATGTCCGGCGAAATGTACGCCCCCACGCCGAGCAGCGCCGACGTCGTGCCGCCCGGCGCCCCAACGGTCGAAAGAGACGGGCCCTCGTTCCCCGCACTGCTGACGAAGATCACGCCGTGCTTGTTCACGATCTCCGAGTAGATCTGCGCGTTGCGGCCGCCATTGGGATCCGCCGTCGCACCGCCGTAGCTCATGTTGATCAGATCGCAATGGTTCTCGAGGACGGCAACGCAGCCGCGCACCTCGCCCGTGCCGGCCGAGGTCGACCCAAGACGTGTATCACCGATCTTGACCGCCACGAGTTGGGCCCCGGGTGCCAGACCGTTAAGCTCCGGCTGATCCGGGAAATTCGCCGCCACAATGCCGGCCACGTGCGTGCCGTGGGCCCCGGCATCGGCCACGATCGACAGGAGATTCCCGTCTTCATACACGTTCACCGCGAAGTTCATGAGATCTTCGTCGCCAAACGTGCCGAACGCATGCTCCCGGCGGTAGTTCGTCAGCAGCTTCTCATCGCTCAAATCACCGTCTTCGTCCGTGTCGATCGCGACGCGGTGCACGTCGCCATCGTGAAACACCACGCAATCGAAGATCGGACCGGGATCGTCGTACCCCGACTGGAGCTTCTCGAGCTGCTCGATACGCAGCTTCAGCTCGTCGCGCTCCTTCGTCTGCTCATCCGTGGGGCTGCTGTGTGCCGCATCCCACGCCGCGAGCTGACGCGTCAGAGCCGTCACCGCGGCCCGCTGCTGCTCGTCCCATGTCTCGCGCCGCTTCGCCTTCAGCCGAGCCACCAGACCACCCGGATAGAGCTCGTAGGCCCGCTTTAGGCCGACGTGATACTGCCCCGTGGGGTTGTTCCACCCCGGATCGAGCTTGAGCGGACGGTCCGATAGTCCTGTGAGGACGCCTCCCTCGGCCTCCCGAACGACCGACGTGTCCACATCGCCGCTACCGGAGCCATCGACAATGTCGATGATCTTCGGCTCGCCCTGCGTCGTAATCTGGAGCCCCGGGGCACCCGGATCCACCCCCGTATCGAAGATCGCGATCACGACTCCCCGGCCATCGTAATCGGGATGCTGGCCGATGAACCGGAGAGCTCCCGTGTCTTCCTTCGGCAAGATGCCGTAGCCCGGGAAGTCGCCGCGTCCAGGCGGCTGGGCCAGCGAAAACGCGCAAACCAGCGGTAGCAGCAACAGATGGACAAGGTGGCGTGCTCTCATGGTGACCCTCTGCGGAACCTGACCTGGCACAAGCTCGGCCGCGCGGCCGACGCATTCTGCATGGTACCCATTTCCGGGGTCCTGTGGCCACGCTCGCACGGTCAACCACTGCCAGAGCTGCCGTACAACGGCTCCCAGACCGGCGTTCGGCCTTGGCGAGGCTTGACCGGGCTTGTATCATTCGACGATCGAGGAGACTGTTTAGGATCGTACCACTCTCCCGCCCCGGGGCGGCGTGGGGGGAATAGGGAGAGTTTATGAGGCCGCCCGACCGGTGGCCGAGGGACGTTATGCCGAACGACGATCGCGTTGCCGACCTTTATTACCGGCGCATATTCACCGGTGAAGCCCAGGAAGCCTGCCGAGACCGCGTCCACTGGCTCTGTGAGCACATTGTGGGCCAGCGCGTCCTCGATGTCGGCTGCAGTCAGGGCATCACCTCGATCATCCTCGCCCGAGAAGGTCGGTCCGTCGTCGGGCTCGACATCGAAACCAACGCCATCGAAGCCGCGCGCCGCGCCGCCGCCGAGGAGTCACGCCAGGTCCAGGAGCGGCTGCGCTTCCACGTGTTCGACGCCTATTCCGCCGAATTCGAGCCCGGCTCGTTCGACACCGTCATTCTCGGAGAATTGCTGGAACACCTGACTTCGCCCGCCCAGCTTATCGAGCGGGTCCGCGCCTGGCTGCGACTCGGCGGCCGTGTCGTCGTCAGTGTGCCCCACGGCTTGAGCGTGTTCTCCGATCACAAACGGACGTTTTACCTGCACCGACTCCTGTCACTCTTGGCACGCTCCTTTGAAGTCACCGACGTCCAGACCATCCGCGGCCGGTTCCTTTGTGCCGTGGCGGTCCGCGTCGCCGACGAGGACCTGCCCGAACACCCGGACCCGGACAAACTCGCCCAATGGACCGCTGTCTGTGAGGCCGATCTGGAGGCCATCCAGCGGGACGCCTACCGGGCCAGAACGGATCTCGAGAAAGCGCGGGACCGCCTCAACACAACGATCGAGGAGCTGCAACAGAACATCGCCCGGCTCGAAGCCGACACCGACGAGCTCCGTGGGCAACTGGAGACCGCCAGCCAGGAGCAGGCGTCGCTCCGGCAGAAGGCCCAGGCCGCAGCACAGCGTGAATCCGAGGTCACCGAGCGCATCAAGGAGCTGCAACGCTCCCTGGTCGATCAGCGGAAGCTCGAAACCGCGCTGCAACTGGCCCGCGAGAAGGCCGAGCGCCTGGAGTCCGTCGTACAGCGCGAAAAACAGCGGCGCGAGGGCATCGAGCAACGCGGGCAGTCTCTTCAGAACAAGGAACAAGCCTCAAAAGAAGAAACGCACCGGACCAAAACACAGATGGAGGCGGAGAAACAGCGCCGCCGCCAGGCAGAGTCCCGTGTCGAACGGCTTCAGTCACAGCTCGACTACTACAAGTCGGAGCTGACCTTGCGCGAGCAGGAAGTGCGCTATCGCCTCGGCGACGCCCTCGTCCGCGCCGCCCGGCCATCCATCGACACGCTCAAGTTGCCCGTCCGCCTCATGCGCCTCCTCACAACCGGCCTCGGCCGGCAACGCACTCGGCGCCGGGAAGCCAAACAGCGGAAGCAGGACTCCACCGCCAGCACGTCCTCGGAAGGCCCCGGCGGGCGCTCGAGTGCGCGAGAAACCCGGCGTGCCAGCCTCGATGTCACCGTGCTGAAGGGAACCCCCGGCTCCAAAGGCAACGGCCAGGCTGCGTCGGCGCTCACGCCCACCATGCCGACGTCACCCACGCTCGACGCGATCGCCACCCTCGCCCAGCCTTTCTCCAGTGCCCCACCCGGACTGCGCCGCCGCAACGACCTCTCCATCGCGGCGGTCACGGACGAGTTCTCGTGGCGCGCGTGGCAGTTCGAGGCGGATCTGCGCACGTTCACCCCGACCACCTGGAAAGAAGCGCTCACGGAGCAAAAACCCAATTGCCTCTTCGTGGAATCCACTTGGAGCGGAATCGGCGACTCGTGGTACTTCCAGCTTCGCGATCTTGGCAAGCGCGGCGAAGTCATCAAGCACTACGCCATCCCGGAGATGGTCGCCTGGTGCCGCAAACGCGGCATTCCGACCGTGTTCTACAACAAGGAAGACCCGCCCAATTTCGACGTCTTCATCGACGCCGCGAAGCAGTTCGACTTCGTGTTCACGTCGGATGCCAACTGCATCCCCGACTACCGCAAGCATGTCGGGCACGATCGTGTCTACGCACTGCCCTTCGGCGCCCAGCCGCGAATCCACAACCCGATCATGACGGGCACGCGGACCGGCTCCGTCTGCTTCGCCGGCACCTGGTACGCCCACCGCCACTTCGGTCGACACGAGGACGCCGAACGCATCCTGCGGCCCGGGCTCGACTTCGATCTGCATATTTTCGACCGCATGGCCAAAAGCGGAAACCCGAACTACTCCTGGCCCGAGATCTACCTCCCCGCGGTGCGTGGGGCGCTGCCCTACGCGCAAATGCTCGCCGCCTACAAGCGCTACAAGGTCTTCCTGAACATCAACAGCGTCAAGAACTCGCCCACCATGTTCTCGCGGCGTGTGTTTGAATTGCTGGCGTGCGGCACTCCGGTCATCAGCTCCTATTCCGAAGGCGTCGAGGAACTGATCGGTTCGGACATCGTCCTCATGAGCGAGGAAGAAGCGACCACACGAAAACTGCTCGAGCGCGTGCTCGGCGACGAGGAGTACCGCGAGCGGCTGTCGCTCCGTGGACAGCGCAAGGTCTTCTGCGAGCACACGTACACCCACCGCATGCAGACATTGCTCGACCTGCTCGGGCTCGATTGCTCGTCCATCAGCCGTCCCACCATGACGATGATCGCCGTCGTCGAGAACACCGACCAAGCCGCCGCCGCGTGGAACACCTTCAGCCGACAAACCTACGAGAACAAGAACCTCGTTCTGTGCACGGCCGATCCGGACGCCGTGGCCAACGTCGAGTCGCTCACCGGCGGAGCGAAGGCCGTCCGCGTCGTGGCCTCGCGCGACACGCTCTGCGGCCACCTGCTCGAGGAGGCGGTGCGCGGCTCGGAGGACGGCTTCATCGCGGCTCTCAACCCGTCCCACCACTACGGCCGGCACTACCTGACCGATTACGCGAACGCCACGTTGTACGTGACCGAGCCGGCCATCGGCAAGGCGAACTTCTACGAGACGAAGGACCCCGGCGCCGCGCCGCGGGTCATCCGGAACGGCAGCGAGTACCGCATCAGCACGCGCGTCAACCCATGGACCTTGTGCCTCTCCCGCAACGAGGCGCTGCCGTCGATCGCCACGCTGCGCCACGCCCAATCCGCGCTGGAGTGGTGGAATCGCACCGTCCGGGGTCTCGACCGCATCTACGCCGCCGACCGCTTCAACTACGTGCAACAGGGCAACAGCACCGCCACAGCGCAGGAGCCGGCCGTCCCGGCTTCCAAGTTCGCCGGCAGCGAAGCACGCGCCCTCGAAACAGCGCTCGTCTGATCAATCCTGCTGAGATGGCAGGGTGGCTTCCGCGTTCGGCGCCGGGGCCTTCGCCAGCAACAGCGGTTCGAGCTGCGGCAGAATGACCCGTGTATCAAACCGTTCCTGAGCTTCGCGCTGCCCCTGTGCACCGAGCTCCGCCCGTAGCCCGTTCGCCGAAACACGCTGGATCAACCCCGCGGCTTCCTCCGCGCTGTCGAAAAGCTGTGCCTGCGGGTACACCTCGGCCGCCCCCTCCCACCGCCGAACCACAGGCACGCAGCCAGCCGCCATCGCCTCCGCCACCGCCTGGTGGCTGCCCTCCAGATCGCTCGTCGACAGAATAAACCCGATGTCGGCGTACCACGCGGGCGGGTCACTCGTCCAGTCCTGGCGGATCAGGTGCTGCTCGAGCCCGCGACTCGCGATGTGCTTCTCGAGCTTCTCGTAGTACGACCGCTCTTCCTTCCGGGCCCACAGCCATGCGTAACTTTGCGGCGGGCGCCCGGTCAGCACCAGCTTCCAGCGCTCATCCCGCCGAATCAGCCGCCGCAGAATCTCAATCGCCAGCCGCGGGTTCTTCAGCTTCGGGCAGTAGCCGAGCAGGCCCAGACGAAACTCGAAGCCGGGGGTTTTCTCCCGCTCAAACCGCTCGCAGTCGATCGTGTTGTGGATCAGCCGCGCCTTCGCCGCGACCGCGGGCCCCAGCCGTTTCAACATCGTGGCCTGGACGTGCGGCGCGATGAAAACCACCTTGTTCACGCTTGACCACGTCACCGCCTCGGGAAACGGCGTCGTCACTTCCTGGCGGTGCAGCCGGACGATCAGATGCTGCGTCGGACGCACGCGCGCCGAATACCACACGGCGTTGCCCAGGCACCATTCACACCACACCGTGTCCGCCCAGCGCAGCAGTTCCTCACTGCGCCGCTCGTCGTGCCGCGTGTGGTTCTGCCACGTGTCCAGCCGGACAATGCAATCCGGCCGGTTCTGGAAATGCTCGATGATCGCCCGACAGAACTTCAGATCGTGACCCACGAACAGCAGACGGCGTGGGCGGTCGCCATTTCCCCCCACCGACGTCGCCGTCCGGTACGCGGCCAGGTACGGCTGCAACTGCTCGTTGACCTTGGCAAACGTGAAGCGTTCGCACGTCTCGTGCGCTACCGCCGCCGCCCGCGCATACACACCATCATCCTCAAACGCGGCCTGGGTACGATCCACGAAGGATTCCGGCGTGTCCACGAACAGCGGGTAGTCATCCCCAAAGACGAGCCGGTTGATCCGGGAAGGGTTCAACAGGAACGGTAGCCCCGCCGCGGCATACTCGAGCACCTTCGTGCTCATCTCCAGCGATTGATCGTATTGCCCCGACCGCCAGCAACTCCCGATGTCGCACGCGGACAACAAGTCGGCGATCTCATCCCGCGGCAGCCCCCCCCGCCAAACGACACCCGGCGTGCCCTCCAACACCCCTGTCAGACGCATCCGGAACTCGCCCGTGCACTCCGGATCATGGAACTTGTCGCCCGCGACCACAAAGGCGGCGTCCGAGAAACGCTCCCGCAAGAGCCCGAAGGCGTCGATCATTTCCTCGACCATGTAATGCGGGTCAAACTTCCCGATGTAGCAGAGCTGACGCCCGCGCCGTACCGTCCGCGGCTCGTCGCACAACCGCTGCGGAACCATCGGCGGCAGCGGCACGTACCGCTCAGGCGCCGTCCCCAGCATCCCCTCCAAAAACTCCTGCAGCAGCGGCGTCTGGCACGCGATCCGCCCATTGCTCCGAGCCAACGCCTGCACCGTGTCAAAATCCGCACCGTGCTGCGTCAGATAGAACCAGCTTCGCGCTCCCAACTGCGGCGACGCCGCGACCCGCTGGCAAATCGGCCCCCCGCGAAGAACCAGCAGGTCGTACGGATCCTTCGCATGCAAACGCTCGATCCGCTCGAACGCCTGCTCCGGAGTCAGGCGAGTCCCCCGCTTGCCGCGCAGAATCCGACGCATCGACGCCTCACCCGACTGCCACGGGTCCAGCAGCCGAATACGCGGCTCGTGGTTCAAGGCCAGGTGGCTGACCGCGCGCGTCAGCGGCGTGTGCAGAAGAATGTCAACGCTGATCTCCGCGTCGTGAACCAGCATCTGCGCAACGGAAGCACACCAGATCGCCGATCCGTCGATCAGGTTCAGATCCACAGGCGCGTACAGCAAAACCCGCATGCCCAGTCGTCTCTCTCCTTCACATCGAGACACGCTCTCCACAGCGTGTCCTCAGCGGACGCGGCCGCCACCCTCAAGAGAACGATCATACTCCGCGGTGTTTGCTCGCGAAACCGTCGCCCCTCCAACGGCCCGTTCTTGCAGGGTCACGGCGCGCCGAGTATTATCCCGGCGGCGCTGATCTCGCCGAGGCAGCCGTCCGGTTCGCACAGTCCCTACGTGAGCCGCCGCAATGAAACTCGTGGTCATCATACCCGCCCTCAATGAGGAGGCGACCATCGCGGACGTCGTTCGCCGCGTCCCCCGCGACATCGATCGCATCGATGCCGTCGAGGTCGTCGAGGTCGTGGTTGTAGACGACGGGTCAAGCGACGCCACCGCCGACCACGCCCGCGATGCCGGCGCCACCGTCGTCAGCCATCCGCGCAACGAGGGCGTCGGGGTCGCCTTCGCCACCGGCGTCGCAACCGCGCTCGAACGCGGGGCCGACCTCGTCGTCAACATGGACGGCGACGGACAGTTCCGCCCCGAGGACATCCCCGCACTGATCGAGCCGATCTTTACCGAGCACGCCGGCTTCGTCACCTGCACACGCTTTGCCGATCCCCGGCTCGTCCCCAGAATGACCGCCGTCAAACGCTGGGGCAACGCCTGGATGACCCGGCTCATTGCCCAGCTCTGCTCGACGGACAAGTTCACCGATGTCTCCTGCGGCTTCCGCGCCTACACGCGCGACACGCTCCTGCGCCTGAACCTCTACGGCCGGTACACCTACACGCAGGAAACCTTCATCAACCTCGCCGCCCACAAGGTCCACATGGTCGAGGTGCCGCTCCAGGTGCGCGGCATCCGTGAGTTCGGCACGTCGCGCGTCGCCGGAAGCATCCTCAAGTACATCCGCAAAACCGTACCCATCATCTTCCGCACGCTGCGCGACGTGCGGCCGTTCGCCTTCTTCGGCAGCATCTCCGCCGTGGTCCTCATGATCGGATTGCTGTTCGGGGGCTTCGTCTTCGGACACTGGCTCGCCACCGGTCGTACCCAACCCTACCAATCCCTGCTCATTGCCAGCGCCGTCGGCATCATGCTCGGCTTCCTGCTGCTCGTCGTGGCACTGCTCGCCGACATGATGAACCGCCTGCGCAAACTGCTCGAGCAGTTGCTCTTCTTCGCGCGACGCCGGCACTATGACGAGATCGCCTGGCCCTCGACCGGAGAGGCACCACCCATCGCCCATGAGGTCTCGTCCAGCCTGGCTGACCCCATTACGCAACCGCCGACGGAGCCAGCCCCGTCAGCACACGCACCGTCGGCACACGCACCGCCGGCAACCACGCCGTGCAAGTCGGAGAACATCCGGTGACCCACGCAGAAACGGGCTTACCTGCGGCGGATCGTGCGATGGCGGATGCCGCCGTCGACACCGACGAGCCACGCATCGTGCTGGTCGGCGCGACGATCACCGGCAACCGCGGCGCCGAATCCATGCTGCGGGCCGCCCTGCAACGAATCCCCGAGTTCGAGCCCGATGCACGTTTCACGCTCCTCAGCCTCTATCCACAAGATGATATGGCGGAGAACGACGACCCCGACCTGCGGATCGTCCCCTTCTCGCCGCTCCACCTTGTGCTCGTCGCCTTCCCACTCGCGATCCTCGCCGGAACCCTGGCACGCATGCACCTGCCCTATCGCTTCCTCCTCCGCACGCGCTCGCTCCAGGCGATCGACAACGCCGACCTGATGATCGACCTGTCCGGTATCAGCTTCGTCGACGGCCGAGGTGCGATCCTGCTGTACAACGTCCTCCTGGTGCTCCTGCCCGTCGCACTGCGCACCCCGCTGATGAAATACGCCCAGGCGCTCGGCCCGTTCCACAAACGACTCAACCGCTTCTGTGCCCGCTGGCTGCTGCCCAAGGTGGCAACGATCGCCGCCCGCGGCCGCGTGACGCGCTCCTTCCTCGACGAGTTGAAGCTGCCCCCCGACGCCGTCGAGTTATGCACCGATGCCGCCATCGCCATGCAGGTCGGGCCGCATGCCCACCAGGCCATCGAGCCGATGCTCCAGGAGCCGCTCTTTCAGCGCCCCGTCGTCGGCGTATCCGCCAGCAGCGTCGTGCACAAGCTGTGCCTCAAGCGCGGCCTTGATTACCCCGAGATGATGGCGACGTTCATCCGCTTCCTCATGGAGAAAGGCTACAACGTGTGCCTCCTGGCCCACTCGGCCCGCCCGGGACGCACGTCCGCCAAGAACAACGACCTTCCCGTATGCCGGCAGATTGCCACGGCCGTCAGCCGGCCCGAATGTGTTTTCCCGGATCAGGCGCTCAGTGCCGAAGCGCTTCGCGCCCTGATCGGTGAGTGCCGCTTCCTCGTCGCGGCGCGGTTTCACGCGATGATCTCCGGATTGGCGGTCGGCGTGCCAACGATGCAGGTAGGATGGTCACACAAGTACGCCGAAGTGCTGGAGATCTTCGAGCTGGAGGAGTACGCGCTGGACTACGCCAAGCTGTCAGAACACGGCCTTCGCGAGATGTTTGAACATCTCGAGCGCGACGAGCAGCAGGTGCGGGAGCGCATCAGCCGCCACCTGCCCGCTGCGAAGGAAGCCTCGCTCAAGAACGCTCGCCTGGCGGCTGCCCTACTTGCCCAATGCCGTCGGCCCGCCGTTGCCTGACAGCCGATCGGCCAGCCCCGAGGAAGGCCCCACGGAAACCATGCCCAACAGGCGATCGCTGAAGATCCTGATCGCGGTGGCGAAAATCGCCGTCGTCGGCGCATGCTTCGCCTATGTCGCCTTCGTCATCAGCCGCAACCTCGAAGACCTCCGCCAGACCGAATTCAAGCTGCGCCTTGTGCCGCTGCTCGCTTCCTTCCCGTTTGCCGTCGCGTACCTCTTCGGTCGCGGGATGATCTGGCATCTGATCGTCCGCAAGGTCGTCGGCCGGTTCCCCCTGCGCACCGATCTTCTGTCATGGATGAGCTCACTGCTCGGGAAGTACATCCCCGGCAAAGTCTTCCTCCTCTTCGGGCGCATGTACTTCTACCGCGGCAGCGGAGCCCGAGCCGCCGAGGTCAGCCTCGGCTTCCTGATCGAGTCCTGCTGCTCCGGCCTCGCCACACTCATCATTTTCGGCTTCGCCATCGCCTGGCGCAACGACGTCGCTCTCGGCGCCTTCAAGCCGGCCATGGCAGCCCTCGCCGTGGTACTCCTGGCCGCTACCCATCCAATCATCCTGCGCTTCGGCATCAACACGGCGTTGCGGCTGACACACCGGCCGGCCGTCGAGTTCCGACCGCGCTGGCGCGACATTCTCGGCTGGACCCTCCTGATGGCCACGAACTGGCTTGTGCTCGGGGCCGGCTTCTACCTCCTGCTGTGGTCGCTCATCGACATCCCCTTCACGCTTTACCCCTTCGTCACCGGCGCCTTCGCTGTTGCCGGTATCGTCGGCATCCTCGCACTTTTCGCCCCGTCGGGCCTGGGCGTGCGCGAGGGCGTCATGACGTTCGTCCTCTCCGCCGTGCTATCCGCCGGCGTCGCCGGCGTCGCTGCCATCCTCGCCCGCGTCTGGATGACGCTCGCCGAAGCGCTTTGTTCCGGCGTCGCGCTGCTCATGGTGCGCGGGATGAAGTTCGAGCCTCCCGTCGCCGCCGAGCAGCCGGACTGACGCACACGCCACCAACCGCCGCCCGCGTGGACACCTCCTGTGCCAGTCCGTAGAGTATCGGACCGGGATTGGTGCGGTGCTTGAGCTTCCGGCGGCTTCTGCCCCACAAGCGGTGAGTCTGGCGCACACGCCCGCAAACAGTGCCAGGAGAACCCCATGACTCCCAACCAGGATCTCAGCGGCGTGTTGGCCAGCCACCTCTGCATCGGGTGCGGCGCCTGTGTGCACGCCGACCCCACGCTCAAGCTCACCTTCAACGACCAGGCACAGATGTTCGAGCCGGACGGCCCCGGCAACGCCGACGCCGCCACAGTCTGCCCCGCGATCCACGTCGACTTCGAAAACCTCCAGAAGAACATCTACGGCGACGCGCCCATCACCCCACTGGGAGTCGTCCGCCGAGTAGCCCTGGCCCAAAGCACGAATCGAGAGCGAAACGTGCACGCCAGTTCGGGCGGCCTGATCAAAGAGCTGCTCGTCGAATACCTCTCACGAGATGAGGTCGACGGCGTCATCGCCCTCCAGCACGTCGACGGACTCCACTTCGAGCCCCGGCTGATCACCCGCCCCGAAGAGGTCGACAACCTGCCCGGCTCCGTCTACCACAACCTGGCATTCGACAAAGCCCTCCAACTGCTGGCCGAAAACGAAGGCCGGTTCGTGCTCGTGGCGATCCCGTGCCAGCTCGAAGGTATCTTCAGCTACATCTACAAGTTCCGCCCCGAGCTCGCCGACCGCATCTACACGACCATCGGGCTTCTCTGCGGCTGGCAATACTCCCACCATGCTCTTCGAGCAATCTGCCGGTTCAAGGGCGTCGACTTCGACCAGATCCAAAGCGTGGCCTACCGCGGCGATGGCCCCGTCGGCCGCCTGCGCATCCGTACACCCGTCGGCGAATGCGCCGTGCATCGCCGCGTCGACCTCGCCTACCAGGTCGCTTTCGACCGGTCGTTCAACATCCCGCGCTGCCACGTCTGCATCAACCACAGCAACTTCCTCGCCGAGCTCGTCGTCGGCGACGCGTGGCTGCCGAGCACCGTGCACACCAAGACCGGCGTCAGCCTCATCATCTGCCGTAGCCCGCGCGCCGTGGAAGCACTGGAAACGCTCCACAGCAGAAACCGCATCGTGTGCACCGACGTGACCGAGGAAGAGGTCGTCGAATCGCAGACCCGGCGCGTCGCCTTCGGCGACTTCGCCTACGCCTACGCCGAGTTCCTCCAACAGCAGGGCGAACCCTGCCCGACGATGAACGGCCCGAACCGCGCCGCTGCCAAGCTATCACCGCCGGCCGCGGTCCGCAAGTTCCACCGCCAGACCCGGGCGAAACTCAAGCTCCAACGGCAGGGACGCTATCGCTACCTCTTCTGGCGGAAATTCACCCTTGAGCTGCGACCCTTCCTCTACCGCTACATCCGCTGGTTCTTCGTCCGGATTCTGAAGATCAAGTCGCTCTTGGGTATGCGGGCTGAAGTGTCGAAAGACCAGCTCAGCGAGTTTCAGTAGACGCGGACCTCACGAGGCCGGCGCGTCGTCGCCAGCCTCCGCCGCCTCTCGACGACGCAGCTCATCCCGAAGCTCGGCGGCCGCTTCGTAATCCTCGTCCTCGAGCGCCTCTTCGAGCTGTTCTCGCAACGTCTGCGCGATGCCGTACTCGCGGCGCAGCTCCACGCTCAGGCCGCGCAGGTAGCGCAACCCCGGATCCTGCTCGAGCTGCTCATCGTCCACCCCGATCTCGCGGAGCAGCGTTTCCAGCCGGGCCGTGCCGGCCTCCGCCCGTTCGATCGCTTCCTCGTAGTGACCCTCGACAATCGCGAGTTGAGTCGATAGCCGCCCCCGATCAAACACCAGCGTCGGCCGCAACGACGTGTAGTCCTGTGGCGTTACGTCGTGCTCGCGCATCAGCTCCAAGCCCTGCAGGCACGCATCAATGTCGGCCAGCGCATGCCGCAGAAAACCCGCGGCGCGCCCGTCATCTGCATCGAGTGCCTCTTCCGTCAGCGCCGAGAACGCCAGCCGTCGGTAGTTCGTCTGCAGCAGCTCACGCTCCAGCTCACTCCAGTCCTCCGACCCAACGCACTCCGCGTCGATGCGCAGCTCATGCTCGATGTACTCGCACACGCTTGGCAGCCCGCGGTAACGCTGACCATCGGGGCGACCTGCCGGGAACATCTGCATCACGCCAAGATCGACGCGCAACTGGATCAACTCTTCCCCCTCACGTCCGACAACTGTCCGCGCGCGAAGCTCGCCCGGAGGACAATCCCACCCCAACGTCAAGTCATCCAGATCCAGTGTCATGCCGCGTCCAGACCGCATGCCAAGTGTGCCCGGAGGGCTCATCGGCAACTACGGATGTGTCCTGCAATA
>Ga0272441_10005665_pt1 | contig 21480 bp, 19 predicted proteins | sample SSMProp6N_FD_193582 | JGI IMG/M metagenome (GOLD analysis project Ga0272441, IMG submission 193582) | Marine sediment archaeal communities from Little Sippewissett salt marsh, Falmouth, MA, United States - SSM-Prop-6N | ecosystem: Environmental > Aquatic > Marine > Wetlands > Sediment ... | reverse complement strand
AATACCTGGTGATGTGAGAGCGAATCCAACAGCTTTGCCGTTTTCTATCGCGAGAAAACAGCCTTCCGGTGAGAAAAACGGCTTGGAAGCGATCTGATCTGTGAAGATTCTCGGCGTAAGTGAGACGACGAATTCGTCGTTTTCCGTTTCCCGGTTAAAAACAGCGATCAGTTCCTCAATGAGCGATTCTCTATATTCCATAATTTCCCAGGGCATTCTGTTCTCCTAATCCCTAATGTGGTTCTTACGAGTGAACGCGGATTTAGCGGATTCTCGCTGTCAGCTATCAGCTTGAGCACAAACTGAACCACACCTGCTGAAAGCCGACCGCTGAAAGCTATCTCTCAATGTTTATCCGTCTCAATCAGTGACAATCCGTGTGCTTTTGTCTCCCAGTATTGAAGACTCTCTCCTTAGATTCTGATAATATCTGCTTATTCAGAGTTGATAATGGGCAGTAAAATATGTCACAGACGAATAGCTCTGTCAAGAGGAAACAGATACAAAGTAATATTTCCGATTGAAAAAATATGGGTGTTGTGACATAATCTCCTTGCAGAATTGTTATGAGCAGAAAACACGAAATATCAGCCAGCGAAGCCGGAGGGTCTGGGATTTAACCTGGGGTTTATAGAAATTGAGGCGAGTATGGTCTGGGGAGGTAGATGAAAAATGAAGCTGAGAGTATTTGTGGCTATAAAACCTGCTTTGCGTTTCGAGAATGTGAATGATGAGTTCCTTAAACGGTTAAAGGATAGGGTGCAACTCGTGCTGCTGGAGACTGACGCCTCTTCGGATGAAGAGATAAATGCCGAATTATCGAGAGCTGATGTGCTGATCACCGGGTGGGGATCGCCCAAAATCACTGCCGAAATGATTGAGGCTGCGACTAGTCTAAAACTGGTAATTCATGCTCAGGGAAGCGTAAAATCTCTACCTTATGAAGCCATTCTGAGACGCGGCATCCCGTTCGTGAATTCGGCCCACGCTTACGCTCGCACCATGGTAGACAGCACAATAGGAATGATGCTTTCGCTGGGCTATCACGCCGCCTATTCACATAATCGGTTTACACATCACCAGGATGCCAGCTTTGACCGGCATCAGGTTCTCGGCATCGGTCTGGATGGGAAAAACGTGGGCATCGTCGGAATCGGCCCTGTAGGGAGCCAGGTAGCCCTGGCGCTTCAGGCATTTCACACAAATGTCTTCGCGTATGACCCGTATTCAGATGGACAGGAGAGCGTCACTATGGTTCCGACCCTGGACAAGCTGTTCGATGTTTGCCAGATAGTGACAATTCACTGTGGTTGGACGAAAGAAACGGAGGGAATGGTTACTGAATCGCATCTTTTGAGACTCACGCCGGATGGTATGCTGGTCAACAATGCACGAATGCCTATCGTTGATGAGGATGCGCTTTGCAGGCTGGTGAAAGAGCAAAAAATCCACGCAGCTCTAAACCTGATCCCTTTGCGGAAAGACCTGTGGCTTGATGCTTCTCTGGCTGACTTACCGAATCTTCTGTTGACTAATGGAAGCGCAAACGTCTCGGACACCTGGTACAGTCAGGTTTCCCGCAATGTGACTGAGCAGTTGATCAATTTTCTGGAGGAGCGTGAGGTTTATCCAAAGCTAACTCTGGAGAGAATCCGAACCGCGACCTGAATTCTACTTCCCCTTTTCTTCTTATATTACTGTTTCAACCTTACCACCCGGAATCCTACGTCGAAGTCGCGGTAACCGGGACGGTGAACAGAGCGTGTGTAGATCATAATCTGTCGGGGTTTGTAGTAGAAGCTGCCACCCCGAAGAACACGGTATTCGCCGGACTCCGCGCCCATAGGATCAGTTCGGGTCGATGCACGCCTTTCCGCCGACCAGTACCAGTAGTCGTACCAGTCGTGACACCACTCGTGCGCATTACCTGCCATGTCGAAGATGCCCCAGGCGTTAGGCTTTTTCTGGCCTACTGGATGAGCGTATTTCTCTCCCGCTCTTATCGTGTTGTTGAAGCACCATGTGAACTCGTCAACCTGCTCCTCATCAAACCCAGACCTCGACGTTGACCCGGCGCGGAAAGCGTATTCCCATTCTGCTTCGGTCGGGAGCCGGTATTTGCCTTCGCCGCAGGCGTTAAGCCGGGCGATGAACTCCTGGCAGTCATCCCAGCTTACGTAGGTAGCGGCATTATCGAGAGCGTCCTGAGCATACTCCTGTCCTGCCCACGGCTTTGCACCCATCACCTTTGTCCATTGCTCCTGAGTGATCTCATAGACTGCCATCCCGAAAGGTTTTGTGAGGGTCACCTTCACATCTCCCTTCATGAACTCTCCGGCTGGAATCTGCACAAGCTTAATATCCAGGTAATCGGCGACTTCCTTCCCGGATGATCTGACCTCACGGGCAAATGCCTCACGCGCGGTCGGGTCATATTCCATTGCTGGCTGGGAAACCCTGGCTTTCCCAAAACTAAGCCCATCATTCCCCTTCTGTTCCGCAGGCGCGCTTTCAAGCATTGGCTGGCCTGTAGTCACCTTCGCAGGCCCCGTACCGTTAAGGTATTCCTCCACGTTGGTGTAGCCGTCACCGTCCATGTCTTTGGAGCCATCATTAGCATTCTGCGGATCGAGATCGTGTTGTCGTTCCCATTCGTCCGGCATACCATCATGATCAGAATCTTCGGAAGGCGTAGCTGATTGATACTCAGGCCAACCACTCACTTCTTCCTGTGTATTGATGATCAGGCCTGTTCCGGTTCTTACCTCCTGGACGATCCGGGCATCTACCACGTCGCGTACCGGCAGAATCGCGCCGGCAAAGTGCAGCACTGATTCATAAACACTGCCGGAAGGTTCAGTAGTAACTGGTGGAGCAGTGATCGCCTTGGAGGAACGCAGGTTCCTGTTTATGCCGCCTGGTATCTCCCAGTCATCCGCTTTTGCTTCCGTCTGACCCGGCCAGATGTTATCCTTCACAAAGAAGAGCTGCTTCGCTTTGGCGTCGGATCGCACACCTCTGGGGCGGTCTTTTAGTCCGTTAGGGCCCATCTTGACATAATTGCCAACGTAATTGACGTGGCTTGTACCGCGGACGTTGGTGCAGGCCCATGGGCCGTGATTATAGATGACGTTGTTGCGGAAGTCGAAGACGGATGGCCCATCGTTCCCGCCGGTATCGCCAATAAGCGGATTCCTGCCGTTATTATGGGCAAACAGTGTGTGATGAATGGTAATTGTGTTGTCCCGGCTGCCCAGGATCATCCCCATGCCATGCGGCCCTTTGGGATGCAGACTGTCGTGCAGCGATTCGCTGGTGATACACCACTGAATCGTGACGTTGCGCGGGCCATACCAGGTGGCCACGTTTTCATCGGTAGACCAACTGAACGAACAGTGGTCGATGACCACATTGTATACTCTATCACCCTCGCCGGAAATGTCAATGCAATCCCGATTCTCCGGATCAGGGCCTTCCGGACTATCGCCAACGCGTACCCGCAGATAGCGGACGACCACATCGTGTGTATGGACTCCCAGTATCCCACCGCGCAAGCAAATGCCATCACCCGGCGCCGTCTGCCCGGCGATGGTAATGAAAGGCTCGCGAATTGACAGGTTGCCGCGAATCGTGCCGCCGACCCGGAAGACAACTATGCGCGGTCCCTTTGCGGCACAGGCCTCTCGCAGACTGCCAGGCCCTTGCGAGTTCAGATTGGTGACTTCGATGATGCGACCACCGCGTCCGCCGGGCGTATGGCTGCCAAAGCCCTCAGCGCCGGGAAACGCCGGAATTTCCTTGTCTGCCCGGGCAACGTTGCCAGCCGCCATTATTATTGCTATCAGCAGAATACTGATGAAACTTTGCATGGAGACAGAAAAGCGCATAATATTATGATCCTTCCTTTTTTTGCAGTTACAGCAGACAGCATCGCTAGTCCCCTGCCTTGATTTCGCCCCAGGCGATGGCGAGTCTATGAGTTGACATCATAACAGCAAATCCCTGAGCATTCATATTTTGGCGTATCTCTGCCGCGCTTAAAGCTCGATTGTAGACCCGGACTTCATCAATGCGCCCGTTATATCCTCGGTCTGATGGGCGGGAACCAATATAAACATCGGCTTCATCAGTAACGATATTTCCAGAGTGATCCACACTCCCTACCGAAACACCATTGACAAACACTTCCATACTGCTGCCATCACATCGACCCAATACATGCTGCCATTTACCTGCTTCGATCTCTCCCGCTAAGACATTGTTGGGGCCAACGTCGGTCTCCATGTAAAATTCAGCGTTACTGCCGTTTAGTCTAAGGATGAACTTATCCGTAACGTCTGCTTTCCTGTATATGGTGTGTTTGTCGGCCTCTATTACGTTGGGATATATCCAGGCCTCAACTGTTGCTTCATCAGTCTGGAAATCCAGGTCTTGGGAATGTGAAATCTTTACATAATCATCCTCACCATCAAATTCCAGGGCCTTACCGACTTTTCCCTCCACAATTTTGGGATCCCCCGTCATGGTTCCATCATTGCCACCCACAATGTCTTTGACAATTTCACCTTCTACATCAGATTCGTCAAATGTCCAGAAACCAACCAATCCATCTCTGGCAACCTGGCATTCCGCTATATATGTATACATAAGTATTGTCATAAACGCAAGAGTTGTGCCTAGAACTTTTTTACGCATTTTGGCTTCCTCCTCAATCCACCTTAACGTAAAGTGCCCAGTCTTCGCTGTTCGGCTTCTTGAAATCTTTTTTATTGTCCACCGTGAACTGCATGGGTTCCGTCCATTGCCCGTTTCTGGGGTTGTAAAATCGCGCGTTTACTGTCTTCCCGGCCGCTGCCGAAAGATCCAGTTGGAAAGACTCTCCACTCCACGAGTAGATCGCATACTCGACACCGGGATTTGCGAGACAGTAGGTCTCACTAGCAGAACTAACCAATCTATTATGGGGTGTCATGGAGTCCAGGTCCTGAATGGTGTTGTTGAAAAATCTGCTTGCATGTCCGAGCCAATCCAGGCGCTCCAAGACTTTGTCCTTCTTCCCACTCTGAATATTTGGATCATAGATCATAATCCCGGTTTGCCTGGTCTCCTGTCTTTCGTCGTTATGGAAGATAAAGTGGATACCACCAATAGCGCGAGTCCAGATGCTTCGCCGTACTGCATCGCCCTGATATGGGGATGCTTCCAGGCTGATGTTGGGCCGGTTGGGTGTCTTCACGAACGCCTTGATCGCACCTGAGTTCCCGTCCCCTTCGGGATCTCGGGCGTCGTCATGGACAAAATCCACCGCGTCGCGCCTGCGATCCCAGTCAACGTATGGAGCGCCACGCTTCTTGAAGAAGGCCAGAAAATGGTCTCCGCAGTTGCTCTCTGAGTAGGAATGCTCATCCATGAAGACGTAGAATACGTTTCCGTAACCCTTGGTCTCCTGAATCATCTTGTCGGCATATCTCTCCCAGACCCACTGCGTCTTTTTTGCCGGCGGCCAATCCTCTGACCAGGGTTCCTGCAAGACTTCCGCGCCCGGCGAGTGAATGGTTTGGGCAACAGTGGTTTTAGTCTTGGAATCGGACAGAAAGCCCCCGTTGACCAGATTGAGGGGATGATATGACCAGTCTGGTCGCTCCTGACTGTTGTGCTTAGGCCATCCGAAGAAGACAGTGATACCAACGATAATTTGGTGCTGTTTCGCATAGCTGCACAGGCCCCGTAGGCGAGGCCAGTAGTGTTTATTTGGGTCGTCGCCTTCGTCGAAGCGCGTTAGATCCCACTGAGGCCAACCATCTGTAGCTGGAGGCCCGACAGCGCGGCGCGCCCAGGGCGTAGCACCCGGATATACATAGCCATAGCGCCCTTCAACGGCGCTGCCATCCCGTTTTTGCCGGGGCGGTACCAGCGCCCAGATATGCACGGCAGTTATCCCTCGCCGGGCGCAATCGTCGATCCATTGCTGGTAATCCAGATTCAGGTTTTGCATGACGCATTGAGTACCGCTGTCCCCTATGAGCATCAACACCTTTCCGGAATACTGGACATAGTGCCCACTGGGGCTGGCAGAAAGTAGAGGTGTGCTACTGCCATTGGCCTCCACAGAGCCTGCCAGTGATATGGCCAAAGCTGTTGTCGATAAGAGTATCGTTGCTGTAGTAGTCAGATAACACATACTTACCCCTTCTGGTTGAAAGATCAATCTGATAAGCAGCTCAGTATTTCTCGTAATACAATCCGCTGAGAAACTTCTCGCTGTTTAGCCGTTTTTCCAAATCCACACCGAAGAAGCTCTCTATAGGCTCAAGGATCTCAGGATTATTCTCATATAATTCTCTGGCGGCTTTGAGGACAACCTGTATACCCTTCCATGTCATCTTCCCCAGCGGTGGACGGAATACACCCGACGGCATACCCAGAATATTCATCAGTGTCTTCGTACCCAGTGGATTCCGTGCTTTGCACATCACCGTTCCGAACGGAGTTTCTTCTTCCGTTTTGACTGTAACTATACCAAATAACGGCTGCAATGCTTCAGCAAGCTTCTCTCCCTTTTCTATTTCTCCTTTTTTGAGATGCTCCGTCATCTGCTGTACTGCCCCGGGAGCTATGTTCGACGCCACTGATATGACACCGCTAGCTTTTATTTCTGGATCTATCATCATATCGCGCGTTTTGCCGTCGTCTCCCGACAATATATCGAAATTGTCTCCGCAGCATTTCCTCGTAAGCTTCATATTCTCCAGGTCTTCTGTTGCTTCCTTCACTGCACAGACATTAGGGTAATTTGAGTATGCTATGGCCAGATCTTCAGCCAGGAGTTTTGTGCCCGTTCGGCCTGGAATGATATATGGGATCACTTTTACTTCCGGAAAAGCTCTGGCAGTCGGCTCTACATACTCCCGCCTTATCTCAAGCGAACTAGGGCCATTGTAATACGGATCCACCAAAAGAACCGCCTCAACACCGGACTTCACCGCGTGTTCCGTCCCTCGCAGTGTTTCCGCCGTCGAATTGCTGCCTGTGCCGCCTATGGTAATGCATCTGCCATCAACGCATTTATGAACCTTTTCTATAACTTTGTCATGCTCATTCCAATCCAGAGTTGGGCTTTCACCAGTGGTACCAACTGCAAGTATGCCGCTAACGCCCGAAGCCACCTGGAACTCCACCAATCGCGCCAGACCTTTGTAGTCTACACCTTCATTGGTCATAGGCGTTACAATAGCTGTGTAGCATCCGCTAAACATAAATATCGACCTCCTTGATCTGGTTTGTACAATTCGCTTTCAGGAACGGACTAACCACCTTCAGAAGGATTTTTCAACCCGCTGACCTGGCGCATCGCCTGCGTAATCAATCTGGCTGACGCATCTGGAGAAATCCTGCCAGTATTGACAACGATGTCATATAGTTCGGGATCTGATAAATCCACAAGAAAGAAATGTTTCACATATTCAGCTTGTTCCTTATCGCTCTGCTTAAGCATCTTTACTGCCTGGGCCCTATCAACCCCGTTTTCCTGTCTGATCCGTGCGACTCTGATGTCGAATGGCGCAATTATCCTTACGTTAAACAGGTCAGTACGCTCCTTCAACTCCATACATCCACCTCGCCCTACCACTACAGCGTTGCCTTCCATCACCGTTTCACGCATTATGGATCGCATCGCGTAGATAGCCTGGGACTTGTTCTTGATAAACCTATGCAGGAGTGACAATTTCCCCTCGCCTATCGCATCAACGTCCTCCATTTCTATCACTCCACGTCTCTGGGCTTCCATAACGATGCTCTCCTTATTCACAAGGCTATAAGACAACATCGAGGCCAAGAGACTCGCTATGTAGTTGCCTGCGCTACCTAGCTGTCTTGATATAGTTATTACTGCCATGAATGCCACCCCCTTTAATGGAAAAATCTTATGTGTATAAGTATACTCATACACACTCTCAGCCTGAAGCTAAGGATTCCTGAGTGCTTACTATGCAACATCCTCAAACAGAGATGGCGGCATAGAAACACCCGGTTCGCTTAACACGACCGGTAACACTTCTCGACCAATAGTCAATGATTGGATAGCTTGTTTTTTGGGAAACAGAACTTCGATGGCGGTTCAACACATTTGTCGGGTGTTGTCTGCACATGTCAGCCAAATCGGCAATACTTCCGGTGTCACTACAGACTTCAGCAAATCCCCTTCCCAAAGCAGTATAGAGCTTAAGCTTTTTCTTTATAAGGCTAGGTTTCATCTGCTGTGCTCCAATTACTTGCTCTGAGTCTCACGCTTTTTGGACCCGTATAAAGATACATCTCCGAATGTGTTGATAAGCCAAACAGGGAAATACCTGTACGGCGTGAAAACGAGCGAATAGATATGATCGGGCTGGCGCCAATATTGCTATTTTATATTATACACACACGCATATAACTAAGTCAAGCGTTTTTTGGCTCTTGCACCCGTCGAAATTCTTGCTTGACCAGGGCTGGGAATATGATACAATACCGCTGACACATTTTTGGAGCAGTGCAGTTGAGGAAACTACCTGATACGGAGTCTGCTCTACCCAATTTCTCTGTTGACAGGTAGATCATGGTATGCTACTATTTTAATATACAATTGGCTGACGTTAATAACAAGAGGTGCAATCGCTGTGGAACAGGCTTTTGACATAACAGCCGGTATGAGGATCCGAAAGGTAACTATTGACGATGCTACGGCCTTACGTACATACTGCTTTCCATCGAATACACTGGAAGAAGCGGAGAAAAAGCTGAAACAGGACATCGAGAGGATGGAACGCGGTGAAATGTATAGATTGGTGGCCGAAGTAAATGGCTATGCTGTAGGCAATATACAGCTTGATTTTGACAGAAAGGATCGCAAGGTCGCTCAGATACACAAGCTTATTGTCACAGGACCATTCCGGGGATCGGCTGTGGCAGATAGATTGGTGGATGCAATCTCTGAGATAGCCAAGCAGAGCGGTGTGAAGGAGATTCAGATTGAAGCCAGCCGCTCGGATGGCAAGATAATAGAGAAATATAAAAGCTGGGGATTCGAGGAAAAAGAGACCATAATTCTGGAAAAGAAACTATGAGCCGGAATACCTGCTTGACGATCCCTTGTTGGATTGGATTCCGTCTTTAGCTGAGGAGGTAAATTTTATGAAGAAGTCAGCCGTTTTTGCACATCTGCTTATTGCCATAGTTTTGACAGTTGGGATAGTTGGAATAGTTGGATGTGGAACTCAGAATGAAGCTCTCTCCAAAGGCAAAGAGTGGGTAAAATCCGATAAAAGAGGCAGAATTCCCAGGGCGGTCGCACAATTCGAGTTAGCCATCGAGAGTGAGCCCGATAATGCTGAGGCTCATTATCTGCTTGGTTACTACGATGAAGATGCAACTATTGAGCGCCGGGCTGAACAGATGGTTCTGGCCTATAAATACGACAAGCGGAAGTACCTGAAAGTGCTAATTGAAGAAGCACTCCGGGATAGAGATGAGAATGTTCGGGAAAGCGCATCAAAGGCTCTGCAGGATATACATAGAGATAAGCAAATGGAGTCTATGATAAAGCCGCTGGTTAAAATTCTAAAGTCGAAGGACTCAAGAGACCGTGATGACGCAGCGCTGGTATTGAGCAAGCTGGATGGTCACAAGGAAGTTGTTGATCGCTTGGTTCAGGCCGATATACTGGAACACAAAAGAATGGGAACCAGATTTGATGCGGTGCGGGCTTTGGGTAATATTGGCGACTCAAAGGCTATTGAGCCACTAATGGAAAGGATCACTGCACTGAAGACGGAAGGTGAAAAAGGTGAGGAGCCGGAAGTTAGAAGAGCTGCGGTAGTATCTCTGAGCCAAATAGCTAAGCGGAACATAGAAATCACTGAGGGATTATCGGGTGTTCAGGTAGAGGAAACGGCTGGCGGTGTTAAGATAGCCGGAGGAACAACAGATAAAACCACTCTCCAAACGGGCGAGATAATCTCCCATGTGATTGATAATAAAGAGATAACCTCGTTGGAAGATTATACTAAACTCCTGGCAGAAGTGATGGATAATAGCGAGGAGGTTATCTTTGGCCTGCCCAAGATAGTGAAGGTCAGTGTATCCGGAATTGACGAGTTAGGAATAATAGAGAAAGATATAAAATCCGCACCAGACGGAATGGGCATCGTTATAGGAAAACTGACGATTGACAGCCGGGCGGGAAAAAGAGGAATAGAAAAGGGCGAGGTAGTTTCCCACATAAATGATCAGCGCGTGAAATCCATACAGGATTATAGCAGGATTGTTTCCGAAGCCATATCCATGAGTAAAGAACTCAGATTTAAGGTGGCAGACCAGGATAAATACAGGCTGTTGTCGATTTCAGTCCCGGAAGACAGCTCAGACCTGGGTATGAAGGTGGCAGAACTCCCTGGTGAGGCAGTGGGTGTAGTTGTGACGGAGGTTCGACCTCGGAGTCCTGCTGTCGAAGCAGGGATAAGAAAAGGACAGATAATATCTTACATAGTCACCAAGAAGGAAATAACCAGTTTAGATGAATATAGGCAATTCCTGACGGAGGGATTGGCGGATAACAGAGTCACCATCTCTGTGGTTAATAAAACAGCTATCGGTAAGCTGATCGAGGTTCTGAGGAATAAAGGGTTGATCGTGCGCTTCGACGCTGCTCAGGCACTGGGAGAAGTAAAGGACGAAGCGGCTGTAGATTCCCTTATAGAGATGCTCGAAGAGGAAGCTAATCCTATAGAAATAACGCTTTGACAACTCAGTTATTGGTATGGACTGATTAGCTGAAAAGCGAAAGGGGACAATTTATATGGCGAATAGAACTTTGGCGCTGTTTTTCTGTGTGGCTTTTGTCGCGATATGTGGTTTCCTCTCCGGGTGTGGCCACAAATATGAGGACCAGGAGACAGGTATAACTATAAGAGAACTGGGATCCGATCTGGATAACCGTTGGGCATTCAAAGGTGTTGTCGTGGAGTCCGTAAAACCCGGCAAACCAGCCGACGGGGTCATAAATGCAGGAGAATTGATCTCTTACATAGTGGATGAAAGACGAGTCACCAACATAAGGGAATACAGGAAGGCTTTTGGTGAGGCCTTGGAGGATGATGAAGAAGCCATGCTTCGGCTTCTAAAAACTGTTTCCGTCACTTCTATTCAGGATCTAGGCATCCGGACAAAGCCTGATCCGGAAGAAAGAGGAGTGATTGTGGATTGGGTCGGACCGGGCAGCAAAGCTGAGGAAGCCGGTATAAAACAGGAAACAGTAATCTATGAGCTAAATGGCGCCAGCGTCAAAAGTGTGGATAGCTACAATCTTGCTCTGGAAGGAGCATTGGCAAATTCTGGCGAGATCACTTTCAGTCTGGCCAGAAGAATTCTGGCTTCCAGACTTGGTAAGGCTGGCATTGCGGATGTAGAGGATCACAAAGACGGCGTTGTTGTAGCGAAGATGGCGGAGGCTGGATCTGAAGATAACCCAGCCGACATGGAGGGTGTTGCCAAAGGCGATGTGATCACACATGTGATCGATGAGATGAAAGTAACCGGTATCAAAAGCTATAAAAAGGCCATCAGGAAAGCTGCTGATGCCGATAGGGTCATATTCAAAAGAGGGGAGCTAGGTGGCATCAAGCTGGCTGCTATAGATGCTCTCGGCCAGATAGGAGATACAAAAGCTGTTTCACACCTCCTGAAAGCATTGGAGAGTGAGGATAGATGGATTCGTCGGGCTGCCGCAAAAGCCCTGGAAAAGATGGACGATGATAGAATAATGGAACCGCTTATGGTGCACCTGCTGGAAGCAAATGAGGAGGACATTGATGTCAGGCGCAGTGCTGCAAAGGCATTGGCAAGGATGCGCTCGGTGGAATCCATAGAACCGCTTGCGTTAGCCCTGAAAGATTCATCTCTGGGAGTTCGATTAGAAGCTGGATATGCTCTGGGTAGAATAGGTACACCGGCTATTGATGTCCTGATAAAAGCAAAAAATGATGATGATAGCAGAGTTAGGGATAGCGCGGTGGCAGCTCTGGGCAATATAGGTGGACAGGAAGTCAGAAACGAGCTTACAGGCGTGCTCAGAGACGAAGATGAAGAGTCGACGGTGAAGCTTACCGCTATCCAGGCTCTATACAAAATAGGAGATTCGGAATCTATCGCTGAATTAAAAAGAGTGTCTCAAACTGGGGATCCAGGATTGAGGGCTTTCGTCAAGGAACTTTTGGCGGAGGAAACTCTTTAGCAAATCGGGTGTTGTAACTCTCTGGCCAAACACCCCGGAATTTGAAAAAGTCGCATCCCATCGCTTGTTTGAAGGTGGTGAAAATGCGACTTTTTTCTTGCATTTCGCCTGCTGTTGTGATATAATATTTCTGATTTGTGGAAGGAATTCCGTAGAGTGTTACTTCGCGGTGCAAAATTACCACCCACATAGGACTTGACATTTACGCCTGCAAATAGTACACTATAAGTTAGTACACTATAAGTGTGCAGCAGCGATTAGCGCATAGATATCCAGTACCGGCAATAATATGCCTAATATGGTTCATAATTTGCAGGACTTGCGCAGAATCAATGCAGGAATTCTTGCAGCTTTTGGCAGTGGGAAGTATGTCGGTATGTAGTGTTCTAGGTAAGTTTAGCTATTGATTCCTGGTGTGTGCTATACAGGATTTCATGGAGTCTTTTCTCACTTAGAGTGGGTTCTTACCCGCTCTTTTATTTTGTAGAGGCTTTTACACAGGCATCGCAGTTCGAGTAGCTGGTATCAAGCCCATTGCTGGCTTGCCTTTGTTGACTATAGATTAGTGTAACGTTACTAGAGAAGGGGAATGGCCTTACCTTTACAGATAGGTATTCGGCCGGGTGTCCAAATGAGAGACGATTTATTGGGAATTATTGATCAGATAAGTCGCCAGAGAGAACTGTCGCACGAAGTATTAATCGAGGCTATTGAAAAGGCATTGCTTCAAGCTGCCAAGAAACGCTATGGTATTCATCAACAAGTATCAGTAAGCATTGACAGAGATACCGGTGAGATCAAGATCATTGCTCCCAAAAAGGTAGTTGAGATAATGACTGATTTCTCCACACAGATACCCGTTGAGGAAGCCCTTACCATAGATCCCAAAGCAAAAGTGGGACAGATTATCGAAGTCGCGACAATGCCGAAAGATTTTGGTAGGATAGCAGCCCAAACAGCAAAACAGATTGTCGCTCAGAAAATCAGAGAAGCTGAAAGAGAAAATATATACGAGGAATATAGAGATCGGGAAGGCGAAGTAGTAAGCGGAATAGTACAGCGGAGTGAGTATAACGATCTGATAATTGAGATTGACAAGGCTGAAGCTTTGCTCCCTTACCGGGAACAGATAAAAAATGAGGAATACCGCCGTGGTGATAGACTAAGGGCGTTGATTATAGAAGTAAGGCTCGATTCCAGAGGTTCACAGATAATTCTGTCCAGAACTCATCCTGATCTGCTTAAGAGATTGTTTGAATTGGAGGTTCCTGAGATTTACGACGGACTTGTGGAAATCAAAACCGTCTCCAGAGAGCCGGGTGACCGATCGAAGATCGCTGTTGCCACTAGCGTAGAAAATCTGGATGCTGTAGGAACTTGCGTTGGAATGAGAGGCTCCAGAGTACAGATGGTGGTTCACGAACTCGGTGGAGAGAGAATAGATATTCTACCATGGAGTTCGATACCAGAGAAGTTTATTGCCAGCGCATTAAGTCCGGCAAAGATAGTGAATGTATCTGTAAATGAAGAGAAGGGCGAGAAATCAGCCAGGGTTGTTGTTCCCGACGATCAGTTGTCGCTGGCTATTGGCCGAAAGGGTCAGAATGTCCGCCTCGCGGCCAGGCTTACCGGCTGGAATATTGATATCAAAAGTCAGTCTGATGCTGGATCCGAGGCGAGGGTAAATATCGCAAAGAGCCTGTTTAAATCACCACCCGTTGATGGTTTGGTGGGAGTTGGGGCTAAAACTGCTGAAAGGCTTAAAGAAGCAGGATTCTCGTCATTCGAGGACATTGCTGACAGCGATATAGAGCATCTGACTGAAGTCCCGGGGATCGGTGTCAAGACCGCAGAAAAACTCTATTCATTAGCATTGGAAAAGATCAAAGAAAAAGAAAACAGCAAAAGCTAGATGTTGCAGTGATGGTTGTTCCCCAAAGAACTTGTATCGGATGTCGTCAGGTGAAAGCTAAGAAAGACCTCATCAGGATTGTGAGATCGCCTGTTGATGGTGTTATTGCTGTTGATCTGCACGGAAAGTCCAAGGGCAGAGGAACTTATATCTGTCCTAATCTGGATTGTATAAACTTGGCAATGCAGACCGAGAGGCTAAGTAGAGCCTTTAGGACCTCTTCCGAATCACCGGATCGCGTCAGCTTGGAGGTCGTAAACGAACTGAAACAAAATCTATTGGAGTTAACAAAAGCCTAATACTATCAGGATTATGATCTACTAGCAGGAACTTGGAGGCATGAGAATTTGGATCGGCAAAAGACTCATAAAAGCAGAAATATAAGAGTATATGAATTGGCAAGGGAACTTCAAATATCCAACAAGGAACTCATAAAAAAGCTTAACGAATACGGTGTCGAAGTCAAAAGCCACATGAGTTCCATTGACGAAGATACAGCAGAATTGGTCATTGATGAAATGGGTGGAATTAAGCCACCACCAGAACCAGAAGTCATAAAGGTCGAAGAAGGTACCACGGTGACCGGCCTGGCGGAATCACTGGACATGCAGAGAACGGATCTGATAAAGTCCATGATACCACTTGGTATAATGGCTAATGTCAACCAGCGACTGGACTTTGATACTCTGGTGATTCTGTCCAGGAAATTCAACTTCGAGCCTACTAAAAGATTGTCCCCAGAAGAAAAGCTTCTGATAGAAGAACCAGACGACCCCGAAGATCTGGAACCGAGACCGCCGGTCGTTACTATAATGGGGCACGTCAATCATGGAAAGACATCTCTGTTGGACGCTGTGCGCCAAACAAATGTGATGGACACAGAAGCAGGCGGCATTACACAGCACATAGGGGCCTACAGTGTTTCCCTGGGTGACGGTGATGTAGTTTTCTTAGATACGCCCGGTCACGAAGCATTCACAAAGATGCGCGCTCGTGGGGCACAGGTTACCGATGTGGTCGTACTGGTTGTCGCCGCTGATGATGGTGTTATGCCGCAAACTATAGAAGCCATCGATCACGCTAGAGCGGCAAAAGTGCCAATCGTTGTAGCGGTAAACAAAGTTGACATAGAAAACGCCAGGGCAGACCGTGTTAGACAACAACTCTCAGAACTGGAACTGGTTCCTGAGGACTGGGGTGGCCAGACCATCTTTGCGGATATATCGGCCAAGAACAGGATTGGGATCGATGACCTTCTGGAAAACCTCCTACTGGAATCCGAACTCCTGGAACTTAAGGGTAACCCTAACAAGCCTGCCAGAGGAACAGTTATCGAAGCCAGGATGGATAAGAGTCGGGGGCCTGTAGCAACTATACTTGTGCAGAACGGAACCTTGAGTATCGGGGATTATTTCCTGGCTGGTGTCTACGATGGAAGAGTGAGAGCGATGATCACCGACCGGGGCGAAAATGTTCAGGAAGCGCCACCATCAACGCCAGTTGAGGTGCTCGGTTTTTCTGGTGTTCCGGAGGCCGGCGACAAGTTCTACGTAATGAGGGACGAGAAAGAGGCCAGAGCCATCAGCGAGTCGCGCCTAACAGCCCTTGTTGAAGAAGGTAGAGCTACCACCGGAAGAAGGACACTGGATCTTTACCAGATGATCAGAGAGGGCGAGATAAAAGACCTGAATATCATCATAAAGGGAGATGTGCACGGGTCAATAGAGGCTCTTGCCGAATCGCTCCAACGTTTGAGCACAGATGCGGTAAAGCTGAATGTTATCCGTATCGGCGTGGGTGACGTTACAGAGAATGATGTTATGTTAGCATCTGCTTCCAAGGCCATTATTACGGGTTTCAATGTTCGTCTTGCACAACAGGCATCCAAAATCGCCGAGAAAGAGGGCGTGGAGATAAAGCTATATAACGTTATATATGAGGCTATCTCAGATGTAAAAAGCGCCATGGAAGGTCTGTTGGAACCGGAGAAGCGAGAGGTCATCTTAGGTAGGGCAGAGGTTATCGAGATGTTCAGCATCTCTCGTCTGGGAATCGTGGCTGGATGTCGAGTGAATAATGGCAGGATTACTCGCGACTCCTCCGTAAGAGTAATACGCAACAACAGGACTATTCACGAAGGTAGACTCAACTCACTAAGGCGATTTAGCAACGATGCGCGAGAGATAGCATCTGGACAAGAGTGTGGCATATTGGTGGACGGTTTCAATGATTTTGAGTCGGGGGATATCATAGAATCCTTCACCTTCGAAGAAATTCCTGCCAGGCTATAGTATCCTACGAGGACATAATGCATGTTGGTATCTGCACTCTTCATCTGCGGCTTTCAGAGAACCATTCTCTCAAGGAAAAGCGTAGGACAATCAAGAGTATAAAGGATAGGACTAGGAACAAATTTAATGTTTCCATAGCCGAGATCGACGGGCAGGATAAATGGCAATGGGCAACGCTGGGTGTGGCCTGCGTGTCGAACGACGCCAGGTTTGCAAATAGTGTGTTGTCAAAAGTTGTGGACTTCATTGATAGCGTATACCTGGTGGAGCTAGTTGATTACGAAATGGAGATCCAGTAAAAATCTGTTAAGTACACCTTTAAGGGCAATTTATTTACTCCATTCCGTGGGGGATATTCTCTGTGTTACATTACAAAAGAGCAGACAGACTTGGTGACCTAATGCAGCGAGAGATCAGTGATATTTTGCATAGAAAGATTAAAGATCCGAGAATCGGATTCTGCACTATTATGGGAGTAAATGTGTCTGATGATCTGCGCCATGCGAAAGTCCGTGTAAGCATAATGGGAACCGAAAGCCAGCAGAAATGCACGCTGAACGGGTTAAAAAGCGCTACTGGATTTATTAGAAGAGAAATCGGCAGCAGAATTGCACTAAGACATACACCCGAAATCGTCTTTGCTATTGATAAATCGATCGATCACAGTTTTCGCATTGCTCAGCTTATTGAAGAAGGCGAGAAAGAGAATAAAACATGATTTATCCCAATCTACGCGTGAGTTTTGTTGGCGATCAAGGTAAGTTATGTGTCGGGCACTGTAGACCTATATGTTAAAGTCAAAATTAGAGATAATGGGAGAGATCCTGGAAACGCTTAACGAGTATGAAACCTTCTTAATCTCATCTCACATTAATCCTGATGGAGATGCTGTAGGTTCACAACTTGCTCTATACTCAATCTTGTCAGATCTCGGGAAAAAAGTATCTGTGGTGAATTCAGATCCGTTCCCATCTGATTACGATTTCCTGCCAAATGCTGAAGTTTTCCGTGTAGCATCCAACATTCAGAACCTAGCATCCAGTATACAGAACGTCGATGTAGCCATAATCCTGGACTGCGGCAATTTAGGGCGGATAGGGGAAGAACTGGCAAAGCAGGTTTGTCCCAAACAGGCGCTGATCAACATCGATCACCATAGCGGCAATGAATACTTCGGCACATACAATTTAGTTGATAACAAGGCATGTGCCGCAGCAGAGCTTGTGTTTCGGCTTATGGAGCATGGGAACATGGAGATCGGCCGGGATAGGGCTATATGCCTATATACTGCAATAATCACGGACACAGGATCTTTTAAGTACGCCAATACCACCCCTGAAGCTCACAGGATAGCTGCCCGATTGATCGATGAGGGGGTATCACCAAGCTTGATTGCTGAATCGGTTTACGACATTGTACCCTATCAGCGAGCCAAGTTGCTTAGTCTGGCCCTGGAAACCCTCCAGATCAGCCCGGATGGAAAGATCGCGTGGATGTGGGTCACTCAGGAAATGCACCAGAAAACAGAAACCGGAAGTGTAGATACTGCGGATTTCATAGACTACGCCCGTTCTCTCAAGGATATTGAGATAGCTCTGTTTTTCAGACAACTCCAGGACGGAGGCATCAAGGTAAGCCTGAGATCCAAGACTGGGCTGGATGTTAGTCAAATCGCCGCCAGCTTCGGAGGCGGCGGACACAAGGCAGCCGCAGGTTGTACTATCAACGAGCCAATGGATAAAGCCATAGAAATAATCCTTGGGGTACTAAGAGATCATCAGTGACTAATACTGAATATATGGATGGAGTTTTGAACATAAACAAGCCTGCTGGGATGACATCTCACGATGTGGTAGCTCAGTTGCGGCGACTCCTTCGTGTGAAAAAAGTTGGGCATACTGGCACGCTGGATCCAGATGCTACCGGAGTTTTGCCTATATGTCTGGGCAAAGCCACAAAGATCATACAATTTCTCCAGGATAATGAAAAGTGTTATGAAGGAACTATGACTCTGGGGATAGTGACTGATACTTTAGATGCCAGCGGAAAAGTTTTGCATGTTTCGGATAGCACCCATGTAGCGGTGGATGACGTCAGGAAGATTTTTGAGAGATTTGTGGGCGAGATAGACCAAATTCCCCCTATGGTCTCTGCGATCAAGTTTCAAGGGAAACGTCTATATAGTATAGCGCGTCAAGGAAAGACAGTTGACAGGAAGCCGCGCAAAATTCATGTATATGATCTGCAATTGCTGGATTTCCGGCATTCGCTATTGGATAGTAGCTCTTGGAATCTGGCCCCGGAATTATCCAGTATCGAGTGTCCAATGCCCTGCATTGAGTTGGATTTCCGGGCGCGATGTTCCAGGGGAACGTATATCCGGGTATTGGCAGCCGACATAGGGGATGTTCTGAAATGTGGGGCACATCTGTCCAGATTAGTCCGAACAAAATCAGGGATCTTTGAATTAGGGGATTCCATAAAACTCGAGGAAGTTCAGGCTGATCCACAAAGCGTCACCTGCTTCATGCGATCAATGGATGATGTGCTGTCCGTTATACCCCGGATTGTTATCACGAATCTGGCCCGGAATCGTTTCCTGAATGGTATCCCTGTTAATGGATCAGATGTGATGTGTTGCGAACCGGATTCTGCAAAATTTCATGTCGACGATCTGATCCGGATTCACGATAAGGCGGGAGAGCTTCTCGGAATCGCAAGATCCACTGGGACATATATTCCAGCAGTGGAGTTAAATCCAGATTTGATAGTATGCAGATCGGTGAAAGTGCTGAAAACGACATGAAACCTGAGGTGTGAACACAGGATGCAGAATATAGAAGACAAAGCACAAGACGAGAAACAGGAGGAAGATGTCCTCAGTCCTGATCCTATACAGAGTACCGTCTTGACCTTTGGTGTCTTCGATGGGGTTCACGTTGCACACCAGATAGTGATCAAGCGTGTGGTGGATCGGGCAAAAGCACTCAATATAGACAGTGTCGTTATCTCTTTCGATCCACATCCGGCCCTGTCGATATCAGGCAAGGCTCCATTGGTCATTACTAATACTCCGGAGAAGATCGAGCTGCTGAAAAAACAGGGAATTGACAGAGTTATAGTAGAAGATTTCAACGAGCAGTTCGCCCAACTCTCACCCCAGGAGTTTGTTAACGGCATTCTGGTAAACAGATTTCATGTTCGGGAGGTGGTTGTCGGTTACGATTGTGCTTTTGGCAAGGACAAAATAGGAGACAGATGGTTGCTGAAAGAATTAGGCCAGGAGTATGGTTTTGGGGTATATGTGGTAGAACCATACAGGCTAAGCGGTGTTATTGTCAGCAGTACCAGGATCAGGACGGCCATATTGGAGGGCGATCTTGAGTTGACATCTAAGCTGCTGGGCAGACCATACTCTATATCAGGGCTGGTTGTATCAGGAAAAGGCATCGGTCGCGAGATCGGTTATGCTACAGCCAATCTACAGATACCAGAACAGGTCTTGCCGCCGGCCGGTGTATACGCCGTTTGGGTATACGTTGGCGAAACCCAATTCGATGGCATACTAAACATGGGAATACAACCCACTTTTGGAGGAGATGAGTTTCGGATTGAGGTTCATCTGCTGCGTTTTAAAGGTTCTCTCTATGGACAGAAGATAAAAATGTCTTTCGTGAAGAAGATTCGCAACGAAAAGGCCTTCGCCGGCCCAGAGGAACTGGCAGACCAGATCAGAAGGGATGAAGCCACCGCCAGAAAAATACTCAGTTCCTGATCTATAAACCTGCGGCTATGGCTTATACAGTGAAGTTTTTGTGCCAGAAGTTTTACGTTTTGCGTTTACAAGACGACCTATTTGTGTTATATTATTAAACAGGTAAGCGGGCATCATTGGAAGTATGACCAATGTCGTCCCTTATGAATGAAACTTACCGAGGGAGGTTTGAATGGTTTTAACTAAGGAAACCAAAACTAATCTAATAGACAAATACAAGAGACACAAAACTGATGTAGGTTCAACGGAAGTTCAGATCGCAATACTTAGCGAAAGGATTAGATATCTAACTGAGCACCTGAAAGAGCATAGAAAAGATCATCATTCCAGACGAGGATTGTTAAGGCTAGTGCGGCAGCGTCAGAGACTTCTAGCATATTTCCGCCGCAAAAACTCGGAGGGTTACCAGAAAATAATCTCCGAAATCGGTATCAGAGGATAAAGCATAATATTTAATAAAGAAGTCACATCGCTCATTCAAGCTTCCGGGGATGGAAACAAATTCAGGAAACCAGATCGTTCACGTATTTCATCCTGAAAACTAAATGAGCTAATTACACAAATGGAGGAGGTGGAATCTTGGGACCCGTGATTTCGAAATCGTTAGCTTTATTATTCTAAATGGCGACGAATTATCGAATAGCGAATTGAACCAAGAGTCACTTTGGAAAGACTAGAAATAGAAATCGGTAAATCAACACTTTCATTGGAAACCGGACGGCTGGCAAAGCAGGCGGGTGGAGCTGTGCTTGTCCGATATGCTGACACAGTAGTTCTAACCACTGCTGTTGCCGAAAACGAGGCGTCAGAGAATCTGGATTTTTTCCCGCTAACTGTTGAGTATAGAGAAAGATCATATGCGGCAGGCAGAATTCCTGAAGTTTATGGAAGGCGCGAGCCTCGACCCGGTACTGGCGAGATTCTAACGGCAAGACTCATCGACCACTGCATCAGGCCGCTGTTTCCCAAAAATGCTCGCAATGAACTTCAGATAATGGCTACGACATTGGCTTCCGACCGTATGCATCCGCCGAAAACCATTGCCATGATCGGTGCTTCCGCCGCGTTGTGCATATCAGATATACCATTCCCAGGGCCTGTAGGGGCAGTCGTTGTTGGAAAAATAGATGGCGAGTTCGTGATTAATCCAACGTATGACGAGGAGCGTAATGGTGATCTGGATCTTTTTGTTACAGGCACAAAAAACGCTGTAATGTCAGTGGAGGGGATGGCA
>Ga0272441_10005664_pt1 | contig 21481 bp, 14 predicted proteins | sample SSMProp6N_FD_193582 | JGI IMG/M metagenome (GOLD analysis project Ga0272441, IMG submission 193582) | Marine sediment archaeal communities from Little Sippewissett salt marsh, Falmouth, MA, United States - SSM-Prop-6N | ecosystem: Environmental > Aquatic > Marine > Wetlands > Sediment ... | reverse complement strand
GGGATTGGCCCATGGCGCATCGCCTGCCGCCACGGCGCAGGCCGGCTTGCCCACGTTCTCAAACGGGTTGTGGTCGCAACAGTCACGGTGGCCGAGGTCCCTCGCCGTCAGACCCCCGCTGTAGGCGCCGACCGCATCGGCCAGCGCCAGCTTGACCTCATCTGATTCTTCCCGGCCGAGGATGTCGCACACATCAAGGTCGACGTTGTGGGCGATCATGTCCATCGCGATCACCCCGCGAATGTCATCACCTGCGTGCATCTCGGCGTAGTGCGTGCTTCCGTAGCGCCCGGGTCCTCCCTCGTGATAGTCGAAGGCGATGAAGATGATCGTCGACTGGAAGTCGTATTGCGACAGGACGCGCGCGATCTCCATGACCGCAGCGCATCCGGATGCATCATCATCCGCACCGGGATTCGACACCGAATCGAAGTGCCCGCAGATGATGTACTGCCGATCGGGCCTGACCAGACCCGGCTTGACCGCCACGACGTTGTACCACGTTCCGGCGCCGTACTGGAACGCATCGAGATACGGATCCAGGCCGAAGCTCTCCAGCGTCATCTCGATGTTGTTGCGGGCCGGATCATGCTCGGGCGCTCCCGGCGCGCGATTGTCGCCGAGGTGGGTGAACAGCAGGTCATCGAGATAGTGTCGATAATTCTCGAGGTCGATCTGATCGACGATGTCCTGGGTGGTGAGGGAGGCCGAGACGATCGAGGGCGGGGCGAGGACGGCCAGCGCCGACGCCGCCGCGGCCCGACTCGCCACCATGTGGAGACCGCTCACCATTCCGCGCCGGCCCATGAGGATCCTCCGTGGGCGATCCGCCGTCCCCCGCCGGCGCTGATCGCGGCCTCCAGCGTACCCGCCGGGGTGGGCCGATCAAGAAAAAACCCGCTTTTTGGCCCGGCCAGAGGGGTTGACAGCCGCCGCCCGTCTGCTATCGTGATTTGTGCCCCCGGAAGGGTCCGGCGTTGAGGTTCGCCTCCGCCGGACCTTTTTTTGGTCGCTCACGTTCGGCCCGGTTCGGCCCGGCGCGAAAGCGAACACCGCCGGGCGGAACGGCGCTCGCGCACATCTTCAACCGGGCTGACTGATCGGCCGATCCCTACGGGCATTCACCCCATGCGGCGAGCAGCGCCAGCAGGTCCGCGGTATCCGTGTCGTTATCGCCATCGACATCGCCATCGGGCGTCCCCCATGCGCCGAGCAGGAACAAGAGATCGGCGGTATCGACATCCCCGTCGCCGTCGAAATCGGCCGGGCACGCGGGCGCCGGGGGCGCGGCATTCAGAAGCACGTTGACCGCACCATCATCCTGCTTATTCCGGCTCTTGTCGCCCCCTTCCGGGGGCGCATCCACGGCAATGATGTCCGGCAGGTCGTCGTCGTTCAGATCCTCGGTGGCCGTGAGCCGGAGGTTCGGGTCCGCCGCGAGATCCGAAACGTGGGTGAAGCCCAGCTCGCTGCTCTGGATCAGATCGTTGCGCAGGATGCGCACCGCACGGCTGTCGGGCGTGTCCGCCACCACGATAATGTCCTGATCGCCATCGGCATCGAGGTCGCCGAAGTCGATCGAGGCCGGAGTCTGGCCGATCGGGAGCATCATCGCCTCAAAACCGGCCTGGCCATCGTTCACCAGCAGGTGAATCGTGTCGGTTCCGCAATCGCCGACGACCATGTCGATGTCCTCATCATCATCCAGATCCTCCGGCTCGAGCACACCGGGATCGAGCCCCACGGGGATGGTGGCGTGCAGTTCGAACCCGCGCGCGTCAGTGTTGAGGAAGATCATCACGTTGTCATCGCCTTCGTTGGCCACGGCGAGGTCGATGAGCGTATCGCCGTTGAAGTCGGCCGCCGCGATCGCGCTGGGCGCATCGCCGACGTTGACGATCAACCATTCGGTGAACGTGCCCGTGCCGTCGTTGGTCAGAATCGTGACGGTGTCATCATCCTTGTTGGCCACGGCCAGATCGAGGAAGGCATCGTTGTTGAAGTGGTCCGTCACGATGGCGCTGGGATGGCCGCCGACGTTCACGGTGGCGGATGGAAGCAATGTGCCTTCGCCATCGTTAAGGAGGATCGTGACGGTATCATCGCCGGCGTTGCAGACGGCGGCATCGGGGCCGTTGGTGCCATCGAAATCGCCCACGGCCAGGGCGCTGGGCTCGCGTCCCACTTCGGTGAACCGCTCCTCGTATTGCAGGCCCGAGCCGTCGTTGAGGAGAAGGACAAGCTTGCCGTTCTCTTCCGGGGGCTCGCCGAGTTCGGTGATGGCGATGTCGTTGCCATCAGCGCCGTCGAAGTCAGCGGACGCAACATCCGTCGGCTCGCCGATCGTCGCGACCTCAACCGGCGGATCGAAGATGATGCCACCGGCTTTCACGGCCAGGCCGAAGTCATGGACGGCCGCAATCGTCACGAAGTCCTCATTCGGCTCCGGCACGTCGCATTGGCCTTGGTCATTTCTTCCCCACGCCACGATCGAGCCGTCGGACTTCAGGCCCAGGCTGTGCTGGGCGCCTGCCGCGATGGCCAGGAAGTCCGTATTCGGCGGAGGTACGTTGCACTGGCCATAGTAGTTGTCTCCCCACGCCACTATCCAACCGTCTTCTTTCAGTCCCAGGCTGTGGTTGCCGCCTCCCGCGACGGCGACGAAGTCCGTGTTCGGATCCGGCACGTTGCACTGGCCGTCCCCGTTCCATCCCCACGCCACGATCGAGCCGTCAGACTTCAGTCCCAGACTAAACGGTTCGTCGTCGCCACCGCCCGCCGCGACGGCCGTGAAGTTGGTGTTCGGATCCGGCGGGTCACCGGCGCCGTTCCCCCACGCTACGATCGAGCCATTCTCCTTCAGTCCTAGATTCTGGTCCCGCCTTGCTGCGACGGCCACGAAGTCCGTGTTCGGTTCCGGCACGTCGCATTGGCCGAAGAAGTTGTCTCCCCACGCCACGATCGAGGCGTCGGTCTTCAGACCGAGACTGTGCTTGAGGCCTGCCGCAACGGCCACGAAGTCCGCGTTCGGCTCCGGCACGTCGCGTTGGTCGTTCTGGTTCCATCCCCATGCCACGATTGACCGGTCGGACTTCAGACCCAGACTGTGGGTCCCGCCGGTCGCGACGGCCACGAAGTCCGTATTCGGCTCCGGCACGTTGCACTTGTAATACTTGTTTGATCCCCATGCCACGATGGAGCCGTCGGACTTCAGACCCAGACTGTGATCGCCGTCTGCACTGTTTGCTGCGATGGCCAGGAAGTCCGTGTTTGGCTCCGGCACGTCGCATTCGCCGTCATCGTTCCTGCCCCACGCCACGATCGAGCCGTCGGCCTTCAGCCCCAGACTGTGACCAGCCCCCGCCGCGACGGCCACGAAGTCCGTGTTCGGATCCGGCACATCGCATTGGCCTGCGTAGTTCGCTCCCCACGCCACGATCGAGCCGTTTACCTTCAGGCCCAAACTGTGGCTCCCGCCCGCCGCGATGGCGATGAAATCCTCATTCGGCTCCGGCACGTCGCATTCGCCATACTCGTTGTCTCCCCACGCCACGATCGAGCCGTCGGATTTCAGACCCAAGCTGTGACCCCAACCCACCGCAATGGCCGTGAAGTCCGTGTTCGGATCCGGCGGGTCACCGGGGCCGACCCCCCATGCCACGATCGAGCCGTTTTCCTTCAGACCCAGACTGCGCCAGAAACCTCCCGCGACGGCCACGAAGTCCGCGTTCGGCTGCGGCACGTCGCATTCGCCCTCCGAGTTGTTTCCCCACGCCACGATCGAGCCGTTTTCCTTCAGACCCAGACTGTGCCAGAGCCCCCCCGCAACGGCCACGAAGTCCGTGTTCGGCTCCGGCACGTCGCATTCGCCGTGCGAGTTCATTCCCCACGCCACGATCGAGCCGTCGTCCTTCAGACCCAGACTGAGATAGCCGCCCGACGCGACGGCCACAAACCCGCCGCTCAGATCGACACCGACGACCCGGTCTCCCCAGCCGACGATCGAGCCACCCTCCGCCCGGGCGACGCCCGTCAATCCGAGGACCAGAATCATCGCCGGCAACACTCGTGACACGATCGCGATTCGCACGTTCATGTTCTTCCTCCAGCGGGGCTTGCCCTTTCCCGGCGCACACGCCAGATCACCGCCAGCGCAACCCGGCACACGACCCCGCAGGGCCGCATGAAGCGTCGATCCCTGAATGCCTCACTGCCGCCATACGTTGCTCCAGACTGCCTGCGCTTCCACGCGCACCACCCACCCCGCCCCACAACCCACAAGGGCCAGTGTCCGGCAGCCGCCCGGCCCGGTCAAGACATTTCCCGCCGAGATCGACGGCTCCACAGACAAACGCGTCATCCGCAACCCCCCCGCGACAGGCTCTTCCCCATTTTTTCCGCCTGTTACCGGGATCGCCGCCCCCGGCCGCCCCCGGCCGCCCCCGGCCCCGGCTGCCCCCGGGGCCTTCGGCTGCCCCCGGGTGCCCGCGGCGACCCCCGGATCAGCGGACCCGATGACCCGCCTCACCCCTCATCGCTCAACACGCTCAACACGCGGGCGAGCCGCATCGCGAAACGGCATCGCCCATCGCTTATCGCTCATCGCTCATCCCTCATCCCTCATCACTCATCGCTCATCCCTCATCACTCATCGCTTATCACTGACCCACAGCGCGCGCGCCGCGGGTCGAGGGTGGTTTTTGAGGCCGCTTTTGACGTGAGATAAGCGCCGAAACGGTGCTTTTTACGATCAGTTAGCGCGAGTTAGGCTCAGTTACGCGCGTTTAAGGGGCCGCAAATCGCCGCGCGGCGCCGTTTGCGCGCCCAAACAGTGCCGCGCGGACCACTTTCGCGCGCGAAAATGCGACCGAACCCTCGTTTCTGGCTCAATATCAAGGACCCCCGGAAGTCCCCGAAGCCCCCGGAAGCCCCCGGATACAAAAAAGGCCGCGCCGCAATGCGCCCGCAATCCATTTCGCCCCAAACCCGCGGCTACATTTGGGCGCGCAAACGCGCCCCCTCGCCCCCGCCCACCCAACATCCGAACATTCTGCTCCGTCCTCCGTGCCTTCCTCCCCCTTTCAGCTTTCAGCTTTCCCGCTTCCAGCTTTGTCCTACGGGCAGTCACCCCACGCGGCAAGGAGCGCGAGCAGGTCGGAGGTGTCCGTGTCGCCGTCGCCGTCGACATCGCCGTTCGGCGTCCCCCAGTTGGCCAGCAGATACAGCAGGTCGGCGGTATCCACATCGCCATCGCCGTCGAAATCGGCCGGGCAGTCGCTGATCTCCACGCCGATGAGTTGGCCGTAGATGTCGGTGCTGGTCGGGTAGTTGCGCTTGTCACGCCAGACGACGAGGAAGCCTCCGCCGTTGGCGTTGGCACCGACGAACGGCATGTGGTAGGCGGTGGTGGTCAGGATGATCGCATCGCCGAAGGGCGCGCCGTTGGCCGCGAGCAGTTGCACGAGGATCCTGGTGGAGTTGGCGATCGGATTCTCGCACCACGCCAGCAGGTAGACATCGTTGACGGGGTCGAAGGCGAGGATGGGGCCGACATCCGCCGCGACCATCGGCTCGCTCAGGGCAAAGGGCAGACCGAACAGCGTGCCCTCGCGGCCGACGAATTGCCCGCGCAGCGGGAGACCCGAGCGCGCATCGCCGTAGGCAACCAGATAGCGGCCGGCGTTCGGGTCGAAGGCCGCGGTCGCGGCATGGTAGAAGGGCCGGAAGTTCGGCGCGAAGCTGATTTCAAACGGCGGGCCGGCCATCGTGCCGTCGGCGTCGCAGAGCCGCCCCCGCACGTTGAAGGCCGACCAGGTGGGATAGGCCTGCACGGCATAGGTTGACAGGTACTGGTTATCGAGGCTGTTGTACGCCGCCCCGCCGCACGGGGCGGGATAGCCGAAGCCCATGCCCTGGATCGTGTCGAACTCGAGGGAGGGATCGATGACCGCGTCGCCGGCGATCCGGCTGCCGAAGATCCCCCCGGGCTCGGGGCTGTACCGGCGCGCTACCGCGACGAACTCGTTGACGAGTGGGTTGTGCAGCAGCGAACCCTCGAAGCCGACGCCTGTCGTCGTGAGCTGGAACACCGGTCCCAATGCTGTCAGATCAGCGCCGAAGCGCTGGCCGAGCGTGGCGTTGAAGTCCGGATCACCGCCTCCCCCCTGCCACCGCCAGGCCAGCATGTACTCGTTGTCGATGACGTTGTAGGCGGTGGTGGGCGTGACCTGCCAGCCCTCGGCGAGGACGATCGTGGCCGGGCTGCCCACGAGCGAACCATCGGCCGACACGCGCTGGGCGGCGATGCTCGTCTTGGCGGCCAGCGAGGCTTCTTCCCACACGAGAAGGAATTCATCGTCCTGGCGGTTGAACGCGAGGGTCGGATAGCCCGCCGAGCAGTTGCTCAAGGTGGTCAGATCGAGGTTCTCACCGACCAGCAGCAGTTGCGCCTCCGGCGGCTCGGGGCCGCAGTCCACATCAGCGCAGAGCGTGCCATCGCCCATGTACGTGCCGCCCATGCGGATGCACTCGCTCTGGAACATCTCGTCGACGCATCCGGGCTGAACCATGCAGCAGGCGCCGAGGGGCGCCCCCGAGGGCGTGGGGCCGTTGAAGCCGGTCACGGTCAGCACGCCCGGCTGGTCCAGGCCGTCGGAGGTGTCAACGAAGAACCCGATGGAGTCGCCTTCCAGCACGGCGACGCTGATGGAGCCGCTCTCGCCGGTCTCCTCGGCCACCTTGTAGACGACGCCGGCGATCACAAAGCCGGCCGTGTCCAGCCGCGTGAACTCATCGTCGCAGGTGTAGGACCAGTCGAAGGCGAACGTGCCGTCACCGGGGGCCTTGATCGTGTAGGTGGTGATCATCCGGAAGCCGGCGTTGTTGCCGGTCAAGACGAGGCTCGTCGCGTCTCCGATCGCCGACCCGTCACCGCCGTAGACGTTCAGCGTCCACAAGGCATGATCGTACGGACCGGTGAAATCCGCGCCGGCGACGCCGGCCAGTGCCAACACCATCGCGCTGCAGGTGGTCAGTTGCGTCATCGGATGTTGCTCCTTCTCGAGTTCTCCCCCGGTTGATGGACTTCGCGAAACGGGCGGGCCGAGCCCGGGCACGGGCCGTGTGGAGCGGCCCGCGGAGAATGCAGGCCGCTCCGGTTGCCTCGGACCGCATGTCCCCGCCCCACTATCGCCGGCGTCGAACAACGAGACCGCCGAGGGCAAGGAGCAGCAGGGAGCCGGGCGCGGGGACCGGACTCGCCGTGAGCTGCCAGTTTACGTCCATTGGGGGCCGGTTCATCGGTCATGATCGCCCTGAGCTCAGCGCCCCAGTCCTGTCCAAGGCCCGGGTCCCATTGCCAGTCATCCTCGTTGCCCGTGTAGGTATGGCAGACCAGGGTGAGCCCTCCGGTGAGGACAAAGTCGTAGACGGCCTGGAAGACCATGTAGTAGTCGCCGGCAGGCAGGAACTGGCCGCCGAAAGCGGCGCCCATCGTATTGGCGCTGCCCAGCGCGCAGTAGCCGTCGCCGGCACTCATGACGATGCTGCCGTCCTCCCAGGGCAGGCCGTTCCAGATGTCATAGGTGGCGCCCTCGCCGTCGTTGTTGTTCAGGTCGGTGGTCCACCGCTCGGACCACACCTCAAAGAGGTGGTAGTCCACGGCGGTCTGAAAATCGGAGACCACCCAGGTGTCCAGGGGGTCGGTGCCCGGAAAGACCAAGTCCTGGGCGAGACTTCCGGTGGTCTCAATCCCGTCGTAGGGGTTCCCGAGGACATCACCCAGGGTCGAGGCGGTGAGCCCGCCGGCGACGAGTGCTGCAATCCACGAGTTCCTCATTGTGTCTTCCTCCAGTGTTGCCTCATGGGGCAAGAGAGCGATGGCCGGCGCCTCCGCCCGATCGCCCCGGGCCACCGCGGGCGAGGCCCCGTTGTCCGGACCCCAGACCGTTCCCCCCCGGCCTGGCGATCAGGCCGGCCGGGCCGGCACCGCGGGTGCGGAACCGGTCAGACAATCGGAAGATACGCCGTCTCCCAGTTCGCGTCAAGCATGCTCTGAGAACATGCTGAGTGAATGCAGAGATTCTTCCCAGTGGACTTGACACCGCCCCATTTGCAGCGTTCAATGGAAGAGGTATGAGTCAGACCAGCCAACCGGGCCCTGCGCACCATGCAGGTGGCATCGCCGTCGATGCGACACCGGTGGTCGTGCACATAAAGCACGTTGGGCAGGAGCTTTATGATGCGCTCCAGGCCCTGACCGAGCAGATCCCCGCCAAGTCTCGCAGCCCCCGGGAGCTTGCCCGCACGCTGAATGTCCATCGGACCCTCGCCGGTCGCCTGCTCAACGCCATTCGGACGGATGATCCGCTGGCGGCGATCAGCCGGATGCCGCGGAGCGAGGGCCTGCGGATGATCCTCCGGGCGGCGCGATCGACGGTCTCCGAGGACGCCATCGACCGCGCCGAGGCGGCCTTGGGAGCCTTCGAGCAGGTGGTGCACACCGAGCTGGGAGGATGGGATGGCTTTGACGCGGCCCTCACCGAGTGGCTGCCGGACGCGCGCGAACGCTTCGAGCTGGCCAACAAGCAACTGGCCTTCAAGGGGATGGCCAACCTCATGGGCGTGCGGGCGGACGTTCAGCTCGATACCGCCGTTTACTATCCCGACGCGACCGGCCGGCGCTGCGACATCGCCCTGATCGAGGGGCTGGTGAATCTTCGCCGCCTGCGGCCGAGCGCCCGGGTTTCCATCGCCGCCCACACCCCGAGCCCGCGCGCCCCCCAACCGCTGGAATACCTGCTGGAGGATGTGCCACAGGACCAGGCCGGCAACCACTACCCCTTGCTGAGGTCGTTCTGCTCCTCACCGTGCCCCACGCTGGAAGCGATCCAGACCGGGGACATGACCAACTACGTGCTGGCCGGCAACGCGATCGGGGCGAACTCCGCCGTGGACGTGTTCGCGGCGAACGTGGTGCGCGGCGGACGGCCGATGTATCGCGCACCTTCGGATCCGCCGGTGCGTCCGCACTGGTCGGCGGGGGTGAACCTGCCGGCCAAGACGCTCCTGATGAACATCCTCCTCCACGAGGACGTGTGGCCGGGGGCCGATCCGCAACTGCTGATGTATGACATGCATGTTCGCGGCCTGGCGAGCCCGGGCGATCCGTCGCGCGAATTCGACCGGATCGATGCGATGGAGTCAATCCGGCCGCTGGGCAAAGGCGCATCCCGCTTTCGGGTCAGCGAAGTCGGACGCCACGTAGAGATCGTGCAGCACGTCTGCGAAAAGCTCGGGTGGAACAGCGACCGTCTCCGAGGGTACCGCGTGCGCGTGCAGTACCCGCTGCTGAACGCGCAGTACTGCATCGCCTTTGATCCACCGCCTGTTCGGGCCGACGGGGCCGAAGGTCGCTGACCGGGCGACCGCGGCCACCGAGCCGGTCCATCGACGATTGTCTGACGGGGACCCGGGGGCAGCGAAGGAGCGGACAGATGCTGAGGGCCACGAATCCCAGGCTGATCGCACCTGCCGCGTCTGCAACGATTATCACCGGCACCGCGGCGTGGGCGGAGAGCATCGAGGCGGCCGCATCGCAGCCCGATCTCTCCGGCGGCCCCCGGCCGATCGATGAGTGCGGCGACTACAGCATGACCACCAACAACACGCTCTACGGCGGCACGACCTGCGGCCTGGGCTGGAGTTTGCAGCAAACCTGCCTGGGCGACTGGGACCGGAGCCGCGATGTGGTGAGTGTCACCGATCTCCTGGAGCTTCTTGCCGCCTGGGGCGACTGCCCCGAGGTGTAATGCGATCATCGGGGTGTCGCGGACCGGATCGCCCCACCCCCAGGAAAGACAAGCGGCTGTGCCGCACCACGACTGGAGCGACCATTCGCCCATAGTTCAAGATCTGCCACAGACCCGGGGAGAAGGAGACACCCATGATGATTCAGTTCGATGCCCATCACCGGTGGGCGGCCGCGATCGGCGTATCGCTGCTGAGTGCTGCCGTGGCGCAGGGACAGGTGGGCTTGGATCCGGCCGTCTACTCCGCGGACGCCAGGGGAGGCATCACCGCGCTCGGCGCCGCCGGTAAGACCGCGCCCCGCGGCGCGCGATCGAGAGCCTGGACCGATCCGGTGCTGCTGGCCAGTTACCCGGCGTTTGACAACTGGAACCTGGATATGGCCGGCGCGCGCGACAGCCAGGACCTCCTCCAGTTCGCCGTCCGTCTCTGGCAATACTCTGATCAGAACTGGAACTACGACCGGTACGCGCTCGATGAGACGGGCGAGATTGTCGGCACGTGGCTGAACACGCCCGGGCTGGGGAAGGCGGCGGCCTTCACGGATGGCGCCGGTCACAACGTCGCCCTCCGACCCGTCGCCACCACGCAGTACTTTGCCGCCGTCGACAGCAATGACTACGTGCACCTCGCCTCGACGCTGAGCGGCGGGAGCGGCTGGGAGGTCTCCTACTCGAAGCTCGATCCGAACGGCAATACCCTGATCTCGTGGGACATCATCACCCAGGATGCGGACCCGTGGAACTTCTATGTCCAGCCGATCGTTCTGAACGACGACACCGTCGCCGTCGTGTGGATCCGCGACACGGAAGACATCTGCGCCGTCAAGAGCACCGATCACGGCGTGACCTGGTCGGACATCATCGTGCTGGTCGATCGCACCGACACCATCCAGGGCAGTTGCGTCAAAGCCGTCGTCGGCAGCGATGACTGCCTCCACCTCGTCTGGCGCACGCTCGACTGGTCGAACTACACCGAGAAGCTCTGGTATGCCAAGGTCTACCCGGACTGGTCGCTCTGCGTGGACGAGACAATCTTCTTCGAGGGACCATGCTGGTACCCGTACCTGTCGCTGGACAACGCCAACCGGCTGCACGTCACGTTCACCCCGACCTACGATGTGGCCACCACGTTGTACTACACGCGCCTGCGCGGCGATCTCGATCTGGGCGGCAATCCGGCGACCGATGAGCTGCTCACGCTGATCGGCGAAGAGATCGTCGTCTCGGATGTCATTCCCCTGCACTACCCGGTCAACGTGCCGGACGCGGCCGGCGGCGTCCATGTTATCTACGAGCGCGGTGCGTATGGCTGCGAAACCGACAAGGACGTGTACTACATCAGCCTGCCCGGGCCCGATTGCCCGGCCGATTTCGATGGCGATGGCGACGTCGACACCGCCGACCTGCTGATTCTGCTCGCGGCCTGGGGCACCGCCGGGCCCGACGGCGATGTTGATTTCGACGGCGATGTGGATACCGCCGACCTGCTCGCCCTCCTCGCCGCATGGGGTCCCTGTCCGTAAGAAGACGACTTTGCCGGCCTTCCCCTCTCGATGTGCTGCGGGCATCGTCCTCCGGACAGTGCCCGCTTTTCTTATCACCTCGTCCCGTCCGGCCAATCGAGGCTAGAATCAGGCCGTCGGCCCGGACGCCGCCGGCTCCGCTCTCAACGGCCCGATGTCATTCGCGGCTCTCCGCGCGAGAGAGGCGGTGATGCGATGACCTTCAAGCTGCGCGGCAAAGGTCAGACGTTCGAGATCCTCACCAGCACCTGGCAGCGGCTGCTGGATCTGGCGCGCTCCTATGGATGGAAGCCCGCCGGAACCCGGCCGCCCGATGTCCGCGACCAGGAGGGAAACCCCGCCTGCGACTGGAGCGACTGGTCCGGCTCTTACACCGTCAACGAGTATCAGAACGTGACCGAAGAAGATGCGCAGAACCTGGCCGAGGCGCTGCAGCTCGCCCTGCTGGACATCCCCCAACATTCGGTGATCGAGCGCGATGCGCCCGGTGTGTTCTCCGGCGTGCGCGGCGTCGACACCTACAAGCAGGCCAGGCCCGTCGAGTGGTTCAACCACCCCGTCCGGCGCGCCGAGCTCGTGGCCTTCATCACCTTCTGCCACGAAGGCGGGTTCGAGATCGGCTGAACGATGACCGCACGCCGGCGGATGCGACGCCAGCCCTGATGAAAAACGAGCATCGCCTGAACGACGATGCTCGCCTGCCTTCTCCTCCACGGCTTCACGTCACGACCATCTCATCACGGGCACGGCCCGAAGTGATCGATCAGCTCCATCAGGTCCAAACCATCCACGACGCCATCGCCGTCAAGGTCTCCGATGCCTGCGGTACCGAGGCCGAACCAGTCCTCGTCATTCAGCTCTCCGGTGAAGCCGCCCTCTGTATCGCTGATCTTCTGGTGATACAGGACTGTGCCGACTTCGGCCGCAGGCGCTGGTGTCGCCGACAGATACACGATCAAGACAAGTGTGCCGATCAGCGTTTGCCGTCTCCTGTTCATGTGTCCCGTGATCATTCTCGAGTCCCATTCGCAGCGTGCAGGGTTGATTTCGCAGCGCCGCCGCATTAAGCGCACGGCCCCCACGCCGCGAGCAATTCCAGCAGATCCTCCGTATCCACCTCGCCGTCACCATTGACATCGCCGCCGTTCGAGCCGTCCGTGCCCCACTGGGCCAGAAGTATCAGCAGGTCGGCGGTATCGACATCGCCATCAAAGTCGAAGTCGGCCGGGCAGGTTCTGCCGCCGGCATTGAGCAGGACCCTGACCTCACCTTCCTGCCGACCGCCCCGCGGCGCGGGCGGCTCTTCACCCGGCCCGCTCACCGCGATGATGTCCGGCAGCATGTTGCCATCGAGATCCTCCGCCGCCGTCAGCTTCAGGTTCGGGTCCTCCGCAAGGTCGGCCACCGGCGTGAAATCGAATTCATTCGTCTCCGCCAGGTCGTTGCGGAAGATGCGCACCGCGCGCTGTTCGCCGGCGCCCGCGACGACCATGATGTCTTTGTCGCCGTCGCTGTCCAGGTCCGCCGTGTCGATCGAACTCGGATCGTCGCCCACCGTCAGATAAATCTGCTTCCAGTGGTGGAGGACGTATTCGTAGAGGACGGTGATCGTCCCCAAGCCGCGGTTGGCGATCACCAGGTCGATATGATCATCATCATCCAGGTCCTCCGGCTCCAGGACGCCGGGATCGAAACCCACGGGAACAGTGTCGGCCAGATAGAAGCCGCGCTGACCGTCGTTGAGGAAGATCATCACCGTTCGGTCGGCTTCATTGGCGACCGCCAGGTCAGGCCAGCCGTTGCCATCGAAATCGCCTGCAGCCAGAGCGCTGGGCTGATTGCCGACGTCGATGGGCGGGATCATGAGCTCGAAGACGCCGGGACCGACGTTTCGCAGGATCATGATGGTATTGTCATCCCGGTTGGCCACGGCCAGATCGGGGAACGTATCACCGTCTAAGTCGGCGGTGACGATCGCGCTGGGATTGAGGCCGACTTCCACGGATGGGAACGTAAGGAACTGGCCCGTGCCATCATTCATAAGAATGGTGACATTGTTGTCGCCGGCGTTGCAGACGGCCGCATCGGGCCCGTCGGCGCCGTCGAAGTCGGCGATGGCGACACCGCTCGGCTCGCGGCCGACCGGCCAGCCGAGTCCCGTGAAGTTCTCGCCCGAGCCGTCCTGGTTGTAGAGCACGACGAGTTGTCCGGGGTCCTCTGGCGCGTCACCCAACTCGGTCACGGCGATGTCGTTGCCCGTCCCCTGCCCGCCGGGATCGAAATCGGCTGTCTCAACATCGGTCGGCTCGCCGATCGCAGCCACCTCAACGGGATCGTTGAAGCCCTGAAAAACGTACTCGGTACATTTTTCGATCCTTCCGCCTTGCTTGTGCCCGCCTCGGTCTTCGGCGAATCGCGGCGCGAACACCACGGGGGCGAGACCCGAACCAGGACCGAACAGAAGGGAGAGCCGGGCGACCGGCTTCGCCGCACGCCCCGGGCGCGGCGCCGCGCCGGAGCCGGCTCCCCCGTTCCTGCCGGACCTCAGTGTCCGGCAACGACCCACGGGGGTCAAGGTTTTTCCGCCCTTCGAGGGCCTCTGCATCAGGTAACGCGTCACTGCAAGGTCGCACGCGACACCGATTTGCCGTTTCCACCGTCAATTCCCGATCTGGCGCGGGGAGAATCTTGCGGAGCCGGCGCGGCCACGGGACAATCAACGAACAGGATCGGTCCCTCGGGTGGGCAGAGGGGGTCGGGATACATGCCTCAGCCGGACATCACCGAGATTCTCAACCGCCTGGAGGGAGGTGATCACGCCGCCCATGATGCGCTGCTGGAGGCGGTCTACGACCAGCTCCGGGCCCTGGCGGAGAGCAGCATGCGGCAGGAGCGGCCGGGACACACGCTCCAGCCCACCGCGCTCGTGCACGAGGCATATATGAAGCTGGTGGATCAGACGCGGGTGAACTGGCAGGGCAAGACGCACTTCTGCGCTGTGGCCGCCCAGGCCATGCGCCGCATCCTCGTCGATCACGCCCGCTGGAAAAACCGCGAGAAACGCGGCGGAGCATGGCGGCGAGTCGCCCTGCATGACGCGTTTCTCCTGACGAGGGACGATCATCTGGATGCGGCGGCGCTGCACGAGGCGCTGGAGAAGATGCGCCGTCTGGATGAGCGTCAGGCGAAGGTGGTCGAACTGCGCCTCTTCGGTGGCATGCTGAACGAGCAGATCGCGGACATGCTCGACATCTCGAAGCGCACGGTGGAGCGTGAATGGCGGATGGGTCAGGCATGGCTGAGGCGCGAGCTGAGCAAAGAGGATTGAACGATGGATGAGGATCGTTACCAGCGGGCCAAGAAGCTCTTTCTCGCGGCCTGCGACCTGCCGCCGGAAGAGCGAGAGACGATGCTTCAGCGCGAGTGCGCCGGCGATGCGGAACTCCGGGCCGACGTGGAGTCGCTGCTCACGCACGACGCGCCGACGGCGGCCATGGGCCGGGCGCCGATCGCGAACTTGGCGCCGGAGAAGCCGCAGGCCATGCCGCGCACGATCGGGCCCTATCGTGTGAGCCATGAACTGGGGCGCGGGGGCATGGGCATCATCTATCTCGGCGCGCCCGAAGCCGGCCAGTTCAAGCGCCGGGTGGCGATCAAGGTGCTCAAGCGCGGCACCGACACCGAGCGCGTCCTCCACCGCTTCGAGCTCGAACGCCAGGTGCTGTCGGCGATGAATCATCCGGGGATCGCCCGCCTGTATGATGCGGGCGAGACCGATGAAGGCGTGCCGTACTTCGTCATGGAATACGTGGACGGCCTGCCGCTCGGCGAGTACTGCGATGCGCATCGTCTGCACATTGACGAGCGGCTCGTACTGTTCCGCAAGGTCTGTGCGGCGGTCCACTACGCGCACCAGAACCTGGTCGTGCATCGCGACCTGAAGCCGAGCAACATCATCGTGACGGCCGACGGCCAGCCGAAGCTGCTGGATTTCGGCATTGCGAAGCTGGTCAATCCGGAGATGGCCCTCATCTCGGGCAGTCCGACGGCGCCGGAGTTCCGCGTGCTGACGCCCGAGTACGCCAGTCCCGAGCAGGTGCGCGGCGGCCCGATCACCACGGCCAGCGATGTGTATTCGCTCGGCGTGCTGCTCTACGAGCTGGTCTCCGGCCACCGGCCGTATCGACTGCGCAGCCGCGTGCGGGCCGAGCTGGAGCGCGTCATCTGCGAGGAGGACCCGGAGAAGCCGAGCACCGCGATCAGCCGCATCGAGGAAACCGAGCCGAACGGCACGACGACCACCACGAAGACCATCACGCCGGAATCGGTGAGCAAGACGCGCGAGGGCCGGCCCGAGCGGTTGCGCCGGCGGCTGGCCGGCGACATCGACAACATCGTCCTGATGGCCATGCGCAAGGAGCCGCAGCGCCGGTATACCTCGGCCGAGCAGCTCGCCGAGGACATCGATCGTCACCTGCGCGGCCTGCCGGTGAAGGCGCGGCGCGACACGATGGGCTACCGGATGGCGAAGTTCATCCGGCGCAATCGGGGCGGGGTGGCGGCGGCGGCGATCATCGTGCTCTTCCTCGTCGCGGGGATCGCCGGTACGAGCTGGGGTTGGAGCATCGCGGCGCGCCAGACTGCGGTGGCGGAGGCGGCGCGGGCGGACGCGATATACCAGCGCGAGCTCGCCGAGGAGCAGCAGAGGTTTGCGGAAGGGCAAAGGTTGATAGCCGAGGAGCAGCAGCGTCTGGCCAAGGAGGGACGCCAGCAGGTGCGATTGCTCACGAACATGATGATCTTCGGCCTCGGCGATACAGGCGGCGATCTCGGGGATTTTCCCCTCGCGCGCGAGATGCTCGTGTCCACTGCCTTGGAGCATCTCGATACGCTCTCCGAGGCAGCCAAGAACGACGGCGACCTGAGGCGCGAAGTTGCGTCGGGTTACGTTCAGCTTGGTGATATTCAGGGGGCGGTGAGAACCGACAGTCGCGGCGACCTGGAGGACGCTCTGGCCAGCTATCGCACCGCCCTGGCGATCCAGCAGAAGCTGGCGCCAACTCCGCCGGAGGAACCGAGCCTGCAGCGAGAGCTGTCTGCCACGCACCTTCGGATCGGCGACGTGCTCAAGCGAATGGGCGACACGCGCGGCGCTCTGGAGGCATACCGCGCGTCGCTGGCAATCCGCGAAGCGCTGGTCGCCGCCGATCCGAGGGGATTGACGACCCGGCGCGATCTCGCGATCGCCCTTTCAAGCGTCGGCGCGGCAGAGGTCGCTCTCGGCCACGACGACGCGGCGCTCGAACTGTATGAGCGATCACGCGCCCTGCGCGACGAGCTCAATTCAGAGCAGCCCGATGATGCTCAACTGCAACGCGACCGTTCCAGCATCTGCCTTCGCATCGGCGGGCGTCTCCAGGCGATCGGCGATCATGAAGCCGCCCTGCGACAGTATCAACAGGCGCTCGCTCTGCGTCAGCAGCTTGTCGAGGCAGAGCCGGAAGACGCTGATCGGCGCCGCGATCTGGCCGTAGCCCACTACTTCGTTGGAAAGGCGCATCTGCGCCTTGATGATGCGGAAACTGGCCTTCGGCACGTCGAGCAGTACTTCACGATCATGCAGCAGCTTGCGAGGGAGAAACCGGACGTTGCTGGTAGGCAGCGTGATTTCGCCGCCGCCTACGAGATCCTCGCCGGAACGAAGGGCATGTTGGGCGATTGGGAGGCCGCCCTGGAGGATTACCGCACGATGCAGTCGATGTTGCGGCCGCTGGTCGATGAGCATCCCGAGGATACGCAGTACCGGTTCCTGTTCGCAGTGAGTTACGAGGGAATCGCCGAAGCGACGGCGGAGCTGGACGATGTGCCCGGCGCGATCGAGCAGGCGCGCGAGGCGGTGACGCTCTATGAACAACTCGTCGCAGGCGATCCCGACAGCATTCGCTGGCGAGAGCGGCTCCCGGCCGCGCTGGCGAACCTCGGCATCTGGCTCGCCGAGGCCGGCCACCCCGGGGAGGCGATCGAACAGCTTCAGTCAGCGCGGCAGCGCTACCAGGCCCTGTCGACGGAGGAATCGGGCCTCGTCACCACCCTGCACGAGCTGTCGAAACTCATGGCGAGGCTCGAAGATGGCGAAGCGGCACTTCGTTATGCCCAGCAGGCCGTCGACCTGACGGAAGAGCCGACGCCGCAGTTGCTGCGGGATTTTGCCGCCGCGCTTCATCTGACGGGCGATGACGCCCGCGCGATGGCGATCGCGTCGGAGGCGCTGGAGCAGCTTGAAGAGGAGCAGGACCCGGAATCCGCCGAACTGCGAGCCCTGCTCGAGGAGGATCTTCAGCGCTACCGCGGCGAGTGACGCGGCGGGCCGGAGGGCTACGGCCCCGCCGGCGCTTCGTGCGTGATCGTTGCCGGAGGGGGCAGCGGCGGAAGAGCGGATGCCGCGCGCAGTGCGTTCTGTTCCGCCAGAGCCGCTGCAAACTCATCCACGTTGATCGCGTCGATCCTCCCGTCCGCCTGGCCAACGTATATTCGACCGCCCGGCGCCGGAGGCGGATTCCCGCGCGGATCGGGCCACAGAATGACGAGCCACAGCCCGGATTCCGCCGTCTTAAGATCGATGTCGTGGCAGGTGAAGATGAAATCGCCCAGCCGGTGCGCGATGATGCCTTCCGGCAGCGCTTCAACGACCGAGCGGATGATCTCCTTCTGGCGCGATGGTGACGCGGCGGCGAACGCCATCAGGGACGTCTCCTCAACCGGAACGGACGCGAGCGTGGTCGCCGAATCGGGCGCGAGGAAGACGTCGGGCCCGAGATAGATGTCACCGGCATGCTCGATCGGATGCCGCGGCATCTGGCCGTCATGGTCGTCGGCGTAAACAAGGATGCTCTCCAGTACGAGCTGCGTCTGGCGCGCCGCCGGCGGCTGCGCGCCGCGCGTCCGAAACACCAGCAGCCCCTGCACGAACACCGCCAGCCCGAGCAGGATCATGACCGCCACCGTCACCCACCGGCGGACGGCGGCACCACGCCCCTGCCGCGCCTCGACAGCGTGGGACTCGGTGAGTTTCATCCGGTCGATCTCTTCATCATCGAACTGCCGGCCGCACTCGGGGCAGGCCGGCTGGACCTGTCCGCGCAGATCGTAGCCGCACCCCTTGCAACGGAAGCCGCAGCGCTCGACGACGATGATCCGCTCCAGCAACATGTAATTGGCCATGCCCACCACGATGAGAGCAGGCAGCCCGATCGCGATCCCCAGGCTCATGATGTCCAGCACCGCGAGCATGAGCAGGATCAGGACGATCCAGGGGATCGTCGCCAACAGCCGCCACTTGAGGCTGACTCCCAGCAACGATCCGCACCCTTCACACCGCCACCGCGACCACGCCGTGCGCGTGAACGTGCGGAATCGCGAGATCGGCCGCCGGCATACGGGACATTCAGAAGTGAGCACGCCGGCGTCTCCCTTCCTTCGCCTTCACAGCGACCTCATTACGAGCACGAGCATAAAGACAACGCCGAGGACGGCCAGACCCACGAGGCCCAGCGTGATCCAGATGAGCGGACGGCTCGGGACCGGATGCCCGAACGCGTCGAGGTGCTGCGCCGCATCCAGGTCCCACGCGCAGGCGCATTCCGGGCAGACGGTCGCCCCGTCGGATGGATCGACGGGCACACCGGCCAGGCCGTAGCCGCAGTGCGGGCAAACGCGGTGCTTGAGCATGGCCCCCGTCAACCGGCGCCACCGCGCCTGCCGCGAGGCGATCCAGGGAATACAGGTGCCCGAGAACAGGCCTGCGAGGATCGGCGCCATGAACGCCGGATTCGTCAGCGTGGAGATGAGATCATCCCACGCCGCGCGACCCTCGAGGGAGACATCCAGGGCGATCCCGCCGAACGTGAGAAGGAAGACCACCGGCAGAAAGACGAACAGAACAATCCGCATGAGGCGCCGCCGGCCGCGCGCCCCGGGCTCGATCTCCTCGGCGATGCGCCCCAGCGCCTCGGTGTCGATCACATCGCCGCGCCCGAGCAGATGCAGCCGAAGCGGATCGAGCGCGCGAACCGACCGGCCGCGGGCATCGCGGATGCGCCGGCCGTGCTCGGGATTGGCGGCAGTCGTTGGCGGCATGTCTGTTTCACGACTCCTTTCGGCCGGGATGCGGTTACCGAGGTCATATTACTCGGAATCGTCGCCGTCTCCTTCGCCCGGTGCTTCTTCGCCGGCTTCGTCCACCCGCGGGCGAACCGCCTGCGTCCCGTCCGGCAGGAACACCGTGAACGAGACGATGCGGCCGTCCTCATCCTCGTCAAACCGCAACCGAACCATGGCGTTGACACGGAGCGCCCACAGACCGTCCTCATCGGGCGGATACAACTCCAGCGCGACGGGCTGGCCGGGCACCTCAACCGCCAGGCGCCCATTCTGAATCAGCACGCGCACGTTCTGACCGGCCTCCTCGACCCGGTATGTGCCGACGCACTTCTCGGCAAACTTCATATCCAGCGGTGGCTCGGGCTTCCGCTCGGCCTTGCCCTTCGGCAGCTCGAAGGTCATCCCCGATTGATACAACTTCATCCCCGTCACATCGCCTGCTTCATCGCGGTCAAACGACACGGCGATCTCATCCGTCATGGCGAAGTGCCACTTGCCCTGCTCATCCGGCTCCTTCAGCTCGAAGACGAGCTGGCCGGGGATATCCACGGCGAGATGACCGCTCTTGAACAGCACCGTGAACTCCACATCGCGGAACGGGCCGAAATTGGCGACATACGTTCCCACGTACGACTTATATTCATCGGGCATTTCGGCGGCCGATGCCGCGCGCTCCGGATGAATGAGCAGGCGATCGATCTCCTCTTCCAGGCGAAGCACACTGAGCCCGCCACGCGATTGCGTGAAGTAGAGCACCATCAGATCCAGCTCGGGCCACGCCCACGCGTCCGTTCCATCCGAGCCGCTGTGCCCGATCACCACCGGCGCCGCGTCCGGCAGCGCCTCGGTCTCCATGTGCAGCACGGATGCCTGGCCGTAATACACCTCGAGCCCCGGGAAGAACGTGGGCGCGCGCATGTTCGAGCCGAGCGATGTCATCGGTGAAACGGGCGTCAGCGTGCGGGCGACCGCCTGGCGCGACAGGAGTTGTTTCCCCGCCACCTGCCCCTGATCCAGCCACATCGCCAGGAAGGCCGCGTAATCGCGCGGCGTGCTGTAGAGCGACTGGGACCCCCAGGCAAAGGGATAGAACGGCTCGCCCCCCGGCTGCCAGAACTTGGTCCACGTGTCCACCCCGCCCACGTACAGGCAGGCCATCCGTTGCGCGCGATCCTCGTTCACATTATGGGCATAGAACGTGTCGTTCATCCCCATCGGCCCGAGCAGTTCCTGCTCCACAAACTCATCCAGCGGCCGCTCGGAGACCACCTCGACGATCGCCCCGAGCACATCCATCCCCGCATCGCTGTACCAGAACTTGCTGTCCGGCTCGAACTCGCAGCCGCCCTCCCCGACCGCGTTGGCCATGTCTATCAGATTGTCGTACTCGCCCACGCTGGTGAGGATCGTGAGCGGCAGGCCGCTGCGGTGTGTGAGAAGCTGCTCGATCGTGATCTGGCGCGACTGATCGTTGTCGAAGCCCGGGAGAAACTGGGCCACCGGATCGGTGAGCTTCAGCTTGCCCCGGTCGATGAGCAACTGGATCGCCGCACCGGTCAGGGGCTTGGTCATCGAGCGGATATTGCAGATCGCGCCGGGCTGCCACGGCAGTTCCTTCTCGCGATCGCGCTGACCGAACACCTCGTGCAGGACGGTCCGGCGATTCTTGATGACGAGCAGCTCCGCCCCCACGGCGTAGTCCTTCTCGACATAGCCCCGGACCACATCGGCCAGCTCGCGCAGCGCCTCCGAGGAAAGCCCCTGGCTTTCGCCCGTCGCCTCGGGAAACGCCTGCGGGCTCGAGGCCGGACAGATCGCAGTCCGGCCGAGGCAGATCAGCAGCGCGATGAGCACGAAGCGCGCAGTCAGGTTCATGGTCGTCTTCCTTCCTGGTCCGCCCGGCGGACCGCCAGTACCTTCATCAGAACACGCGGCAAGCGGTTCCCTCGCCCCTCGCAAATCAAGGCCTGAGCGGCCTCAACCAGTATC
>Ga0272441_10005663_pt1 | contig 21482 bp, 16 predicted proteins | sample SSMProp6N_FD_193582 | JGI IMG/M metagenome (GOLD analysis project Ga0272441, IMG submission 193582) | Marine sediment archaeal communities from Little Sippewissett salt marsh, Falmouth, MA, United States - SSM-Prop-6N | ecosystem: Environmental > Aquatic > Marine > Wetlands > Sediment ... | reverse complement strand
CTGGGCGCGAGCGGTCGTGGCTGGTACGCTGCTACCGCTGGTGTGGACGATAAGGCTCTGCTGGCAAGCACCCCGAGCGCCGTCCCGGCGCGCCGGGACTGGCGCAAAGCGCAAAATGCCAGGGGTGCGCCGGCAGCGTCCCCGGTCGTTGCCTGCTGTCGATCCCAAAGTATTCGAAAACCGGATGAGCCGAAAATATCAACCGTATCACACCAGATAACGCTGTATTTTCGGAATGTTACCCATTCCCGGTCGGCCTGCGGCAGAACTCTTGACTTTGCCGCCCCAATCGGGTATCCTCAACATACAGGTTAATTGGGGGATTCCAGGTAACACAGGGGGTTTTGGCCAACCTCCCGGATCGTTTGCCTGCACGTATCGGCACTACGGAGGCCGCATCGTCACACGAGGGGGGCCATGAACAGATGAAGCGCCAGGGGATCGCGTATCTCGGCTTGCATCTCGCGGCTATGGTCTGGGCTCTGGGCCTGCCGGTCGCTCCGGCGCGCGCTGAGACGCCGGCCTACCAGCTCTGCATCGAAGAGAGCCCCGCCCGCGCCGGCCTGGTCAAGCCCAACGCCGGCACGCACCGTTTCTGCGCCAACTCGGTCGTAACCATCAGCGCCGAACCTCAGGCTGGCTATCAATTCGCCTTCTGGCTCGGCGACGTAAGCGATCCGAAGGCCCCCACCACCACCGTCCATGTGAACTCACCCAAGGTCCTCGTCGCCGTATTCCGCCCCGCCGACACGAAGCGCCTCCGCGACGAAAACGGCGGCACCGGCGGGGGCGGAGGCGGCTTTGGCCCCGGCGGCGCCATGCCCAGCGTCATGGACCTCACCACGCCCGGATACGCCCTCTCGCTCGGCGGCGCCGTCCGCCCCGACCCCGAAATCCGCATCATGCCCGTCGTAACCCCCGAACCGGCCACCATCGCCCTGCTCGCCCTCGGCGCCCTGGCCCTGCGACGCACGAACCACACAAGCCGATCAACCTGAGAAACCGCCGACAAGCAGGCCGAACGAAAACCATCAATCAGCCTCATCCGGTTTCTCGGTACTTCTGTGTCTTTTGGGCGCTCTGCCCCCCAACCCCCGGCATTTGCCGCTTGGGACCAATGGCATGAAGAACGCCCCGGGTCTGCCCTGGGCGCGAGCGGAGCTGGTGGGTGGGGCTTGCCCCACCATCCTTTCTTCAGTGGGGCAAGCCGCACCCTACTATCATGCTGCTCGCGTAAAGCAAAAAATGCCAGGCGTCCACCGACAGCGTCCCTGCTCTTTGCCTGCTGTCGATCCCAAAGTATCCGAAAACCGGCTGAGGCAGAATTTGTTTACACGCGCATTACAAAGAAAATTGCCTTGCCTTCGCCCCCTGCCTGCGTTACCATATTTGCACCCACAAGCCCCCGGCAGCTTCTTGAGTTTGCTTCTTTGATCGAATCGGGGGCTTCTTTTCTTCCAACAGAGACGCACTGCCCGTCACCGAACGCCCTCTTGCTTGAGTTGGTTCGGATCGAACAGGCTCTGCGACAGATGCGGGTACTCTTCTATCAGGTGGATTCGACTGACTCTGTCGAACGCCCTCCTCGTATCCGGCCGGCCCCCTTTCTGGTCGTAGCCCTTGATGGTGACGACTTTCGGATACCACTGCCCGCCCGAGGTCTGGGCGTATTCGACCACGTCATAAACGCGGACCTGCTCTCGCAATCCGTCGTCGCCCTTGCCGGTATCGGCCGCGCTGTCGCCCTCCTGCCAGGCTGCATCCAAAAGTTCTTGCTCGCTGTACCGCCGATACAGATAGTCCTTCTCCGGGTCCACGTACAGGACCAGGCGCTTGGGCACGTGGTGGTATCCCTGCCCTGTAAGTTCCATGGCCAACAGACCGTTCTCCCGACTGAAATCGTCCTCGTACATATGCTCGGGCTCATTGAGCCACCAGAGCAGGCGCCAGCCGAAATCCTCTACGTCATCGTCGCTATACGCGTCTCCGTCGGGCCGGCGCTGGGGCGTGCGGAGGATCATCTGGTTTTCGTGCTCGTCCAGAATGTGCTGCCACAGCCCGTCGTATATCCGAATCGAGCGAACGGCGAATCTGCCTTTGTCCGACCAGAACGGTTCCATGTGCTCCATCGAGGTTGCCAGGACGTCGGCCCATGGACCGGTTAGCTCATCCGGCCTGCCGTAGAGATTTCGGAAGACGTCCACCCTGAGCTTCTTGTCCTGCTGGTAGATCACCATCGCTTCCATGATCCGTTCCCGGCCGTCCTCGATCTCCGCTTCGGTCTGCACGGCGACGTAGCGCTTGAGGAACTCGTCGCGATGTTGCTCGATCCGGCCGCGAATCTCCTCGACGCGCGGATCCGGCACCTTGTTGACGATCGTGACATCGCGCGGAACGCCCAGCTCGTAGATATCGGCCGGTCCCGCCTCCAATGGCTTGACCTCCATCTTCCGAGTGACGATCAGCGCATCGGCCGCGTCGAAATACCTTATCTGGCCCTCACCCAACTGGCAGCTCGCCGCATCCACGACGAATCGCGTGCGGATCGTCTTGACCGACTTGCCACCGATCGACGTGTTCGACATGAACTGGTTCGGGTCCGGGTTCATGCTGGTCAAAATCTCGTCAAAGGCGATGACCGTCATCGCCACGCCGTTACGCACCTCCTGCGCCTGCGTCACCTCGAGGCCCTCCTCGCGGAGCTTCTTGACGTACTCGCTCAACTGCGTGCCCGGCCCGGCCCATTGGCCCGAGAGCTTCTGGATTTCCATTTCCCTCGACTTGGGATTGTACACGCTCCAGTGCATCTGGGCGTAGTCCATCAGATGGATGTAGGTCCCGTCGTAAATCGAATAGACCTTCTTGCCCTCCAGGTCCATCCATTGCTCATCGACGCTGGCCGGCTCCGTCTGCCCGGGAAGGTAGCTACGCGTAACGTTCTTGACCCAGCGGGCCCCGTTGAGCTTTGCTGCAACCTTGCTCAGCAGCTCCTCGGCGCTTAGCTTGCTGTCGTTGAAATGATACATCGCCACCGCCAGGACCAAGCAGGCCGCCGCGGCCAAAACACTCTTAATCCATCGACCTGCCGCCAAACGACGCCAAACGTTCTGATGCGCCGAAGCCGCCCCCCCGTCGCCTGTCAGCAATTCCCGCACCCGATTCAGGTCACGCTCGATTGTCTCCTCGGGCAGTTCGAAGCTGGCGATTTCATCGAATTCTCGGATCAGATCTTGATCGCTCGTTTTCTCACTCATAGCTGACCTCCGCTTCGGCACCAACCCGGTCTTGCCCATCCAACATCCGGCGCAGTTTCCTGATCGACTTGGAGCACAGGACCCGCACGTGGTTCGGGTTCTTGCCCAACCGCAGGCCAATCTCGTCGTAAGAGGCCTCCTCAATGAATCGCATCACCACGACGTTGCGACCCAATCGGCTCAGCTTCCCGGTCGCCTCAAGGACACCTTCGAGCCGCTCGGCCTCGATGAGTTGCCGCAGAGGGGTTGGACACGACGCGTCCGATAATCCCCTTTTCCCAAACACTGCGCTGGCGACCCGACGCCGCCGACGCCATTCGAAGGCCAGGTTGGCCGCCGTTCTCCAGGCAAACGCATGCGGATCGCGAGCCTTCTCGAATCCCCTCGAGCGCACCAGGCGAATGAACAACTCCTGCATCAGGTCGCTCGTGGCCTCCTCGCAGCGCGTCAGTCGCGCAAGCAGCCCGTGGAGGCTCCTGCCCTGTTCGTCCAGCAACTTCAGCACCTTTCTCTGACAGTCCGTCAACGCAACTCCTTCCCACGAATCACCCACGACCCGCTGCACAAGCGGCTCTCTATCCTATGAAGATGCGCCCCAACGGTCCAACGAACCTCCCTCTTTCCCGGTAAAATTCCCCCGCCGCATTTTCCCCCGCGTCAACACGCCGTCACCACTCCTGCGGCCCCCTTCGCCATCCTGCCACCATGCCTCAGCGAGCATCCCCTCGACCAACTCCGCAACGCGTTTTCTGGCTCATGCCCTTTTTCCGTACTTCCGTGTCTCTTAACGGCTCTGTTCCCATACCCCCGGTATTTCCCGCTTTGGACCAATGGCATAACGAACCCCCCAAGTCTGCCCTGGCCGCAAGCGTTCCTGTCCCCCGCGTCCCGCGGCTACCCTTGGTCTCGACGATACGGCTCTCCTGGCAAGCACCCCCGAGCGCCCGGGCACTCGCGTTACGTCGCCGATGCGATCTTTCCCGGCGGCATCCCCTTGTTACTATCATGCCGCTGCTGCAAAGCCAAAAATCCCAGCCGGCCGCCCGCAGCCTCCCCGGTCTTTGCCTGGTGTCGATCCCAAAGTATCCCAAAAACCCAACCAGCCCCTTTTCTGCCTCATCACGTTCTTCGGTCCTTCCGTACTACTATCCCGCCACTTCTTGTTTTTTGTGCGTGATTTTCATGATCTGTCATTGTAACGCCAGTACTCACAACGCTTTACGCGATATTTCTGCGAGAGCAACTTTTTGGTTGCGCCCGAGCGCAGCGAGGCTGCGCCGTGCCTCTTGAGGGCTCTCCCCCAAACCCCCGGCATTTGCCGCTTTCGACCAATGACATGAAGAACGCCCCGCCGGTGCCCCCTGGCGCGAGCGGTCGTGCCGCACACGTTGCACCCGCTCTTGTCCACGATATGCCTCTGGGACCAAGCACCCCGAGCGTCGCCCCCGCGCGCCGCGACTGGCGCAAAGCGAAAAATGCCACCGGCGCGCGCACAGCGCCCCCGGTCTTTGCCTCCTGTCCATCCCAGACTGTCCCAAAAACCCCACGCGCCCTTTTTCTCCATTGCACGCATCATCACCACCCCCAACGACTTCGCCGCCCGCGCCCCACAGTATGCGCCACCCAATTCGCTCAACTCAATTCATCGCGCAGCGAGCGCCGCGGACGAAAACAACCCACAGCAAACACGGTCCGATAATACACGGCCGGAAAGCACTGCCATACACCCTTTCCCTGAAATTTGCTCTCATCACCCTCAGCCCCCGCCACCGGCTCGCCCGCACTTGCCGCCAGCTCACCTCACCACCAGGCAGTCCCCAGCCACGCCGCGTCCTCTGCCTCCCCCCTTCCAGGCAGGCCTGCCACTGCGAGAACCAACGCTCTCTCCTCGCCCCCGCTGCGTCAGCCAGCCCACCTCTACCGCACGCGGCGCAGTCCCCGTCCCTCTCCAAATGCAACCTCAACCCCCAGCGCGGCGTCCCGACGCTCGGCCGCAATAAAGGCACTCCACCCCCAGGCATCGCCGTAACCCTTTTCTCAACAAGAGTTTACATCAAAACACATCGAATCATTCTCAAAAACTTACGCTCATCCGGTTTACGGATACTTTTCGAATCGACAACAGGCAAAAACCGGGCACGCTGCCGGCGCAGCCCTGGCATTTTTCGCTTTCCGCCAGTCCCGGCGCGCCGGGACGGCGCTCGGTGTGCTTGCTCCCAAAGCCCTATCGGCCACAGCAGCGTTCCCCCGGCGGGCCGGGGCGACGGACCTTCGCGCCAAAGCGCAAACCCTGGGCCTTCTTCATGTCATTGGTCCAAAGCGGCAAATGCCGCGGGTTTGGGGGCAGAGCCCCCAGCAAACACAGAAGTACCCAAAAACCGGATGACCCAGAACTTAACGATCTTTGCGGTTAGTACTACAGAGACCTCTTCCCCGCCACCTGATTTCTGCGTCCTCTCCGATCGCCCGCAACCAAACCCTCCGCACGCTCTCCGCCCACTCGAGGCATCCTTCTCTCCACCCAGGCACCGTCCCTTCAGTAGGGCGATCGCATCGCCCATGCCACTGCACCGCTACCGCCCCCGCCGTGCGTGCCAGCACAACCTATCCTCGTCGACAGCGTATGCCGCGTCCTTGCGACCGCCCCTCGCGCGAACGCGTACACCTCGGGCGTTGCTCATGCCATTAGCGCGGCGCCACAACTGGCGGGCGCTTCGCAACACAACTCCCCAAGACACGCACCTACGGAGCATCCGGCCCAGCCGTCTTCCCACGCATTTTGCCCACAGACCGCGTCCTTTCCCGCACCTATCGAGCCGGATCCGCCCTTTTCCCCTCGCGTCTCGATCGCTCCCTGCCGCTACGCCCGATATCTGCCCCCTGCCAAGTGCCGCCACGCTGCCCGCCAGTTCCTCCGCAAGAGCACGCGCCTGCCTGCCTCGCCATCTCACAGATCTCCGTGCTCTCGCGGAACGCCTTCGCCTCGGCCTGTCAGTCCCAACTCCCCCGACACGGTTTGACTTCCCCGGCCCGCCTCCCGTGACCGCCCCAACCTTCCAGCGGCCCCACCGGCCAAACGCCAAACCAGCAGCCGCGCCGTTCCACGTGTGGCGCGCCGGCGGCCTGGCGACTCACAACGGCCCGCGATCCCGCCTCTCTCCAGTCCCAGCCAAGATGCGTACCGCCGCGCCGCGCTGGCCCGCCCCTTCCCGTCGCTGCTGCCACGGGCTCACGCCGAGCTCTCGGACCGCCCCCACAGCACCCGCCCTTCTATTGCCGCCCAGCACCGTCGATGGCGTCAACCGCCGGCAACCGACGCCTCGCATTCTCCACAGCCCGGCCCGTCATGAACGAACTGGCTGCCTCCCCACCCCCGCAGCAGGTACGCCGCCCTTCTGCGCACCCTACCTGGCAGCGTTCAGAGGGCCTTCCGAAGCCGACCCTGCACGCCGCCAAATCCGCCCGGTGCCAGGCCTCGCCCCCCGCTTGTCCTGGTGCGGCCGAACCTGCACCGTCCTTCTCTCACCCACCAACGGGACCTTCCCAAGTCATGACTGAGCCCCGAGCCAATGAGAGAATGCTCCAAACCCACAGACACAGCAGCACGCCGCGTCTCCACCAGCACAGCGAAAATCCGCAAAGCCCCAACTCACCCACCGGTTTGTCTTCACCATACTACGTGCACTCCAGCGGTGCCGCCACGCCGCTGCAACAAGAGCACCCACGCCCCAGCCCGGCCGTGCCAAGCAAAACAGCCAACCGCCGACCACTCCCGCGCTCCGCATGGAACAATTTGCCCACTCGCCGCGCTCCGCATGGAACAATTTGCCCATTCCCCGCGCTCCGCATGGAACAATTTGCCGCCTGGGAGCGATTTCCTGCGAGAAAACCTGTAGCATTTCAGCCATCTTTCCCGAAATTACCCTTGAGTACGCGATGCCGCGCCTGCTACAATCGCCGGCTCGATTCATCCGGTCCGCGTCAAATATGAAGGAGCAATCGTATGAGCAACACCAAGAGCGTCAAGCAGCGACACCTCGGAAGGGGCCTTGAGTCCCTGTTACGTCCGATAACCCCAACAGAACAACCTGCGTCTGCGCCTCCCAACCCCTCGCAGGAGCCTAACTTGCCTCCAGACAACGACTTACACGGTTCTCTGCGCCAACTTCCGCTCAGCTCGATCTCCCCGAACCCGTACCAAGCGCGTACCGTCTGGCGCGAGGACGACCTGGCCGAGCTGACCGAGTCGATCAAGGCCAACGGCATCATTCAGCCGATCATCGTACGCCCTTTCCAGGGCGGATACCAACTCATCGCGGGCGAGCGGCGTTTCCGCGCCGCCGAGCTCGCCTCCTTGCCCACGATCCCGGCCCTCGTTCGCGACGTAGACGACGAGCAGCTCTTCGAATGGTCCCTCGTCGAGAACATCCACCGCCGGGATCTCAACGCCATTGAGCGTGCCAAAGCGTACCAGCGCTATCTCAACGCTTTTTCTCTGACCCAGGCCGAGGCGGCCGAACGCCTCGGCGAGAGCCGCTCCCTTATCGCTAACTACATACGGCTACTGGACTTACCGCAAGAGATCAAGCAAATGCTCATTGACGAACGCCTCAGCATGGGCCACGCGCGTGCGATTTTGGCACTGCCGACCGACGAGCTGCGGCGAAAGCTCGCCAACCGCGCGTTCGCAGGCCGTTTGAGCGTCCGCGAGGTCGAGCGCCTCGTCCGAAAGCTGACCCAGAACGACGCCTCCAAGAATTCCGCAACGCCCGGCAAGGCGCCTCATATTGTCGATCTCGAGGACAGACTCGCTCGCCACCTCGGCACACGCGTGGCCATCGACGCCCGCCGCAACGGCCAGCGCGGCAAGATCGTCATCCAGTTCGGCTCGCTCGACGAGTTCGAGCGGATTACCGACGCCCTCGGCCTGGCCTGCGCCGACGGCGTATAACTACAGCTCAGCGCGGATCTGCCGATAAAGACACTTTTCCCGGCGTTTCCACGCTCGCTCGCCGCCGATTCCGTGTATAATAGGACAGGTTACGCCGTCGGCCTCGCGCCGCCCGGCAAATCATTAACGTTGACACTGATATTTGGGAAAGGATGTTCAGTGAAGCGGTTAGTACTACTGATATCGACGCTTTGTGCCCTCTTCGCAGGCAACGCCGCTCTCCTGGCGGCCAACCGCAATAACCCGGCCAACAAGGAGCTCAACGTCGCCGCACGCCACGGCGATCTTGAGGCCTTGACCCTCCACATCCAGAAGGGCACCGATCTCAACAAGGTCGACCGCTACGGTTTGAGCGCCCTTAAGTGCGCCATCGACCCGGGGCATACCGACGCCGTCAAGCTCCTCCTCGACGCCGGCGCCGACCCCAATATCAAGGACCGCGCCGGGGTCCCCGCCCTCACGACCGCCGCGACCCGCGGTTACATTGAGATCGTCAAGCTGCTCCTGGCCAAAGGCGCAGACGTCAATGCCACCGACAAGCGGCAGGGCACAGCGCTGCACGAGGCCGTAAAAGGATCCCGCCGGGAACTCATCAAACTTCTCGTCGACAGCGGCGCAGACGTCAATGCCCAGGACAGTAACCGCCAAACGCCTCTGACGATGGCCGTGCGACTCAACATGACCGACATGACGGACTACCTGCGCCAGCACGGCGCGAAAGAGCCGCCGCCCATCGACCCGCGTTCCATGTACCCCGACCAATACGGCCCGATGACCACAGAGACAGCGACCCCCGATACCTTCAGCGCCCCCGACCAGTTGAATGTCCTCGAAGATCCCAACGCCATCCGCAAGACCCTCCAGAGCTTCCCAGGCCTCCAAGCCTCTCTCCAGGCCGTTGATGCCAACAGCGAGAGCGAACAGCGAAGCTGGATCCAGCGCCGAATGGACAACCGCACGACCCTGGTCAGATCGATAGAAAGGCAATTTGACCAGGAGATGGTCTTCCTCAAGACCGTCGCCCAGTCGGACAAGGCCGAGAAGACCATCGCCGCGATCGATACGCTCACCGCACGCCGCCACCAGCGTTACGAGCTGCTCAGCGACGCGCTGCGCGACCAGCGAAGAGAACAATTGCGTAGCCAAAGCACGGCAGGGCGGGGCAGGGGGCGCAGCCGCTATTCCGGAAGGGGCGGCCGGACCGGATATTCCCAGGGCACCACCGCTACCGCCACCGACCCCTACGCCAGAGACACTGACACGCCCACCCGTTCCCGCAGAAGGGACGAACCCAACGAGCCGCCCATCGATCAGATCACCAACCAGCAGATCCAGACCTGGCTCCAGACAAAGCCCGACGACAAGAAACGCCTGCTCGAGTCCGTTCACCAGGCCGATATAGGCGAATTTGGCGGATTGCACCGCCTCGCCTCGGAGGAAAAGGCCCAAAAGACCACCGCCGCGATCGAAGGCCTCATGCTTGCCCGCCAGGAACGAGTCGCCAAAATCGAGCAGAAGTGGCTCGAAGACGACGAGCGAATGCAGCGGATGCAGGAACACGCCGAGCAGCGGGGCGGCACACGCGGCCGAGGCCGAGGAACGCAGCGAACCCAGGGCCAGAACACTCAACAATCCGGCCGACGCTACCGCTGAGTCCCAACCGCCGAAATCTCAAAAAGGGCGATATCAGTGCTGATAATCGCGTTTCGGCAAACACACAGCGCCGAATCCCTCAACTCGTGAGGTGGCGTGGCGGCCTCCCATATATATTTCCTTCCTACAATTCTCGCGCCGAGAGCGTAGAAATGCGCTAGCGCTGGTGCGAATACCTGGCGACAGAATTGCCCCGTCGCGACCCCCGCGCGATGCTTGCAAACAACCGGAGGCCGCCCTCGGTCGCATAGTGCCCCTTAACCCAACCGGACGAAAGGCCATTGCAAAACACGAAACACAACAAAATAAGATTCCGCTGAAAAACTGCTTGTGACATCTACTGGCGCTATCACAAACCAGGGTGTTTTGGCGATTTATATGGGTTTACCAGCAGAATCAAAATAAAAAGCGTGTGCCCTTGCCTGGAAAACACAACGAACGGCAGCCTGACCGTGACGGGATTATTCCTCGCACACGATGAGCCAGAAATAGACGATTTTTTTTTGACAAATGCCGGCTATGTGCATATAATTAGCAATTGGCAGACGGATATAGGTGTGTCAGTGAGGTTCACTATCCTCATGTCCCTCGTCAGGAAGAGGGAGCAAGCCTGAAGGTCAAGTCGCAGGGTTGCGTAGGTGCGTTCTGGGCAGCCGCCGCGGTACCGAGGTTGGACCAGTGGTTGGGCAGCGTGGGCACGTCTTGTGAATTCCGTGAAGGGAGGTGATGCGAACAAGAAAGATGGTGGAGGTAGTCATAAGGAGATCGTGATAGCCACAAGAGAGGATCATTCGTTACGAGTATGGAGGAATTTATAATGAGAAGATTGATCGAATCAGGGGTTGTCGTCGGTTTGGTCTTGGCAATGACAGGTGTTGCTGCGGCGAGCGTCACATTGTCCACCACCGTGCGGGACTTCCAGGATTCGCATCCGGACTTTGAAGGCGTCATCAGTGGCCTGGAAACAGGAATCGTCCAGACCGCACTCGGCACCGACGGCAAGCCCGTCTATGCGAAAGGTGACGGAAGTACTTCAGCCAGCACGTCCGGGGCGGCAAATTTCAACCAGTGGTACAACGACGTTAGCGGCGTAAACCTAAGCAAAGGCATCAGTCTGACGTTGACCGACTTGGGAGGCGGCATTTACGGGTACTCCAGTTCCGACTTCTTCCCGATTGATGGCGAGTTGTTTGGGAACGAGGGCAGATCCCACAACTACCATTTCACCATGGAGCTGCACAATCAGTTCACGTATCAGCCCGGTCAGAAATTCGACTTTACCGGAGACGATGATGTGTGGGTTTTCATCGACGATACGCTCGTGATGGACCTGGGCGGAGTTCATGGCGCTCAGCACGGCTCTGTCGATTTGGATGCGCTGGGTCTAACGGACGGCAATACCTACGAGTTCGATTTGTTCTTTGCCGAGCGTCACACGTCGCAGTCGAATTTCAAGATGGAGACCTCTATCGTATTCGAGCCGGCCATTCCGGCTCCCGGTGCCTTGCTTCTGGGCAGTATCGGCATGGGTCTGGTCGGCTGGATGCGCCGACGCCGGGGGTTGTAGCTGTTGTAATCGGTACCATCGAAGCTTTGCGAAGGGCTGCGGACGGTGGATCACGCAGCCCTTCGTTTCCACTGCGAGCAAAGGGGTCAGGCTTTTTGTTTTGTTGTTTTTGGTTTTCTCCAATCCCCTTTCCTTCGGTTGGCTTGGTTGCGTTCTTCGGTCAGGGCGCGGCTGATATTGTAGATCGAGCCCATATGCATCGCCTCGCTGAACCATCGATTGGTCACGCCGCATTGTTCCTTGGAATACTAGGAATACTAGAATACTATGGACAGTCACCTGTTTTTATCCGCAGTAGCCAGTCTTCGTCCACCCTGTGTCGCGACCTCCGCGCAAATATCGAGCCGTTCGGCCATCCCATCGGCATAGACAGCACAACCCGGCACATCTTGGCCGTGTCGCGCAGGCTCTTTGATGCTCCTTGGCGTAACCATCGCACCAACGACTCGCTACCGCAGACCATCGGCATGGGCGCAAAGCGAAAAATGCCAGGGGTCCGCCGGCAGCGTCCCCGGTGGTTGCCTTCTGTCCATCCGAAAGTACCGGAACACCGGATAAACCATATTTAATATTTAAGATGCGACCCCGTGGTTAAGATGCGACCCCGTGGTTTAGTAATCTTTGAATCTTCTCATCCAGTCCGGCCAGTCGGTCGGCTGACACCCGCCAGCAGTGGTCCAGGGGCCGCTGATGTCGTACTGCCGATGCCACTTGAACGACCACAGCTCTTTCAGTCCGATCTTCCTCGTGGCAAAATCGAGAAAGAGCCCGTTGACGAATCCGTCGTGCCGATCTAAACAGTACCGTACCATCCGCCCGTCACCGCCGTCATCCCACCCCTGACCGTTATACGCCGGCGGAGGATCCAGGTAGTCTACCACACCGTTGTAGCGCTGGGCTCCCACAAACAACGGCACGTAGGCGGCCCCGTTGACCGTGGGCCCGCGCCAGTACCAGCTTGCTTGCCCGCGCGGTTCCCGACCTGACTGGATATCGACACAGTAGCCGTTGATCCCGTAACTTCCCTTCATCTTCCTGGGCCAGTGATCCTGCTCCATGTAGCCCCAAGCCATGGTCACACCTACGTCCGTTCCCTCGGCTCCCTCGCTGATCCCGTTCTCATCTTCCCATGGTTTCGTCGCGTTCGGACAACAGGTGAATTTGTCATCCCATCGATAGTAGTCGCCCAATGCGCTGACCCACCGATTGGGTTGAGGCTCTGCGGTATGGCCGGCCATGAATCGGCCGCTGTGGTCTTCGGCGTACATCGCAAAGAACAAACCCCATTGCTTGAGCCTGTTGAGGCAGGCGACGCCCCGGGCCTGTTTTCTTACTCGCTGTAGAGCCGGCATCAAGATCGCCATCAGTAGTGCAATGATGGCAACGACGACCAGGAGTTCTATCAACGTAAACCCGCGTCGGTTCTGCATAACGCTTTGCCCTCCCCTTTGAAAGAGAGACAATGAGTTTTGCCGGCATCTTCGTCTGCCATGATTATAACACACTCCCCAAGATGCCGCCAAGATGCCGGGGCATAGGCGACCACATTTTGCGTGCACACGCCGCGCCGTAACGGTAGAATGAACCTCGGGATCACGAGCGGGCCGGTTGCTTGTTGCTTTTCAAGGTGCTGTGGGCTCTGCCCCCAGAGGCCTGGGATTTATCGCTTTGAGCCAGAGACAGGATAGCGGGTAAGGCGACGTGCTATAGAGACAACGGCGTCCCTGCCCCTGGATCGTGACGGCGCTCGGGTTGCCATCTTGTCGGCGAGGGTATGGGACTGGAGCGTGGCTTTTCAGGGGAAGTTGAGCCAGGCGAATTCTCCCTGGAGCTCGCGGGCCTTGCGGTCGCGGGCGAGGGCGGCTTCGATCTCGTCGTCGAAGAGGCCCAGCCAGTACTCCTGGCCCTTGTGCCAGATGGCGGCGCCCCACATGGTGCCTGCGGGGAAGACGCCCTTGAAGCGCCCGGCTCCGCGCGCGGGGCGGGTGTTGCAGGCATTTTGCGCCGGTTTGCAGATGCGCAGATTGCTGCGGCGGTTGTTGAGACCATTGCCGTCGATGTGGTCCACGACGTAGCCCGGCGGCGGCTGCATAATCTCGCGGTGCATGTGGACGATATCATTGCCGCGGCCACGACGGGCGTAGAAGGTGCGCCCGTGCTGCCAGGCCGACCATTGGTACTGGCTGAGCCACTCGAAATCGGCGGCGTCCACGATGGCGACCTTCCCCTTGGTCAGGCCGATGTAGGCCACGTCGCCGTTGCGCGAGAGATACGAGCGGCCGCGCGGGGAGGATTCGCGCCTGGCGCGGAAGTTTCGGCAGGTGCCGTTGGGATAGACCTCCTGCATCCGGCCGGGAGCCTCGGCACAGTTGAAGCAGAACAAAAGGCCCGCCCACCGCGAAAGGATGATACGCAGCCAGTGGCTCTCCGGACGCATGGGATACACGCAATTGCGACAACATCGGCTCGCCATTCTCGCCTCCTTTTTCAAAAACAACGGCGACAGGTTCGCGCCGAGGGGGCGATACATGCCCCGCTCGGCATGTTCCTTATATAATAAAGGAACATCGAACATTCGTCAAGTGAAGAAATACACTTTTGCCCGCGTTTTGGCGGCGTTTCGCCCTCGACACCGGGGGGCACCATATGTATTTCTTTGTGATACGGATTCGGACAAAGTCTCGCCCGGCATGTCATCCCTTCGCGGGTGCTCAGGGCAGGCTCTGAACGCAGCGCAGCGGAGTGAAGGATCTGGCACGCGGCCTTGAGATCAGCCTCATTCGCAGCCCATCCCGGCGCGCCGGGAATCGCCGGGGCTCAGGATGACAACGGCTCGAACGCACGAGGACTTTTCCTAATCCGTATTAGAAGCGGAGTTGTGCAAATCTGAGGCGCTGCGGGATCCTTCAACCTGTGAAGCGGGACAGCCAGGGGGCGGCGAGCTGGAAGAGCACGATCAGGACGATGGCCGGGGTGAAGTTGGCGGTTTTGATCTTCTTGAGCTTGAGCAGATTGATTCCGATCATAACGATCAGCAGGCCGCCGACGGCCGAGACGGCATCGATCATCGCCTGGTCCGCCGAGGAAGCCACGACGTGGGACAGGAGGGTCAAGGAACCTTGAACGATCAGGATGGAGACGGCCGAGAACGCCACGCCCCACCCCATTACAGCCGCCAGGAGTACGGAGATCGAGCCATCCATCACGGACTTCAACAACAGGAGCTGATAGTCCTTCTCGATCCCGGCCTTGAACGACCCCACGATGGTCATCGCGCCCACGCAGAACAGGACCGTCGCGTCCAGGAACCCCATCGCGAACTGCCCCTGTCCCATCGAGCCGGGGAGCCGGTTCTTCATCCATTGGCCCAAGCTCAGGATTCTGTCTTCGACCCGCATCCAGGTCCCCAGGAGCCCGCCCAAAACGAGAGAGAATACCATGTAGAGCGCATTGCACGGCTCCTGGGCCATGGAAATGCCCAGGACCAGTGTGAAGATCCCCAAGGCCGTGAAGACGGTGTTTTCATACTCATCGTGGATTTTCCCCCTGAGAACCAGTCCCAGAGACGAGCCGATCAGGACGGCGAGCGCATTGACTATCGTGGCAATCATCCGGGCATCTTACATTGAGGACGAGCGGATGAACAGCGCTATCAGACTTAGTGCTCCACGACTCGTCAAATGATGCGTATCGTCCAGACGTTGTGTGTGGCAGCGTCAAGCGCAGCTTGGCGATGGCGCCTCTCGAATCCGAACGAACCATCGCCAAGGCCTGCGGCCTTGACGCTGCCACCCGTTGTCTGACGCATCACCGGAGGTGGAACAGAACACTACCGGCACACGGTGTTGCCGGATTGAACGAACAGGCAGTGGTTCCTGAGCCTCGACGAACGGAGATGTGTTGCAGATCGTCGGCGGATGGATTATAGTTGGCGCCGACCGGGTTATTTTGACCGGTTGGTAGACTATAGGGTCTCGACAGCGGTTGCAGCAATGTGCATCTGACACAGCTATGGCGTCTTCTGTTTGCTCGAGACAGAGGTATTGAGCGTGACGTACTGTCGCAAGAGGCGGCAGCATATTGTGGTCGCTCCAATTTTCTCACCAATAAGAGGTCACGAGAACCGTGATTGTAATCGAACAGGATTCTAAGCGCATGGCGGCACGGACGGGTTTTGACAATGAGAAGTATTTGCAGGAACAGACGGCGGCCATCCTTGAGCGTGTCAATCAGTTCAACAACAAGCTGTATCTGGAATTCGGCGGGAAACTTCTCTTTGACTACCACGCGGCCCGGGTCCTTCCCGGCTTTGACCCGAACGTCAAGATGCGTCTGCTGCAGAACATCAGTGATAAGATCGATGTCATTCTATGCATCTATGCCGGGGATATTGAGAGGAAGAAGGTCCGGGCGGACTTCGGCATCACGTATGACTCGGACGCCCTGAAGACCATCGATGACTTCAAGGAATGGGGCATCGACGTTACCGGCGTAGTCATCACAAGGTATGCAAACCAGCCATCAGCCAAAGCGTTCAAGAACAAGCTCGAACGCAGGGGAGTCGCCGTCTATACGCACAAGCCTACCAAGGGCTATCCCACCGATGTTGAGACGATCGTAAGCGATGAAGGCTATGGTGAAAACGAGCCCATACCCACGAAGCATCCGATCGTGGTGGTCACCGGGCCCGGACCGGGAAGCGGCAAGCTCGCCACCTGTCTTTGCCAATTGTATCATGAGTATAAGAATGGGAGTAAAGCCGGATATGCCAAGTTTGAAACGTTCCCGCTCTGGAACGTACCGCTGACACACAAGGTCAATGTCGCCTATGAGGCCGCAACTGTCGATCTCAAGGACGTCAACTGCATCGATCATCACCATTTAGAGGCATACAACGAAAAGACGATTAACTACAACCGCGACATTGAAGCCTTTCCGCTGCTGAAAAGGATCATCGAAAAGATCACGGGCAGAGAGTCCTTCTACAAGTCTCCGACGGATATGGGCGTCAACCGCGCCGGTTTCGGAATCATCGATGACGAAGCGGTCCAGGAAGCGGCACACCAGGAGATCATCAGGCGGTATTTCAGGTGTGCCTGTGAGTATGCCATGGGTTTCGTCGATAGAGATATCTTGGAGAGGTCGAAACTCATCATGAAGAACGCCGGTGCCGCGGTGACCGACAGAGCTGTGGTCCTGCCGGCACGACAAGCCGCCCTCACAGCCAGGGAAAGCGACAAAGGCAATGAGGGCATCTATTGCGGGGCCGCCATTGAACTGAAGGACGGGACTATTGTTACCGGCGAGAATTCTCCCTTTATGCATGCCGCTTCGAGCCTTGTCATCAACGCCACGAAACACCTTGCCGGTTTGCCTCGAAATATGCATCTCCTGCCTCGCAATATCACCGACTCTGTGCGATTTCTGAAAAGGGAGATCCTGCACGGCAAAAGGATCAGTCTGGACCTCGAAGAGACACTAATCACGCTGAGCATCAGTGCCATATCCAATCCTGCGGCGCAAATGGCCGTCGAGTGTCTCAAGGAGCTCCGCGGCTGCGAGGTCCACATCACACATATTCCCCCGACCGGCGATGAGGCAGGGTTGAGAAAGCTGGGCGTCAATCTGACATCAGATCCCGATTTTTCATCCAAGAGCCTTTTCATCACCTAAAACCGCTGACGCCAACCACAACCCCTATGTCGCAAGATTCCTCCGAACCAGCCCCATCGGCTACGAAGAGGAGCTTTCCGCAGACGTGTTGGCGAATGCTTGTTTGATGATCGCCTCGCGAGCCTGGAGGTCGGGGCCCTCGAGCTCGTTGGCGACGGATTCCAGGAGGGTGGGGATTTCCAGGTGTTGGGAGCATTTCTCCAGGCACTGTCCACAGTTGACGCACTGCGACGCGTAACCTGCCTTGCCACCGGTGAGGATGCCGCTGAGCCGTGTGGCGTACATCAGCTTGGCCTCGTCGAGCTTGCCGAACATGTGCAGGTTGTTGTACACCTCGAAGCAGACGGGAATCGCCACGCCGGCAGGGCAGGGCACGCAATATCGGCAGCCCGTGCAGCCGGCCTTCATCAGCTTTCGGTACATCGCCTCGGCGCGACGGACCAATTGAAGCTCGTTCTCCGTCAGCGAGTCGGGATGCGCCTGGTCCGCTGTCTTGAGATTCTCGGCGATATGGTCCTCGTCGTTCATCCCGGACAGGACGACCGTTACTTCCGGGTGATTCCATACCCATCGCAGCGCCCACTCGGCGGGCGTGCGCTTGACCTCGGCCTCGTCCCAGATCTCTTCGACCGCCGGCGGCACCGGATTGGCGAGATTCCCGCCGCGAAGCGGCTCCATGACGATCACGCCCAAACCCTTGCCCCCGGCGTACTCGAGCCCCTGGGTCCCGGCCTGGTTCTCTTCATCGAGGTAATTGTACTGGATCTGGCAGAAGTCCCAGTCGTAGGAGTCCACGATCCGCGTGAACTCGCCTGGCGAGCCGTGGAAGGAGAAACCCGCGTTGACGATGCGCCCGTCTGCCTTGGCCCGATCCAGAAAGTCCCTGACTCCGAATGCCTCGACCTTGTCCCACAAATCGCCGACCAGGGAATGGACCAGGTAGTAGTCGATGTGGTCGGTGTTGAGCTTCTCTAATTGGGCGTTGAGGAACCGATCCATGTCCTCGCGGCTGTTAACCATCCAGGAAGGCAGCTTGGTGGCCAGCTTCACCCGCTCGCGATAGCCCTCGCCCAAAGCCCGTCCCACGAAAGGCTCGCTCTGCCCGCCATGATAAGGCCAGGCGGTGTCGATGTAATTGACGCCCCGATCGATGGCATCCCGCACCTGGCGCAGGGCTCGTTCTTCGTCAATCGCGCCGTCCTTCTCAGGCAGCCGCATACAACCGAATCCAAGAATGGAAAGCCGGTCACCGTTTTTGGGCATTTCTCTATAAAGCATGTATTCTCCCTGTCTTACGTTAATGTTCACTATACAATAAATCAGCATATTGTCTTCGTCCAGTGCACACATACACTTTTTCCCCCGCTGGACCGACGCACCGCCAAATGTCACGAGTGGACTTGCGAGCCTGTACGTCGGTCGGCGCCGCTCCAGGTCCGATCATACGTCAGCCCGAGCGTTTTGTTCCGCCAGGACTGCCTCGACGCGGGCGCTGTCCATCATTCTGCCTCCGCGCCCAAAGGGCGGCCCCCCAATGGCCGACATGGATGTAGTGGAGTGTCTCATGCCCACCGGAGCGGGCTCTGTTCTTCGACACGTCGTCGCCGTTGAATTGGAACCGGAAAGAGAGGTGGATGATGAAACTGTCGCATATTCTGATCGTTGCGGTCCTCGGTGCCGCGGCCGTCTATTTTGTCGCCCAGAGGGGCGGCGCCACGGAGATCGAGCAATCGGGAGACGACCTCTCGATCGAGATCGGCCACCACAGGCTTCAGGCGACCAAGGCCGGGTCTGAATTCACCGATTCGTTTCTCGTAATCGGCGGGATGGAAGGCAGCGATCTCTACTTCAGCGCGTATCTCTCGGTGATCCCTCTCGAGACCGCCGAGATGCTGGCCGAACGATACGGCAACTTTCGCCGGTGCGGCTCACCGGGAGCCCGGGAGGGAATGCAGAGCGTCGAGCAGATGGTCCTCTACGCCGCCAGCGGCAGCGTCGAGCGCAAGCTCAAGAAGTTCAACAAGCTCGGCCTGGCCGGCAAGGATCCCGTAATCGAGATGACATTCTGCCTGCTCGAAATGAAAGGCCACGTCATCGAGCAGGGCGGCCACACCATGGAAGTCCCCTCGCACGACATCGGCCCGTCCTTCCTCGTCACCAGCGCCCGCCTCATCCGCGAGGGTCTGCCCATCGCGTCTCGCCAGAAAGATGATCCGTAGCTGTCCATCGCACAGGCACAAAAGCAAAGGGGCTGCGATCGCTCGACCGCAGCCCCTGGAATATCCCTGCTGTCTATGCCTTTACAAGGCTCTGCGCCTGCGCATCCATCCCACCAGAGCCGTGCCCAACGTGCCCAACAGCACGGCACCCGGAGCCGGAATGGTCGGATCGCCGACGCCGGCGTCGCCCACATTGAGAATGTGAAACGCCCAGTCGCCCGTTCGTGTATCGTTGCCCCCGCCGACCCCATTGAAATAGTCCGCAGGTCCGTATCCATTATCGAAAGTGAAGTTCGGATTGTCGTCGTACAGGAACCCTTCGGCCAGCGTGTTGCCATTGGCGTAGTTGTCGAATTGAGCGACTGTAGCTATGTAGTCGCCCGCCTCGAGACCCAGTGTGAAATAGCTATCCCACGTGCCGTAATCGTAGGAAACTCCGTTCGACATCGTCGACCCCGTGATCCACCCGTCATCCTGCTCGGCAATCCAATTGCCAGCGCCGTCCCATATCGCCAGGATGGGATCAAAACCGCCGTCATCCCAGGATGACGAGAAGATCGTTACGTCCCCTGGCGTATTGACAGTAAAATTCAATTGCAGAACGTCGTTGTCATAGTTGAACGTCCCGGAAAAATCATAATCAGCCCCCAGGGCCGCCGCGCTGAACAATGCCAGGACAGCAACCGCCTTGCCAACAGCCTTTACATTAATCATTCGTGCCCTCACTCTAACATGTTTCCAACTCACGGTTGCAACATCCCCCTGTGGATGCCACTGTCAAAGACCACCCCAAATACCGCCACCCACCTCCTTTCCCATCCTTGAGGACCTTCTCTCCTTTCGCCGCTCGCGCTCTCGTTGCGACTCCCGTCCACCGTTTGGACGCATTCCGAGGGTATAACCGTACCGCACCGCTCCGGGGGAAAATGGTACCCCGATGATTCGACGCGTGACGTCCAACCCCATGCGAGCAATTACCTTACCCTATGTGTCACGATGTGTCAACTGGCAATTCCCTGCCGTTGTCCGACGTGTCTGGGCAATCTTCCGGGCATCCTTGTTTTGCTCCACGAATCAAGCGTCTTCGGATATAATCGCGTGACGATTTTCTCTTTGTTGCGTAAGGAGCCTTCATGGGCGAACGTTTGGATGGAAAAGTAGCGATTGTCACCGGCGGCAGTCGCGGGATTGGCAGGGCGATCGCCGTGGCGCTCGGCGCCCAAGGCGCAACGCTTGTCCTTGCGGCGCGGTCGCCGGCAAAGCTCGACGAAACCGCGAACCTCGTGCGTCGCGCCGGCGGGCGGGCCGAGACCGTGGTCACCAAGCTGACCGAGGAAGGCTCGATTCGCAGCCTCGTGGCGCTCGTCGCCGACAAGTTTGGCAGGCTCGACGTTCTTATCAATAACGCCGGCATTACCCACTCGGCGCCGCTGGAGCAGACGCAAACCGAGGACCTCGATCGCTGCTGGGCCGTCAATGCCCGCGCGCCCTTTATCCTCTGTCGCCAGGCCCTGCCCCTGCTCAAGCAGGCCGAGCAAGCGACCATCATCAATATCTCCTCGGTGGTCGGCGTCAAGGGCTACCCGCTGCAAAGCGCCTACACCGCCTCCAAGCACGCGCTACGCGGCATGACCATCTCCTTAGCCGAGGAAATGCGCGGCACCAGCGTCCGCGTCCACGTCATTTGCCCAGGCGGTGTCGACACCGATATGGTCCAGCACGTCCGTCCTGATATTAAGAAGCAGGATCTTATCGGGCCCGACGAAATCGCGGACCTGGTTCTCTATCTCGTCACGCATAAGGGAAACGCCGTGGTCGACGAGCTGCACGTTCGCCGGGCCGTCTCGTCACCGTGGTTCGGATAGGAGTAAAGAAGCCATGGGAGAAAGCGTGCAATCGTTCTGTCGGGAGCTGATGTTCGTTCTCGTTTCGTCGGTCATCTTCGCTTCGCCCCTGCCGGCTCAGGAAAGCGAGTTCGTCTACCTCTCCGGCCAGGGTAAAGACGACGCACTGGAATGGGACTTCTACTGCACCGCCGGCCGGCGCAGCGGCCAATGGACCAACATCCCCGTTCCGTCGAACTGGGAGCTCCAGGGCTTCGGCACCTACAATTACGGCCACGACAAGCTGAAAGCCGACGAGCAGGGCAAATACAGGCGGACGTT
>Ga0272441_10005662_pt1 | contig 21483 bp, 23 predicted proteins | sample SSMProp6N_FD_193582 | JGI IMG/M metagenome (GOLD analysis project Ga0272441, IMG submission 193582) | Marine sediment archaeal communities from Little Sippewissett salt marsh, Falmouth, MA, United States - SSM-Prop-6N | ecosystem: Environmental > Aquatic > Marine > Wetlands > Sediment ... | reverse complement strand
CTGTTCATAATTGAAAATATCAAAATACATCACGTCCGGTTCTTCCTGCCCCTCGTAGAAAACCTCCACCACACAGACGGAAGCGCCGTCCACCCTTATCTGCTCCAGGACCTCGGTTCCCAGGGGCTGGCCCTGAGGGCCGAGCAGCCAGGGCAGGCATTGGTGCTCGTCATCTCCCTCGGCGCGCGGATCATAGCCGATGCGTACTGGGTTTTCAGGGGTATAACCGTATGAAGGATCCTCGGAATTAACACAGACCGCATCCGGCTGGGCAGTGGGCACCGGGAGGAAATCTGTCAGAAATCCTAACTGCGGAGACCAGGAGGGAAAGGAATCTTCAGCGAACTGGTCTGTGAAGCGGCTCATGGCAGACCCGTCAACGTTAATGATGTAGATGTCCTGGCTGCCGTTCATATCCGACACAAAAGCGATCTGGCTGCTGTCCGATGACCAGGAAGGTTTGCTGGACTGCGCCATGAAATCCGTCAGCTGGATCACATTTCCGCTGTTGCTGTCCATAATATAAAGATCCGGGAAACCATTTCGCTCGGAAATGAATGCGATGCGCGCGCCATCTGGCGACCACGCTGGATTGGTGTCATCCGCCGGATCATCCGTAAGCCGTGTGAGTGCGCCGCTATCCAGGTTCAATTTGTAAATCTCAAAATTGAAATCGATGCGGGAAGCAAAAACAATTTCCTCCCCTCCTGGCGACCAGGACGGGAAAAAATCCGGTTCGTCATTATCGGTCAGCTGCTCGATATTGGATCCGTCCGCATCCATGAGGAAGATTTCATCATTCCCGGTGCGGCTTGATACAAATGCGATGCGTGTGCCGTCCGGCGACCAGGCAGGCAGGGCATCATCCGCCGGATCATCGGTGATTTTCACCAGGCCTGTACCATCCGGGTTAATCGTATAGATATCCGGGTTGCCGTCCCGGTCAGAGGTGAACACGATACGCGTGCCGTCCGGTGACCAGGCCGGGAAGACATCCACCGCCGGGTTGTTTGTTAGGCGGCTGGTGAAACTGCCGTCTGCGTTGGCAACATAGATCTCCAGGCTGCCGTCCCGGTCAGACTGGAAGGCAATCCTGCCAGGCAGTGGCTGCGCAACGGGAGGTAGGGTGGGCGTGGGAGAAGAGGTTGCTACATTGTCAGGCGCAATGGTCACCCACGCGCGGGGGGTTTCTGTCGGGCGCACCCATCCGGCTGGTGTATCCGTGGCTTCCGGGACGCGTTCCACACGAAGGCAGCCAGCCAAAAAATGTACAAGGAAAAAGAAGAGCGTAATCCGATATTTCATTCCAAACCTGTATATAACTGAAAGTTCAATTTTAGGGCTTTATAACCCGGAAATCATCAAAATCGATCACCACCCCGCCTTCGTCAAAAGTGCCTGCGATGAGCCCCACGTCTCCATTCGTGAAACTGTCGTCTTCGCGGTAATCTACCGGCTGGCCGTTTGCAAAAAGGGTCATGGTGTTCCCGATGCATTCCAGGCGGATGTAGTTCTCCCCTGAACCACCCAGGACAGCCGGAACGGGAATCATTTGATCGAGGCCGAGCAGGGTATAGGCTCCCTCTTTCATGCGGAAAATGCCCCCGAAACCGTCCGAAGAGATCTGGGCTGCGTAAAAATTTTCCTCATCCTGATAGCGGCATATCACCCCGAAACTGTTGTTATCCGGACCACCAACCCGAACCGCCTTCACTTCAATGATGGTGTCCTTGTAACTCTGGTATGGGTTGGCATAGAAATCGGTCATGGGCTCATACACCGCAATGCGGTAGCTGCCCCTCACGTAATCCGTGGAGCCGGCTTCCGACTCGAAGCGGTCCCAACCGCTGTTGTTCTCCGAAAAGTCATCAAAAAACAGCTCGCTGCTGGATACCTCCCGCGTGGGCTGAACCAGCATCCGGGAGACAAGCGCAAAGCCCGAACAGCCGGCCAGCAATGAGGAACCGAGCAAAAGAATCCATGCACGCTTACAGGCAGCCCGCTGCACGGCGGTTTTTTTTAATAACAGGTTCAACCGCTTGGTTCCTCCAGAATATTGTCCTGTTCGAGCGAAAAGTTGGCAGTTTCGCCATAAGCATCCACTTCAAATGTGCCCGCTTCCAGCCCGTATATATCCAGGGGAATATTTTCCCCGAAAGGGACAAGCGCCTGGGTGCAGACTTTATCCTTAGGCCTCTGGGTGTAGATGCGCACCTCAAAAGTGCTGTTCACCTTTTCGGATTCCGTGGAGCGCACAGTGGTGCAGCCGTCCGGCAGCTGGCCGGAGACAACCGCATGAGCCTGGAGGGGGAAAGATTCCAGGAAGATGACTTCAACCGATTCCACGATGGCGTTTTCCCCGAGTTCAAATTCGGTCTCATCCAGGGTGTCCGTCGGCTCAACTGTATCTTCCGAAGAAACCGGTTCATCCCCATCCGCTGGCACCTGCGGTGCGCAGGCCGATGAACCAGCGATGACCGCCAGCAATAGCAAACTTAAAACAAACAGGTGTTTTTTCATAATAGTATTTTAATAGATATAAGGGATGATTTTATATATATCCCGACGGTACTCCCGATACCCTTCCACCCGCTCCATCAGATATCTTTCTTCCAGATCTATTCGGATAATGATCCCGGCCAACCCGAGGGCTGCTGCAGCCCACGAAAAACGGGAAGCCATAAACATTGGGCAGCCGATGAAAAGCAGGGCATTTCCAAGGTAGAGTGGATGGCGGATGACGCTGTAGAGACCCTGCCTGCTCAGCCCACCGCCAGACGGAACCTCTACAGCCATGGAAAAGGATGGTCCGATATCCAGGTGCGCCTTCACGCGCACCAATGCCGCCAACACAATCAGGATTCACCCTGCCGCCATCCATACCACCGACGGCCAGCGGCCAAAGATAAATGCCTCAATCGGCGGCAGCAGCATGACCAGAAAATAGGGAACCATGATCAGAAGCATGGTTCTTTCGAAATTCGGCCTTCTATCGGCAGTACCGGTTCTTCTCATTGCCCAGCTTTCCGCAAAGCGGTAGAACAGCAGCAGGGCAATGTAAATATAAAAAACCGATTGGTATGGCATTTCTTATTCCCCCAAAAATTTTACCAAATGCGTTACTTTCGGCAGGAGTCAATCAGCGGACCTTACGCATGCCAACCCCACGGCGCCCGGGCCAGTATGTATGCCCAGCACCGGGGTGGCCTCTGAAATCTCAAGGTCACGGATTCCGTGCAGGGAGTTTTTCAGCTGGTCCGCTAGTTTCCTGGCTTTATCAACCGCATTGGTATGAAGCACAGCAGCCTGTTCCAGCGGTTCCAGGTCCTTAGCCAGTTGCACCAGGCGTTCTATTCCCTTGGCACTGGTGCGGACCTGGCTAACCATGTTCAGTACGCCCCGGTGCAGGCGGATCACGGGTTTGATGCGCAGGAAATTGGCGATTCCAACCACCAGCCCGGGCGCACGGCCGCTTTCACGCAGGTAGTCGAGCGTGTCCAGCGCAGCATACACATAGGTGCGTTCGTCCCGTTCCCTGATCCCCTTGATGATGTCCTGCACCGAACTTCCATCAAGGGCCGCCTGGGCAGCAAAAAGCGCCAGAAACCCCAAACCGAGCGCAACCTGCCCGATCTCGATCACGGTGACCTTGATATCCCGCAGGTTTTCAGCGGCGATACGCGCGGCGTTGGACAGGTTGCTCAAGCCGGAATGGATGTGCATGGAAATGATTTCCCGCACACCCTCATCCGCCAGCCGCTGGTATGTTTCCGCGAAGAGGCCTGCCCCCGAAGCAGAGGTCTTGGGATGATGGCTGTAACCGGGAAGGCCCTGGTAGAACTCCGAGCGTGTGATATCCACTTCATCCAGGTAGCTTTGTTCCCCGATATTGATATAGCAAGGGACGATGGATATGCCGAATTTCCTGGCCGTTTCCGGCGGGATGTCGCTGGTGCTGTCGGTTACGATGCGGACTATCACGGCTGGGTTTCCTTTAACTCATTCATGTTAACACGGAATCCAGCCGGCTGTCAGGTCACCCTATAGGTAAAAATCAACCGCCTTGTCCATGGCATAATCCAGTGTCGAACGGATGATCTCGGAGTATGTGGGGTGCGCATGGATGATTTCGCTCACCGCGCGCACATCCGTCCCGAGCGCGATCATGTTGGCGACTTCCTGCATGATCTCGGAAACATTGTGCCCAATGGCCTGCGCCGCCAGGATTTTATAATCCCGGATCCAGATTTTAATGAATCCATCCTTGAAATCCTCAATGCCTGCCCGCAGGTTTACGGCAAACGGCACCTTGGCCATTTCCACACCTTCCATGTTCTCCGGAACCGTTCCTACGCCCACGATCTCAGGCAGCGTGTAAATGACAGCCGGAATGACACTGTAGTCCATCTTCCGTAAAGGGCGGCTGCCGTCATTCATGATGTTTTCCGCGGCGACGATGCCCTGCTGGATGCCCACGTGGGCAAGGATGGAGCGGCCGGTCGCATCACCCACCGACCAGATGCCTTGCACGCTTGTTCGCTGGTAATCATCCACCTCAACGCCCTTCCTTGTGAAATGGATGCCAAGCTGGCGGTATGAATCCTCATCCACAACCGCGTTCCTGCCAATCGCTATGAGGGACATGGGCGCTTCCAGCTCTATAATTTCGCCGGTGCGCATGTTTTCCACTTTCACGATGCCCTTTTCAAGTGAGAGGCATTTGTGGGCGGTCATCACGCGTACACCCCGGCTCTCCATGATACGTGTAATTTCTGCGGAGATATCCGGGTCCATCTGTGCCAGGACGCGGTCGAGGAATTCGATGATGGTTACCTTTGTCCCCATATTTGAAAAAATGGTGGCAAATTCCAGGCCGATCACACCCCCTCCCACGATTGTGAGGGATTCCGGCAATTTTCCAATACTGATCAGGCGGTTGCTGCTGACAACGGATGGATCGTTCTCATCAACGAAAGGCGGGATGAGTGGTTTGGAACCTGTCGCGATGATGATGTTTTCTGTCTCCAGTTCAACATCTCCATCCTCATAATGCATGGTTTCTCCGTCTTCATCCAGGTGGCCCTTCCGCACCAGCACACGGCCGGGAGAGAGCATCTGCCCCTCACCGTGGAAAATAACCACATTGTGGTGTTCGAGCAGGTCCGTGATAAAGGAACGCGTGTCCAGGATGACCCGGTCGCGGCGTTGGGCAACCCGCGCGAAATCCACATGGAATTTCTCGACATCCACGCCGTAGAGGCCGCTTTCCGCAACCGTTTTGGCAACCTTGGCAGATTCGATCATGGATTTGCTGGGAGTGCAGCCCCAGTTGGTACAGATCCCCCCGATATAATCCCGTTCAATCAGAGCGACTTTTCCTCCCAATTCCGAAATGCGCACGGCCGCCGTGTGGCCGGCAGGACCCCCGCCAATTACAACCGCTTTATATGCAGCCATTCTTACTCCTTAAATGCAAATAATTCAACATCAAATAATATTATATTTGAATATTTTCATATATATTAAATTTATTAGATTTCAGAAAAGCTGGGGGTTAATTCTTTATAAATACGCAGTTTCTGCCCTGGTCTTTGGCCTTGTACATGGCCCGGTCCGCTTCACGGATCAGATCATTGAGTGAATCTATCTCTTTCCCGAGATTTACCACACCCATGCTGACTGTAACGCTCACCTGCCCTTTTTCTGTCTCCAACCTGGCCTCCTCAATTCCGCGGCAGATCCGCTCGGCTGCCACAAACGCTTCCTCTCCGGACGTTTCGGGCAGGAGGATCACAAATTCCTCGCCACCGAAGCGGCACATCACATCCACCTTGCGCAAGTTCCTGAGAGCGATATCCGAGATCATCTTCAAAACCAGGTCGCCGGTCTGATGTCCAAATTTGTCGTTTACGCGTTTGAAATGGTCAATATCCATCATGACCAGGGATAGTTTCTTTCCATATCGTTTGGAACGCTGCACTTCATTTTCTGCGAATTCAAAGAAATAACGCCGATTGTAAAGGCCGGTCAGGCTGTCTGTGACAGCCAGGCTTTCCATCTCCTCATACAGCTGGGCATTCCGTATGGCAATTGCCGCCTGATCCGCAAAGGCCTTGAGGCGGCTGAGCTGATCTTCCCTGAAAAACCCCGGTTCTTCCGCATCCACATTGATGAAGCCAAGCAGCTGCCCCTGGCTGATGACAGGCGCGCCAATATAGGACCGGATCCAGTAAGCACCCGGAATATCCCGTATCCACTCCGGGTCGCTGTAAGTATCCGGGTTGAAAATTGGTTTGCCGCTCGCTGCCATTCGGCGCAAATTGGGAATATCCCTGATATTGGCCTGGATGGATAAAATTTCCTCCTGGACCGCGTATTTGTCATGCCCGCGCGCCTTCACGAAATGCAGGTCACCGTTCTCGTCCACAAGAGCTATATCCGCTGCGTGATGGGGTACAACCTTGTCCAGGTTGGCCAGGATACGCTCCAGGACTTCATTAAGGTCAAGGGTGCTGTTGACAGCGGCGGCGGTGTCTGCTAGCGCTTCCGCCAACCTGCGCTGGTCCTCTTCTACCAATTCAATCCGCTTGCGGTCTGAAATATCCCTGATCACAATCAGTTGGCCCGCCGGTTCGTCATCATCCTGGTCTTGGATCAAATTCACCTTGATATCCAGGTATCGGGGCGGGTTTTCCGGTATTTTCAGCTGGGTCTGGAAATCTGACTGGTCACGGAAGGGTTCGATCAGACCGAGGTAGGGCTCAAACATTTCCCATACTGACAATCCAAGTGGTTCCCCACCTTTGTAACCCGTAATCTTGAGGGCAGCCGGATTGTAATCAATGACTGTATCGTCCGGATCGATGACAATGACACCGTCCGTCATATTATCCACCAGCTCGCTCCGCGCCAGGGGAACCAGATCAAATAACTGGTTGCGGAAGATGAACCATGCCAGGACAAGCCCGATCAGCGTGAAAGAAAGCGGTGTCAGATCCAAACCCGGCACCGGGCTCAAGCCAGCGACATAAATGATGTTCGAAATCCAGGCAATGCCCAGGACGGTCAACACGATGACCACCTGGCTGCGGCGTTTTCTAGGGAAATGGAGGATGCGCCTCACCAACCAGTACGTACCGAGAAGCAGCAAGGAATAGCTGAAAACCAGGTGAACATAAAACCAGGACCCATGGTCGTATACAGCCACAAATGAGGGAGAATCAGCGGGGATCACAATCTTTTCCCAGATCAGGTTGTGCATTTCATTTGTAAAAGCCAGTGCAAGCGTTATTGCGGGGATGACCCATACAAGGTGACGAAATGAATTTTCCCTGAACCTATCTCTGCCGGCAAATTCCGCTGCAAAATAAAGCCAGAGGGGGGAGATTGAGACAACACCGATGTACTGCCACTTGGACCAAAAAAGTTTCCCAGAGACCTGGGTAGCTCCCGCTTCAAATACAGTCGCAGCGCTCCAGATGCTGAGAGCCACAAGGATGAGCGCAAACTGGCGGCTCCCGCGGCTCATCCGCCGCCCATATACCACCAAGGCCGAAATCCCTGAAAGAACTGCCGCGGTCAGATAGATATAACTGTAGACAGGGAAATCATAATTCATATATTTTGGATAACCTTGCCAATTTACTTATCATAATTCTGGCTTATTCTACAATATTCTTTAATTTGTACGATAATCTAAATAATAACTAGACGATCCCCTTGAATGACGTGACCGATTTCCCAGAATGGCCCTTGAGAATCCATGTTTTTTATATATTTTTGGTATTCGCTATCTCCTGCGGCAACCAATAAACCACCGCTTGTCTGCGGACCGAACAGCAGCATCTGGCTCTCTTCCGGCAGGTCTTTTTCAAATTTCACATGGGGTTGATAGTATTCGCGGTTGTCAAAGGCGCCGCCCGGGAAAATCCACTGCTTCGCGTAAATTTCAGCGCCTTCCAGGAAGGGCAATTTGGAAAAGTCAATTTCCATGCCGACCTTAGATGCAAGCGCCATTTCCCAGGCATGGCCGAGTAAACTGAAACCGGTAATGTCCGTGGCTGCATGCGCGCCCATGCCAAGCGCAGCCTCGGCCGCCTCCGCGTTCAGCTTTTTCATCCAAATCACCGCATTTTGGACATGCGCCGGATCAGCTTTTTCCTGCTTGATGGCCGTCGCGATGGTGCCTGTGCCGAGCGGTTTACTGAGCAGCAGGACATCCCCGGGTTTCGCGCCGCCTTTTGTAAGAATCCGGTCGGGATGGCCAAACCCAAGAGCAATGAGCCCGTATTTGGGCTCCTTGTCCTGGATGGTATGCCCCCCCGCTATGACCACACCCGCCTCGCGCGCCTTGTCTGACCCGCCGAGGAGAATTTTCCCGAGGATTTCGGTCGGGAGATTGGGCGGAAAGGCAGCCACATTGAGGGCGAGGAAAGGTTTCGCACCCATGGCATACACATCAGACAAACTGTTGGCAGCCGCAATCGCGCCGTAATCGTAAGGGTCATCCACGACCGGCGTGAAAAAATCGGTTGTGACTACCAGCGCCCGGTCGTCGTCCAGGCGCCAGACGGCCGCATCGTCGGGCTCGGTGAGCCCGGCAATCAGGTCCGGGTAGTCCAGCCTTTCCGTCAATCCGCTGATTGGCTGCAGAACCTGCGCCAGCGCTTCCGCGCTAAACTTGGACGCTCAACCCGCGCAGGATGAGAGTTCCGTCAGCCGGATCTGTTTTTCATTCATCATTTTTCCTCTCCAGGATTTTAACTTACAAAAAACCCAAATTGATGTGTTTGTGAAGCGAAAAAGTAATGATATATTCAAACGTTTATTGTTTTGAAATGATAATATTTACAGGCATTACAGGTTTTTATTGAATTGGAGATTTCGATATTCAGGAGAAAAATTGAATAACATTACAGCCGTTCTTTTTTCGCGCTTCGGCATGGGACACGGGCCCGCACAGCTTCAACAAGTACTGGCCGATAAATTTCTGAAGCTATCACTGGAAAACGGGACAATCCCCGGAAAAATATTGTTCATAACAGACGGCGTGCGCCTGGCCTGTTCCGGTTCGCTGGTACTGGGAGCCCTGCGGGACTGCGAGGCGGAAGGCGCGGAACTGGTGCTATGTAGCACCTGCCTGGAGGCGCTCGGACTTCTGGACGAGGTCGAAGTGGGGATCGTTGGCGGGATGGGCGATATCATTGAAGCACTTACCCGGGCGGAAAAAGTGATCAGCTTGTAAGCCTACCCCTGTGAAAAGCCCCGCCTATTATAGAATTGGGTTAAACGGATAAACCAATTTCAGGGAAATAATTTGCAGATTATTCCGGTCTCAACGAAGAAGGAAAGCAGGGAATTCGCCCTGTTCCCGTACCATTTCTACCGGGGCGATCCGGTTTGGGTTGCTCCCCTGCGGAGCGAAGCCCTCGCGCAGTTTTCCCCGTCAAAAAATCCCACCCTGGACCACTGTGAATTCCAGCTGTTTCTCTTAAAGGACGGCTCCCGAACAATTGGGAGAATTGCGGCATTCTTTGACCGCCTGGCGATTGAACACTGGAACGAGATGGCCGGTATGTTCGGCTACTATGAATGCCCGGATGACTCGGCTGCTTCGCGGCTGCTCCTGGATGCGGCGCGAAACTGGCTGGACGAAAAAGGAATGGCCGCGATGCGCGGCCCTTGGAGTTTTGTATCCCAGGAGTGGGGGTCCGTTATGGAAGGGTTCGAGCCGGCCCCCGTGATCATGTCACCCTACAATCCACCTTATTACAACCGCCAGTACCGTGATTACGGGTTATCCAAGATCAAGGACCTACTGGTCTATTACATTGATGCCAGGGAGAAATACCAAATCCCGGAACGTATACTGATCCTGACGGATAAAATTTCAGAGCGTTATGGCATCTGCACCAGGCAGATTGACATGTCCCGGTTTGAAGAAGAAGTGGACACCTTCATGGCACTCTCCAATGAAAGCCTGGTTGACAACTGGGGTTTTGCCCCAATCACCGAAGCCGAGACGAAAGCCATGGCAGCGGACCTTAAAGCAGTGCTTCACCCGAAGGCGGTCATTTTCGCGGAGGACAGCGACGGCAGGCCGGTCGGTTTTGCTGTGGCGCTCCCCGACATAAACAAACTGATCAAGGGGCTCAACGGCCATCTGTTCCCCACAGGCATCTTCCGGCTGCTTTTCGGCCTGCCAAAGCTGGCACAGTACCGCATGTTCGCGCTGGGTGTGATCCCCGAGTACCACGGCCGGGGTGTGGACAGCCTGCTTTACCGCGCGCTCTACGTGTCCTGCTTCCAACCAGACCTTCGCATGGAAATCAACTATGTGCTGGAAGATAACGGGCCGATGAACAACGCCATCCTGAAGCTGGGCGCCAAACCGCTGCGGCGCTACCGCGTTTACCAGATGGATATCTGACAGCCCTTACCGGTAGATTCCCTCACGGATCATCCTGAAATATTCCTGGATTTCCACTGAAACGGCATCCACAATCTGCAGGGATTCTTCGGGTCCGGTATCCTTTAAAAGGTCAGCATATTTATTCAGCAAGCCGTCCAGCATTAAGTGAATCATACGGACCGCCGTTTCGACATCCACGCCATCCCTGAATCTTGACCGGTCCACACCTTCAAGTAAATTCTCCGCGCTTCCTGAAGCGTATTTCCGGAAGCGAATGGCCATCTCTTCATTTAGACTTTCGGGAACATCCAGGAAAACTTTATGAAAAAAGCGGTACAGAATTGGATCTGCAGCTCCCGCCTTCAGCTTCACCTGCGCCCGGTACAGGAGCCGCTCAAAAAGTTCTTCCGGCATTTTTTCAGAAAATTCATTGACCAGGTTTGCGTACCGTCCAACAGCCCTATCCAGTACATAAAGAAACAGCTGTTTCTTGCTTCCGAAATAATAAAAAAGCGTTCCCTTGGGGATACCGGCTTTTTTCACAATGCGGTTGGTGGAAGCGCGCTGGTATTCCTTTTCGGAAAATTCCTCCAGGCAGGCGCGGATGATGCGTTCCTGCTCCTCATGCGGGACGCGCTTAAATCTATCGCTCATCGGCTGTTCAGCTTATACCGTGCTGTGAACTGTGCCTCCCTCATCAGCTGAACATTTTTGAAAACACTCATCCAGCCCAGCTTGGGATGGTTTGAATCCATATAAAACCATTTTTCGGCCAGCTCAATGCCGTCATGCCATGCTTCCAGGTCTTCAGCGGACGAAACGCCAAACTGAAACGAGGCATCCGCGCCCATCTTGGTGCGGCGCTGCATTTTCAGCGAAGCCATTTTTCCCCAGAAACCATCCACCCAGATGCGGTTGGTCAGCTCGCACACCAGTTCTGAATCCCTGAAGTTTTCTGCCATTTCCCTGACCAGCTTCCGCACGCCATTCTTCGGGAGGTACATGAACACGCCCTCCGCCAGGAAAATTACCGGCTTTCCCGGCTTCTTCACGGCATCCATCCAGCCCAGGTCCAGGACGGACTGGCCGATCATGCGGTAGCGTTCTGTTTCATTGACCAGTTTCTTTTTAAAAGAAATTACATCCGGCAGGTCCAGGTCAAAAAAGCGGCAGCACCCGTTGTCAATACGGAAGAAACGCGTATCCATGCCGCAGCCGATGTTCACGACCACACTATCCGGACATGATTGGAGAAATTCAACCGCGTACTCATCATATTTCCTGGAACGCAAAGCAATATGGACAACCAGCCGGCTCTCAATCTTTCTTTCACGCAGCTGTCGGGCCATGGCAGAATCTTTTTGCTCCAGCAGCGAGTCCAACCTCTGGGCAATTTCTTCCGCTTTCACATCTTTCAGGATGGGATTACTGCTGCGGCTTTCCATCGCCTTGGCGTACAGGGTCAGCAAACCGGTCTCTTCCACATCCGATAGTTGCACATTCTTCAAGTTCTTGTTCATTTCAACCTCCTCACTGACCACATGGTCAGTTACAGTTTACAACTATTCCAATGTGTTTACAAGAGGGAATTTTTGTCTTTCAGGACGATTCAGTCATATGCCTCAGCCAATCCGCCTTATCCTGGCGGACCGGTTTGGCATCCATTAATTTACCGACCAGTTCAGCAGGCTTCTTTGAGGTGTGGATTAATTGGTGGTGCGAGCTGTAGATAAAGCCCTCACCGGCGGCATGGTCCAGGAAGGCAAGCAAACCGTCATAATACCCATGCACATTGAGCAAGCCGCAGGGTTTGATATGGATGCCGAGCTGTGCCCATGTAAGGACCTCAAAGAATTCCTCAAAAGTCCCGAACCCGCCTGGTAGGGCGATAAAGGCATCCGAAAGTTCAGCCATCAGCGCCTTACGCTCATGCATGCTGCCGACCACATGCAGTTTGGTCAGGGTATCCTGCCCCAGGTTTTCATTATAGAGAGCTTCAGGGATCACACCTTCCACCCGTCCGCCCGCCGCCAGGCAGGCGCCACCCGCCGCGCCCATCAGCCCGGTATTTCCGCCCCCGTAAACCATCGCCAGGTTTCTCCTTGCGATTTCCTTTCCAAGCGATTTGGCCTCATCCATGTAAGCCGGATCTTTACCGGTGCTCGAACCGCAGAAAACACATATGCTCTTGATCTTCATAAGTTTGCCTTCCATCTCCCGGACGGGGTCTGGCTATTCAGGTTTATAGGCACCTTCCGGGTTAATGCCGAGTGTTCCGGCCCGGAAGGAGCGGTCATCCACAGGCGAAAGGTAAGCCGCCTGTTCGGATGTGATCAACGGTATTAAATCAATTTTTTTAAAATACGCTTCCACCTGATCTACCCCGGAAGCATCCGTCATCCAGTTCCTGTCATCAAACAATTCCAGGTTGATAGGTTCCGTGTAAAACCGGAGAGTTTTCTCTCCCTTGATATTAAAGAAGTCATCAAAATAGGATAGCACCAATTCGCGGATGGTCTGATAAACGGGCTCGCGGAAGCGCAGGCCGCTGTAGTTGGATTTTGCCACAGCTCCCCAGCAGCTGAACTCCCGGTAGAGCGTCAGCACATGGTCATCATCCCTGCCGGGTTCCGGCTGCATGTCCAGGATGAGGGGAGGATAGCCAATCCGCCGCAGGGAGGCCGCAGCGAACAAGCCGCCGTCGAGGCAGTGCGCCTGCCGCAGGCGGAGCACATCCACCGGGGAGCGGTTTTCTTCTCCGTCCGGATAAGCAATTCCATCCAGAAATTCCTGGATGCGGAAAGGAGCATCCAGCCCGTCCATGACTGCCCGCTCTTCTGCGGTCAGTTGTTGATCAAATTGTCTTATAGCGTCCATACCTATAAGATTTTATACCGTGAATTCACTGTTTTTCAATCCAGTCCAGGCGGCGGCTCCTGGCCGGTTCGTATTGGTCGAAAAGGTCCAGCAATCCGTCCGGGCTTTCAGCAGACAGCAGGAAGCGCCGGTCCTGATCGCTCATGAATCCTTTCCGAGCTGCGTGATCGAGAAAGCCAAAAAGCTTATCAAAATACCCATCTGCATTCAGAACGCCACAGGGTTTTCTGTGTATCCCGAGCTGGGCCCATGTGAGCATCTCGAACAGCTCCTCCAGCGTGCCCAACCCGCCGGGCAGGGCAATGAACCCATCACCCAGTTCTGCCATTTTTCGCTTGTGGGCTGCCAGGTCCTCCGCTACATGCAGCGTTTCCAGCTCTTTCAGCGCCAATCCCCGCTCCACCAGCATGCGCGGCATGACACCAACTACCTGTCCGCCATTCTCCAGTGCGCCGCGCGCGAGCGCTCCCTGCAGGCCGGTGCTGCCGCCGCCGTAAACGAGCCCTATTCCCCTCCCGGCAAGCGCAGCCCCCATTACACGGGCAGACTCAGTGAAGGCCGCTTCCGTCCCGGATCCGAACCCGCAGAAAACGCCGATATGAGAAATATTCAAATTAGTCCTTTCATCGATTGTGCCATGAGTTAACTTCCCAAATAAATAATTTCTATTGCTTTTTGGTATTCCAAATCGGGTCAGGACGACCGGACCCATTGCAGCGCGTACAGGCACAGCGCTGCCTTGCGCTCATTTTCCTCCAGCTCCCGCTTGCCGTAAGCTTGCGCCAATTCATTTTGTTCATCCACAGAAAACTGCCGATCCATTATTTCCTGTACCACATTGAGGATTGCCCGTTCTTCCGGGCTGCCTTTCTCAACCTTCTGGATGCCCACATAGATCCTTCCGCGCGTGCTGCTGTCCAGCGCGCCATCCACAACAAAACGGAAATGATTCCTCCCAGATCCCTGGAGCACGATTTCAATCGTCCCACCATCCCGGTAAATATCCACAAAGCTGAGTTCCAGCGGCTGCGTGAGGTCGTTGATTCTTTCTTTCAACATTTTTTCATTTTAAGTCATTTGCATTATTACTCAAGATACCCGAGACAAAGATTTATTCAGTATCAAATTCATCTTTTTTGGTATTCTATTTATTATCCGAAAGTGCAGTTGCCAAAAGCAAAAAAAGATTGCGTGTAGAATGTATATCCGAATTTATATCCTGAGCAAACCGGAGAGACTATGGACCACAGCAAGCCAAAGCCTGAATTTTTTAATGCACCCCTTGAGATTGATGCCTACCACGGGATGCCTTACATGCGCCTGGGCCAATCGGGTCTTTGGGCCTCGCGCATCGGTCTGGGAACATGGAAATTCGGTATACCGGAAACAGGAGACGAGGCGCGTGTGAACGCGGCGGACGCAATGAACATCTTCGATCGCGCAGTGGAGCTCGGTGTTGCTTTCTGGGATTCCGCGCCCCGCTACAACAACGCCTCCGGCAACTCGGAACGCGTGATCGGCGAGTGGTTCAGCGCCAACCCGGATCAGCGGCGGAATGTTGTCCTTGCCACCAAGCTGTACGGCGGCATGGACGGGCTGACTCCTAACCACTGCCGGCTGACAAGGGGCAATATCAAGGAATCAGTTTACGCTTCTCTTGAGCGCCTCCAGACGGATGCCATCGACCTGCTTTACTTTCATCATTTTGATCCGGTCACTCCTCCCGAAGAGAGCTTCAGCGCGGTAGAGGACCTGGTGCGGGAAGACCTTGTCCGCTACCTGGCAATTTCCAATTTCACAGTGGAACAGTTCAGGATGTACCGGGACATGGAGCTGAGCTTCAGCCCGCGCTCACGCATCGTGGCAGTTCAGAACCAGTATGACATGCTGCGCAAGGAACATCCCGACTACCGCGGCGTATTGGAATTCACAGCAGGCATCGGTGCATCTTTCATTCCCTACAGCCCACTGGCTGAAGGATTCCTTGCGGAACGGTACCTGGATATCTCAAAAGTCAGGGCGGGCGACCGCGTTTATGACCAGGGACAGCTGGACGAAACCGCCACCGAAGAGAACATGCGCAAACTCCAGTCGCTAGCAGCACTTGCAAGGGATTGGGGTATGGCGCTCAACCAGCTCGCGCTTGCCTACACACTCACGCTGCCTGGCATGGGGCCGGTAATTCCGGGCGCTTCTTCAGTTGAACAGGTTGAATCCAACGCAGAGGCAGGAAAAATCCAACTGGAAAACGATCAGCTGGCTGCAATTCGCAAGATTGTTGGGGAACCTTACTAAGTAAGTTACACTCTTGATATTTTTATCAAAAAAAAGCCGGCATATCCGGCTTTTTGAATACTTGTAATTAGACAATCCTATTCCAGGATTTCCTCAATACGTTCCATGACATCCGGCGTCAGCTTATCCACTACCTCTACCGCTTTCAAGTTTTCATGCACCTGCCCCACCTTGCTGGCGCCGGTGATGACTGTGCTTACATTTGGATTCTTCAAGATCCAGGCGAGAGACATCTGGGCCTGGCTGACACCAAGGTCTTTCGCCACTTCCGCCAGGGCGCGCGTCCTGGAAAGAATTTCCTCATCCCGCGCCCTGTCATAGACGTCATATTTTTCCATGGTCGCGCGGGAATCTTTCGGGATGCCGTCATTGTATTTACCGGTCAGCAGGCCGGATGCGAGCGGGCTCCAGGTGGTGCTGCCGTAGCCGTAATCCCTGAAAAGGCGGGCGTATTCTTTTTCAAAGCGCTCCCGGTGCAGCATGTTGTATTCGGGCTGCTCCAAAACCGGCTTGTGCAGGTGGTGGCGCTCAGCAATCTCGATTGCAGCCGTTATTTCCATGGCTGACCATTCTGAGGTGCCCCAGTACATCGCTTTCCCGGATTCAACCATGTTGTGCATGGCCCATACCGTTTCTTCAATCGGTGTGTTGGGGTCAGCGCGGTGGCAGAAAACGAGATCCACATGGTCCAGACCCAATCTTTTCAGTGAACCGACGATGCCCTCAAGCAAAAATTTCCGGTTGAGGGTGTCTTCTTCGTTAACGCCATCGTGAATGCCCCAGTAGAATTTGGTGGAAACGAGGTAGCTGGAACGTCGCCAGCCCAGCTTCTTCAGCGCAGCACCCATCACTTCTTCCGATTTTCCGCCAGCATATGCCTGCGCGTTATCAAAAAAATTCACGCCGGCGTCGCGCGCAGCAGCCATCATCTCAACGGCCTCATCTACACCAGCTTTATAGTGAAAAGTCGCCCAGGATCCATATGATAATTCGCTCACCTGAATGCCTGATTTTCCAAGATACCGATATTTCATGTTTTTTCTAGTCCTTTCATTTATCCTGAGGTTCTAAAATTTCGTCAATCTCCGCCATCACATCTTCCGTAAGCAATTCTACGGCTTCAACCGCTTTCAGGTTTTCATGCACCTGCTCCACCTTGCTGGCACCCGTGATGGCTGTACTCACATTGGGGTTCTTCAGGCACCAGGCAATCGCCATTTGTGCCATGGAAATCCCGAGTTCGTTCGCAACCACACCCAGCCTTTTTACAATTTCAATTTTCTGCTTATCTGTCAGCTTTTCTCGCAGGTCAGAAAACTCTTCCAGGGTCGCGCGGGACCCTTCCGGAATACCGTCATTGTATTTACCCGTCAGGAGACCCCTCGCCAGCGGGCTGTAGATGGTGCTGCCGTAACCGTAATCCCTGAACAGTCGTGCAAGTTCCACCTCAAAATGCTTGCGGTGGAACATATTGTACTGGGGCTGTTCCATCACCGGCTTGTGAAGGTGGTGGCGTTCAGCGGTCTCAATCGCAGCCGCGACCTCCATGGCTGACCACTCCGATGTACCCCAATACATAGCCCTGCCGGTTTCAATGATCGAATGCATCGCCCGGACGGTTTCCTCGATGGGCGTATTGGGGTCGGAACGGTGGCAGAAGAGCAGATCGACATGGTCCAACCCAAGCCGCTTCAGCGAGCCGTCGATGGCTTCGGTCAGATATTTCCGGTTCAGCGTATCTTTTTCATTCGGGCTGTCAAACCTCCCCCAGTACAGCTTGGTGGAAACCAGGTAGCTGGAGCGCCGCCAGCCGAGCTTCTTCAGTGCTGCTCCCATAACTTCCTCTGATTTACCGTTCGCGTATTCCTCGGCATTATCGAAGAAATTCACACCGGAATCATAAGCCGCCGACATGAGTTCAACCGCTTTGTCCACGCCTGCCTGGAAGTGGAAAGTCACCCACGAGCCCAAGGAAATGGCACTCACACGCAAACCAGAGTTACCGAGATACCGGTATTCCATATTAACCTCCATAATAACTGCCTTTCATTATTATATTAACTGACTAAAAGCAAAAAAAAAATTAATTTAGCGTAAGAAAAATTGCTGCGTTTTGCTTTCCTATTCTTTTTTGATGATGATCCTTAATTTCTTAAAGATATTTGATATATGCCCGCCTGTGTTTGTGCTGGCGGCGGCCGAAGTGGCGCCACTGTGCCTGGACGGCGATATTGTCTTCCAGTTCCGGGTTGGATTCGATCACCCGGATGCCGAAATCCCGGAAGACCCTGAACATCTCTGTGATCAGGATTGCGTTCACGCCGCGCCCCTGGTAATCCCCCCTGACGGCTACGAGATAAAGGTCAGCGCGGTCATTTTTGCGCAATGCGCGCATGATATGCAAAAATCCAAACGGGAAAAGGCGGCCGCGGCTTTTCTGGAGGGCGCGCGATAGGGAAGGCAGTGCCACACCAAAGGCAACCATTTCCCCGATCTCATCCAGTACGATGGGAACAAACTCAGGCGAAATAAGAGCGAAATACTGCTGGATATAGTTTTCAACCTGCGCCTCCGTCAGTGGGACAGAAGCGTACAGCCGAGCATATTCCGCTTCCATCAATTCAAAGAGCCGCCGCGCATAAGGAAGCAGGTCTTTCTTTTTGCTGACCTTCAAGAGATGCAGCCCGTAGCGGCTTCTCACCTTATCAGCCAGCCGGAAAAATTTGTCGTCAATCGCGTCCACCATGGGCATTTCATATTCCACCCAGTCCCTGTCCTTGCGGTATCCCGCTGCCTCCAGGTGACCGGGATAGTATGCATGGTTGTAAATGGTTGCCTGGGTGGCGAGTTCATCAAAGCCCTCCACCAGCATACCGGCATGGTCCATATTGGTGAATCCCAGCGGACCGTGAACCGCTTCCATTCCCTGTGAGGATGCCCAATCCTCCACGGTCCCGAGCAATGCCGCTGACACCCGGGAATCATCCACAAAATCAATCCACCCAAATCGGGCATGCTTTTTGCCCCACTTCCCGATATACAGCCGGTTGATGATACCTGCTATGCGTCCGACCACACGGCTGCCGTTAAAAGCGAGCCAGCACCGCGCATCGCATACTTCAAAGGCAGGGTTGCGGTCCGGCAAAAATGTGTCCCATTCGTTTTTGAGAATAGGCGGCACCCAGAACCGATTGTCCCTGTAGAGGGTAAATGGAAAATGGATGAATTTCTTCAGTCCCTTTTTATCGCTGACCGGTTCAATGCGTATGTGCATCATTCCACTTGGTCCAGGTATTTGATGTAACAGCGCCTGCGTTTGTGCAGGCGGTGTTCAAAATGCTTCCACTGCGCCTGCACCTGCAGGTTGTCTGCAAGTTCAGGGTTGGATTCGACCGTCCGGATGCCGAAGCGGTTGAAGGTCTCGATCATGCGGTTGATGAGCATCGCATTCACCCCCCTGCCCTGGTATTCCGGCTTTACAGCAACAAGGTACAGGTCGCCTTTGTCATTGTTCTTCATCGCCCTCAGCAGGCGGATGAAACCAAACGGAAAAAGCCTTCCCCGGGATTTCTGCAGTGCCCTTGAAAGCGAGGGCATGGCGATGCCAAAGGCGACCATGCCGCCATCCGCGTCCAGGACAACCGGGACGAAATCAGGCGAGAGAAAGCCGAAATACTGTTTGACATACGCATCCATCTGTTCACGGGAAAGCGGGGTTACGCCGTAGAGGTGGCTGTAGGCCTCATCCAGCAGCTCAAAGAGCTGCACGGCATATGGCAGCATTTCCCGTTTGCTGCTCACTTCAAGGAACCTCAGCTCGTAGCGCTTCTGCACTTTCTCTGCCAGCATACGGATCTTTTCAATCCCCTTTTTTGGCACCTTGATTTCGTATTCCACCCAATCCGTGTCCCCCACATACCCGGCGTGCTCCAATGCGGATGGATAATAGGGATGATTATAGATAGCCGCCAGCGTCCCCAACTCATCAAAGCCATCCACCAGCATACCCTCACGGTCCAGATCCGTAAATCCCAGCGGGCCGTGGACCGCCTTCATGCCGTTACCACGCGCCCATTTTTCCACAGCCCCCGTCAGGGCACCTAATACTTCCCGGTCATCAACAAAATCCAGCCATCCGAAGCGGGCATAGGGCTGATCCCACTTTTCGATGTGGCGGAGGTTGATGATGCCCGCCACACGCCCGGCCGGTTTACCGTCCTTATATGCCATCCAGTATTTTGCCCGGCAGAATTCAAATGCCGGGTTGCGGTCCCTCCTCAGGGTATTCAGTTCATCCGTTCGAAGGGCAGGCACATAATACGCATTGCCGCGGTACATGATGTGGGGAAAATCAACAAAATCTTTCAGCCCTCTCAGGTCGGAAATATCCCTTATTTCGACAGACATATAGCCGAAGCCGCTATTCTTCGATGATATTTATGGTTTCGATGGCGTCCCCCTTAAAATCCGGGTTCTTCTGCGGGTCGCGCCTGCGCAGGCCTTTCACCACATCCATGCCGTCCACCACCTGGCCTAAGATCGTGTATCCCCCGTTGAGATGGGGCGTTGGCCCAAAGGTGATGAAGAACTGGCTGCCGTTGGTGTCGCGGCCGGCGTTTGCCATCGCCACAACGCCTTCCCGGTCGAAGGTGAGATCCGAATCCTCATTTACAAACTGGTAGCCGGGGCCGCCGCTGCCGGTCCCGGCTGGGTCGCCGCCCTGTGCCATGAAGCCCTCAAGGACACGGTGGAATGTAACCCCGTCGAAGAAGCCGTCGCGGGCGAGGTACACAAAACTATTGACGGTCAGGGGAGCTTCCTGTGGGTAAAGCTTAACCGTGAATTCCCCGCCTTTCTCCAATTTAAAAACAGCCCGGTAATCGCTTTTCTTATCGATCACCATGGGCGGATATGCGCTGTATCTTTTCTTTTTCCCTGCCATGTAAATCCTTTCGTAGTTATTCAGAATACCCGCAGAGCGCAACGGCACGGGGACCAGTGTGCGCACCCAGGATGGGAGTGACGATGGTGGTGAACAATTCCTGCGGGTCGTGTTCCTGCCTGACCTTATCTTCAAGAAATTTTGCATCCTCTTCGGCCGCATTGTGCAGGACAGTGATGTGCATGGGTTTTTTGGGGTCCATGTTTTTGAAGAACTCCCCGTAAAGCGTTTTCATGCCCGATTTGCGGGAGCGCGCGGGCAGGGATGGCGCTACCGTGCCCGTTTCCGGACGCACATAGATGATTGGCTTGATATGGATGATGGAGTTCAGGAATTTGACCGCACCACCGATGCGCCCGCCGCGGGCCAGGTATTCGATGGTGTCCAGCAAAACGAAATACACCATACGGTCACTGACATGGGCTGCAGCCGCTTTCATCTCACCCAATCCGCCCCCTTCTTCACGTCTGCGCGCAGCTGCGATCACCTGCCAGCCCAGCCCCATGGAGTTGTTGCAGCTGTCCACCACATGCACAGGCAACTCAAAGGATTCAGCTGCCTGGAAAGCGGATGTATAGGTCCCGCTCATTTCTTTTGAAATCACGAATACAAGGATTTCCTCGGCACCCTCATCCGCCGCTTCCTGGTATGCTCTGGTGAAATCCGCCGGGGTGGGCTGGGAAGTTGAAGGATGAATATTCTCGTTAATGAGACGCTCATAAAACTCACGGGGCGTGATCTCCACCCCATCCACAAACTGTTCTTCCCCCATGATAACGGTCATCGGGACAATGCCGATGCCGTACTGTTCCAGCCAGTGCTCCGGTATGTCGCAGGTGCTGTCTGTAATCAGGGCAATACGGTGGGCCATCTCTCTCCTCTCATGAAACTAAGTGCCGTTTTGTTGAAAAACAACCCTCAAAACCCGGCAGCGTTTCAAAAAGAAATATATTATAAG
>Ga0272441_10005661_pt1 | contig 21484 bp, 14 predicted proteins | sample SSMProp6N_FD_193582 | JGI IMG/M metagenome (GOLD analysis project Ga0272441, IMG submission 193582) | Marine sediment archaeal communities from Little Sippewissett salt marsh, Falmouth, MA, United States - SSM-Prop-6N | ecosystem: Environmental > Aquatic > Marine > Wetlands > Sediment ... | reverse complement strand
TTTCCCTATTCCGTTGTATGTGCTGATGGCGGCGGTTATGTCGTGGGCGCCCGGACAGATTCATTCGGTGCTGGCTTAAATGATTTCTGGGCCTTGAAGCTGGATGCCGATGGCAGCCTTGTCTGGCAGTATACCTATGGCGGGACCGGGACCGATACGTTCCAGAATCTGGCAAAGACCGATGACGGCGGCTATATCATGACCGGCTGGACTCTGTCATTTGACGGGTATTCTTTTAATGCCTGGGTGGTCAAGCTCTATGATACCGGCCTGATACAGTGGCAGAAGAGCTACGATGTTATATATGATAACGGCATCGACGACCCCTATAGTTGCGATGAATGGGCCTACAAAGTGATTCAGGCTTCTGATGGAGGATATGTGGTGGCCGGACAAACTTATAATGATTATCAGGAGGAACGCGCTTTTGATGTGTGGATCATCAAGGTGGGTTCGACCGGATCTCTTGGTTGCGGTATGGATACGGACACAAGTGCAGTTGAGGATGGTGCTGCCGATGTAACAGTTGGCGACACTGCCGGGTCGTCTGAGATTACCAGTGCAGTTGTGAATGCAACCGATTGTTCGGTTTACAGTGTCACCCCGGATGTTTTTACCCAGTGCGAGATTCCGGAAATACCCTGAGGGAAAATCAGGATCGAAACAGGCCGGATGCTTTAATATTCGGCCTGTTTCAATAAGTATTTAGGGTTCAACGCTGCTATGCCCTTTTGCTGCTTGTGACCAATCTGTGACATTGTGTATGCTAACATATACAAAATTGATGATGACACGGGCAGATACGCAATCAGTTCGCAACGTAGGACAGCGGAAGAACATGGATTAAATGATTTACTACCGGCGATAAGAGGAAGGTAATTATGGCAAAAAATTGTAAACATAGCGATGTCTTTATACTACTGATGGTCGGATTGTTCCTTGTTTTATTTAACCTGACAGGCTGTTGGAGGGATCATGATAGCCATCATAGTCAATCCGATGAAGACGGCTTGCAGGGAGAAACAATCGATGGACTGGCCGACCTGATAGCCTATATTCAGGGGCTCGATGATCAATTGAGTTCTGATCAACAAAGCGATCTTCTTGCAAAGCTGGATGATGCTGATGATGAGTACGCGGATGGAGATCCCTGTGATGCTGCCGGGTATATCGGTGAATATCTTGATGCATGCCAGGATCTGCGCGTCGACGATCTGGCAGGTCTTGCCGAGGACCTGTTCAACCGGGGCTGGATGATCCGTTCGGATCTGCTCTCCGGCCTGTCTGAGCCCTGCAGTGGATATGAGGGGGTTGGTGCGATCCCTGAAGTGTTGGTTTCAGAATCGGACAACACCCATGTGACCGGTAGCGTTACCTTTGGTGAGCCGAGGATGTGGACGGTAACAGGGGATGGCGAAACATTCACCCAGCTTCAGGTGCCGGGGGTTGCCTTTCCCATGTCACCCGAAGGGTATCCTGCGGTTCCGGTCTACCGCAGGTTCGTTGCGGTGCCCCAGGAGGCCGAGGTGTCGGTAAGCGCCACGGCCAACGGGGCTAAGACCATCCGGATGAATCTCTATCCTGTTCAGACCCAGCCCATGGATGCCGACGATGAGGAGATGCCCTTTGTGCAGGATGAGGATGCCTATGCCACGGATGCTAACTACCCTGAGAATATTTGCGACGTGCAGATTATTGACAAGATACGTGATGTATATATCGCAATGGTTACATGCGCTGCCGGACAGTACAATCCGGTTACCGATACCATGACCTTATATGATTCCGTGGATTTTGTGGTGAGCTTTACCGGCGGTAGTGGGGCATTCATTACGGAACGATCCACGAGTCCCTTTGACCGGACCCTCTCCCTGGTGGACGGCATTGTGATCAACAGTGACAAACTGGTCGACTATGTGGAACCGGTGGCAGAGGCGACGTTGGGTGGTGAGGAGCTTTTGATTTTAACCCATCCCGATTTTTTAGAGGCTGCTGAGCGCCTTGCAGAATGGAAGAATGAAAAAGGAATCATCACGAAAATCTATACCGTCTGTGACGGTGACGGCCCCGGACCCGACGAGAACAGTGAAATAGATGCATGGATTAAAAATCATTATTATTCTAATATCATACACCCTTCCTATATATTGATTATAGGAGATGCTGAATTTGTTCCGACATTTGATCTCTTTTCTTTCTGTAATGACATCGGTACAGACTATCCGTATTCAGTGTTGGAGGAGTTTGAAGCAACCTGCTCTTCCAGCTCACCTCCATATCCTCTTCCCGACATGGCGCTGGGCAGGTTACCCGTGGATACCCTCGATGAAGCAAACATCGTGGTCGATAAGATCATAACCTACGAAAGCGCTCCCCCTGCCCAGGATTCATTCTATCAGAATGCATCGGTTGTCGGCGCATTTCAGTGTTGTTCATACATGACCAATAACTCCGGGGTGGCGCAGCGTACCTTTATCGAATGTGCAGAATTCTGCAGAGACGCCATGCAGAATAATGGCATCACCGTCGAGAGAATCTACACCAAGACCTGTGGAGAAGGCATTGAGGAATGCGTCCCGAGATATTACAATGACGGCACGCCGTTGCCTGAAGACCTGTTGCCTGAAAGTGGGTTTGTCTGGGATGGCGACACCCAGGATATCATTAATGCTTTTACCTCTGATCAGGGCCGCTTTTTGATCATCCACCGGGATCACGGAAGCGAATTCGGATGGGAGCATCCGTTTTTCGGAAATGATGATGCATCCAACCTCGATGGACAAATCGCAGGTATGCTGCCTGTAGTATTCAGCATCAACTGTTTTACAGGCATTTTTGATAACGAAACAGGTTATTTCGATGAAGATTCCGGTTATGAAATTCATGAGGACGAAACATATCTCTGCGAAAGACTCCTGCGCAACCCGAATGGAGGGGCAATTGCCTGCATTGGTGCATCAAGACCGAGTCCGAGCTGGCCGAACACGTATCTTGCAATGGGGATGATTGATGCCATCTGGCCTCAAACAATAGCTGATTTCGGAGGGCAGGAAGCGATAATTCGTCTTGGGGATATTTTGAATTATGGCAAGTTATATATGTTGGACATCGATGGGGTTTATTATAGTACTGAAAATGAGTTGCTTCTGCATCACTGCATAGGCGATCCAACTCTTGAAATCTGGACTCAGCCGCCGGAAGAACTGCCAGAAGATGCGATACTGCAAGACACCGTTGACGGTGTCCGGGTGGACTACGGTGTAGATGGTACGGTGGTCACCCTATACCAGGAAATGCCAGACGGAGTGGTGGCCCTGGGCCGGGGGACTATCGAAAACGGTCAGGCCGAGATCAGCTATATTCAGGATCCGGATGAGACTTATCCGATAACGGTTTCCGTGAGTAAACCCGGTTACGTAGCCGGTGTTTTGACACCAACAGCCAAAACAATCACCGCCTCTGCCGGAACCGGCGGATCGATTTCGCCCTCAGGGTCCGTGTCGGTGGATTATGGGGCGGACCAGTCGTTTAGCATTACCCCTGCAACAGGCTATGCCATTGCCGATGTCCTGGTGGACGGCGAATCTGTCGGGGCGGAAAGCACCTATACGTTTGAAAATGTAACGGCCGACCACACCATCAGCGTCTCATTTTCCCAGATTACTTTCAACATCACTGCTTCGTCCGGTGAAAACGGCAGTATTGATCCGGGCGGCAGCACCACGGTTAACTACGGCAGCGACCAACTCTATACCTTTACCCCGGATACGGGCTACGAGGTGGACACGGTCAAGGTGGACGGTCAGTCTACCACTGTAACGGGCAATACCTACACATTCATGAATGTTACCGATAATCACACGATCGAAGTGACCTTCCAGGTCGTGGTGGAAGAGACGGCCTGGTCCAAGACCTACGGCTTGGCAGACTGGTATTGCGAATACCATACCTACGGGCTGGATGTTACTGATGACGGCGGGTACGTATTCGCTGCTGAAGGTGACATTGATGGTTGGAATGACAATTTCTGGGTCGTCAGGCTCGACTCGCAGGGCAATGTGACTTGGGAACAAGGGTTCACCGGTACTAGTTTGGATCACCCCCAAGTGGTACGTCAAACATCGGACGGCGGTTTTATCGTGGCTGGGGAATCCTATTCCTTCCGTACCGGCAGCAGCTACTGCGACATCTGGGTCATCAAGCTTACGAGTTCCGGTACTATCTCCTGGCAGTATAGTTACGGTGGAACCGGCTATGATACTCCCCATGACCTTCAGGAGACGTTCGATGAACAGGGCAATTCCACCGGATATCTGCTGGCAGGTTATACTACCTCTTTCGGAGCCGGCGGGCGCGATGTCTGGCTGGTAAAGCTCGGCAACTCAGGATCAATTCTGCATGAGATTGCCTTGGGTGGTGCCGGGGATGAGAGGGGCAAATCCGTTGCACCCACACCTGATGGCGGCTGTATTGTGGTGGCCTACACCCAGTCTTTCGGGGCCGGCGGCCGGGATATCTGGGCCGTCAAGCTGGACAGCGTCTACAGCGTGGAGTGGGAAAAGGCATTTGGCGGAACAGGTGATGAATATTCCTGTTCAGTGGTGTGCACTGATGACGGCGGATATGTGGTGGGCGCATATACGGCTTCTTTTGGTGCCGGTGAGAATGATTTCTGGGCCCTCAAGCTGGATGCAGACGGCAACCTCGTCTGGCAGTACACCTATGGCGGCACCGGGACCGATACGGCCCAGGACCTGGCAAAGACCGATGACGGCGGTTATATCATGACCGGCTGGACCTTGTCATTTGATGTGGAATCCTATGATGCTTGGGTAGTCAAGCTTGATAGTACCGGCCTGATTCAGTGGCAGAAGGCCTACGATATAATCTACGATTACGGCACCTATACCTACAATGGTAGTGAGTGGACCTATGGCGTTGTTCAGGCTGCTGACGGTGGGTATGTGATGGCCGGAGACAGCTGGCCAGGGGATGACCGCGACAGCGATGTGTGGGTCTTCAAGGTGGATTCAACAGGTGCTCTTGGGTGCGATATGGACACGGACACCAGTGCAGTTGAAAATAGTACAGTATCTGTGACGACAGTTATCGATACCTCAGAATTGTCTTCCATGGAGACCACCGATGCAGTCGTGAATGCCACTACATGTTCGAGTTACAACGCCGCACCCAATGTTTTTACCCAGTGTGAAATCCCGGAAAACCCATGATTTAAATCAGAATTGAAAGCCAGCCGGAGGCCCAGGCCTCCGGCTCTTTTCACACTGAATAGTTATTATCCGGGAATATAAAAGAAGAATACTCCAGGTTATGATCTTATTTCTGTAACAGTTACATACCCCGTACTTTGTACTTGTCTATAGCTTGTTTTTCCAGCATTATTGTCGGTGTCCTGAAACCGGAAAGGAGGGTTATTTTATGAAGAAACGATGGGTTCTGCTGCGTAAGGTGGACACATACGATCCTGCCAAGCTGAGAGAGGTTGTGCGGGAAGGCTTCGAGATTTACGGGCAATATCCCGGCGGTAAGGTGCTGATCAAGCCCAATGTGGTCTTTGCCAACAAACGCTACTCCAACCATGCCTATACCAATCCCGAACTCGTGGGCCAGGTGGTGGATATGGTGCGCGAAAACGGTTCGGCCCGTGAGCTTACCATCGGTGAGTCAAGTGCGTTCGCTGTCCCGGGCAGGCTGATCCTGGAGGAGAGCGGCTACTATGAAATGGGCAAGGCCCGCAATATCGATATCGTGGATTTAAATGAAGATCCCTATGTCAAGATTTTCCTGGACAAGGCCCTGTATCATAAAACCATGCTCTGCCCGCGCCTGATCCATGAGGCCGATTTCAAGATCTGGATGCCCAAACTGAAGTATCATATCTGCTGCGAGGTCACAAACGCCCTCAAACTCAACATCGGAAGCCTGCTGCACAAAGAACGCATGCTCTACCATGATGACCGGCTTAACGACAAGATCGTGGACATCCTGGAGGTCGGGTATCCCGATATGGTGATCAGTGATGCCGTGATTATCGGCCACGGTTTTGAATCATGCGCCAAACCGTTCCACTTGGGCCTGGTCATGATCAGCAACGACCCGGTGGCCGCCGACGTGGTCGCCGCCCAGATCCTGGGCTACCAGCCGCATGAAGTCCATCACCTGCGCAAGGCCTCCGAGCGCGGCTACGGCTCGATCGATCCGGAATCGGTCGAAGTGCTGGGCGATGTCACGATCGAAGAACTGGCCGCCAAAACCAGCGGAATCATAAGCGAATTTCAGGATATGCAGAAACTGGATACACCGATCCGTTTTTACGAGGGGATCGGACCCAATACCGGCGAGATCTGTTACGGCGGTTGCATGGCGGCGGTCAAGGGCTGTCTGGGAACCATCGATGCGCGTCGGCCGGGATCAATGAAAAAGGCCAAGGAGGGCGCTATTGTCACCGGAATTTACGAGGGCGATGTGGATGCCGGCAAAGGTACAGCGCTTCTGCTGGGAGACTGTACTGAAGTCAGAGGAACAATCAAGGCCGGAAAAGTAAAACATTTTAAAGGCTGTCCACTGGGTGCGGTCCAACTCACAGGTGTAATTCCGTTTACCTTTGGTATGCCGAGCCCATTATTTGATGCCAGAGACGGTTGGAATTTCGTTACGAAATCCGTTCAGAAGGGATGGAACAAACTCAGAAACGGAGCACTGTAGCTGCATATTTGTATGGGTGTGTGGTTTACAGCCGGGGATATTTCTTGCCCTGGATGTTAAGAAATTTACGACATGGATTGAATCTTAAATAGAATAAAGGAGGTGGGCAGCATGAATAATGAGGCTGTCGAGCTTTTATCGAGGTATATCCGGATAAATACGTCCAATCCCCCCGGTGATGAAACCGAGGCGATAAGATTTTTTGCCGATATCTTTGCTGAAGAGGGCATAGAATACAAGACCTATGAATCCGAGACCGGCAGAATTTCGATCAGGGCCGAACTTAAAGGCTGTGGCGATAAAGGCCCTGTGATTCTGCTGAACCATATGGATGTTGTGCCGGCTGATTCACAGCAGTGGAGCTTTGATCCATTCGGGGGAGAGGTAAAAAACGGTTTTGTTCACGGCCGTGGCGCCCTTGACATGAAAGGCCAGGGCATCATGGAACTGCTGGCATTTCTTGATGTGAAAAGAACCGCTCAGCCGCTCTTGCGGGATCTTGTCTTTCTGGCGGTTGCAGACGAGGAATGCGGCGGTGAAAAGGGCATGGGGTATCTGATGGAACATTACCCGGATGATTTTCAAGCCGATCTGGTCATCAATGAAGGCGGTTTCGGAGTCGTGGATCTGATACCCGGCAGGCAGGCCATGTTGATATCGACGGCAGAAAAGGGGGCCTGCTGGTTGAAACTGACCAGGGATGGGATTCCCGGGCATGGCTCTTCGCCGCATGGACACAACGCCCTGGAGATGATGAATAAGGCCCTGGCAAGGGTTTTTGAGCAGGGGACTCCCATCGAGATCAGTCCGGTTATCAGGGACTATTTCAAGGCCCTTGCTGAACACTGGGATTATTTCAGGCCGTTTCTGAACGATGGGGACCCTGAAACTCTCATAGATCTTCTTGAACAAAGCGGGCTTATCGCGGTCCCCCAGATTAACGCCATGCTCAGAAATACGATCAGTTTGAACATGTTGCATTCGGGAGATAAGGTCAATGTAATTCCCGGCAAGGTGGAAGCCGCACTGGACATTCGCCTTCTGCCCGGTCAAAGTGCGGATGATATCACGGTCTATATCAAAGAGATACTCGATGATGATGAGATAAGTATTGAATATATCCAGAAAAACGAATCAACTGATTCTCCTGTTGAGACAGGCTACTTTGAACTGATGAAAAAGATTGTCCTGCGGCACACTCCCGATGCGGTTGTGGCACCGTCCCTGCTGGTAGGGAGTTCTGATTCACGCTTTTTTAGGGATAAGGGCATCGTTACCTACGGGTTTTTCCCTGCCTATTTTCCCATGGATGATTTCACGATGATTCATGGAATCGACGAAAAGATATCAGTGGAAAACCTGCTCACGGGAACAGAACTTATGACTGAGCTTGTTCAAAAGCTCTGTGCCCGGTAAGAAATTCAAAAATGGATTATGAATGGATATATACGTGTTTTGTCGAACAGAGAAAGGGTTGTCTTCGTAAATTTAATCGATCATTCAACGATGATGCGATAACGAGAAACCCACCGCTATGATCTGTGATATCAGGGGCGTAAATATCGAGGGGTATCACTCCGGGAACTAAAAACGGGCTTAAATGAATTACCCCGCCTTGTATGCGGGGTAATTCTCGTCCGTATAGTGTTGGTTTTGAGTAGCGGATTCAAAAAATAATACTTATTTTTAAACCCCAAGTCTATACCTTTATGCAACACGGAACCAGTCGTGAAATATAGACGACTCATTGGTGTTAAGGTTTTACACATAGTCAAAGGTGGAAAAACTTCAATAAGTGTAGTATATTGTCAAATCTGATTAATGGTTGTTTTGTTCATAAAATGGAATAGGGGTGAATATGGAAACGGTAGTAAGCGTTGTAAAAATTATCTGGATCGGCTTCTGGGCAATACTGGCCACAATTGTGATGTTTATTCCTATAGCCGGGGCGGCTTTGCTGAGTAAAACCGGCAATCTTGCCACCAGCCTGTCCAAGGTGTGGGCCTGGGTAATGGTTATCGCATCCGGTGTGCGGATTAATGTTAGAGGCAGGGAGAAGATCCAAAAAGGGCAGTCGTATATCATTGTATCCAATCATCAGTCTTTTTATGATATTCTCGCATTGGTAACAAAACTCGGCATCCAGTTCCGCTGGATTATAAAAAAAGAGCTTCTTAAGGTTCCCCTCTTTGGGTATGCCCTGTATGCATCCAGAAATGTTTTCATCGATCGCTCTAATACGAGCAAGTCCATTGCCAGTATTAATCAGGGGCTTAATCGTTTGCCACCGGGCGCCAGTATCTTGTTTTTTGCAGAAGGTACCCGTTCGGCTGATGGAAGCATCCAGAAATTTAAAAAGGGCGGGTTTGTCATGGCTGTTGAGAAGGGTATGCCTATCTTGCCGGTGACTGTCAGTGGCAGCCGCAAAATACTTCCAAAGGGCAGTTTGGTATTTAATCCCGGTCGGATGGAGGTGGTCGTGGGGGACCCGATTGATGCCTCAAAATACACTCATGAGACAATCGATGAGCTTATTGATAAGACCCGTAATGTGGTTATTTCGAACTATAACCCGGCCTATCCGGAGTGAAAAAGGTGACAGGTTTATTGCCGATAATATTTGATGGCAAACGATTTCTGAATGAGAAAGGTGCTTTTTTGTGTTAATAAGTTAATAAGAGGGATGGATTTATCATAGGGTTGTGTTATAATAGAACAATAAATGCGAGTTCTTACTTGCAAACAATTAACACCGGAAAGAATTTAATAAAAAAGATGAATTACAGAACACAAAAGGCCTGCTATAGGTTGCCAAGATTGTAACCGGCAAATCTTTGACAAAGGAGTAAGGGTATGTGGGAATTTGTAAAGGGACATTTTCGTGCGATTGCGTCCATCTACCTGTATGTTGTTGAGACCCTTTTTTTAACCATCCCTTTTTATGTCATGGTTGCTATCAAATTTTTAATACCTGATCGAAAACGGCGTAGAGCCATTAATCGAGGATTATATTTTATTGCAGATATCTGGGTTTTTTTCCTTACATTGCCCCAACGCCTTTCAAAAAGAACACGCTGGGTGATCGAAGGTGTTGATTGTTATAATACAACAAAGTCTTGCCTGTTAATGGTAAATCACCAGACTTGGACCGACATTTGGGTGTTATTGAAATTGTTCTATGGCAAAATTCCTGATTTTAAATTTTTTATGAAAAAAGAATTGCTCTGGATACCGATTCTCGGTCAAGCCTTATGGGCTATTGATTTCCCTATCATGAGGCGTTACAGCAAAGAAATTATAAAACAAAATCCGCAATTGGCTGGTAAAGACCTGGAAGAGACAAAAAAGTCATGTGAAAAGTTTCTGGATGAACAAGTGTCTATTTTTAATTTTGTTGAAGGTACTCGCTTTCGAGAGGATAAACACCGTAAGCAGAAATCCACATTTAAACATCTGTTGAAACCCAAGGCCGGTGGAACGGCACTTGTGCTGAATTCCATGGGTGAAAAAATTCAGAATATTTTGAATGTGACCATTGTCTATCCCGAAGGAGTCAAGAGTTTCTGGGATTTTCTGTGCGGCAAAGTCGGTGAAATCAGAGTGAACGTAGAGGTTGTGCCGGTGAAAAAAGAGCTCTTGGGTGACTACTTTCATGATCCGAAGTATCGCAGAAAATTTCAAAGTTGGCTCAATAATCTGTGGTGCGAGAAAGACAAACTGATTGAAGAAATGCTCGAATGGGAACCGGCCTGAAACATATATGTCGAGTCCCAAGTTTATTTATAAGGCTGTTCTCCTGATATCGCCGAAGCCTTGGTCTATCCTCCATCCTAAAAGAAGCTGTTGACAAAAGGCAATAAAAATTGAAAAACCTATGATTCCCGGGGAAGACAGGGAAGGTTTTTATGATTACCCTGAAAGATCCCTTGGTGGAGGGTATTCTGATGTAAAAGAGTTACAAGTGGGTATTATGCAATCAGTCACTGTGAGGATTGGGCCCTTGTAATAACGACAGATTTTCTTATTACCTGGTACTATCTTGACAGGTAAAAAAACACCCAGAATAAATCCACAAAAAAGGAGATAGATGTGGACATTACAGCATTGATAAAAAAATCTGATGGTAGCGGGAAAAAAGCATTAAGCGAGAGTGAAGCAAAACAGCTGCTCAAGATTTACGACATACCGGTTATTGAGGAAAAGGACGCCAAAACCGAAGACGAGGCTGTTAGCATTGCTCGAGATATAGGCTTTCCTGTGGTCCTGAAAGGACTCGGGTCGACCCTTTTGCACAAAACCGAACGTGGCCTTGTGCATTTGAATCTGGCGGATGAACATGCCTTGATTTCTGCCGCCCGTAAGATCAAAGATGAAGCCGGCGATGAACTGGAAGGACTGCTGGTGCAACCACAGATCCAGGGAAGGCGTGAATTCGTAGCCGGAATGTTCAGAGATCCCCTGTTCGGGCCGGTTATCATGTTTGGAGTGGGAGGGATATTCACCGAAGCATTTACTGATGTTGTCTTTCGGCTCGCTCCACTCAATGAAAAGGATGCTTCTGCGATGCTTGCTGAAATCAATGCCCAGGCGCTCCTCGGGGCATTCCGTGGGGAAATGGCGGCTGAAACCAGTATGCTGATTCAGACATTACTGGGAATCTCAAAACTTGCCCTCGAACATCCTCAGATCGCTGAAATTGATATCAATCCTTTAATTATTACCCCTGAAGGCAGTCCCTTTGCGGTTGATGCCCTGGTTGTGCTCGGCCAAAAGCCGGAAGAAAAAGAATTTTCCCCGTCAGTGGAACCAATTGCCATCCGCGATCTGTTTTATCCGGAGTCAATCGCGTTTGTGGGAGCAACGGGCAATATAGGTAAGTGGGGGCATATGCTTTTGACCAATACTATCAGCGGCGGATATGAGGGAGAAATTTATCTGGTAAATCCAAAAGGGGAAGACATTGTCGGAAGAAAAGTATATAAGTCGGTCCTTGAGATACCCGGCAAGGTTGACTTGGGTGTTGTCACGATTCCTGCAGCTATGGTGCTGGATCTTATTCCCGAGTTTGAGCGCAAAGGTATCAGGAACATGCTGCTGATCACCTCCGGCTTCGGCGAAACAGGAGAGAAAGGCAAACAACTGGAAAAAAAACTGGTTGAAAAGGCCCGTAAGGCCGGGATTCTTATCCTGGGCCCGAATACCATGGGCATCTGTAATCCGCATATCAATTTCTATTGTACCGGTTCCCCGGTTCAGCCCATGTCCGGTTCAACAGCCATGGTGACTCAGTCCGGCAACATGGGAGTGCAGCTCTTGGCCTTCGCCGAAGAGCAGGCCATCGGAATCCGGGGATTTTGCGGTTCCGGCAACGAAGCCATGATGACGGTTGAGGATTTCCTGGATGGATTCGAAGTTGATGAGCTGACCAGTATTGTTATGCTGTATGTGGAGAGTGTCAAGAACGGCCACCGCTTTTTTGAAAGTGCCCGCCGGGTCGGCTGCAAGAAACCGATCGTGCTTATGAAAGGTGGTCAGAGCAAGGTCGGAAATCGCGCAGCCGCCAGTCATACCGGTGCCATGTCTTCCGATGCCAAGGTGTTTAATGCAGTTTGCCGTCAGGCCGGCATTGTCAAAGTTGAGCAGTCCATGGATCTTCTCGATCTTTCAGCAGCATTTTCATCACTGCCGTTGCCCAAGGGCAATCGGGCGGCCATTATGACTCTTGGTGGTGGCTGGGGTGTTGTCACCGCCGACCTTTGTTCCCAGTTCGACCTGGAAGTTCCTGATTTATCGACACAAGTATTGAAGAATATTGATGGAATCCTTCCTCCCTACTGGAGCAGGGCGAATCCGGTTGATATTGTTGGTGAGAGCGATTTGTTAATTCCGATCAAGACCATTGAGGAACTGGTCAAGTGGGACGGTTGCGATGCAGTTATTAACCTGGGAATTATGGGGCGCAGACTTTTTGCGGCACGTCTGGCGGAATCGGCATACAAGACAGACCCGAAATACTCAAAGGATCTGCGCGAATTTGCCGGCGAATTAATGCAAGACTTTGAAATGCAGTACATAAAACATATCGTAAAACTAATGGAGAAATACAAAAAGCCGGTATACGGAGTAAGTTTGATTACCGATGAGAATGACCAAACAGTTTACCCTGTGGATGGATATACCTACAAGTGTATCTTTTACCAGACACCGGAGCGGGCGGTAAAAGCTTTTGCCAAGATGTATGAATACTATCAATTTCTGAACCGTTGATTAAAGTTTTTTTATGATTGGTAACAAGTCACCGTGTAAGGAAGAATACTGCTGCTGAAAAAATAACAGCATACGATTTTTAATCAGAATCAATAAGGATGTACAAGCATGAAAGAATTTGACAGACTAATTGATATCATGGAAAAGTTGCGTGCGCCTGGCGGTTGTCCCTGGGATGCACAGCAGGATCATAAAACTCTTTCCAGATATATTGTTGAGGAAGCCTACGAACTTGTTGAAGCTATTCAAAACGAGGACATCTCTCACCTCAAAGAAGAACTTGGGGATGTGTTGTTGCAGGTTGTTTTCCATGCAACTATCGCCAGGCAGAATCAAGAATTTACCATTCAAGATGTAATAGATGCAATTTGTGAAAAGCTGGTCTATCGTCATCCGCATGTGTTTGGTGATGTAAGTGCGGAAACTCCGATCGAAGTAATTAGAAACTGGGAGCAGCTTAAAAAGAAAGAGCGGAACAAAGAGAATCGTCAATCAATTTTGGACGGCATTCCGAAGGATTTTCCATCACTGCTATATGCCCGTAAGATCCAGTCCTTAGCCTCAATGGCAGGCTTCGACTGGCAGGACACGGACGGTGTTATGGAGAAGATCCGTGAAGAGATAGATGAGCTTTCTCAAGCTATTCAGTTTGACGGCAATGAAGAAATCGAAGAGGAACTGGGCGATCTGCTGTTCAGCATAGTTAATCTGTCGCGATTTCAAGATGTTGATCCCGAGATTGCCTTGCGCAAAACAAATCGTAAATTTATAAAAAGGTTTCATGAGATTGAGAAAAAAGCCAAAAGCCAGGGTGTTTCTCTGGAAGACATGACCCTTGATGAAATGGATGATATCTGGGAGCAGTCTAAGGGGAAATGATTCCCTTGATCTGTAAGCCATTTAAGAATATGGCTTTTATTCTGTTAATATAAAAAACATTTTAAATTATTAGATGAAAAAAATCGATGATGCACTACAAAACGAATGTCTTTTAGCATCATTTTTTGGTAAAGTGCTTTGTGCGGAGGCTATGAGTGTCATTCAACAGCATGAAATGGATCACGGCATTTTTGTACATTGTGAGCATCCTCCTTGGAAATCTATTTGTTATCTGGTTCGGCATCATACATGTTTTTGGGATTTCGTTTCCCGCCGGTGCGATCTGGATCGGATTTACTTTTTCAGTTCGTGATTTTGTGCAGAGGTTTTGGGGTCATATGGTATGGTATTTCATGCTCCTTTGCGCTGTACTAACGGTCGCTTTGAGTTGGCAGGTTGCCGTAGCCTCCGCTGTAGCTTTTTTAGGTTCAGAAAGTGTTGACTGGCTGGTTTTCACTTTGATGAAAAACAGGTCAATGAAGACCAGACTGGCGGTGTCCAACACCTTTTCCTGTCCGCTTGACAGCCTTTTGTTTGTCACGATAGCGTTCGGTTGGAATATCCCCGTTATTTTAGGACAGGCGCTAGTCAAATATCTCTGTGGCTATCTGGCATGGCCAACAATTGATGCAAGTGAGCGCTGGTATCAAAAAATTCAATCAAATGAAACTGGAAATCTTGAAAAAACTGCCGACACGGCGGTCTAAGATTTTACACTCTACGGTCTCTTATGATTATGTAATAACCTTTTGTCGGTATCGATCAGGAAAGCTTTTTCACGATCTTTGCAAATCATTGCCCAGTGTTTCTCGAATTCCCTGCAGGCCTTTTTCAATTCAGAATATGAGCGGAATCCCAGACGTTCCAATTCTTCCAGTATTTCTCTGCGTGTAAGACGCATTGCGTTTTTTACTCCTGGTCTCTGTTATTACTATGATCGCTTGTATCCAAGTGATCATAGTAATAACTTTATCCTAATAATGAAAATCAGAGTAAATCTGATAGAAGAGTCAGAATAACGCTTTAAGTTATGTCAGGTTTTGTCTGATAAAACTATGGATACAAACAGGATGGTTTATTTATAGAATGCGTGGATCGTGCTGTTGGGATGTTGCCCGGACCGATGTGGTTAATGGTCCGGGCAGTCTGAAAACTATTCCAGATATCTGTCGCGAGGTCATTCCACGATGAGTCGATTGATTTCTCCTTTCCTTCGACTGTAGCCAACAAGGTAGAACACAGTGCCTATTGACAGCCATACCAGTGAGTAAAGCAGGACCTTCGGATTCTGGGCTACATCGAGTAGGATATTTTATTTGTTGTGATCTTTGCGGGCAGAGAGCAGCAGTGAGATACCGTGTTGACCTTTTATACATAAACGTGTCTTCTGAAACCACAGTTACTGTTAGACTGTCCAATAGGCTTGATTTGGCCTCGAACCCCCCTCCGTTTCTGCAAGACTTGATTTTTCTTTTTTAATTGCCGCAGGGTTTTAACACAATCTTTCCAGGCCGCACCTGAAAACTTGTCCGGCCCGACTTTGATCACGATACACGGTCACCCCTTTACACTCCAGATCAAAAGCCAGGAGTAGAGCATCTCTGATTTCGTCGGGGGTAACCCCGGATGGGAAATTGATGGTTTTGGAAACCGCGTTATCAGTGTGTTGCTGGAATGCAGCCTGAATGCGAACATGTTGTGAAGGCGAGATAGCGAAGGCAGTCATAAAAAGGTTACGTATCTTTGCCGGAATGGCAGGATTATTGCCAAGTTGTCCTGTTTCCCGGATCTTTTTTTCCAGTTCCGGGCTTAAAAATGCCAAATCAGCTGCCATTTTTCTGAATAATGGATCCATCTCGGAAATATCAATATTCCCGGCTGCGATTCTGGTGGAAAAGAGGGCATATATGGGCTCTATGCCTGCCGAACACCCTGCGATCAGGCTCAAAGTACCGGTTGGCGCGATTGTGGTGACGGTTGCATTTCTGATAGGAGGCTGGTTACTTAGGTTATAGATGCTTGCGGGGAAGTTCGGAAAAGCATCCCTCTGCCCGGCCAGTTCCTGCGAGGCTTCATGTCCCTTTTCCTGGATGAAGTTCATGATTTCACTGGCCAGTGCAAGGCTTTGCTCGGAGTTGTAAGAGATCCCCAGCAGGATCAAAAGGTGGGCGAATCCCATGATCCCCAGACCGATTTTTCGGTTGGCGCGGCTAATTTGTCTGATCTGGGGCAGTGGATACCGGTTGACCTCGATCACATCATCGAGAAATCGCACTGCAAGGCACACCGTTTTTTCAAGCTTTCTCCAGTCTAATTCATACATGCCATCAGCTTTTCTCAACATTTTCGCCAGATTTATAGATCCCAGGTTGCAGGATTCAAAGGGTAGCAATGGTTGTTCACCGCAGGGGTTTGTGCTTTCGATTTGACCCAGATGCGGGGTTGGGTTGTCACGATTGATACGATCGAGGAAGAGTATTCCCGGTTCTCCGTTGTCCCAGGCACATTGGATAATGAGGTTGAAAAGATCCTTGGCAGAGACGGTTCTGACCAATTTTTGCGTTCGCGGGTTGATGAGACCGTAGGTCGTGTCGGCTTTGACTGCCTGCATGAATTTATCTGGAATTCCTACAGAAAGATTGAAACTTTCGAGTTTGAGAGGGGTTCGTTTAAGTGTAATGAATTCTTCAATATCAGGATGATCCGCCCGTAGGATTCCCATATTTGCACCCCGCCGCGTCCCTCCCTGTTTGATGATATCCGTAGCTTTGTTAAAGACTTCCATGAAGGATACCGGGCCGCTGGCAATACCGCTGGTGGTAGAGACAATATCGTTTTTCGGCCGCAGGTGGCTGAAGGAGAATCCTGTGCCTCCGCCGCTCTGGTGTATGAGAGCCGTATTTTTGAGAGACTCAAAGATAGATTCCAGAGAGTCCTTGATCGGCAATACGAAACAGGCTGAAAGCTGTCCGAGTTCACGGCCGGCATTCATCAGAGTCGGTGAGTTGGGCAGAAATTCAAGCGATGACATTGTCTGATAGAAACTCTCGGCGTATTTTTCTACTCTTGCCTGGGAATCAAATGTTTTTTCAGCCTGTGCAACATAACGGGCTACTCTTTGAAACATTTCCTCTGGCGTCTCGATGATTTTACCCTTCTCATCTTTTTTCAGGTAGCGTGCTTCGATAATTCTGATTGCATTTATGGAAAGTTCCATACGGTAGTAATAATAAGTGCATGGATTTCAATTGCAATTCAATTGTAAATCCTGTCCATTACACCCATAGATTAGCCCTTTGAAATGTGATAATGATTTTTTTATGCTCTTTGATGCATTTGCGTTTGTTTTGACTCGTTTCAGGAAAAGAAACAAACAGATTATCTAGAGGAACTATAATGGATAAAATTGAACATTCTCCAGTAGAAGAAAATGAATGTGACCACAATCAGGCTCGTTTGAACCGGTTTGTCATCATTTCAGGCCTCCTTCTTGTCACTGCTTCGTTTTTTAGTATTGTCAGGATGTTTATCGTGCCGGTTATTCTGGCGGCTACTTTTGTAACTCTGCTGTATCCTTCATATCGTTGGGTGCTCAAACACTTGAGAAACCGGCGTGGTCTTGCCTCGCTTGTCTGCTGTATTGCCTTTTTCCTGATTTTGTTGATACCCCTTACCATTATGTCCAATCTGCTGGCACTGCAGGCCATCGATTTATATAATACGGCCGAGCCCAAGGTGCGACAGATTGCCGAGAATAGCGATGAAAAGCTTCTGGGATCTATTACGGATTCAAGGCTTGGCAGGTTGCTTAACATCAATCAGATTGATTGGAAAGCCGGCATGGGGGAAGTCGCCAAGGCTGCGGGTTCTGTAATTACCACAGTGATAAACAATACCGCGCGAAGCGTGTTCGCTCTGGTAACCAATGTGCTGATCACGCTGTTTACCATGTTCTATTTTTTTCGCGATGGACCAGACATTGTTAAGCGCATCACCTATCTGAGCCCGTTAAATCGCGAATATGAAAAAGAACTCTTAGATCGTTTCGTGTTGATTTCACGCGCTACGGTCAAGGGTACTCTCATGATAGGTCTTATGCAGGGGACACTGGGAGCCGTTACCTTTCTGATATGTGGTATCGACACTTGGATACTCTGGGGGGCGGTCATGGTTATCCTCTCCATCATCCCACTGGTCGGCTCATGGGTGATCATGATTCCGGCAGCCATCATAGAAGTATTTCTCGGAAATATCTGGCAGGGGATCGTGATTTTTCTGGTGTGCACGCTAGTAATATCCAATATTGACAATCTGATCAGGCCGCGCCTTGTCGGGCACGGCGCCAAGATGCACGATCTGCTGATTTTCTTTTCAACCCTGGGCGGAATTGCCGTATTCGGGGTTATGGGCTTCATAATCGGCCCGGTAATTGCCGCATTGTTCATCACGTTTCTGGATATTTATGCAGCGGAATACCGCAATGAGCTCAACGCTTCAAGCACTGCAGTAGATGATTGCAGAGAATAGGTCCGGGCTGTACGATTCCTCTAATCATTTAAAGCATAAGTGTAAATCAAAGCGTGTCTGTCTGGATTTATGACCGATTTCCCGAACTAATTGAATATAATATTCTTTTCTGATAAATATTATGATCAATACATAAATCGTTGCCCGAGTATGGCAACGAATTGTAATTAAACTAAAGGAGAAGCGATATGCAATTCAAAGACTGCGTGGCTGTTGTTACCGGTGGTGCATCCGGCCTGGGCGAAGCATGCGTTAGAGATCTGGTGTCTTATGGTTCAAGGGTGGCTATATTTGATATTAAGGATGATCAGGGGAATGCCCTGGCCGATGACTTTGGTGCCAGCGTTATTTTTGTTCATACCGATGTGACCAGCGAGGAGAGTGTAAAAGCTGCCATTGGATCGGTCAAAGACAATTTCGGGGTTGTCAATGTTGCCATTAACTGCGCCGGGATCGGCTTTGCCGAGAAAGTCTGGAGCAAGCGCGGGTCGATGCAGATTGACAATTTCAATACCGTGGTTGGGCTCAATCTGGTTGGCAGTTTGAATATCATCATTCGTTGCGTGGAACAGATGGTAAACAATACCCCTAATGAAGAAGGTGAGCGGGGAGTAATAATTAATACTGCTTCAATCGCTGCATTTGACGGCCAGGTAGGCCAGGCTGCATATAGCGCATCCAAGGCCGGTGTGGTCGGCATGACCTTGCCGATTGCCCGGGAGTGTGCCGCTTACGGTATCCGGGTGGTAACAATCGCTCCCGGTATCTTTGAGACTCCCATGATGGCGATGTTGCCTAAGGAGGCCTGCGATAAACTGGCTGAATCGATACCGTTTCCCAAGCGTCTGGGCAGGCCGTCAGAGTTTGCAATGCTCTGTCGCCAGGTAATTGAAAACCCGATGCTCAACGGCGAGACGATCCGACTCGACGGTGCCCTGAGAATGCAGGAGAAATAAATAAAAGGCTAAAGGCGAAGGAGAAAATAATTAAGAATTAAGGATTATGAATTAAAAATTGAAAAAAATAGGTCAAATATACCCTTTAGCATTGACCATTGTCTGTTTTTTTACTTGCGCCCTTAGCCATTCGCCTTTGGCCATTAACCATTAATTTCATAAACTTCCGGATTTATACAATCCGGTGCACGCTCGCCTTTGAGAATGGCCAGCAGGTTATTGGCCGCTTTGAGGGCCATGTTGGTTCGGGATGAGATGGTGGCTGAAGCTGTATGCGCTGTGCACACTACGTTGTCGAGTTCAGACAGTCCGGCAACCATCTTGGGTTCGAATTCATATACGTCCAATCCTGCACCGGCTATCTCAGTATTTCTTAGTGCTTCAACGAGCGCGGTTTCATCAACTACCGGCCCACGGGCGGTGTTGATGAGGTAGGCAGTGGATTTCATGTGCGAGAAGGCATTATGATCGAACAGATGACGGGTCTGGGACAGAAGCGGCACATGGATGCTGATGAAATCCGATTTTTCAAGCAACTCTTCAAATGCGACCATCCTAGCACCGAGTTTCTCTTCAAGAGTCGGGTTCGGATATTCATCGGTGTAGAGCACCGGCATTTTAAAGCCTTTTGACTTCAGTGCCATTGACATGCCGATTCTCCCGGCTCCGACAATGCCCAGAATCTTGCCAGTCACATCGCCGCCTAGGAACTGTAGCGGCCCCCAACCCTGCCAGGTGCCCAAGCGCATTGCCCGGTCGGATTCAACCACCCGCCTGGCTATCGCGAACAGCAGGGCCCAGGCCATCTCCGCTGTGGCCTCGGTCAGTACGTCGGGTGTATTTGAAACCGGTAGACCACGCCGGGTAGCTTCATGCAGATCAATATTGTCGTACCCTACGGCATAATTGGCAAAACCTTTAATTCCTTCAGCCGCATCCATAGCTTCTGCATCGATCTTATCCGTCAGCAGACTGATTACGCCTTCTTTGGCTTTGACGGCCTCCAGTAGCTCCCGGCGGGTGAGCGGACGGTCTTCTGGGTTGATTTCAACTCGGCATGTTTTTTTTAAAAGGTCAATCCCCTCTTGGGGAATCATACGAGTCACATATATATGTGGTCTACTCATGTTTTTTTGCTCCTTGTATTTATTACGAGCTATTTTAAATGAAACGGGTTACAGCGGCAATATGTAGCTATATAAAAAAACTTCGACCAGCTAGAGTCTTCAAGACAGCTATGGGTGTTAACCTATGCTTTACAGTGAGTCCCTCGTTCACTTGGGAGCGAGCAGAGATTGTATAAGTAAGCAAGTGTGGATTGCAGGTGAATTAAAACGGTGCGTAATAATTAAACATTTGCAGGTTGGATAAAGATTAAAATAAGCAGGAAATCAACGACTTGTTCAATATTCGAACGAGAACAAGGCCTTGAAGTGAGTTTCAGCAACGAATGAACATCACAAAAAAATCACAAGTCAAGACCCGGGTCCAGTTTACATAGAACTGTTTTTTAGGGTATTTCCGGTTCTTCGATGGGGCCGTACCAGGACACTTCTGCAAGTTCTGCTTCGTCTAAGAGCAGAGCATTAGAGTCTCCAACATAGAGCACCAATAGTTTGCCTGCGAGTTTTTCAGCTTCATCCGGACTCTCCAATTCCAGAAGATCTTTCAACTCATCTGTATTATCAGGCATCTGTATGACTTCGACTATACTTGTCCAGGCAGTGCCATCCTCATCATTGTCCAAGATCCAATAATATCCTGGCTCCTTTGGCGCTTCTTTTGTCCACTCCATAATCACTCCTTATACAAATTTTAGAACCTCTTACCCGTTTGCTGAGTCTATATCAACCATAATCGTAAGCTTGTTCAGCATTGCCAAATGTTTGCTATGAACTATTTTATTTCTCAGCAACTTGTTGCGTTTGATTTTTTGTTTATTGATGCTTGTTTATGGTTTCCTTTCGCCACTCGTCATACGTAATTAGCGTTTGGACTTCTTTAATTCATCCATTGCCTTGGGTGCGTTACCCTCTGTGCCAATGAAAGAGAGACACTTTCCACCCAATAGTTTAGTGTAGGGCGGGAAGGGAAAACATACTTGGAAAGGAAAGACAACATGACAAACG
>Ga0272441_10005660_pt1 | contig 21488 bp, 13 predicted proteins | sample SSMProp6N_FD_193582 | JGI IMG/M metagenome (GOLD analysis project Ga0272441, IMG submission 193582) | Marine sediment archaeal communities from Little Sippewissett salt marsh, Falmouth, MA, United States - SSM-Prop-6N | ecosystem: Environmental > Aquatic > Marine > Wetlands > Sediment ... | reverse complement strand
CCGGTAGAGCTCCGTGCGGCCCATCTCGAACCACACCGGATAGGCACTGTGATGCGCCACGCCCATCGGATCGCACTCGGTGTAGCGCACGCGGATCTCGATGGCGCAGCGCTGCGGCCGGTGAGTGGTTTGAATCTGTACGCTCTGCCTGTTCATGATCGATCACTCAAGGGAGCCCGGATGTGCAGCGTCCAGGCGTGTGGTGCATTCTACTTGCCCACGCAGAACGTCGCGAAGATTCGGCCGAGGACATCATCGGCCGTAACGTCGCCGGCCAGTGCGGCCAGGTCATCGAGGGCCAGGCGCAGGGCGGAAGCGACAAGTTCCGGCTCGGTCAGCGCGTGGTCATGTTGATGCGGGGCGATGAGTGCGCCGGCCTCGGCGAGCCCCTGCAGAGCCGAGCGCAGGGCTGCATCGTGTCGCGGCTGCAGGGCCACGGCATCGGCGGCGAGACTGACGGCGCGATCGGCCAGGCGATCGGCGATGCGCGCGACCAGATCGTCCAGCCCGCGGCCGGTCACGGCGCTGACCAGGATGGCGCCGGCGGGCGCGGCATCGTCGGCAAGATCGGCCTTGGTCCGCACGAGGATCTCATCAGGCGGCGAAACCGCATCGCCTTCATCGACGGGGACGCAGCGAATGATCAGCTCAGCGCGCTCCAGCGCCTGTTGCGCAACGGTCTGCATTTGCCGATTGAGGACCGATTCCTGGAGGTCGGATCCGGCGAGATCGATGAGCATCACCTCCGCCGGCCCGTGATCGGTGGTGATGGTGAGCGGCTCGGCAAGCACATCGCGCGTGGTGCCGGCGATGTCGGATACCACCGCGCGCTCGTGGCCGAGCAGGGCGTTGAACAGCGTGCTCTTGCCCGCGTTGGGCGCGCCGTTGAGGACGACCCACGGAATCGCCTCAAGCTGCTCCATGCCGATCGCGTGCTCCATCTGCGCGCGGACCTCATCGTGGAGCGCTGTGACCTGGGCATACAGATCCGCGGGGCTGATCGGCACGACATCCTCCTGATCGGTGAAGTCGATGCCGGCTTCTACGAGGGCGAGGGCGGCGGCCAGACGGTCGGAAAGGCTGCGGGCGAACGTCGCGAGCTTGCCGCTAGAGAGCAGGCGGGCAGCGCGGAGCTCGGCGTCGGATTGGGCGGCGATCATCGCCGCCACGCCCTCGGCTTCGGCGAGCGTCATCTTCCCGCCGATAAAGGCGCGGGCCGTGAACTCGCCCGCGGCGGCGCGGCGGGCGTCGATGGCCCGCCGGCGCGCCGAGTCGATCAGAGCGTCGACAACGCGCCCAAGCAGCAGGGGGTTGCCGGGCAATTGCAGCTCGGCCGAATGCTCGCCGGTGTAGGAGTGCGGGGCATGGAAGATGAGGGCGAGACAGGGCAGCTCGCCGGGGAGGAGGCCGGTGAGCACAGCGCCATGGGCGCCGCGCGGGAAGGGGGGCGGTTCGGTCTCGCCGCCCTGTTGCTTCGTCCCTTCGTCGCGGCTTGGTGTGATACCCGGACCTTCCTCGCTGCCCTCGTCAGGTTCGGCTTCCCCGAGCGCGGCGTGCAGCATCAGATGCGGCTTCAGCAGATGGAAGGTCATCTCGCCGCTGAGGCGGACGGTCCCCCGCGCCGACCGCCCGGGCGGCGAAGCGACTGCGAGGATGATTTCGGGAAACGTCAAAACGTCGAAACGTCAAAACATCAAAACGAAGGAAGGCACAGCGGAAGGGTATCGCGCTTGTGGCCGGATCGTACGTCCTTGCGCGACTTTTTTGGCGTTTCGACGTTTTGACGTGTTGACGTTTCTATTTCCTCTTCTTGTATTTCTTCTCCGGCCCCTTCTGTTTGCGCCGCCTCTTCTCCTCGAGTCGCTCCAGTGACGCGGCATAGGCCCGGCCCTGGGGATCCCTGGACTTCACCTTCTTGCGCTTCTTCTTATTCTCCTTCTTCGCTGGATTAAGGTCCATCTCCTTGATGTGCCGGCGGACGTAACGGCTTTCGAGGATGCCGATCGAGCTGGAAGTGAGGATATAGAGCGTCAGGCCCGAAGGGGCGCTGTAGAGCATCAGGGGGAATAGAACCACCATCATCACCTTCATCATCTTCTGCTGGGTGAGCTGCTCCTTGGTCATCGTCGGGCTTGGCGGGGGCGACATGTACTTCTGCTGCACGAAGAAGATGAGCCCCATCAGGATCGGCAGAATATTGATTCCGGTGACGTTCCACATCAGGAACGTCGTGGGCGTGGCCAGTTCGCCGAAGCAGTGATCGGCGGCGCTCAGATCGGCCAGAAACGGCCACATGCCGCCGGTCACCTTTTGGAACAGGCCGAAGAACGCCGGCTCCTGGCGCAGATCGAAGGTGAAATACAGCATCGCATACAGGGCGATCCAGATCGGCGTCTGCAGGAACATGGGCAGGCAGCCGAGCATCTGGAGCGGGTTCGCCCCGCGCTCGCGCATCAGTTTCATCTGCTCCTGCTGCACCTTCTTGGGGTCGTTGGGATACTTCTTCTGAAGCTTCTCGATCTCCGGCTTCATCTCGCCCATCACCTTGCCGAACCGCTGCATGCTCACCTGCGATTTCTTCGTGAGCGGATGCAGCAGCGTGCGCACCACGATGACCAGGGCGATGATGGCCAGCGCCCAGTCGAAGAGGATGTAATCGTGCAACAGGGAGAGGAATCCCAGCAGCAGATGGGCCAGCCACTGGAACGTGCAGAACGCACACATGCTGGACATCTGGAACAGGATCAGGTGCCGCATGTTGAGCGAGACGTAAGGCTCCTTCTTCTCGAGGATCTCCCGATCAAGGGGGCCGGCGTAGATGCCCAGATCCAGCGCGAGCGTCCCGCCCGCTTCGATCGTGCTGACGGGGCTGTTGAGGTAGGTGAAGATGAGTGTGGGCTGTTCGGGCTTGGCCGGGTTCAGGAACGACTCTTCGTGCAGGATCTCGGCGACCTCGTCGATCAGGGCCTTGTTGCCCTTCCCCTGCCCATCGAGCACGGGGTGAACGGCGAGGGCGAAGTAGCGGTTCGTCGCCGCGAACCACGAAAGCTCGTAGCCGTTGTCAACGCTCTCGGCGTTCGGCCAGACGCGAGTGTTTTCCTCCTTGGCCAGCTTGTTGCGCTCGAACAGCAGCGAGCTGTCGCTGGAGAGGACGTACTGACGCTGCGGATCGCGCTGCGGATCGAGATAGCCGAAACGGAAGCGACGGCGATCCATGTAACGCGAGCGGTCCTGGCGCAGATCGCCGGGCCCGAACTGGGAGAACTGCACCGCCAGGGGCCGGCCGGTCAGGTTCTCCAGGTGCTGCTGGAGAGTGATGTCGTAGCCGTCGCCGAGGACGAAGCGGCGGGTGATGCGAAGGATCGGCTCGTCGGCGTCGTTGACGATGACGGTCTGGAACACGCCGGGGGCGGTCTCGGCCCAGACGTAGATCCGTCCGTTTGTCTGCGGATCGGGCGTGTAATCAAGGATGTTGACGGCGGTGCCGTTGATAGTGATCTGGTTCGCCGCCAGGATGGGCACGGTGATTCCGCCGGGCAGGCGCAGGTTCTTGAGCAGTTGCTCCTTCTGGAGGAGGTAGCGCAGCTTCTCATCGGGCAGGGGTTTCTTGGGCGGCTGGCCCTTGCGGGTCGCCGCGTAGTAGGCCTCCGCCTGCCGATGAGCGGCGGCGGTCTCCCAGATCCCGCTGAGGGTGATGGCCTTCAGCGCCGCCCCGGCCCGGGAGAACTCCAGCCGCATCGGGGCATCGGCCGGATCCAGCGAGCCGAGGGAAGCGGGGAGGATGTCGTGACCGCTCACCCCGGCCGGCGGCGCGGTGGCGATGAGGCCGCTGAGATTCACCTCCGGCACATCGGGCGACGGTTCGGCCGGCTCGGCGGGCACTTCAGGCGGCGTCTGTGCGGTCTGATCGGCGATCGGCTCCTGACCAGCCGGGGTTCGACCCTCGGCTTCATCGGCCGGGACCGGTGCCGGCTCGCCTTGGCCGGTGGCCGCGGCAGCCGGTGCGCCGGGCACGGCGGCGGGGGCCGTCCGGCTCCGCGCCGGGGAGAAGATCATTATGGCCACGACCCCCAGGGCGAGGACGGCGACCAGCAGGGGGATCAGAATGCGTCGCGCGCGGGGACTCATGGGGAGGGGCAGGCCTCGATGGGGCGTCATCTCCGACGGGGCGCGCCGGCCGTGCCTACCGGCCTTCGCGCAGGCGCTCGCCCAGCCAGTCGCTGAGGTCGGGCACGGCCTGGATCTTGTTCACGACGACCTCGACATCGTAAGGAAGGCGATAGAACTCGATGTGGTTCTTCTCGTCATCGAGGATCGCGTAGCTGGCCCGCGGATCGAGATCACGCGGCTGGCCGACGGAACCCGGATTGATGATCGCCTTCTCGTTGTCGTTGAGCTTGTAGACGCCCTCGAGATCGTCGGGCGGATAGAAGTCCGGCTCGTCGGTGAACACACCGGGGACATGCGTGTGGCCGACGAGGCAGTACCGTTCGACGCGCTCGAAGATCTGTTGCATCTTGACCGGCGAATTGAGGGCATCTTCGGGGAACAGGTACTCGTTGATGGGGCGGCGCGGCGTGCCGTGCACGCAGAGGAACCCGTCGAAGCCGACGCGGACCCGCAGCCGGCCGAGAAACTCCCAGCGGGTGGCCGCCTTGCTCGTGTCGGTCTCCGCCTCGAAACAGGCACGCGTCCAGTAGGCGGCCTGCTCGGCGGCGAGATTGAAGTTCGTCGGCTCGTAAAGGACGCCGAAGTCGTGATTGCCCATCAGCGCCCACTCGCAGCGCTCGGCCACCAGGTCCACGCACGCCACGGGATCCGGGCCATACCCCAGCACGTCGCCCAGGCAGATGATGCGATCGACCGACTGGCTGTCGATGTGTTCCAGCACCACCTGCAGCGCTTCGAGGTTCGCGTGGATGTCGCTGATAATGGCCGTGCGCACGGACGGTTCCTCAGGACAGAAGGATCGACGATGCTATGAGAGGTCGCGGCACGCGTCAACGGCCCGGCTCGCCGGCGGGCCGGGGAAGGGGCAGCCGGTCGTCGCGGACACACCATCCTGCCCCAGGGCGGAGGGGGCGGTTTTCGGCACATATTCGGATGGCCGAATCGCCATTCCCTGCGGCTTGGCGCTATGATTGGCCCCAGCCGCCGGCGCTGGGCAGACCGCACCGCCCGAGCCCGGTCCGCCCTCCATCGCGGCCCCGTGTCGGGCTGCGATGGGCCGCCCCGGCGGAGAGCGCCGCCGCCGCACGCCCAAGGAAATGAGCCGATGACACGACCGCCACTGAGCTACGCCCACGGGCCCTCTGCGACCCCGCTGCTGGGTGAGACGATCGGCCAGTGCCTGGACCGCATCGCGGAGACCTTCCCCGATAACGAGGCGCTGGTCAGCGTTTTCCAGGACGCCCGGTTCACGTACCGGGCCTTCCGCGAGCTGGTCGACCGAGCTGCCCGAGCCTTCATGAGCATCGGCGTGCAGCGAGGCGATCGCGTGGCCGTCTGGTCCACCAACAACTACGAATGGGTGGTGGCCCAGTATGCCACCGCCCGGATCGGCGCGATTCTCGTCAACATCAACCCCGCCTATCGCGTGCATGAGCTTGAATACGTGCTGCGCGATTCACGCGCCAAGGCCCTGGTGATGATCGGCGTGTTCAAGACGTCCAACTACGCGGAGATGTTTTACGAGGCGTGCCCGGCGGCCCGCGAGGCGGCGTTCGGCGCCATCGACTCCCCGCGCTTCCCCCACCTGAAGCACGTCATTTTCATCGGCGCCGAGCAGCATCCGGGCATGCTCCCGTTCCAGGCGTTCATGGAGCTTGCCGACGGCGTGTCCGACGAAGAGCTGCGCCGGCGCGAAGAAGATCTGGACATCGACGATCACATCAACATTCAGTACACCTCCGGCACGACCGGCTTCCCCAAGGGCGTGACCCTGACGCACAACAACATCCTCAACAACGCCTTCGTCATCGCCGAGTACATGCAGTTCACCGACAAGGACCGCCTGTGCGTCCCCGTGCCGTTCTACCACTGTTTTGGCATGGTCATCGGCAACCTCGCGGCGATGACGCACGGGGCGACGGTGATCATCCCCGCGCCGGTGTTCGATCCGGAGATCACGCTCCAGACCGTCCAGAACGAGCGGTGCACGGCGCTGCATGCGGTGCCCACGATGTTCCTGGCGATGCTGGAGCACCCGGATTTTGCCTCCTACGACGTGTCCACGCTCCGGACCGGAATCACCGGCGCTGCGCCCTGTCCGATCGAGCTGATGAAGAAGGTGACCACGATCATGCACATGCCGCAGATCGTGACCGCCTACGGCCAGACCGAGGCGTCCCCGCTCACGTGCATGACCGCCCCCGACGATCCCGTCCAGCGCCGCGTCGATTCGGTGGGCAAGGTCGTCTGCCACCAGGAGTTGAAGATCATCGATCCGGCCACGGGCAAGACCGTCCCCCGCGGCGAGCCGGGCGAAATCTGCTTCCGCGGCTACAACGTCATGGCCGGCTATGACAACAACCCCGAGGCGACCGCCCAGGCGATCGACGAGCAGGGCTGGCTTCACTCCGGCGACCTGGGCACCATGGACGAGCAAGGCTACGTCCGCATCACCGGCCGCCTGAAGGAAATGGTCATCCGAGGCGGCGAGAACGTCTATCCCCGAGAGATCGAGGAGTTCCTCCACACCCTGGACATCATCTACGACGTGGCCGTCGTCGGCGTTCCGGATGAAAAGTACGGCGAGGAGCTGCTCGCCTGCGTCAGGGTCAAGGAGGGCGTTCAGCCGCCCACCGAAGAGGAATTCCGCGCCCTGTGCAAGGGCAGGATTGCCCACTACAAGATCCCGCGCTACTGGATGGTCGTCGAGGAGTTCCCCATGACCGTCACCGGGAAGGTCCAGAAGTTCAAGATCCGCGAGCTGGCCATCCGCAAGCTCCAACTCCGGGACGAGGCGGTGGCCGAGCGCGTTTCATAACATTCCATTCTCCCTCATTCATGCTTGATGCCGCGAGATTTCGATGACTACGCAAACGACAACCGACGTGATTCCCGCCCCTGCCGGGACCGCCGACCCGTTCCTCCACAACACGACCCTCAGCTATGACAGTTGCGGCTCTGACACGCCTCTGCTGGGGATGACCATCGGCCAGTGCCTCGATCGCATCGCCGAGCTGTACCCGGACACCGAGGCGGTAGTGGGGCTGGTGAAGAACATTCGCTTCACCTACGCCGAATTCAACCAGATCGTGGACCGCGCCGCCAAGGCCCTGCTCAAGCTCGGCATCCAGAAGGGCGATCGCGTGGCCATCTGGTCCACCAACAACTACGAGTGGATCACCTGCCAGTACGCCACGGCGAAGATCGGCGCGATTCTCGTCAACGTCAATCCCGCCTACCGCCTGCACGAGCTGGAGTACGTGCTTCGCGAGTCCCGGGCCAAGGTGCTCATGCTCATCGAGACGTTCAAGACCACCAACTACGTCGAGATGTTCTACGAGGCGTGCCCGGAGGCCAGGGATTGCGAACCGGGCTACCTGGATTCCTGGCGCTTCCCGCACCTCAAGAGCGTGGTGTTCATCGGGTCCAAGGACTACCCGGGCATGTTCACCCGCCGGACCTTCGTCGAGCTGGGCGATGAGCTGCCCGACAAGGTCCTCAGCGATCGCCGCAAGCGCCTGGACATCGACGATGACATCAACATCCAGTACACCTCGGGCACGACCGGCTTCCCCAAGGGCGTGACCCTGACGCACAACAACATCCTCAACAACGCCTACTTCGTGGCCCGCAACCTGCGCTTCACGAACCGGGACCGCCTGTGCGTGCCCGTGCCGTTCTATCACTGCTTCGGCATGGTGCTTTCAAACCTGGCGGCAATGACCGCCGGGGCGACGGTGGTGATCCCCTCACCGGCCTTCGACCCCACGGAGACGCTGAAGGCGGTCGAACGGGAGAAGTGCACGGCGCTGCACGGCGTGCCCACCATGTTCATCGCCGAACTCGATCACCCCGATTTCGACACGTTCGATCTCTCCACGCTTCGCACCGGCATCATGGCCGGCGCGCCCTGCCCCATCGAGGTCATGAAGCAGGTCATCGACCGGATGCACATGAAGGACATTCTCATCGGCTACGGCCAGACGGAGGTCTCGCCCATCGCGACCATGACGCGCCCGGACGATCCGATTCAGCGCCGGGTCGCCACCGTCGGGCGCGTTCTCCCGCATCAGGAGATCAAGATCATCGACGCCGTCACCGGCGCCACCGTGCTGCGGGGCGAACCCGGCGAGATCTGCTTCCGCGGCCACCACGTCATGGCCCGCTATGACAACATGCCCGAAGCCACCGCCGAAACCATCGACCAGCAGGACTGGCTCCACAGCGGCGATGTCGGGGTCATGGATGAAGACGGCTATATCAGGATCACCGGCCGCATCAAGGAGATGGTCATCCGCGGCGGCGAGAACCTCTATCCCCGCGAAATCGAGGAATTCCTCCACACCCTGGACATCATCTACGACGTGGCGGTGGTCGGCGTTCCGGACGCCAAGTACGGCGAAGAACTGCTGGCCTGCGTCAAGCTCCGGGAAGGGGTCAAGCCGCCTACCGATGATGAGTTCCGCGCGATGTGCAAGGGCAAGATCGCCCACTTCAAGATCCCGCGCTACTGGATGGTCGTCGAAGAGTTCCCTATGACCGTCACCGGCAAGATCCAGAAGTTCAAGATCCGCGAGATGGCGATCCGCGAATACAACCTCCAGCAGGTGGCGGGTATCGAGACGGCGTGAGGAAGAATGGCATCAAGGCGACAGGGCATCATGGGATCAAGGCTTCGGAAAAGAGGGACGGTTCCTATTTTCGAAGGCTTCGGAAAAGAGGGACGGTTCCTATCCTCGATGCCATGATGCCTTGATGCCTTGATGCCTTGATGCCACGATGCCACGATGCCACGATGTCTCGATCCCATCATGCTCATGCGCAAGAACACGCTCAACTTCATCGTCGACCTGCTGACCGCCCTGGCGATCCTCGTGATGGTCGCCACCGGGCTGATCATGGAATTCACCCTGCCGCCGGGATCCGGCTCCCGGGGGCTTGTGCTGTGGTCGATGATGCGCCACGAGTGGGGCGACATCCATTTCTGGGCCTCCGTCGCCCTGGCCGGGTTCCTCGTCCTGCACGTCGCTCTGCATTGGGCCTGGGTGTGCGGCACCATCCGGCGGCTCGTGCACGGCCCGTCCGGCGAGCGCGGCCGCGGGCGCAGTCGGCTGGACAACCTCTATGGCGTGGCATTCCTCATTCTGCTCACCGGTTTCTTCGCCGGCTTTCTCCTGGTGGCCGACGCCGGCATCGTCGTCTCCGCCGAAACGGCCCGCGAGCACGAACGCGAGCATGCACCGGCCAGAATCGAATCCCCCGGCGCCGGGCGCCACTTCAGCGCCGCAGAAGGCGATGCGCAGGATGCCGCCGACGAGCAGATCCGCGGCTCCATGACCCTGGCGGAGGTCTCCGAGCAGACGGGCCTTCCCGTGGCGGATCTTCTGGCGGCGCTGCAATGGCCCGAGGACACACCTCCTCATGAGCGCTTCGGCCGTCTGTGCCGCGAGCACGGCATGGAGATGGCCGCGGCGCGCCGGATCATTGCCGACCGCGCCGATCGACGAAGAGACCAGCCCTGATCGCCTCTTTGACCATCCGGTCGCGCAAGGCGCCGCCCGTCGCGGAGTCGAGCGATGCAGCCTGATGACCATGTCTGCCTGTGCTTCCGCCTGAGCCTGCGCAAGCTGGCGGCGTTTCTCAAGCGCGAGCAGCCGAAGGTGCCCTCCCAGCTCAGCGAATGCCTCGGCGCGGGAACCGGCTGCCAGTGGTGCGTGCCGTTTCTGCGGAAGCTGCACCATCAGTGGCCGGCCGGCCGGGAGCCGGACCTGCCCATTCCGCCGGCGGAGTACGCCCGGCGACGCGCCCGCTATCGCGCTGCGGACGGCGGGGACGACACCGGCGCCCCGGCGCGCTGATAAAAAAGTGCATCATGCTACGCGCTGCGCCTCACCGATCGCATGCGGCGGGCATTGCCCAGCGCCGCCGCGATCGCCTGGTTCTTCTTCTCGAACACGACGCGCACCGTGCACACGCCGGAATCCGGATCGCTGTCCGCCGAGATGATATTCACCGTCTCGATAATCTCACCTGCCGGCGGCGGCAACGTCAGTTTCAGTTGCGCCTGCTGGCCGCCTCGCGCCGAAGCGCCGGCGTTCCGGCACTGCAGGCATGCACCGCTCGCCGAGAGATCCTTCACCAGGGCCTGAATCGGAATCTGCCGCTCGAGGATCTGAAGCTCGGCCTCCAGGACAAGCTCCTGGTCCAGGAGCATCCGCAGTTCGCGCCGGGGGTCGATGACGTACAGCGCCTTGGGCAGGGCCAGGCGGTAGCCATACAGCGAGCGCTTCCCCCCGGAGGCGATCCGGGTCCGCCCCAGCGCGTGCGTCTGGCCCGTCGTGCGCCCGCGCGGACCGCTGAAGCTCAGGCGATAGGGCTCGTAACGCGCCAGCGGGCGCACCGACCCGCCCAACACCGGCTGGCTGACGATGAACGCGTCTCTGCCGACCTGTTCGATCGTGGTGGCCAGCACCAGGTCCAGTCGCGCCGTGGGCGTCAGTGGCTCCAACTCGATCCGCGCGCGGGACCGCTGGGCCGCCAGCAGCGATCGGCGCACGTCCACCGCGCCGTCCGGCCGGCCTTCCAGGGCGCGCCGCACTCGGGAGAGCCAGTTGCTCACGGCTGACTGATCGTCAACTTTGCCGCTCCGATTGAACTCCGCCCCGAATCAGAAGCTGTGCTCGAGCAGGACGCGCACGATAAGGGGGATACGGTCCGAGAATAACCCGGCTGCCGCAACCCCCGCGACCAGCCACAGTCCGGCGGCCGGCAACCGGCAGCGCCGCAGGCCAAAGACGAGCAGCGTGCCGGCGATCGCCAGCCCGATGCCGGCCAGGCACGACCAGACCTCAAGACGATGCCCGTTCACCCACAACGCATCCACGCGCACCGGCGGTGGCGGGCCCGTCAGAGACAGGCTCACCAGCGACGCGGCCAGTCCCAGCCCACACAGGCCGGCTGCCGCCGCGCCGAGCCGCGCGCGCTTCCTCCGCCGGCGACGTGTCACGCCGCCCCCGCCGCCCCCGCCGCCCCCGGAACCGGCGCATCCAGATCGAGCACGGTGATGCTTGCGTTCGTGTATACGCAGATCTCGCCGGCGATGCGCAGCGCCTCACGGCACAGCTCGGCCGGCCCCAGTTCGGTGTGCTGCCGCAGGGCCCGCGCCGCCGCCAGTGCGTACGGTCCGCCGGAGCCTATGGCGCAGATCCCGTCGGACGGCTCGATCACATCGCCTTGCCCGGAGAGCATCAGCGTCGTGGATCGATCGGCGACCACCAGCAGCGATTCCAGCCGCCGCAGGATCCGGTCGGTGCGCCAGTACTTGGCCAGTTCGACCGCGGCGCGCATGAGGTTGGTCGGCGTGTCCTTCAGCTTCTCTTCGAAGCGATCAAGCAGGGCGAAGGCGTCCGCGGCCGATCCGGCGAACCCCACGAGCACACCCGCCTTGCCCGCCCCGAGCTCCGACAGGCGGCGCACCTTGACCGCATCGGCCTTGGCGATCGTCTCGCCCAGGCTCACCTGCCCGTCGCCGGCCACCGCCACCTTGACGCCATCGCGCACCGAAATGATCGTCGTCGCGTGAAAGGCTTCCATGGCGCCAGTGTATCCGTTTCCCTGTCTTGATGGTCGCCGGCCGGGAATCCGCGCGCAAACCTATCCCTGCCCGGCAACGGGCGCGAAATGCACCGCGCCGCCTTCATCGCCGGTCGCGCACCACCGCCCGTCGGGCGAAACCGCCAGACTGGTGATGGTCCGGCCCTCTTCGATGCGGATCGGTCCGGCCGCGGACTGCTCCGCGGAGAGATCCCAGGTCACCACCCGCTCCACCGAGGCGCAGGCCAGCCAATGCCCGGTGGGATCAAAGCAGACAGCGGCCAGATCGCCGATCCCGGCGGCGAAGGGTCGTCCGGCCTCCTCGCCGGCCTCGATCGTCCAGAACATGCCCGCGCCCTGCTCCGTGATCGCAATGAGCCGGCCGGCGGATGCGCCGAAGCCGAGGCCGATGACATTCTCGCGCAGGCCTTCGCAGCGCGCCACCAGTTCGCCGGAATCGACATCCCACACGTACACGCCGCCGCGCTCCGAGCCGCCGGCCAGCCGCGTGCCGTCGGCGTTGAACGCGATGGCGTGAAATGCGCCGGTCGTTCCGCGATGCGCGTGCAGTTCCGCGCCGTCGCGGCGATAGGTGCGCACCGTAAGGTCGTCACAGGCCAGGGCGATGATCTCACCGGCCCGCCCCAGCGCCATCGCGTGGACGGCGGTCAGGCCGTGGCGCAGCACGCCGGCGATGCGCCCCGTCGCGCGATCGACGAGCACCAGCTTGCCGTCCGCCGCGTTCGTCGCCAGCAGGGAGCCGTCGGCGCTGAAGGCCAGATGCGTGACCGGCTCATCGTGATCCGCCGTTCGCAGCAGCGATTGCCGCTCGGCGATGTCCCACACCACGACGCTCCGGTCACCGGCCGCGCTGGCCAAGTAGTGGCCGGTGGCGTCGAACGCCAGGGCGGTGATCGCGCCCTCCTGGGCGCTGAGCACGAACGCCTCCGGCGGCTCAGCCCCCGCCTCAGTCCCCGGTTCAGCCCCGGGCTCGGCCCCGGGAATGGCGGCGTCGCCGCCCGCTTCGACGGACGCCGGTCGGGTCGCCGGCCCCTGCACCGGCGTTTCCAGGGCGGCGCTGACCGATTCGGAAAGCACCATGCGCTGGTAGATCACGACGGAGCCGGCGATGGACATGATGATGAGCACAACCAGAGCAGCCGTCAGCTCCACCCGATGCCGGCGGGCGAAGAGGCGCGCCAGGTGGACGATCCCCGCCCGCCGTGCGGTGATGGGCTTGTGGGCCAGGTAGCGCACGATGTCGCGCCCCAGGCTGCCCGCCGTGCGGTAGCGCCGCGTGCGGTCCTTGGCCAGCGCCTTGAGGATGATCGTCTCCAGGTCGCCCTTCGATTCCGGCCTGATCGTGCTCGGCCGCGGCGGGGCGTCCTCCCGGATCACCTGCGCCGCCGTGAATACCGGCAGGCCCTTCAGGTCGTGCGGCTTGCGCCCCGTGACCAGCTTGTAGAGCACCGCGCCGAGGGCATACACATCACAGCGGGCATCGAGATCCTGCCGCGTGGTCTCGAGCTGCTCGGGCGCCATGTACTGGATCGTCCCCACAAGCCGGCCTTCCTCGGTGTGCATCGTCTGGGCGGCGACATCAACTTCCGTGGCGCGGGCCACGCCGAAGTCGATGATCTTCGGATTGCCCGTCTCGTCGATGAGGATGTTTCCCGGCTTGAGGTCGCGGTGGATGATCTTGTTGTGATGCCCGTTCTCGATCGCCGCGCAGACCTTCGCGAACAGCTTGAGCCGCTCGCGCAGGGAAAGGTTCTTCTCGTCGGCGAACTCGGTGATGGTCCGCGCGCGGGGGACGTACTCCATGACGAAGAAGGGCAGGGCCCCGCCGCCGTCATCGTGCATGCCCGCGTCATACACCTGGGCGATGTAGGGATGGCGCAGCCGGCCGAGGATCTCGATCTCGCGCTTGAAGCGGTGCAGGGCCGAGCGGGCATCGGTCGCGCCGCGCATCACCTTCAGGGCGACCGTCCGACGCGGCTGCTTCTGGAGGGCCGCGTAGACGGTGGCCATGCCCCCCGAGCCGAGGAGGCGCTGGATCTCGTACCCGCCGATCTGGCGCGGCAGGTTGGATGATTCAGGCTTCGGGCTGGGACGGCCGGTGTCGGGCATGGCGGGCAATGCGTTCCTGTGTCCGGGGCGCCGGCGGCCGGCGCCGCTGGCTGGCCGCGGGGGAGGCGGCCGGATCACCTCTGAAGGGTCATTATGGCCGATCCGGGTACAAAATGCCGCTTTTTGCGCAAGGCCCGGCGCAGATGGCGTAACAGGCTAAGGAGTGGCGATCAATCTGGGGCGGGCGGGGCCCACGCGCCCGTCGTGGCCCCGGGAAGCGCCGGAACGCCGGAGTAGAGCACACCGGGACGTCAGGTGGCGACCGGGAACAGACAAAGAAGGGGCCGAAACATGATGCTCAAACGAGACTCGGGACGGATGCCGCACGTTCTGACCGCGGTCGGATGCTTGATGATGATGATCGCCGGGCCGGCGCGCGCGGCGATCATTCACGTCCCGGACGACTACGGGACCATCCAGGAGGCGATCGACGCGGCCGTCGATGGCGATGAGATCATCGTCGCCCCGGGCACCTACTACGAGGCAATTGACCTTCTCGGCAAGGCCGTGTTTCTCCACAGCTCGGATGGGGCGGAGAACACCATCATCGACGCCGACGGCCTGTTCACCACGGTCGTCACCTGTGCGAGCGGGGAAAGAGGCGATACGGTTCTCGAAGGCTTCACGATCACCGGCGGGTATTCCGACCGAGGTGGGGGGATGCACAATGACATGAGCGCCCCGACGGTGCTCAACTGCATCTTCCGGGACAACCTCTCCTGGAACCACGGCGGGGGAATGCGCAATGGCCTGAGCGATGTGACCGTCATCCACTGCACCTTTGTCGACAACACGGCATCATACAGCGGGGGCGGCATGTGCAGCACTCACGGCAACCCGACCGTCACAGATTGCACGTTCACCGGCAATATCGCATGGTCATACGGGGGCGGAATCAAGAACAACTACTGTGATGTCATCATCGTCGATTGCACGTTCAGCGGCAATCAGGCCTACAAGGATGGCGGGGGCATCAGCAACACCGACTGTACAACGCTCGTGGACGGTTGCACGATCAGCGGCAATTCGGCCACCGATCGCGGCGGCGGGATGTCGAACTTCCTGACGCGACCGATTCTCGTGGACTGCGTGTTCAGCGCCAATTCGGCCACCTCGGGCGGGGGCATGCACAATCGCGCCGGGGCCGAGCTCACCATGAGGGACTGCACGTTCACGGAAAACACGGCCGGCGCGCGCGGAGGCGCGGTGAAGAACGACGCGAACTGCGATCCGGCAACGATCGCAGCCTGCACGTTCGCCGCGAACATGGCGGAATCCGGCGGCGCGATCTACGATGAGTCGCCTCACGCGACGGTCACAGAGTGCACTTTCGCGGGCAATGAGGCGTTGTCCGATGGCGGCGCCATGCACTTGGTCGAGAGTCTTGCCGTCGTCACCGACTGCACGTTCGACGGCAACCGAGCGAACAGCAACGGCGGGGGCATGTATAATGAATCCGGCGGCCCGACCGTGATGAACTGCACGTTTGTGGGCAATCAAGCCGCCCGGTACTCCGGGGGGGCAATGACCAACTATCACAGTGACGCGGCGGTGATTGACTGCCTGTTCCATGCCAATATGGCCCACCATCATGGCGCAGGCATGTACAACTACCACGGTGGAACGATCGTCCTGGCGTGTGTGTTCTCGGCAAATGGCACCAGCACCGCCGGGGGCGGGATGGCCAACCATCACACGGCCGTCCTCGTGGCGAACTCCGTGTTTAGCGACAATAGCTCGGTGCAGGGCGGCGGCATCTTCACTAAGGAAGATGAGAGCGCAATCATCCAGTGTCAGTTCTTCCGCAACTCGGGCGGTGTGGCCGGCGCCATGTACAATGCTGAGGGGAGTCATCCAACAGTGACGCACTGCACTTTCAGCGCCAACGAAGGTGGATTCGGAGCGGGGATGTGCAACGTCGAAAGTGCGCCCGTGGTAACGAACTGCATCCTGTGGGGCGACGAGGGCGACGAGATCTACAATTGGCATTGCACCCCCATCGTGAGTTATTGCGATGTCGAGGGCGGGTACGAGGGCGTGGGCAATATCGATATCGACCCGCTCTTCCTCCATCCCGACAACGGCGATCTTCGCCTCTCGGCCGGCTCGCCGTGCATCGATGCGGGCGACAACACGGCCGTGCCGCCTGATGCACTGGATCTCGATGGTGATGGCGACACTGACGAGCCGATCCCTTACGACCTCGATGGCAAGCCGCGCTTCGTCGATGACCCGGATACGGAGGACACCGGGAACGGCGAGCCGCCCATCGTTGACATGGGCGCCTACGAGTACCAGGTAGAGACATGCCCGGGCGATTTCGACGGTGATGGGGATGTGGACACCGCCGACCTGCTGTTCCTGTTGGGCGCCTGGGGCACGCCGGACGGCGATGTGGATAGCGATGGGGACACGGACGCCGCCGATCTGCTGGCCCTCCTTGCCGCGTGGGGGGAGTGCCCGGAGTAGACGCCGAAGGCGGAAACGCCGAAAGCCGAAACGCCGAAAACCGAAACGCCGAAAGTCGAAAGGCGGAACGGCGGGGCAGGCAGGCGGGGAGACGCGGGAACATCGGGATGCGGGGAGGCCGGGGCGACGGGCCTGCCGTCAGGAGCGAAACGGAGGCGCTTCTCGGACGCGAGATCCGGCCCGCGATCCATGTTGTCACGAAAACGCTCGTCAACCGAATCGCGATTTCTTGCGAATTCCTGACGGCGGAAGCCGCAGAGCGCGTCTGGCGCGGATGGCGAATGCCACCACGCCGGCCCCATTCATCTCTTCGGCCGGCGCGATCTGCTCTCAGCTCAGAAACACGTCCCAGATCGTCGGAGGTAAAAGACATGATCCACCACGGGACCTTCTCAGGGTTGGTCTTGGGCTGCGCGTGCGTGATGATGGTCGGCCCGGCCCCGCCGGCGGCCGGAAGTATCGATGGGGCAGGCACTTGGGGGACACGGGCCGCGGCCCCGCCCGCCGTCGCCGCGGCCGATAACTCGTTGAGACAGGCAGAGGGGCGTTCCGGCGGCCGCGAGGACTGCAACGGCAACGGGATCGAGGACGCCCAGGACCTCGCCGACTGGGGCACCGCCTTCGACCAGGTCTCATCCTGGCGGGCCTTCGACGCCGGCGATCACTGGGTAGGCAACGATCCCGACGGCTACTGGGGCGCGGCCTTCGACGGGCGGTTCGTCTACTTTGCGCCGTTTGACAACGGCTCGGGCAGGCATGGCGAGGTGTTGCGCTACGACACCGCGGGCGACTTTGCGACCGCCGACTCGTGGGTCACCTTTGACGCGGGCGATCACGGCGTGGGCGACGATCCCGACGGCTACGCGGGGGCGATCTTTGACGGCCGGTTCGTCTATTTCGTGCCTGCCGACAACGGCACCGGCGGCGCGCACGGAGAAGTTTTGCGCTACGACACCTGGGCCGACTTCTTCGACGCCGCCTCCTGGGCCGCATTCGATGCCGGCGCGCACGGGGTGGGCGATGATCCGGACGGCTACAACGGCGGGACGTTCGACGGCCGCTACGTCTATTTTTCACCCTACCACAACGGCACGGCGCGCCACAGTGAGGTTCTCCGTTATGACACGGAGGGCGATTTCGAGGACATCGCATCGTGGGCCGTGTTCGATCCGCGCGATTACGGCGTGAATGAAGACTACGGCTACTACGGCGCCGTCTTCGACGGGTGGTATGTCTATTTCGTCCCCAACTGCAAGACCGACACGATCTACCACGGCGAGGTGCTGCGGTATGACACGACCGGCGACTTCTTCGAGCCTTCATCGTGGGACGCGTTCGAGCCCGGCGACCACGGTGTGGGAACGACGCCCGAAGGATACACCGGCGGCATCTTCGACGGCCGGTACATCTACCTCGTGCCCGGCTACGACAGCGTCACCGGCTGGCACGGCGAGGTGATGCGCTATGACACGACCGCCGCGTTCGACGAGGCGAGTTCCTGGACCACCTTTGATCCGGGCGATGAGGGGGTGGGCGATGATCCGGACGGGTTCATGGGCGGCTTCTTCGACGGCCGATTCGTCCTCTTCGTGCCTTGCTATAAGACCAGCGGTTATCACGGCGAGGTGTTGCGCTACGATACCGGCGGCGCCTTCGATGATGTCGCCGCCTGGGACACGTTCGACGTCGAGTCCCACGGCGTGGGGCAGGAGGCGGAGGGATTCGCCGGCTGCGCCTCCGATGGACGTTATCTCTACCTCGCTCCCGTCCGGTGGGCGACGCCGCACGGCGAGGTGATGCGCTATGACACGGCGGCTATCGGCTCGCCCGATTGTAACGGCAACGGCATCCCCGATGAGTGCGACATTGATGATGGAGAGCCAGACTGCAACGGCAACGGCGTGCCCGATGAATGCGACATCGCCGGCGGCTTCTCGTGGGACCACGATGGAGATGATGTGCCCGATGAATGCCAGGTCGACTGCAACGACAACGGCTTGGGCGACATGGAGGAGGTCGCGGCGTGGGGAACGATGTTCGACGATCCCGCGGGGTGGACCGCCTTCGATCCCGGCGAGAACGGCGTCGGCAACGACCCGGACGGCTACCACGGAGCCGTCTTCGATGGACGCTATCTCTACTTCATCCCCTATCGGGCCGAGTACCCATCATTCACCGGCGAGGTCATGCGCTACGACACAACCGGCTCGTTCACGGATGTCGCATCGTGGGTGACTTTCGATCCGGGCGCGCACGGAGTGGGGTTGCATTCCGACGGCTACGCCGATGGCGTCTTCGACGGGCGCTATCTCTATCTCGTCCCCTGGGCCGATGACAGCGGCTATCACGGCGAGGTGATGCGCTACGACACGACCGGTCCCTTCGACGACGTCGGATCATGGGTCGCCTACGACCCCGGCGCGCACGGCGTGGGCATCGATGCGGACGGCTATCGCGGCGGCCTCTTCGACGGCCGCTACGTCTATTTCGTGCCCTGCTACAACGGCTCGGCGTTCCACGGCCAGTTCCTGCGCCTCGATCCCGATGAGGACTTCCAGAGCACCGATGCGTGGATGATCTTCGACCCGGGCGCCAACGGCGTGGGCAACGACCCCGACGGGTATTCGTACGCGGCGTTCGACGGGCGCTACATTTACTTCGGCCCCTATCACAACGGCACCGCCTATCACGGCGAAGTGCTGCGCTACGACACGACCGGTGACTTCTGGGATCCATCCGCCTGGCTGGCCTTCGACCCGGGCGCCCACGGCGTGGGCAATGATCCGGACGGCTATCCCGGCGTCGTCTTCGACGGACGATACGTCTACTTCGTGCCGTTCAACAACGGCACCACCTACCACGGCGAGGTGCTGCGCTATGACACGGCCGGGGCGTTCGACGAGGTCGGCTCCTGGGCGACGTTTGATGCCGCCGCCGAAGGAGTGGGCGACGATCCGACCGGATACTGCGGGGCCATGTTCGACGGCCGGTTCATCATCTTCGTTCCCATGGCCCAGAGCGATGGGAATCACAAGGAGGTGTTGCGTTACGACACGAATGCGAGCTTCGAAGATCCTTCATCATGGATGACCTACGAGTTGCCCGAGGAGCCGTTGGGCTATCGCAGCGGCGGGTTTGACGGCCAGTACGTCTATCTCGCCCCCGGCGGAACGTATGTCAACCACGGCCTGGTGCAGCGCTATGACATCGCCGCGATCGGCGCGCCGGATTGCGATGAAAACGGCGTGCCCGATGAATGCGACCTGGCCGAAGGCGCGCCGGACTGCAACGGGAACGGCATCCCCGATGAATGTGACATCGCGCACGGCTTCTCGTTTGACACAAACGAGAACGGCGTCCCCGATGAATGTGAAAACGCCTGCCCGGGCGACTTCGATGAGGACGGCGATGTCGATACCGCCGATCTGCTGCACCTGCTCGCTGCCTGGGGCACGCCCGACGGCGACCTGGACTTCGACGGCGACACCGACACCGCCGATCTGCTGGCCCTGCTCGCGGCGTGGGGCGACTGCCCCAGTGAGCCGTGCCCCTGGGATTTCAACGGCGATGAGCTCGTCAATGATCTCGACCGCGACATTCTCATGCAGCACTGGGGCGATTGTCCCGATCCGCCGGAGGAATGCCCGTGGGACCTGAACGGCGATGGCGTGGTCGACGGCCTGGACCTCATGGAGCTGCTCGATCACTACGGCCCCTGTCCGTGATTGTCCTGGTGTCTTGTTCTTCGGAACGCCGGCACCGGCGAGCGCCGGCTCTCCCCCGGCGCTTGCTTTACGCGAGAACCTGTAATGCGCCGCTGGGAATTCGTCTTCTGATTTGGGCCCGAATCCTGCAACGGCGCCCGCAACTGGAGGTATGACCGACATGAAGGAACCTGCGATGAAACGACGTAACATAGTTTCCGGCGTCGCGATGGTTTGCGGGGGTGTTTGGGCGTTCTTACTGACTTCCGCTGGCATCTGCGGGTCCAGCGACGGGTCTCCCGGGCTGAGGGATCCGTACATCGATCTGGGACGGGGGCCGGTCTGGATCCACGCGCCGGTCGCGTATGATCCGGAGATCGCCTGGCCCCTCGTGCTGCTCCTGCACGGCCGCGGCAGCTCCGGGGAGAACATCGAGAACTACCTGAAGTTCGAGCCGCTCATCGATGAGTACGGCTTCTTCTACCTTCATCCCGACGGCATGGTGGACGCCGACGGCTACCGGTTCTGGAACGCCACCGACGCCTGCTGTGATTTCTACAACACCGGCGTCGATGACTCGGGTTATCTGCTCGCCCTCATCGACGAGATGAAGAGCCGGTACAACATCGACGAGCGGCGGGTTTACTTCATCGGGCATTCCAATGGCGGGTTCATGTCCTATCGCATGGCGTGCGACCATGCCGAGACGGTCGCGGCGATCGCCAGCCTCGCGGGTGTGACCTTCTATGATCCCGATGACTGCACGCCCGCGGCGCCGGTGCACGTGCTTCATATCCATGGCACCAACGACACCGGACTCCTGTACGAAGGCGGGGAGTTCTTCGGAGTACCTTACCCCGGTGCGGTTCAGACAGTCGAAACCTGGGCGACGTATGATGGCTGCGAACTGGTCTTCGAGACGCTGCCCCCCCTCGATCTCGATGGGTACATCCCGGGCGACGAGACGGAGGTGACGCGATACGCCACCGAATGCGAGCCCGGGGGATCGGCGGAGTTATGGACGATCGTCGGCGGTACGCACAATCCTACGTTTACGCCGGATTTCAGCCCGCTGGTGATCGAGTTCCTGCTGGCTCACCCCAAGCTCTGCCCCGCGGACTTCGATGAGGATGGCGATGTGGACACCGGCGATCTCCTGGCGCTGCTGGCCGCCTGGGGCGATTGCCCCGGGTTGCCCTGCCCCTGGGATTTCAACGGCGATGGCGTCGTGGATGAGCTCGATGAGGACATCCTCTGGGAGCACTGGGGCGACTGCCCCGAGCCGCCGGAGGAATGCCCCTGGGATCTGAACGGCGACGGCGTTGTGAACTTCCAGGATCTGGCCGACCTCCAGGAGCACTTCGGGCCCTGCCCGCTCGATGAATGCCCGACCGATGTGGACGGCGACGGCGACACGGACAC
>Ga0272441_10005659_pt1 | contig 21491 bp, 16 predicted proteins | sample SSMProp6N_FD_193582 | JGI IMG/M metagenome (GOLD analysis project Ga0272441, IMG submission 193582) | Marine sediment archaeal communities from Little Sippewissett salt marsh, Falmouth, MA, United States - SSM-Prop-6N | ecosystem: Environmental > Aquatic > Marine > Wetlands > Sediment ... | reverse complement strand
CCGGACGGGAACAGCACTACTATACCGGCAGGGCCCTGTTATCAAAGAAATCCTCTATTTTTTCCACTCGAAAACACTGGGATCGTAGTCCTCGGGGGGTTCATATCCCAGTAATTCAATAGTCGTTACCGCCAATGAGGATATGCCCAGACCGCTGCGCAGCTCCTTTTCGTACTCCCCGTTATATGCCGGATCAAAGATTATACAGGGAACCGGGTTGAGGGAGTGACTGGTCTTGGCCTGCGGCTTACCGTTGGCTTTGATGACCACTTCGCCGGTCTTCTTGTCCCGGGCGAACATGTCGTCCGAGTTCCCGTGGTCGGCGCTCACGATCATCACACCGCCGGCCTTCTCCACCGCCTTCTTTATCCTGCCCAGGGAGAGATCGAGGGCCTCCATCGCGCAGAGCACCGCTTCGTAGATGCCGGTGTGGCCCACCATGTCGCCGTTGGGAAAGTTCAGCTTGATGAGTTGGTATTCCCCCGACTCTATTACCTCTATCACCCGGTCGGCGATCTCGGCTGCCTTCATCCACGGGCGCTCTTCGAAGGGAACCCGGTCCGACTTTATCTCCTCATAGGTTTCCAGCTCCTCGCTGAACTTCCCGGTCCGGTTGCCGTTGAAGAAGTAGGTCACATGACCGAACTTCTGGGTCTCGCTGATGGAGAACTGTTTGACCCCCGATGCAACCAGATATTCCGCCATAGTCCGCTCGATGGAAGGAGGGGGTACCAGATATTGCCGGGGGACCTTCAGGTCGCCGTCGTACTCCATCATGCCGGCATATTCAACTCTGGGGATCCTCTTGCGGTCGAATTCCTCGAAATCATCGCCGGCCTCGAAGGTTTTGGTAATCTCCAGGGCACGGTCTCCACGGAAGTTGAAGAGAACGAAGCTGTCGCCGTCTTCGACCGTCCCTACGGGCTTCCCATTCTCGGCGATAACGAACGGCGGAAGGTCCTGGTCGATAGCGTGGGTCTCGGACCGCAGGGTCTCGATCGCCTCGTGAGCGCTGGGGAACTGACGTCCCTCTCCCAGCACGTGGGTCTCCCAGCCTTTTTTCACCATGTCCCAGTCCGCGTTGTAGCGGTCCATAGTGATCTTCATCCGGCCGCCTCCGGAAGCTATTCTGGCGTCGAAACCGTCCGTCGAGAGCTCCATGAGGAACTCGGCGAAGGGATCGAAATACTCGAGTGCAGATGTTTCGCCCACGTCCCGGCCATCTAAAAGGGCGTGAATCCGTACACGGCCGACTCCTTCTTCCTTCGCCTGCCGGACCAGGGCCTGGAGATGTTTTACATGAGAGTGAACGTTGCCGTCCGACAGAAGACCGAGAAAATGGAGAGTGCCATTCGAGTCCTTCACATTGGAGACGAGTTTTTTCCAGACCTCTCCGTTGAAGATGCTCCCGTCCTCGATAGCCTGGTTCACCCGTTTGGCTCCCTGGGCGTACACGCGGCCGCATCCGATCGCGTTGTGTCCAACTTCGCTGTTGCCCATGTCTCCGTCATCGGGCAGACCGACGGCGATACCGTGGGCCTTGAGCTGTGTCATCGGCCAGGTTTGCCGGAGTTCGTCAAGAGTCTCAGTAAAGGCTTCCTCGACCCCGTTTCCTTCCTTGTATTTTCCTATACCGACTCCATCGAGAATAACCAGCACCACCGGTCCCCGGCGTGGGCTAAAATTGTTCCGTTTCTTCAAAGCTTCAACCATTGATCACTCCTCTGTTATTTTATCCTTCTTCTGCAGGCATTCCTGGGACAAACCGAACCGTTCCTCGGTCTCCAGATTGCCTACCGGTTCCACGTGAACGTTCACATCATATACATTTTTTACTCTCGAATGAATGCTTTCCTCTACCTGCATGGCAAGATTGTGTCCTTCCTGTACGGTAAGACCGCCGTCCACTTCGATATCCACATCGATAACGTAGGACGTGTTGAGTTTGCGGATACGCATCTTGTGGGGATTCTGAACACCTTCGACCGCCAGTACCGCCCTGCAGACCTGCCGGTAGAGGTCCCGGTCCTGAAGACCGTCCATCAGCTCCATGTTGGTCTCCATGAAGATCCCGTAGCCGACCTTCATGATGTACAGCCCGACCCCCAGACCCAGCAGGGTATCGACCAGGGGCATATTCAGCCGAAGCGTAAAATAGATCCCGATCAACACGCTTGCAGAGATGAATATATCCATAGTCATGTTTTTTGCATCCGCGATCAGCATAGAGCTGCACACCTTTTTCCCCGCTCTCCATTTCAGCATGGCGAGGAAAATCTTCCCGGCAATTGAAATCCCTGCAATGACGATGGTTATGGGGGCGGGCAGCCGTCGAAGGCTATCGGAAAAAAGTTGGGAGACCGTGGAGACTGCCAGCTGGGTCCCCGCGAAGAAGATGATGAAACCGAGCAGCTTGGTGGCGATGGTCTCGGCCCGTTCATGCCCGTAGGGATGCTTCTCATCGGGGGGTTTGTCGATGATCCGGCCTGCCAGCAATGTCACGATAGAAGCCGCCACATCGGTTACCGTGTCTATCCCCGCACCGATCAGCGCGAGGGAATGCCCCCATATCCCGAATCCGACCTTCAAAATCGCAAGTACGCTGTTTCCGAAGATGCCGACCCAGGAAGCCCGGGCTATGACCTTTGAGCGATTACCGATTTCTTCCACTCTCTAAATGTAATCATTCCCGTCCGCTTTGGAAACAGACTCTTCAGCGGAAGCGTACAGGCCTCTTCTTTTCTTCATGTACTGGTAGAGGTCCTTCGGATTGAGGGGACGGCTGAAGTGAAAGCCCTGCAGAATGATGGCAGGATTGGTCTTGAAGTAGTTCCACTGGCTTTCCGCCTCTACCCCTTCGGCGACAACCGAAAGATTCAGGCTTCTGGCCAGGTTCAGGATGGTTTTGATGATTTTACGATTGTGGCTCTGGTGAAGATTCGAAACGAAGGAAATGTCGATCTTCAGGATGTCCGCGGGAAGTTTGGAGAGGTAACTGAGGGAGGAGTATCCTGTACCGAAATCATCGATGACGATGTTGATCCCCGGATTGTAGGCTTTGATCTGCTCCAGCATGCCGATGACTGTATCGGGATTGCGCATCAGGCTCGACTCGGTAATCTCGAGCTTCAGACGGGAGGGATCGATCTCCGACCGTTCGATAATCCTGTTGAGGGTATCGAGGAATGACCTGTCCTCGAGCTGGATCGGAGAGAGATTCACGCAGACGAAGTGGTCCCGGTATCCGGCAATCGTCAGTCTCCGGATCTGTCGACAAACCGTCTCGAGTATCCAGGTTCCCAGAGGGATGATCAGCCCCTTCTCCTCGGCGATCGGGATGAACTTGTGCGGGGGGACCTCTCCGAGTTCGGGATCCGACCATCGCAGCAGGGCCTCCATTCCGACCATCTCCCCTCTGATATTGACGAGAGGCTGATAATGAAGCTGGAATTGATTATTGTGGAGGGCGTTTTTCAATCCCTGCTCGATCCGCATCTTCTGGGTGGCCTTCGACACCATTTCCTGATGGTAGAACATATACTGATTCTTGCCGGCCGCCTTGGATTCGTACATAGCCAGGTCCGCATTCTGCACGAGAGACTCGTGGTCGTTTCCGTCCTCCGGATAGAGGGCGATCCCGACACTGACGCCGATGTTCACCATCGTCTTCTGAGCCTGCTCTCCTCGGGTGCTCAGGTAGTAGGGCTGCCTCACCACCGCCAGAACTTTGCGGGCCACCTTGGCCGCGTCTTTTCTCGACTTGACCTTCTTCAGGAGAATGACGAATTCATCGCCCCCGAACCTGTAGATCGAGTCCGACACCCGCAGACATTCCCGTAATCTAACGGCAGTTTCCAGCAGAAGTGCGTCGCCCACATTGTGGCCCATTGTGTCGTTGATCTGCTTGAAGCCGTCCAGATCGAGGAACATCAGGGCCCCCTTGAGCATGGGGTACTTTTCCAGCTGATCGAAGGCCTGCTTCAACTCCAGCCGGAAGAGGTCACGGTTCCCCAGGTTCGTCAGTTTATCCTGGTATGCCAGCTGCCGCAGCTGCCGCTCGGTGTTTTTCTGTTCCGTGATGTCGCGGATGATGCAGGTCAGGGTCCTGCCCAGAAAATCGGTGGAATTCCCGAAGGACACCTCCATAGGAGAGATGCCGCGGCTCTTGTGCATCCCCAGTATCTCGATGGAAGCGCTGAGACCGATCCTGTCGCGGTCCTCGTCGTCCACGAAGAAGTACTTGCGGAAGTCCTTCTCATGCCGCTGGTATATTTCCGGTGGAAAAAGGGTATCGAAGGGACGCCCGTGCAGCTCCTCCTTGGTGTAGCCGAAGATCCGTTTTACAGCGCTGTTGGCGAATACTATGGTAAAATTCTCGTTGATTCGTACGATCGCTTCATTGACCGTCTCGGAGAGGATGTTGTAGTTCTTTTCAAGCCGCTTCAGCTCGAGGAAAGTGTTGGTATCGAGGGTTACGTCCCGGAGTACGGCAATGATCTGGGGCTTCCCGCTCCTCCAGTAGCCGCCGAAGAGACACTCGAAGGAGCGCAGTTCGCCGTAGCCGTTGTAGCCCCGGAAGACGAAGACCCGGTCCCGCAGCAATCCGGTCTCCCTGGATATATAGCCTGCAGCTTCCTTCATCTTGCTTCGTACCAGATGGTGGTAATGGGCGTGCACCAGCTTCAGAAGGTTGTACTCTTCGAGTTCAATTTCACTGAAGCCGAACAGATCGACGAATACTCCGTTGTACCAGGAGATGGTCCCGTCAGCGGAGAGGCTCACCACGGCATCGTAGGCTTCGCTGATCTGAGACTGGAACTCCTCTTCCTTTTCACTTCCGTCCAGGAAGATGTATCCGTACTCCCGGAAAAGCCCGAGGAGGCCCCCTTCTATAAGTGTGAGGGTCTTTTCCGCTTGCGGGGATTCTTCCGTCTCTTCTAATACAGCCGGCTGTTCCGTCTGCGGGTTCCGCTCGTCGCTACCCATCATTTTTATCATATTCGATTCGGCCGGATCGATTCCGGATGTTTCATGCTGATCCATATTTTTCCCGGGCTGTAAATTTTATCATATTGGAGATTAAATAGAAAGTCAATATTTTTAATAAATATACTACGCACGTGTCTGAAACGGCGCAGTAATCGATTCCAGCCAAAGACGTTCCTCCTGTTTGAGGTGCGGAGACAGGGCTTCAAAAACCGTGGCGTGATAGTCATTTACCCACTGCAGCTCTTCCCTGTCGAGCAGCCGGGTCTCGATCAGTGCCGGCTCCAGTGGACAGAGGGTAAGCGTCTCGAAGCTGTAGAACCGGCCGAAGGGTGTTGAAAAGATATCCTGTGCCAGTATGAGGTTCTCGATCCTGATCCCGTACTGTCCTTCCCGGTAGACGCCCGGTTCATTGGAACAGAGCATACCGGTCTCGATGGCAACATCCACCAGGCGGGTGCTGATGCTCTGCGGACCTTCATGCACATTCAGAAAAAATCCGACTCCATGTCCCGTTCCGTGGCTGTACTGCATCCCGCGTTCCCAGCATGGACTCTTGGCGAGGGTGTCGAGCTGGAAACCCCGGGTGCCCCCGGGGAACCTGGCCGTAGCCAGCTGGATGTGACCCTTCAGAACAATGGTGTAGTCCTCCCGCTGCTGCTGAGTCGGCTCGCCGAGAGCGACGGTCCTGGTGATGTCGGTTGTTCCATCAAGGTAGTGTCCCCCGGAATCGATCAGCATGAGTCCCGGCTGATCAATCTTATAGACGCTTCCGGAGTCGGCGCTGTAATGAATCACCGCGCCGTGATCCCGGAAACCCACGATCGGGTTGAAGCTCTCGCCGATGAACCCGGACTGTCGGCTGCGGAACTGTCTGAGTGTATCTCCGATAGAGAGCTCCGTCAGCGAGCCTTTTTCCCAGTTCTGCGAGAGCCAGTGGAGGAACTGGACCATCGCCACGCCGTCCTTCACCATGGCATTGCGGATTCCTTGTATCTCGACGCCGCTTTTCACCGCTTTGAGCGAGCTCGTGCAGTCACGCCTCTCGACCGGGAAAGAATTTCCAGCAATAATTTCGGCCAGAGCGGAATTCACCATATCAGGATCGAAGACGAGCTTCCTGTCCTTCTCGAGGACATCCTGCAGGAGACTATCGACGGCATCGTAGGGCACCAGGTTTATATCCTCCTCTTCCAGGAGGGAGGCCAGTTCATCGGACAGGCATTCCCGCTGCAGGACCAGATACACTTCCCGGGGACCAACCAGGGCGTAGCTGATGAACAGCGGATTGAAGGCAATGTCGCTGCCCCGCAGATTGAACAGCCAGGCTATGTCCGCCAGGGAAGCTATGAACTGGTAGTCGGCCCGGTATTCCCTCAGGGCGGACCGGACCTCGCCGATCTTCTCTCTGCGGGACTTCCCGGCATACTTCAAATCATGCTGATAGATATCTTCCGACGGATTGGGAGGACGGTCGGTCCAGATACGGTCGAGGAGGTCCGCGGTGGAACGGAAGAGAATTCCGTACGCAGCCAGCTGGGACTTCAGCATCCGCTGCTTCGACAGTGACAGTGTCCAGGCTGAGGCGCCGACTGCATCGGCGGTTCCCAGTCTTTCACCAAGCCATTCCGGAAGAGTCTTTACCCCCGGAATTCCCTCGCGGAGGAGTTCGATCTCCGTACCTTCGAGCTGTGCCGCGGCCTGCAGATGATAGCGGGAGTCGGTCCATAGTCCAGCGGCATCGGCAGTCACGACTACCGTACCGGCCGAACCGGTAAAACCGCTCATCCACTCGCGGTCGCGCCATCGGGGCGCTACATATTCACTCATGTGCGGATCAGTACCGAACAGAATGTAAGCATCGAGTTTCTCCCTCCGCATCTCCTCCCTCAAAGCTTCAAGATGGTGCTTGATCTCATTCGGCTGGTTCATTTGGCTCCTCCGTAGGTATACTCTATCAGCTGCAGCACCCGTGCGACAATCGGGCAGATGAGGGCGTTCCTGAGGGTCTTCTGAAAAAGCTGGTGAACGTTCCTGCTGTCGGTGTGGGGGTATTCGCGGCAGGCCTTCGGCCGGTTGGAATATATCATACAGCGGTTATCCTCGTCTAAAAAGGGACAGGGAAGCGTTCGGAACACCCAGTCTCCGTCTTCATCGCGGTGAAGCATCTCCTCAACGAGTTCGGCCGGCCGTTTCCTCAAGCTTCGCGCCACCCGGTCGATATCCCGCTCAAGGAGAAGCGGGCCGGTGGTGACACAGCAGTTCGCGCACTGCAGACAATCGATCTCATCGAAGGCCTCCCGGGTCGCTTCCCGGAAAACCGTATCGAGATCGGAGGGTCTGCGCCTGCTCAACCCGTTTAAGAGCACCCGGTAATGCCGCATATTCCCTTCCACCTTTTCGATCAGCCGCCGGTACTCCGGCATCATCCGTCCCCCGTCGATCATAAACGGTGCCGCTCCATCCACTGCACCGCGAAATCAACACACAGTCTCTGGCGGAAAAGCCGTGCAGCAGTCAATCCTACCCTGCCTGTTTTTATTTCGTTCTTGTGTCTCTTCTCAAAGGCCTGGCCGATTTCGGCGAAATCATCCGAATTGATGTCGATGTCTCTGAAGGTCTTCCAGCGTCTGTGGCCGTCCACCAGGATGGGCGAACCGGATTCGATCTCCTCTTTCCGGGGAAATGATGCCCTGTATTCGGCGAGGTGAAAAGAGGTGTTGCTCTCATACCCCGCTCCGAGGAGGAGCACATACCCGTCACGTTCATAGACCTTTGCCAGGGGTGATGTCTCGCCAAGAGAGAAATCAAGTTCGTGGCCGGCGGCCGCTTCCACTGCATCCTCTCCCCAGACGGCAAAACTCAGCTGTGGATGGGCGGACCGGACTGCATCCGACTGTTTTCTGAACAGCTCCGGTATTTTGCCGACACCCCGGCTCGGCGTGAGCTCGGGATCGTAAGCCGGCATCGACGCACGGATCGTCCCCCACCAGGTTTCCGGCACCGGCGGATTGACCCAACCCGCGGGGTCCGAAAGGTGGCCCGAATGGGTCGGCATGATCAACAATCCCCAGGGCCGTACAATCTCTTCCAGCGCAAGTATGACGGTATGAGCGCCTCCGCATACCCATCCGAGGGCGCTGAGAGAACTGTGAACGATCACGCACATCCCGGCTTCCATACCCAGGGAAGTTAACTCCTCCTCCAATCGTTCCCGGGTAACAGGCTGGTCACCGGTTTTGCCGATTACTTCTGCTTCACCCATACATATAACATAGCATAATTTTATATCAATTAAGATGATTCGGAAAAAAAAGCTTGTTTTGCAGAATAATTATTACTAATTTGGTTCCATGTTAAGAGAGGTGCTTCGACAGATATTACAGGAAGGCGCGGTCATCTATGGAGACATTTCTTCACGGCTCGATATACCCGAACCGCTCATACGTCAGATGGTCTGGGAACTCGAGCGGCTTGGATACCTCAAGCCGGTCTTCCAGGGATGCAGCGAGCACACCTGCGCAGGCTGCGCGATGAAATGCGGTTCCGACACTGCGCTGAACAAAGCTTTCGTCCTTACTTCGAAGGGTAAAACCTTTCTGGGAACGGCTCCAGGCAGCCAGGGCGCTCTATAAAACCTCCACAGTCACTTTCTGCGACAAGCCGCTGCCGACGACTACCTTAGAATCATACAAGCCTATCAGCATGGGCCCCGCCGAATCGTTCCGCAGGATCTTCAGCCTTTCTCCCGGAATAATTCCGAGGTCCATAAGCTTCTTGCGGGCCATTCTGCCGCCGCTTACAGCGACGACCCGGACCGTGTTGCCGTTCTTCGTCATATTCAGTGGAAGTGTGTTCATGCCGGTGTTGATTGTTTCAGCAAAGGGGTGAATTGTCAATTGCCGTACAGAGCGGGAGTTTGCCTCTCTTGCATCTCTTGACAAATTAGAGACTTCTAATTAAATTATTTATGGCTATTAAGGCGCATTAAACAGGAGTCCTACATGCTGCGAGATGAAGGCTTGTCTATATCAGAGGGCTATGATATTTTCCAAGACAAGGAAAAGAATCTTATGCACACTCCTCTCAGTTTATGCCATGAGGGCGATAGAGTAATGATCCACAGGATCCTGGGCAACGGCGGATTCAGGAAGAGACTCATCGAACTGGGCCTCCGCAAGGGAAAGGAACTCACAGTAGTCCGCTATGCTCCCCTGCGTGATCCCATGGAAATCTGCATCGACGGCTGCCATGTTTCACTGCGGGTTGAAGAAGCGGAAAAAATCGATGTAGAGATGATACAGAACAGCTCCAATGAATGAACGTCCTGCAAAACCAACCGAATCATACACGTTTGCCCTCACTGGTAATCCTAACTCAGGCAAGACCTCCATCTTCAACGGTATTACCGGCGCCAATCAGAAGGTAGGAAACTGGGGCGGAGTCACCGTTGATGTAAAGACCGGCAGTATCCGCCGCGGAAACGCGAAACTCTATTTCACCGACATTCCCGGTACTTACTCACTAAGTGCCTATACCATGGAAGAAGTGGTTGCGCGGGACTACATTATCAACGGAAATACCGATGTCATCATCAATATCGTAGACTCAACCAATCTCGAGCGAAATCTCTACCTGGCAATTCAGCTGATCGAACTGCAGAAGCCGGTGGTCTTTGCATTTAATATGTACGACGAGCTTTCCAGGGACGGAACGCAGATCGATATACATCAGCTCGGTAAACTTCTCGGTGCTCCCATCAGTTTTACCGTCGGCCGGACGGGCAAGGGAATAGACGCCCTGCTCGACGAAGCCGTCAAGACCGCAAGGGGTGAAGAATCGCTGCATCACCCCATTCTCGTACACTACGGAAACGATCTCGAGTCGGCAATTGAGGAACTCGAAGAGCTCCTTCGAAAGTCCGCATTCGATTCCCGCGGTATTGCCATGCGGTGGTATGCAATCAAGCTCCTTGAAGAGGACGAACTCGTGGAGAAGCAGGTCCGCGAACTCGCCGGCCATGATGTCATCCTCGCCGCACGGGAAAGTCATTTGAAAAAGATAGAACAGCTCTACCAGGAGGACGCTGCCACGCTGATAAGCGAGAAACGGTATGGTTTTATCATGGGAGCCCTCGGTGAGACGGTAAAGCGCGCCCCCGGCAACCGCATTGATATTTCCGAAAAAATCGACGGTGTCATGACGAACCGGTTTCTGGCTTACCCCATCTTCGCGCTTTTCATGTGGCTTCTCTTTCAGGCTACCTTCAGTCTGGGGGCGTACCCCATGGGCTGGATAGAATCCGGTGTCGATCTTCTGGCGGAATTCGTCAGGACCTCAATGCCCCCCGGGTTGGCCAGGAGTCTGATCGCGGACGGGGTTATCGGCGGTGTGGGCGGAGTAGTCGTCTTCCTGCCGAACATCCTGATCCTCTTTTTCGGTATATCGATACTGGAAGATACGGGCTACATGGCCCGCATCGCCTTCATAATGGATAAGCTCATGCATCGCATAGGGCTCCACGGCAAGAGTTTCATTCCGCTGATCATGGGGCTGGGATGCAATGTGCCGGCCATCATGGCAGCCAGGACCCTGGAGTCGAACAAGGACAGGGTGCTGACGATATTGATCGCTCCCCTGATTACCTGCTCGGCGCGCCTTCCGGTGTACATTCTATTTGCAGGCACTTTTTTCCCCGATAATGCCGGCAATATCATTTTTCTGCTCTATTTCTTCAGCTTTTTCTTCGCTTTCCTGATGGGTCTGCTATTCAAAAAAACCCTCTTCCGCGGCGAGGAGTTTCCATTCGTGATGGAACTGCCTCCCTATCGTGTACCGACTTTCAAGAGCGCTCTCATTCACATGTGGGAGAAGGCCAAGCATTACCTGCAGAAGATGGGCGGCGTTGTACTCATCTTCTCGGTCATCATCTGGTTCCTGAGCAATTTCCCTGTACAGCAGGAGCTTGCATCCCAGTGGGAACAGGAGATCGGCGCCGTAGAACAGAATATCGAACAGCTCGATATCCCGGAGGAGACCGCAGCCGACCATCACACCCTGAAAGAGATGGAAGCGGAGCTGCAGACCCTGAAAGTCCAGAAGCACCGTGAGATGATGAAAAACACCTATATCGGACAAATCGGGCAGTTCATTCAGCCGGCTTTGCAGCCCCTTGGCTTCGACTGGCGGATGGGTGTCAGTCTCGTGACCGGCTTCGTCGCCAAGGAGGTGGTGGTAAGTACCCTGGGAGTACTCTACACCGTTCAGGGAGAAACCGATCAGGAGAGCGAAGCCTTGAAGAACGCCCTGCGCAGGGCATATACACCTCTTACGGGACTGGCATTCCTCTTCTTTGTCATGCTCTACACGCCCTGCATAGTGGCCTTCGTTACCCTGGTACGGGAGATCAACTCCTGGAAGTGGTCGCTTTTCTCACTGTTCTATCAGATTACCCTGGCATGGATGATTGCCTTCCTGGTGCGGTGGGGCGGCATTCTGCTGGGATTCGTGTAGAGGGTTACACCATCCGGCGGGGGGACGCCTGTACATTCAACTATACCGTAAGCGGTACAGCAGAATTCAGGCGATGGGCTGAGAAAAATAGTGTGACGAGAGAAAACTGTCCTGCTGAATTTTTTTAACGATTGAATTCATTCCATCGCTGCTGAACGGTTTTGCCAGAAAGTAGAAATCCAGATCGGAAGAGAGAATCCTGCCGCTGGCGGCAGGCGGGATTCCCAGTTTTTCAATTTCCAGGAGAAGGTCTTTTTCATCCCGAAGAAGAAGAATGGGAACAGTGCTGTATCCCGGAAGCTCCCGTACTCGCTGGAGGAAGTTTACCGCAGAAGACGGGGGAAACAGACTATCCACAATAATCAGATAGACCGGCTCTTCTTGTATCGTCTTGAATCCGGTATCAATATCGGAAGCCTCTATAATCATGAATCTCTGCTGTGAGAGAACATAGTTGATGTGATGCCGCAATGCTGCCGATTCGCCGATGATTAATATCCTGTACTGTCCCATTCCTCTGATCTAGATTACACTCTCAAGTTCTCTGATAAGATGAATATCACGCATACGCGCAATCGCTTTGTTCTGGATCTGCCGGACTCTCTCCCGGGTAATTCCAAGGATTCTGCCGATCTCCTCGAGGGTGAGCGGGCTGTGTCCGTTGAGCCCGAAACGAAGTATGATAATCTTGCGCTCCCGGGGGCTGAGTTCTTTCAAGGAACGCGAAAGTATATCTCTCAGATTGACGTGAAAAACACTGTCGAAGGGCTCCTCATAATCATCGCTGAAAACAAGATCGGAAAGGGTGGTGACATTCTCATCATCCACCGTCACGTCAAGCGATGCAGTCTCTCCGGAGTACTTCAGCAGGCTCTCCACCTGCTCCGGTGTGGAATCCATGTATTCCGCAATCTCTATGGAAGTCGGCTCATGACCAAGTTCCTGTGTCAGGTGCTTGGAAACCGAAAAAGTCTTGCGAATGATGTTGAGCACATGGATGGGAATGCGTATCGTACGGCCCTTATCGGCAATGGCCTTGATGACCGCCTGCTGAATCCACCAGGTGCCGTAGGTCGAGAACTTGCACTTGCGGGTGTAGTCGAACCGTTCCACCGCTTCGATCAGACCGATGTTGCCTTCATCGATGAGATCAAGCAGACTCAGTCCGCGGTGCTGATACTTCTTGGCAATGGACACCACCAGTCTGAGGTTGGAAGTGATCATCTTCTTGCGAAAATGGTTGAGGGTCTCCTCAAACTCCTTTTTCGTTTTTAGATAATCATCGCGCCCGATCGAACCCTTTTGAAATGTATCCTCGAGCTCCTTCAGCTGTTCCTTGCTCACGTGGATCTGCTGCCCGATGTGCAGTTCTTCATCCTTGCTGAGAAGCGGATACATAGAAATCTGCTTGAGATAGAGCGACAGTGGATCCATGTCGTAGGTGCCTTCACTGCTGGAAAAAAGATCCCCTTCTCCTTCAGTGTAAATATACAGATCGTCCTCCATTGCATACCCCTTACCGATACAAGTTTGCAGGGTAACTATGAATCATGACGATGTATACAACAATAAGGTGAATTTGAGACTTGCTATAGGGGAATCCCTTATAGTGGTGTATGAAAGGTCCGGTCCAGGATCACCAGTTTCATATCAAATTTCTCTTCAGCCGTGATGAAGCGTCCATTTACCATACAGCCATTCGCGTTCATCGGCACCCGGAACATTATGAGACCCGGGCTTTGTGTCAATGGATTGACGCTGAACCGTATGGATCCATCCCTGTGCTCCCAATCCTCGATCTCGCTTCCGGGAAAAAGAAGCCCGGTCGACCCGGCAAGTGTATAAGGCTCTTCTGATGGGATCATGAAACAGCGGGACTCATACGCCTGGAGGACTATACACCCGCCCCGGGTAAATCCCTCTTCGCTGGAGAAGAAGAGCCCCTCCGGAAGCTCATGTTCAACGATATCTGCTGTGAGGTTGTGAAAGGCAATATACTCGAGAATGCCGATTCTGAAGCGGACACGGGATTCATCTGCCGTGACAATTTCCTTTTTCCGCAGAGGGAACTGAGATCGAAACAAGGCAAGCGTCTCTTCGTCGTATTCCGAGGGGTTATCACTGGTGAACAGCAGCCCCCCGTAGATCTGGTTGACCAGAAAAAGTGTGAACCGCTGCCTCGGGCTCAGCTGATTATTTTCCCGGCGAAGAATGTACACATCCGGATCGCTGACGAAAGCCCGGTTGTTCAGCTGCCATCTCCCGATCGTACTGCGTAATGAATTGACCGTTGAGACCCTCTCACGGTAGCCGAGGAGCTTCAGTTTCCGGTCCTCCCATTTCAAGGCAACGTCAGCCCCGATCCGGCAGTACTGGACCCGGCCGAATGCGGATTCAAGTGGTACTCCGCAACCGAGGACCGTTACTTCTCCGCAGAGACTTTTCAGGAGCTCCATTGCGTCATCCATAATCATACCGCGGCTTCGGCCGCCCCGTGGAAGCAGGGCCGCTGCATACAGGAAGTCGAGCTTCAGAAACCGGAATCCCCAGCGGTCGATCACCGTGTGAAAGACCTCCCGCAGGTATTCTTCTACATCAGTGTTGTATATATCCAGGATGTAGAAGCGGCCGCTCCAATGGAAAGGATTGTACCCTGCCGTGAAGGGTTCTCCTCCCTTTCCATCGACAAACCATTCAGGGTGATTCTGGAAAACATGGGAACTCTCCTCGGCAATAAAAGGAGCCAGCCAGAGACCCGGCCGGAATCCAGCCCGACCGATCTCTTCGGCGAGGGCCCCCATACCTGAAGGGAAACTGCGGTGAGGTTCGAGCCAGTCGCCGACAGCCCGTTCCCAGCCGTCATCAATCTGAAAAACATCCGCCGGAAGCCGGAGTGATGTGAAAGACTGCAGGTTTTCCCGCACGGTCTTCTCATCTATGCCGCTGTAATGACTGTACCAGCTCGTCCAGCCCGCCAGAGGAGGTGATGAACAATCCACCCGGAGCACCTGGAAATATCGATTGAACACCTCAGCGTGAGTTCCCCGCTTTATAAAGAGCTGAAGAATAGGAAGCGATTCGGAAATCTCCAGCCCCTCGCATTCACGGTCTATGAGCAGCATCGAACTTTCTCTGTACCACCAGAACCGGGTATAACCCGGCCGCTCGGATAGTGATCCCAGGAAGAGAATACCACTCGGATTCCTGAAGTAGAACCACGAATAGCCATGCAGATGAGAAGGTTTGTATTCCGAGAATGAATAATCACCGTAGTTTCTGAGGCCGTAACGCCGGATCCAGGGAGTAAACACCCGCCGCAAGCCGTGCATAAGCTCATTCGTCCTGTATTCCCTGCTCTCAGACCAGGTTTGAAAGCCGTTGATTCCGATACTTTCTGTCAGATCATCCGGAATCCATCGACAAAAAACTGCCGACTCGAGCGAGACCTTTACTGAAGCTTTTACCCAATAAGTCAGTATGGAAAATCCGTCTGCTTCCCTCCATTCCTTTGTGAGGGTAAGAATATCATCATGTGCAGTATGGGTATCTTCAATACGCAGGGAGCGGATTTTCTTCTCACCTTCAATCGAGTACTGTACTTCTCCGCTCCATCCGTGACGCATCGTGCCTACCTCGTGCATCACCCGTGCATGTACATCATCCAGAGTGGCGGGAAGCTTTGCGTTTTCGCCACCACATGAGAAGCGCACCAGCCACGATCATAAGAACACAAAGAATCTGGCCGGTGGTAATGTTCCATGGAGAAAGATAAAGGGCCTGGGGACTGGCGGCCGCTCCGAGCTGAATCGGGTATCCGATACCGATATCCGGTTCGCGGAAATACTCGATAAAAAACCTTACTGTACCGTAGCCGATCAGATAAATACCCAGGAGATAACCTGAAAACTGCTTTCGTTTCCTGAAAAAGAACCAGAGCAGAATCCAGAGGAAAATCCCTTCGAAGAATGCTTCGTACAACTGTGAAGGATGCCGCGGGAGCTGTATCATCTCCCCGGCGGAGTAGGCGATTCCATGGATGTCCGCTATGTTCCTCACCCACTCCTGATTGGTGGAAAAACGGGGTGCATGAGGGAAAATCATCCCGATCCCGCTTGCGGTGACCCGACCCCACAACTCGCCGTTTATGAAGTTCCCCAGCCGGCCGAAGGTGTATCCGAGAGGAATACCCGCTACCACCAGATCAACCAGGCGGAAGAAATCGTGCTTCTTTATTCGGCAGTAGAGCGCACCGGCTGTGACAGCCCCGATCAAACCGCCGTGATAACTCATTCCCTGTAATCCCACCAACTGCATTTCACTGTTGAAGGGCCAGAATATGAGCCACGGTTTCCGGAAATAGAATCCCGTCGGATCGTATACAAAAGCGGCAAATATCCGCGCCCCTATCAGCAGACCCAGTATGGTCCAGAAAAATATATTGGTCACTTCGTCATCGCTTATGGAGATGTCCTCATCCTTCAGCTGATACCGAAACAGCACATACGTAACCAGGAAGGCAATCAGATACATCAGTCCGTACCAGTGAAAAGGCAGTCCTGGTATTATCTGCGGCCTGATCCAGTCCGGAAATTGGAGATAACCAAGCATTCTCACTCCTCTTTTTTATTGTCATTGATTTCGATGCGGCCGTTATTCTGGTTAAAGGAAATAGTTACATTTTTACGGGGTGACTGTATCTCGGAAAAACGCCCATGGCTCTCCACAATAACCCCCGGATAGAGGGAACCCCTCACCACTATTTTTGAGCTGAAGTGTTCCTCGTATCGTTCTCTCAGAGTAAAAAGTCTGAGACTGCGCTTCTCGATCATTTTCAGGTATTTCAGCTTAGAAGTACGGACCTTCTCGAGGCTTTTCATCTGCCCCCTCTGTTCATACTTCTTCATCTGGGTGTCCATCGAGGTAACCAACTCCTTGAGACGCTGTATTTCCTTCTCATGCTGTTCGATCTGGTCCGCTACCAGATAATCCTGTCCGAATGAAATAACCGTCCGGGTGCCCTTGTCGTTGCCAAGGTTCCTCACTTCAAGTCCATGCCGGGCGTAGATCTTTCCTCCGATCAGAGTCCCCTTTTCCCCGAATAACCGCAGAACTCCATTGCACTTTACACTGCAACGCAGGCACCCGTTTTTGATCTCGATGTCTCCTACTGCGAGGAGCGTGGACTCTTCGACGAACTGAGCCCTGATGTTCCGTTTAGCCCGCAGAACGGCTTTTCCGGCGCCGATCACCCCCTGAGCAATCTGGATCGAACCCCCTGATGAGAGAAGCGCGCCTTCAACCGCACCCGCAACCTGGATCTCACCACCGGCGACTACATAGAAGCCACGCTCGACGTTCCCCTTTACCTGCACATCCCCGGGGAATTTTACATTCCCCGTCTGCATGTCCACGTTGCCATTGACCTGATGATACACATGGACGCTGATATTCCGCCCGTCATACATCAGCTCGCCGCTCTTCCCGGCATAGAATCGAACACTGCCGTTCTCTTCCTCACTGCGGCGGATGTTTTCACCGACATTCAGCTCGGTCTGCTGCACAGCACCGGCCTTTACAGGATTACCGCTTACATCCCATCCTTCACTGCCGCTGAACTCCACGGAAGGAATCTCGGCAATCAGCTGATCCTTTTCAACAGCTGTTATCTCATCGTGGGTCCGGAAATCCGCCCGGCCATTTGATTTGATTGTGACTTTATCTCCGCTTGCCAGAGGAACGAAAAACTTGATCTGTCCCTCATTTTCGGTTTTTACAGGTCTATTGCCTTCGGCGATTTTGACCCTCTCTATGCTCTGACCGCCCCTGGCATTCAGGATCGCTTCGCTGAGAGCCTCCGTATCAATACCCTTGAAGACCTGCTTTTCCTCCAGGACTGCATTCACCCAGTCCATCGTAAGCGGCGGGGCAAAACCGCGTGCTCCCTCGAGACTGATATAAGCCTGCATCCTGTCCCTTGAGACTTCGACCTCGATCTTCGCCTCCCGGTAAGGACGCACCCTCATAATGGTAAGACCGTCATCTTCGATCACATCGAGTATTCCGTTCTCATTGGCGACTATCTCATTCCCTTTGATGAGTATATTCTCCTGCAGACTGATGGATGGGTCATTCCCCGGCAGCCCCGGCAGGGTGTTGCCGTACACATCCGTCCCTTCCTCCCCTTCCCCGGTTGCAGTGATTTCCGCCACTACCATCCCGACTTTTACGAAAGCCATCTTCCGAACCGAACTGAGCGGGTAATTCTGCAGTGACTGGATCGCCTCCCCTGCCGGTTCGGTCTGTTCGGCCGATTCGGTCTGTGCTTCCTTCCCCCCCATATCCGCCGGCAATGGTACGTTCCGCAGTTGTTCAAGCTTCTCTTCATTTTCGAAGTCACATTGAAAAGTCAAACTACGGTCCGCGCCCCTGGTCGGCGCCACCCCTTCTGCAAGGACATACTCGTTCATTTCCGTCCGGCGGCTGCGGTAGAAGTCGAGCAGGTCCTGTTTTATCTGCTCGAAATCCATATTCTTGAACCCGCTCTTTTTTATGGCAGCACCGACTTCTTTCAGAACGAGAGGCCGGCCCTTACCGCCTCCCTTCCGCACAGAAAGAAAACCCTTCAAACGGTCTTCACCGGCCTCAACCTTGAACCACGCATCACGGCTCTCCGTGAGGGGGTAATCCTTCAGCGGCGTCTGACGATGTATGGAATTCAGCAAAACCTGCCTCAACTGATCGGCAGTGAGAAGTTCCTCGGAGCTAAACTCCTTTTGGACGGCGGCTTGCAGAATTTTTTCCGGATCCGGAGGAGTTGCGTCCTTCTTACCGGGCACAAAGGTGAGCAGACAGGTTGCCCGATCCCTGGTTGCATTCACACTCCACCGGTGATACTGAAAGGGCAGAATTTCTATCCAATTCTTCCCCCGGCGGACAAAGCCGTCGTGCAGCGCTGTTATTCCATTAGTACTGATTTCGATTCCCTGACCTGCCAGGAACTTCTTCGGCTCCACCTTCGGCACCGCTATCGGCTTCCCGTAAACCGATTGTCCCATCTGCCCGGTCTGATCGGAAGTGGAAATCTCGGCTATCACATCGCCCTGTTCCGCCCATCCTTCCACTTCTACTCCAGGATCGACGTGTACCTGTTCCTCCCATTCCTCCGTGACCCAGGAGTCCACTTTTTCAGTGCTCGCCTTTCCGAATTGAAAACGCCCTTTTTTCTTTATCTCCTTTTCTACCTTGACCCTGCGGCTGCGTTTCTGAGTTATGTGAGGATCTCCTGCCTTTTGGAGAACCCACTCCGCATCTTTCTTCAGCTCATCGGGAATCGCCCGGATTTTCCAGCGGAACTCCGGGCCGGGCGGTGGAATAGGGGCCTTCCCTTCGGCAATGGTATATGTAACCGTTCCTGCAGAATTCTTACTGAATTTTTCATCCACCGATACGGTGCTCTTCTCGAAAGCCTCCATAGCAGCGGATACCGCATCTTTGTCCACACCGTTCGTAATCCCCTTACTGTTAATCAGCTTCAGTACAGAATCCAGATCCCATTCCTGTCCTTCGGGGTTCGGCTCAAATAGAAGAGAAGCCCTGAGATGGGAATTTTCCACAATTACGCGAAGATTACCTTTGATACTCATCCCATATCACACTTTGTAACCCTGCTCAGCCGCATCGAGCAACCGCGCCTTCAGAAACTTATTTTCTTTCTTCAGCGTGTTGATTTCATATTGCTGAGCCTTGATAGTATCAACAAGATCTGCCTCCGAAAGCGCTCCACTGTGAAGCAGGTTCTCGAGGTCGTGTACTTTCAATTCATAATCAATCTCAGCTTCCATCTCAGCCGTGGCAAAACTCTGCTCAAGGCTCTCCATATCAAAAAAAGCCGTGTTGTCCTCTCCTTGGCGCTGAATAATTTTATCCGCTATTCTAAATACTGCCTGACTCAACACGGAATTAGGCTTATACGAAGTGATCGGTATCCGTGAACTCTGTGCCACCTCCTGCAAATGATCGAAATAGAGAATGCCAAGATGTTCTATCTGAACACCGAGGTATTCCTGGCAGGAGCGTCTGATCTTCTCCGCCTTTTTCGCATCATTTGGATCTTCGAGCATATTCATTATCAACATCGGGTTGAAGGAATTCATCGCAGAATGAAACTTGTCATAGCTCTCTCTGTCTTCCGCTGCTATTCTTTCCAGGAGTCTCGGAATATAGATCCTTTGGAACTGCCCGCCATCCTGACGCATCTTTTCCATGAGTTCGAATGCCGGAGTTCCTTTTTTGAAGGTGTTGTGCATTACTCTGAAAACAGTATTTTTTAAAAAAAGATAGGCATTGAGTGTTGCCGTTAAAGTGGGAGTTGTTACAATCAAGCCGCGTGAAGACGTAAGAAAAAAATCTAATGTATTGAAGTTCGTCCCTGCACCAAGATCCATAATCAGATAGTCAGCATCGATAGTATAAAGCCTGCGTATTAATTTTGACTTCTGTCCGCTGTTCAGATTGGCAATCCCCGGAATTTCGGCATCCCCCGGGATGAACCTAAGATTTTCATAATCAGTAGGCAGAATAATCTCATTGAAATCTATATTTTTATTTGTCAAAAAGGTTCCAATGCCGGATCTTCCACCTCCCTGCCCGAGGATGAGATGAAGATTACTAGCTCCCAGATCAAGATCGGCCAGCACAACGTCCTTTCCATACTGTCCAAGGGCTATCGCAAGGTTTGCTGCAACCAAGCTCTTTCCAACCCCTCCTTTCCCGCTGGCAATAGGGAGAATCTGCATCTACTCCTCCTCAAGATCTGTAATGCTGAATGAAATCTTTCCTTCTTCAGCTCGCTCCGGTCTTTCAGGCGAGTCAGGCATAGCAGGCCTCTCAAGCTTCTCGGGCGGCCCTTTCCATAAAAAAAGAACAAAGGCTGCCAGTAAATCCAATCCGGCTGTAAAGACGATTATCGGGATAAAATCCTTCAACAGAGCTGCAGCTATTTGAATCGTACTGAGGTTCAGTACATTGAGAATTACAGGAATAACCCCATAATCAAACAATACAAAGAGCACAGCAGCAAGTGTTTGTAAAATTTTCCCGACAGCAATAATCTTTGCGATACCGTAATACCGCGACGGGTACATCCCGGTTAATATCAACCCTGCAAGTAGAATAAATGCATACGAACTTATCCAGAAGAAAAACAGAGCATACTCCGGAACCTGCAACGGATTAAAGAAGAACTGCAGAATGTGTATCACAATGACGTATCTAGCTGCTTCCCACATGAAGCACGAAAATGGAATAATTCGGTGTCTCATCTACTGCAAAGTGTACGCACAGCATCAAGACAGGTCAATACGATGTTTTATCTCCCCCAAAGATTATGGTTTTAGTGGAGGGGCAAAAAAAGCATCGCCGCATACTCTACTGAAGGGCAAACTTCGGCAGCGGATACCAGTTCTCCCCGAAGGGAGTCTCGGTCTGCCGTTTCCACACCTTCAGAAAATACTCAGGCAGCTGCACCTTCGACAGAAAGAACCGCTCCGTGCTGAACAGCTCCTTCCAGAACCGCAGCTTCTTCGGATCGATTCCCAGGTCCCCGCAGTGCCGCTCGGTAGTCTGGGCCGCCTTGTCAGTGATACTGCGGGGTTTGCAGAAATTGTGCGTCGCCATGTACAGCGCTACCCTGGCGAGCATGTTGCGGTCATTGCGGGCATGGCAGATCGTGCGCCTGCGGTGATTGGGGATGTCTTTTCGAAACAGCATGTCCATGTAGTTGACGCTGAAGAGGGGATTGTTGGCGTCCCGCACCTGCCGGGAGGAGGTTTGCTGATGGCGCACGCAGGGGAAACCGTCTCGGCCCGCCAGACGCTTCAGTACCCGGGGATAGGCGGGGTGCTCATCGGTGTGCAGGACAGCGCTGTTATCGGCGCACCTGCCGATGAGGTAGGCCATGAGCGATTCGAACTGAGCTGCGGTGGAGCAGCGGC
>Ga0272441_10005658_pt1 | contig 21492 bp, 20 predicted proteins | sample SSMProp6N_FD_193582 | JGI IMG/M metagenome (GOLD analysis project Ga0272441, IMG submission 193582) | Marine sediment archaeal communities from Little Sippewissett salt marsh, Falmouth, MA, United States - SSM-Prop-6N | ecosystem: Environmental > Aquatic > Marine > Wetlands > Sediment ... | reverse complement strand
ATTATTAAAGGTTATGCAAATATCCATAGGCGCATCACATGCTTTTCCCAGGTGATGCATTTTATGGCGGCAATAACAGGTGCTGATACCGATATGTGAGGCGGTTTTGATAATATGACTAGCCTTTTCATATTCCAGAATTGAAATAAGATTATCGTTAGACAGTGATGTCTCCTGTACTAAAGCTCTCCCCAGATATGTCTCACTGCCGAAAAGTAAATCATTTACAAAATCATCCTCAATATTAATGTACTGGTAAAATAATTCGGAAAGGAGTTTTTGGTCGATATCCTGCCTTGTCCTCATCATGGAGAATTCGAAAAATCCCGCCATTGGTGGTGGAAGGATATATTTTTTTACTCCTCTATGTTCTGAATCCAAAAGAATTGCCCTACTGGCTAAATTTTCTAATATTTTCTCAGTTTGCAGTTTGTCTAATTTCCAGATACGGCTTGCAGTATTAACTGTAAAAGGTTTGATTGGTAGTTGAGAAACCAATTCTACCTCTTTTTCTTTAAAAATGATGCTTAAAATTTTGTTTAAAGAATCAGAAGGAGGTGTGCCTTGAGGAAATTTATTAAGCCTTTCTTCTAATTTTTTATAAGCTGATTTTCCAGTCATATGTGCCATAAGCTATACCTATTTAAAATTTTTAAGAAAATTGGGAAATAAATTTATTATTAAAATATCACAAAAATGTTAGATATACAATTTAGCTGTGAGTGATTTTAAACGATTAATAAGAAGGAATCATTGAAAAATTATATTGCTTAATGGGAGAGAAAAAAATAAGAGAATCAATAAAAAGATTGATATTAAGTTATTCTTGCTCTATTATTTATTAAACCATTGAAATAAAAGGAGAAGATAATGTCATTAATCAAAAGCGAACAATTATTCTCAAAATTGGCTAAACAGAGCAAGGCTTCATCGATTAGAGAGATTTTAAAAATTATTCAAAGTTCCGATGTGATATCATTAGCCGGTGGAATGCCTGATCCGATAACATTTCCTGTTGAGGAAATAAAAGAGATATGTACAGAAATTTTAACCAGGGATAGTGCCCGTGCGTTGCAATATAGCAGTACAGAAGGCTTATTGAAATTAAGAGAATTTTTATTTCAGTGGTTGAATATGGATGGTAAAAAATATACAAAAGATAATATCATTATAACTTCCGGTTCACAGCAGGGGTTGGATTTGGTGAGCAAGGCATTATTGGACCCGGGAGATATTGTTATTGTAGAACTGCCGAGTTATTTGGCAGCCCTGAATGTTTTTAGAAGTTACGGAGCAGAAATGATTGGAATTCCAATGGATACCGAAGGTATGCAGATGGAATCTTTGGAAGATACCCTGGAAAAAATTATCAGCAAAGGTAAAAAGGTTAAATTTGTATATACAATTTCTAATTTTCAAAATCCTGCCGGTGTTACCATGTCCTTGCCTCGGAGAAAGAAAATCCTTGAAATTGCCCAGAAGTACGACTTTTTTATCTTAGAAGATAATCCTTATGACAAGCTCCGATTTGAAGGAGAGCCAATTCCGTCAATCTTTTCTTTTGATTATGAAGGAAGAGTGATAAATCTGGGTACTTTTTCCAAAATATTATGTCCTGGTCTAAGGTTAGCCTGGGTTTCCGGTAATGAAGAAATTATTGAAAAAATTGCTATTTTAAAACAAGCTACTGATTTATGTACAACTATGTTAAACCAATTGATTGCTTCTGAATATTGTGACCAGGGTTACATTGATAAGAACATCGAATCAAATATCTCAATTTATAAGGATAAAAGGGACATTATGCTACAATCTTTAGAGAAATATTTTCCAGAGGAAACCTCCTGGACTAAACCGAATGGAGGATTTTTTGTCTTTGTGACTTTGCCTGAGTATATTGATACAGACGAAATGTTTTCTGATGCTATCAAAGAAAAAGTAGCTTATGTAAGCGGATCATCATTTTATGCCGATGGTAAAGGTAAAAATACCATGAGACTATCATTCTGTTATCCCAGCAAAGAAGATATTGAGGTGGGAATCAAAAGACTAGGTAAGGTAATTTCCAAACAAATAAGAAAATAAGAATTTTTTTCAAGAGTTGAGAGTTAAGGCTAAAAATAAAAGAAATCCTAAATAACCAGTGATTTTATCCTAACGTTTGTAATACGAATCGAACAATCGGATTTCTTTACATTATAAATAGATACATGATAGTATTAAGATAACTTTTTGATACTACTAAAATTTTAAACTTAATATTTATATTTTACAGAAAGGAACTAAATCATATAAATAAAGATAATTATTCTCTAAAAAACCAAAGTTTAGGTGAAGAAATTGCTAACAGCATTACTCATAGCGTAGGGATTGGTTTAAGTATTGCCGCACTGGTGATTTTGCTAGTTCTGGCTAGCAGGCAAGGTGATGCCTGGAAAATAGTGAGTTTCAGCATATATGGAACTACCCTGATTTTGCTCTACTCGTCTTCTGTTCTTTATCATGGATTTTTAAACCTAAAATGCAAAAAAATATTCAGGATTTTTGATCATTCAGCTATTTATCTGCTCATTGCAGGAACTTATACTCCTATTGCCCTTACGCTTATGAGAGGAACCTGGGGATGGATCCTTTTTGGTCTTTCCTGGGCAATGGCAATAGGGGGAATTATTGTTACTATATTTCTTCTAGATAAACTAAAAGCTTTATTGGTATTATCTTATGTGTTTATGAGTTCCCTTTCGGTGATTGCTATAAAACCAATGATAGAGATGCTTCCTCAGGGAATGATAGCCTGGCTTTTTATCGGTGGAGGTTGCTATATTGTGGGCATTATATTTTATTTATGGAAAAAAATCCCCTACCACCATCCCATCTGGCATCTCTTTGTTTTGGCTGGAAGTATTTCTCATTTTTTGGGTATATTATTCTATCTTACTTAAGCACTTCTTACTTACAATCTTTCTTCACTTATTTCAAAAGAAACGAATCAAAGAATGTTGACTTAATTCCAATTTTTCTATCAATGTGCAAGGTGATGGTTTGTATTCGGAAGGGAACGATTCTCTGTTTGATGAATTAAAAGGAGTTTTAGGTGGCAAAAAAAATAATCGAGTATCAACATATTATCTGGGATTGGAATGGAACATTAATCAATGACACATGGCTAGTTGTAGAAATTATCAATAAAATGCTAGCAAGACGCAACTTGCAAGAGGTTAATCAGGAAAGACATAGAGACGTTTTTGATTTCCCGGTAATGAAGTATTATTCAACCCTTGGGTTTGATTTTTCTAAGGAATCATTTGAGAAACTTACTGATGAATTTATTTCTGAATATTATGACCGTTTTAATGAGTGTAAATTATTTGATGAAGCAGAAGGGGTATTAAAAAAAATTGGAGAAAAAGGAATATTGCAATCGGTATTATCTGCCTCTAAAGAGGATTTGTTGAAAGCGAAAATCAAACATTATGGTATCGATAAATATTTTTATAACATCATAGGTTTGAGAAATCACTATGCTGAGAGCAAAATCGAAAGAGGGAAAACTTGGGTAGCTCAATTAAATTTAGAAGCACGAGATGTGTTTTTAATTGGAGATACAATGCATGATTACGAAGTTTCGAGATCGATTGGCTGTGATTGCCTGCTTGTAGCTAATGGACACCATAGTTATGAGCGACTAGTCAGTCATGGTGTCAAGGTCATAAAAACCTTACAAGAAATAAGTTTAAAATTATGATATACAGGCAATCGTGCTCTATATGATTGTAAAAATAATTGAAGAAACATAGTGTATTATAGGTATTATTGTTATTATTTGATAAAGTGTACTAATTTCGAGTCGTGTTAACACTTTAGACTAAATTAACTGAAAAAAAGGAGGTTTATATGATTCGAATTAAGAAGAAAAGCAACGATGAATTCACAGTAAAGCTGCAAGAGAAAGAATACAACATAATCTTAGATGATAAGTATTGGCAGGAGTTAACCGGGGGCAAAACATCTAAAGAAGAATTGATAAAAAAATCTTTTAATTTTTTACTGGAAAGAGAGTCCAAAGAATCAATTCTATCCAGGTTTGATTTAAGAATTATTAGCCAATATTTTCCGGAGTATGAACAAAAGATAAAGAAATAAAATAGTGAATGTTTTTATGAATATCGATATCCTGTTTTTGAGTGTTTTTTATAATCGGAAGAAGAATTAGAATTTGGGCATATAAATTCCTGATTGTAATTTTATCATATTATGTTAAAATAAAGTTAACAGGCAACCCCATAAAGGCAATATCTCTTCAGAAGGCTCTCCTTGTTTTGCAAGGCGAGTCTTTGTCATATTAGGAACAAATATTTTTAGATATGATTAAAATCAAGAGTTGTTTTAATTTTGTTGCTACAATAAATAACAAGGGAGAAGTAAAAATGAGGATACCAATGTATCAGGTTGATGCTTTTACTGATAAACAGTTTAAAGGCAATCCTGCAGCAGTATGCCCATTAACAGAATGGATCACAGATGGGTTAATGCAAAACATTGCCGCTGAAAATAATTTATCTGAAACTGCCTTTTTTGTGAAAAAAGAACATGAATATGAATTAAGATGGTTTACGCCCAAAGTGGAAGTTGACCTATGCGGTCATGCGACCCTAGCAAGCGCTTATGTACTATTTACCTATCTGGATAAAACAAGCAGGAAAGTAATCTTTCATAGCAAAAGCGGCATGTTAGAAGTATGGAGGGAAGAAGATTTGTTAAGCATGTTTTTCCCTTCCAGAGAAGGAGAGAAAAGTGAAATTCCAGAGGCATTAATAAAAGGTTTAGGTAAAAGACCAAAAGAAGTGTACAAATCAAGAGACTATATGGCTGTATTTGAAACAGAGCAAGAGATAATGGATTTATCCTTAAATATGGATGAATTAAAAAAAGTAAATGGATTGGGAGTCATTGCAACAGCTAAAGGAAATGAAGTAGATTTTGTGTCAAGATTTTTTGCACCAAAAGAAGGAATAGACGAAGACCCGGTGACTGGTTCTGCCCATTGTACTTTGGTACCCTATTGGAAAAAAGTATTGGGTAAAAATGAATTTGTAGCCTTACAATTATCATCAAGAGGTGGAAAACTTTTTTGTGCTGATTTAGATGATATGGTTAAAATCTCCGGAAAAGCAGTCTCTTATTTAGAGGGGGTTATCAATGTTTGAACTATTTCCCCGGATGACTCATTAAGATAAAAACAGAGGAGGATAATATGGATAATAATAACTCAGATAAATTAATTGTATTATGGACAAGTGGTAACAAAGAAGTAGCCTTGAATATGGTTTTTTTATACACATTTAATGCAAAGAAAAAGGGATGGTGGAAAGAAATTTCCCTTATTGTTTGGGGAGCCTCAACAAGATTGCTTTCTGAAGATAAAGAATTACAGGATTATATTACCAGGATAAAAGATGCAGGAGTGCAAATAGAAGCATGTAAGGTCTGTTCAGATAATTATGGAGTTTCCAATCAATTAGAAATATTAGGTATTGAAGTAAAGCTAATGGGACTACCTCTTACTGAGTATATAAAAAACGGTTACAAGATGATAACTATTTAATATGAAACAGGGAGAGGCTTTGTGATTTGTTTTAGTAGTATAATTTATTATATAAAGGATTGAATATGTCTGACGAAGTAAATAGTGAAAAACAAAAATTAACAACAAAAACAATTATTATAATTGGTATAATCCTGTTAATTATTTTAAATTTTACCAGTTTTCTTAATCTTATTAAATACTTATACGGGATTTTTTCTCCTTTATTACTTGGTGCAGGGATTGCTTTTGTTTTGAATATAATAGCTACTAGATATGAAAAAATATATTTCCCCGATAGTGATAATAAAATATTAATCAAAACACGCAGAGGTATGAGCATCATTTTATCAATTTTAACGATTATGCTAGCCATTTATTTTTTTCTTAATATTGTCATTCCACAGATTACCCAATTTGTTCAATTAGCCTCTACTGAATTACCGATTATTTATGAAAATACAATTGAATGGATATTGAAACACGCTGAAAATTATCCGATTATCAGAGAAAAAATAGGAGAACTCAATATAAGTGGAGAAGCGGCATTAAATAGACTATTGGAATTACTGAATAACTGGGCATTTGGATCATTCTCTTTTATAGGGATAGTCTTTAGTAAAATAGTAGAAATTCTTTTAGCAATTGTTTTTAGTATTTATGTTCTTTTTGACAAGGAAAAAATAAGAGGAAATTTCAATAAATTAATCAATGCAACTCTAAATGCAGGTAGAAGAGAAAACTTAGCAAAGATTATACAAACAGCAGATGAGACATTCACAGATTTTTTTCTCGGGCAATTTAAAGAAGCTTTTATTTTGGGTGTGCTATGTACTGTTGGCATGCTGATTTTTCGTTTTCCCTATGCAACAACTATTGGATCAGTTGTTGGACTAACTGCCTTGATTCCAATGGTGGGAGCGTACTTAGGTGCAACTGTAGGGTTTTTGTTAATTTTTATAGTTGACCCGTTTAAAGCAATCTTATTTCTTCTCTTTATTGTGATACTGCAACAGGTTGAAGGGAGTTTTATTTATCCGAAAGTAGTAGGACATAGCATTGGTCTTCCAGGCATATGGGTATTTGCCGCAATAATTGTCGGAGGCGGGTTAATGGGAATTATAGGTATACTGCTAGGAGTCCCTTTAATTGCAACAATATATAAACTAATCGGTAAATCAATTAACAAGAATATAAATTAATTTGGACAAATGTTTCTATAAAAACTGAATAATCAAAGATTTATTAGATATTAGGAGGAATTTTTTAATGGAATATAGAAAATTAGGTCGAACAGGATTGGAGGTATCTATTATATCTTTTGGCGGTGTAATGGCAAAAAGGATGGAACAAGTAGAGGTCAAAAAAGCAGTTTCTGAAGCCATCAAAAGAGGAGTAAATTTATTTGATGTGGGACCAACTTATGGAGACGCTCAAAATAAATTGGGACCTGCTATAGAGAAATATCGAAAAAAGATTATTTTAACTTGTAAAACCGAACCGGAAAAAGAGAAAAAGGAAGCCAGGGCAGACCTGGAGAATTCTCTTAGAGTGCTTAAGACCGATTTTTTTGATGTTTATCAATTGCATGAAGTAACTGATGAAGATTCTTTGAAAAAATCCCTAAGTCCCGGAGGGTCTTTAGAGGCCATTCTGGAGGCTAAAGAAAAAGGCCTTGTCAGGTATATCGGATTTTCAGCTCATAGCGAAGAATATGCCTTAAAACTTATGGAAATCTATGATTTTGATACCGTCATGTTTCCTATAAATTGGAATTACTGGATAAATTATCAACAGGGAGAAGCAGTAATTAACAAAGCCCGTGAAACGAATAAGGGCATAATGGCTATTAAAGCTTTAGCTCAGAGGCGTTGGAAAGAAAATGAGGAAAGAGATGGATATCAAACTTGGTATAAGCCCTTGTTTGATAATGATGAGTTAGCCAGGCTTGCACTTAAATTTACTTTATCTAAGGATATTGATACTGCTGTTTCTCCTGGGGACAAAAGGATGTTATACAAAGGAATCGATTTATTCGAAATATGTAAAGGAACCTATCTCCTTTCCGATTCTGAAAAAGAAAGGTTGCAAGAATTTGCTGAATCATACGGAGGGCAGCTTTATCCGGTTGTAAAATCTTAATCATTTTTAGATTATAGATAGGACGATGTTGAGTGCATTTGGCTTTTGGCCTGAGTCAGGGGAAAAAAATGATTATTTTGGGTGCATTTTTTTGGATTGTCTATAATTTTTAAGGAGTTAACTTATGAGAAATAAGTCGGGTTTTACGTTTATTACATTGCTAATTGTACTTGTCATTATAGGATTATCAGGTTTAATTGGATTGAAATTTTATGGATTAAATCAACAGAACAGCAAAGAAAGTAATATAGTTCAAGATAAGGCTAAAGAAACAATAGTACAGACCAATGTTACGGCAATTCATGGACTATTGCAGGGAGCTCTCATTGCCGGAGATATTGACCTTGCTGAGGCAGTCAATCTTTCTAAAAACGCAGGATTACATAATCCTTTTACTGAAACTGCTATGAATAAGCCGGAATGTTTTCCTGAAATAGCTGATTCTCCCGGTGAAATTCAGATTATACTGAAGGAAGATATTTTTTATATTCAGGGATATGGATCCAGCAGTTTGCTTGGTAAAGTTTTTACAGTGAAAAAATAATTATCTATCATAAAAATATAAGTAACTTTTCGATTAACAGCAGTTATTTATTCATTCTGCAAAACTTCTTTTTTTTCAAAGCCATTTAGTGCTTTTTTATTAAAAATTTTTCTATATGTATCAGCTATTGTTTTGTGTTTAACTTTTGTTGCATCAAATTTAAGCAAACCGAAGGTTATCTGGACACAAAATCCTATTCCAAAAGCAGCCAGAACTGTACCTATGCCAACCATTCCGCCAAGCATCCATCCTAATACAACGACAAAAAACTCAATGATTCCACGACAGATCCCAATAGGTAGTTTTGTTATTCGCGTAACCGCAACCATCAAACTGTCTCTTGGGCCTGCACCAAGCGCTGAACCTATATAAAAGTAGGTAGCAAAAGCAATGATGAATAATCCAACAAATAGCATGATAATACCTAACAAGAGATTATCAGCTACCGGAATAACATCTAGTGTAAGAATTATATCTAAAAACAGACCGATAAAAATCATATTAAGAATAGTACCAATGCCAATTTTTTCACCAAGCAATACTGATATTAGGCCAATCATTATTCCAATTAAAATTGAAACTGTTCCGATACTTAAGCCAACTGTGTTTGCAAGTCCTATATGAAAAACATCCCATGGAGCATATCCTATATGGGCATTGATAGTAAAGACAATGCCCAGTGAATATAAGAAAAGGCCCCACATTAAGCGAAGTATGATGAGGAAAAACTGTTTCATTGTAAAATCCTTTCCGGACTGCCTTATTTTGGAAAAATGTATATATAATCGTTATTTGCTTTTCAGGTATGAAATATTGTAGGCAAACTTATAATATGGTCACATTCCCATTATTATAGCGATACTGAGAGTAAAGTCAACAAGGTCTGGTAGGTTTTTATATAATCATGAAAAGGATTAAGAATAACTAGATGACAATTTTTCACCTGAAGTCCAAAGTTGGAAGTACGATTGCTTAAAAATATTATAGCTAAAGGTTAAATGAAAAAAGTCAAGAGAAAAAGAGCTCAAAAGTGTAAAAAGTAAACCTCTTTTAGGGGTTTTTAAAGCTACCTACTATACAGGTACGATATCTACTGGAAATAATTTTGTGCTATTAAGAAGAAAAACGAATCAATTAAGAAATAAAAAAACTTTCTTTATGTTAAAATAAAATATAATAATCTTTAAGAACATTGCTTTTAAATATTATTTTTCAATAGGAAGTTAAATGAAAGAGATTAAGTATATAGTTTTTGATTTTGGTGGAGTTATAACTAAAAAGCAAAACGAGAAAATGATTAACAAGATGTGTCAGATATTGAATATCCCGGTAAAAAATTTTTTCTTACTGTATACCAAAGGAAGAAATGATTATGATTCGGGTTTAATTGACGCAAGGACATATTGGACTAAAATCATTAAACTGATAGATAGACAACTCGAATTAAAAGATATCGATAAATTAATTGAATTTGACGTAAAGAGCTGGTTAGGTATTAATGAAGAAACGGTTAAATATATACATTCTATTAGAAGAAAAACAAATGTAGCCTTATTATCCAATATGTCATTTGACACTCTTAAGAAAATAAATAATTTGTATTGGATGAATGATTTAGAAAAAAAGATATTATCCTGCGAAGAAAAAGTTGCTAAACCGGATTACCGGATATATGATATTTGCCTGAAAAAATTGGGGGTAGAACCTCATTATGTTTTATTTATTGATGATTCTGAAGAAAATGTTAATGCTGCTCAAAAAATGAGAATAAATGCTTTCAAATTCACTAATTGCAATACTATGAAGGATATAATAGAAAACGAATATATTTTAAGCAAATAATTACAGAAAATTATCTTCAGGAAGAGTTAAATATGATGGTAAAAAAGAGAAAAGCCCTTTTGGTGGGTGTTAATATAAATAATGATACCAATTTCGATGAATCAATGGATGAGCTCAAAAATTTAGCAATCGCCTGTGATTTTGGAGTCATAGAGCAGGTCATGCAGAATTTAAAGAATTTTAATAAAGTGTTCTGTGTTGGGACTGGCAAAGTTGAGGAAATCAAATTATTAATAGAAGAAACAAATTGCGATGTAATAATTTTTGATAATGAGCTTTCACCAACACAGCTCAGGAACCTTGGCGGTATGCTGGGATCTGAAATAATGGATAGAACATCGCTTATCCTGGAAATATTTGCCAGGCGGGCAAAAACAAAAGAGGCAAAAATACAGGTCGAGCTTGCTCGTTTACAATATATGTTACCGAGGCTCATAGGCATAAAGGAGTCTCTTAGTCAACAGAGCGGAGGTGTTGGCATAACAACCAGGGGACCCGGAGAAAAGGCTTTAGAGCTTGATCGGAGAAAAATTGAAAAAAAGATATCAGCCTTGAATAAAGAGCTAGAAATGATCAGTAATGAGCGACAAACCCAACGTAAAAAGAGGCAAAAGGCCGAATTACCATCTGTTGCCTTAGTAGGCTATACTAATTCAGGAAAATCCACACTAATGAATGCCTTAATAGAACAAGTTAATCAATCTGAAAACAAAAAGGTTTTATCGAAAAATATTCTATTTGCATCATTAGATACCGCAGTGAGGAATATAAGCTTGTCTGATAACAGGAATTTTCTTCTGTTTGACACTGTTGGTTTTGTCAGCAAATTACCTCATAATTTGGTTAAGGCATTTCGTTCAACACTTGAAGAGTTGAGTTCGGCAGATTTGTTATTACACGTGATAGATGCATCAAGCCCTGCCTATGAGAGGCAAATAGAAGTTACGGAAAAAACTTTACAGCAGATAGGAGCTGAAGGTATTCCTACTATTTATGTATATAATAAATCGGATCTAACTACACTAAAATTTCCTATAATCGGGCATGACAAAGTGTATATTTCTGCATTAAAAAGGGCTGGGTTGGATGAGCTGATAGCGCTTATTAATCAAAAAGTATTTAACCAATATATTAAATGTAGAATGTTTATTCCTTATACTAAAGGAAGTTTAATATCATATTTAAATGATCATGCATATGTAAAATCAGTAAGTCATCAAAATAAGGGAACACTACTAACATTAGAATGCCGGAAAAGTGATTATAAGCGATATAAACAATTTGCCTATAATAATGATGATTAAAAAAAATCACTAGTTTAGAACGATTTGTCAATAAATAAAGCCAAAAACAGAAAAGTATGATTGGCTAGTAGAAGGGAGGAAGGCATGAATAAAATGAATTTATTCTTTGCCTCCATTTTGATATTATATTTTTTGTTAATCTCTTTTACAATCTCTGCTGCTGAAATAAGAGGGCAGCTTGTTGCAGTTCAAATGAAGCTTGAAATAAATGATTTTTATTCACAGGAAAACTTTGAAACAAAAATAAACAGCTTAATGGAGGAAGTGGCTAATGAGGCTAATCCTGAACTGCCTACCCTGGTTGTTTTCCCGGAAGATGTCGGCTTAATGCTAATCGTACAGGACAATCAAGAGACTCTTGACACTGTGGAGACTATTGAAGAAGCTATTAAAAAAATGACTATGAAACATTTTTTACCCCTTGTTTGGTATAGAGTTAGATACAATATATCATGGGTGCCTGCTTTGTACTATTATCGAAATAAGGTAATTGCCCAGGCTTATTTTGATACCTTTAGCGGTTTAGCAAGAAAACATCAGGTATATATAGTGGCAGGCTCCGTACCTTTGCCTCACTATAAAATTACTGACGGACAGGTCCTTTACCAGGAAGGAGCTACAGGTCCGCAAATTTATAATACTTCATATCTTTTTGATATAGATGGCAAGGTCATTGGTTATCAGGATAAGGTGCATCTATTGGAGTTAGAACAGGAAGAAGGATTACATCTAACTCCAGGTATTTTAGAGGATATTGAGATATTCGACACAAAGATAGGTAGACTGGGTATAGCGGTGTGTCTGGACAGCTTTCAAGAAGACATAATAGATAGATTGAGAGAACAGAAAGCAGATATTCTTATACAACCCTCAGCTAATCCGCTTCCCTGGGAAAAATGGCAACAGCAAGAATGGCTGCAGAGTAGCTATAAATATACGCATGAATTGCAGTATTTTAAGTATGCAATCAATCCTATGATGAATGGAGATTTTTTTGATCTTAGTTTTTATGGTCAATCAAGTATTATAAGTAAAGAAAAAAGCGGTTCTAAGAAAAACTTTAGTGACCTACCATCACAGGAAGGGTTTCTGTCAATTAGTGATTCTGCTGACAAGGAAGAAATATTGGTGGTGGAGATTGAATTGCCATAAAAAGACCACTAGTAGTATCAAAATTAAAAAAGGTAGAGAAGAGGAACAAACAGTGAGAAGAATTTATGGAGTCGCAAAGTTATGGAATTAGCAATTAAAGGCATCAGTCATAATGGAGAGGGAGTTGCCAGAAATGCGGGCAAGGTAGTTTTTATACCATTTGCTATTCCCGGAGAGCTCGTCAAGGCAGAAATTATTGAAGAAAAAAAGAAATATTCTCGAGGTATTATAAAAGAAATTGTAAAAAAATCTCCTCATCGAGCAGAACCAGCATGCCCTTACTATTATCATTGCGGAGGTTGTTTTTATCAACATATTACTTATGATGAGCAATTGGTTTTGAAGCAAAAAATTGTTAAAGAAACGATAAGTCGTATCGGGGGAATAGAAGCAAAGATTCTGGATACTATTGGGATGCAAAAACCCTGGGATTACAGAAACAAGGTTGTCTGGCATATTAGTAATAGCCAGGATGGTAACAGGATGGGCTTCTACCGTTATCAGAGTAAGAAATTAATTGAAATAGATAATTGTCCTTTACTTTTACCGAAGTTAAACCAGATAAGCTTTTTAATAAAAGAAATACTACCGGGAATACATTTGGAAGAAGATAGTTCAATTATGATACGTCAGTCAAATAATAGCAGAGAGACAATGCTTGAATTTATTAACTGTTTTACAGACCGGGAAGTAGTGAAAAGACTTTTCCAAAAGATAGATACCATTTATGAGAAAAAGAATGGCAAAATAAGGCTGCTGGCAGGTCAGGAATTAATAAAAGGGAAAGCAGGCAAATCTTCATTTTTGTTAGGTCCTGATGATTTTTTTCAGGTGAACCACGAACAGTCTGAATTCATGATTAACACTGTTGCTGAATATCTAAATCTTTCAGGTCACAATAAAGTACTTGATGCATATTGTGGTGCGGGAATGTTTGCTTTGAATATTGCAGATAATGTGGTATCGGTAGTTGGAATAGATTCAAATGTTCGGGCAGTCAATAATGCCAAAAAAAATGCAACATTAAATGATATAGAAAATTGTCAATTTATTTCCGGTCCCTGTGAGGTAATTTTATCAAATTTACAGCATTCTTTTGACCGGGTAATTGTCAATCCACCCCGAACAGGAGTCAAGCCGGAGGTTATCAATACCATAGTCAACATTTCCCCGGAGATAATAGTGTATGTATCCTGTAACCCGGCAACCTTAGCCAGAGATTTAAAACAATTCGTTAACAATAGTTATAAGGTAGCCAATATTCAACCTATTGATATGTTTCCACAGACCAGTCATATTGAAAGCATTGTTTTACTTCAAAAAAATGAATTATTGCTCAGTTCCAGCTAATAAATAGAATCTTTTCCATATAGGAGGATTAGAATTGTTAATTATATCAGATAAAATAAGAAATGCTTATCCGGACCGGATAAACATACCCAAATAAAACCCGATACGAGAAAGGTTTTATTTAACCATGAAAAAAGACCTTCTAAGAAGGTGGTCATGGTTAAATAAAAGGTTTTACCATAAAAATATCAAGATAAGTCATATGATCTTTTTTACCTGAATTCCAAAGAGTAATCATACATAAAAATATTCAGTTAAAATATCAGAAAAGAGAAGAATCAGAAATAACCAGGAAAAAGTTAAACCTATTTTAGAGGCTCGTAAAGCCACCCGCTTTGCAGGTGAGATGTTTACTTGTGGTATATGTGCCACCGGGTATTGGAAAAGAAAGAGCATTGAAACATCTTAATGATATCAAGAAATATGTGGAACTTATATCACCAAAGCAAAAAGTTGAATTATCGGAAATCTATACGGATAAGAATCAAACATTTTGAAGATAGGTAAATAAATTTTCCCAAAATACAGAGTGACGAGGAATGCCTATCTATAAAAGATTTACAATTTTAAAAAATATTTAGGAGGCTTACAAAATAATGATTAAACAAGACACGCTACAGTTAATAAACAAGACACCATTAGTTAAATTAAATAGATTATCTAATAATTATTTAAATATATATGGGAAGCTTGAATTTATGCAACCAGGGGGCAGTATAAAAGACAGGGCTGCCTATCAAATAATTAAAGATGCCTATGAATCTAAAGAACTGGAAAAAGGACAATTAGTTGTTGAAATGACCAGTGGTAATATGGGAGCTGGCCTTGCAGTTGTTTGTAGGCAATTCGGAAATCCTTTTCTTGCAGTTATGTCAAAAGGAAATAGCCCGGAAAGAATCAGGATAATTAAGGCGCTTGGAGCAGAGGTTCTTCTTACAGACCAATTAGAAGGAACAAAGGGCATGGTTACTGGTAAAGATATTGATTATGCTTCAAAGATAGCAAAAGATTATGCACAAAAAAACAATGGATTTTATGTTGATCAATTTAATAATACATCTGGCATAAAAGCACATTTTAAAACAACTGGACCGGAAATATGGTCAGATTTACCGGAATTAGATATTTTTGTTGCATCTATTGGCACTGGAGGAACTTTTTTGGGTATATCAAAGTTTCTAAAATCAAAAAACAGTAATATAAGATGTATTGCAGTAGAACCCGTTAATGCAGCGATACTAAAAACTGGTATGATTAAAAATCCTAAACATATTATACAGGGAACGGGATATAGCTTCATTCCACCACAATGGAACAATGATTTAGCAGATGAAATAATAACGGTTACTGATTCTGAGGTTCTAGAAATGACAAAAACATTAAGCTCAGAGCAGGGGTTGTATGTTGGTTATTCCTCAGGAGCTAATGTCATAGCAGCATTAAAGTATGTAAAGAATCATAAAGAGGTAAAAAATGTAGTTACTGTTTTGTGTGATACAGGATATAAGTATTCTAATTTATAATTTATGTAAAAATACAATTCATTCGCAATTAAAATAATAGAATGCTCTCAATAACAGAAATTTTACAAGAACATTTTTACATGCCCAGATGGATGGGCTTGAGCAAAGTTAACTTGATAACAAGATGATTTCATCGAACTAAAAAAAAGATTTTATAATAGCTTGGAGTATTCGGATTAGAAATCAACAAATTGGAGTCAACAATAAACATTAATTTATCCAAAGTTAATGAAACATTTATCGAATTTATTCTACCCCTAAAATCTACTTTTTAATCTACTTTTATCATTTTAAATCTATTTAACAATATTATTAAGTAGGAATTTATTGACATTGATTATTGTAAAAAGTATAATATTTGCAAAGTATGAAATATATTTCAAAAAATAGGAGAATTCGCATAAATTGAAAAATAATGAAGCATTAGTAGCTGAAATATGTAGAATGCATTATATAGATAATTTTAGTCAAAATGAAATTTCCTCTGATTTAAGAATATCCAAATCAACCGTTTCGCGCTTGCTGAAAGAAGGAAGAAAGAAAAAGATTGTCAGTTTTCACATCAAAAATTATGAAGACCGAATGGATTATCTGGAACAGGAATTAAAAAAATATTTTGATTTAAAAGAAGCGATTGTAGTTTCAGATGAAGCAATTTTGTCTGAAGAGTTTATCAAAAAAAAGGTGGCAAAAGCAGCTGCATTATCATTAGAACGTAGGATCCGGGATGGTGATACTATAGCGGTATCATGGGGTACGACTTTGTCTGAAGTTGGCAAAGCATTGGATATTTCAGAAATCTTAAATAATACTGAAATTGTTCCTCTGTTGGGCGGAATTGGAATTACCGGTAGAGATATTTTCTCTAATGAAATAGCCAGAAGATTAAGCAAAGCCTTTGGTGGAAAATATTACTTGTTAAACGCACCGGTATTTGTAAGTAATTTGAAGACGAAGGAAGCCTTTGAAAAGGAGGAAAGTATAAAAGTAGTTATCGAGAAGGCTAAATCAGCTTATATAGCAATTGTAGGTATAGGTACTCCCAAACAGAGCTCTACTATGATAAAACGGGGATATTTTTCTGTTGAAGAATTATCCAAACTATCTCACAAGGGGGTAGTTGGTGATATTTGTACTGACTTTTTTGATATTTATGGCAATATTCTGGAAACTTCTCTCAAAGACAAAATGATAGGAATAGGGGTGAAAGAGCTAAGAAAGCATGTGCCTATAGTAATCGGTGTAGCATGTGGTGATGACAAAAAGGAAGCCATCCTTGGAGCCTTGAGAGGGAAACATATTAATGCGATCGTGACTAACAAAAAAGTAGCGGAATACATAATTGAAAACACAAAATAATTAATATCTAAAAAAGAGAGTAAATAGTGAATCATAAAAATAATTTGGATCAAAATGAAATATTGTTATCAGAAAAGCTCTATCAGTTAGGTTACCAATATGAACAGAAACATCATTACTGTTCACAATGCACTGTAGCTGCACTTCAGAAAGTTCTACAAATAAAAAGTGAAAGCCTGTTTAAGGGGTCCTATATGTTTGCAGGAGGACTTGTAAATACCTGCCAGGGAACATGTGGTGCACTTGCTGGAGGAGCTATGATAATAAGTTATCTCTTTGGCCGAAATTCCAGGGAATTCTACGAAGACACTCCAAATAAGAAAGCAAATTATATAACCAAAAAACTCTATGACAAATTTGTTAAAGAGTATGGAGGTTGTTTATGTAAAGATGTTCATAAAAAGATTTTTGGACGTTCCTTTGATTTTTGGGTGGAAGAGGATAAAAAGATATTTGAAAAATTGGGAGGACATGTAGATAAATGTCCTGATGTTGTCGGGCATGCTGCCCAGTGGGCTTATGAAATTATCCAACAAGAAATTTATAAAGACAAGGAGAAGGCGAATAAATATGACTATAAGTAAAGATAAAAAAATAAGAATGTTTAAAACCATGAGTAGAATTCGCACATTTGAAGATAGACTTCAGAAGTTATATAGAGATGGTAAACTAGATGGTCATTTGCATACTTCTCATGGACAGGAGGCTATTGCAACTGGCGTTATAGAAGCCCTTTCTGATCAAGACGTTGTTTTTTCAAATCACCGTGGACATGGTCACTTTTTAGCCCGTGGTACTTCTCCCGGAAGCATTCTTGCTGAATGTTATGGGAAGATGACTGGAACTAACAAGGGCAGAAGCGGTAGCATGTATCTTGTTGACACTGAACGAAGAATGCCTGTAGCTAGTGGAATTGTTGGTGGCAATATCTGTGTAGCTACTGGTTCGGCTTTGGCAAGTAGTATTAACAAAGACAATGCCGTGACAATAAGTTTTTTTGGAGATGGTGCAACCAATATAGGATTTTTTCATGAATCATTAAATATGGCTTCACTGTGGAATTTACCCATTGTTTATATATGTGAGAATAATCAATATGGTGAAGCAACAAAAAGAGAAGAACATCAAAAAATTGAAAAGATCTCTGACCGAGCAAGTGCTTATTCCATGCCAGGAGTCACTGTTGATGGAACTGATTTGATGACAGTGTACGAATCAGTAAAAAAAGCGGTAGACAGAGCACGACAAGGGGGAGGTCCTGCTTTAATTGAATGCGTAGTATTTCGACTAAGAGGCCATTCGGCTGGAGACGTGGGTCCTTACAGACCCAAAAAAGAAGAAGAGGAATGGAACAAAAAATATGATCCAATTAAAAAATTTAAAGAAGAACTTTTAGAACAGAAGATATTGGATAATCAATTAGTTGAAAAAATAGAAGAAGAGATAGAAAAAGAAATTGAAGAAGCTGTAAATTTTGCCCTGGATAGCGAAACTCCAATTGCCGAGACAGTTTCCAAATATGTATACAGGGAGGAAGAAGTTAATGAGTAAATGCATGTATATAGAAGCCCTGAGAATGGCCTTAAGGGAAGAAATGCAAAGGGATAAAAATGTTTTTGTTATGGGAGAAGATATAACCAGGTATGGATTTGGCGCAAATAGGGGGTTAGTAGATGAATTTGGTGCTGAAAGAGTAAGAAATACGCCTATTTCTGAAGCTGCAATAATTGGCTCGGCTGTAGGTGCTGCTCTGCGAGGTATGAGACCGGTAGCGGAAATAATGTTTGTAGATTTTATTATGATTGGAATGGACCAGATTGTTAACCAGGCTGCTAAAATGAGCTACCTATCTAATGGTGAACTATCTGTGCCTATGGTAATAAGAGCTCCTGAGGGAACAGAATGGTTTGGCGGAGGGGCGCAACATTCCCAGACCCTTCATTCCATATTTATGAATATTCCAGGAATCAAATTGGTTATCCCTTCAGACCCTTATGATGCTAAAGGTCTTCTAAAAAGTGCTATTAGGGATGATAACCCGGTAATATTTTTTGAACATAAACAGCTTTATACCCAGAAAGGTGAAGTTCCCGAAGAAGACTATACTATTCCTCTCGGTAAGGCGGCTATAAAGAGGGAAGGGGAAGACCTTACATTGGTTGCTACTTCCTGGATGGTTAAGCATAGTTTAGAAGTTGCCGAAGAATTAAAAGATAAAATAAGTGTAGAGGTAATTGACCCCAGAACATTAGTTCCTTTAGATAAGACCACAATCATCAATTCTGTTAAAAAAACCGGGAAATTGCTGGTTGTTGATGAATCTCCAGTCAATGGAGGAATACAAGGAGAAATAATTTCTGCGATTATGGAAGAGTCTTTCTGGAATATGGAATTCCCACCCAAAAGAATAGGTTCTTTAAATACGCCAATTCCTTTTAGTGAATCCCTGGAAAAGGAGGTCATTCCGACCAAAGAAAAAATCAAAAAAGAAATATTAAATATTTTTTCCAGTTAAGTCAAAAAGGGAGAGAGAAACATGTGGAAAGTTCAGATTCCAAAGACAGAATCAAAGGTAGAAGAAGCCACTCTTGTTAAATGGTATAAAAAAGAGGGAGATAGGGTTGAAAAAGGGGAGGTTCTTGCTGAAGTTGAAACATTTAAGGCAGTGATAGAAATAAATTCTCCCAATTCAGGAATCATTTATAAAATATTTATTGAGGAAGGAAAATCTATCCCGGTAAATACAGTTATTGCCGTAATAATAAAGCAGGGGGAGAGTGTTTCCCAGGAAGAGATAAAACCTTTCTTAGGAAATAAAAAAGAGCAAGAAGAAAAAACTGACTCAACAAAAGAAAAGGCAGATTCTACCAAAGAAAATTCTAGCTCAAAGATGAATAATCAAGAAGAGAAGTTAAAAATAGCGCCTGTTGCACGTAAATTAGCTATGGAAAAGGGAGTAGATTTATCCTTGATAAATGCTTCCGGTCCAGCTGGTGCTATTACCAAAAAAGATGTTGAAAAATATCTTTCTCAAACAAAAGAGGGAGAAGATTTTGCCATTAAAAAAATATATCAATTGACTAAAGTACAACAGCTAAGTGCTGACAGACTTACTGAAAGCTATCAAAATATTCCTCAATTTACCCTTTTTAGAAAAATTAATATTGCATCAGTTATTGAAAAGAGAAAAAAAATAAACTATAAGTCAGAATTACATTTATCTTTGGTTGATTTTATTATTGAAGCACTTATTCGAACTTTTAAAAAATTTCCTGAATTTAATGCAATTAATAGTAAAAAAGATTATAATTTAATTAAGGATATTAATATTAATTTAGCCATAGCCACTGCAAGAGGGCTAATGGCACCGGTACTCAAAGATTTAGAAAGAAAAGATGTTTCTGAGATAGCAGAGAAAAGAATAGTGATTACCAATAAGGCCTTAGAGGGGAAATTACAACCAGAAGACTTTAAAAATGGAACATTTACTATTACAAATTTGGGTTTACAGGGAATAGAATATTTTACACCAATCATCAATCCTCCACAAGTTGCTATTCTAGGTATAGGCAAAGCAGAAGAAAAAACCCTTCCCATAAGTCTTTCTGTAGATCATCGAATCATAGACGGAGTTAAAGGGGCTGATTTTCTAGAATGTTTAGCTAAAGAAATCGATGTATAGATCAGAGGAGGTGATTAAAAGGATAAGTAGTTTATTAATAATATATAAGAAACTACAGATACTTTATAAGTCTTAGTAGTATAGTGTAAAAATTAATTGTGATGTAAAAGGAGAAAAAAATGAAAAAGATAATATTATGTTTATTGATTTTAGCATTAGCTCTACTAACATTTTCAGCTTTTGCAATAGCCCAAGAAGAGGATAATGATTATGAGATTGTTATGGTGGTTAAATTAGAAGGAGTTGCCTGGTTTGATAATATGAGGTTGGGAATTCAAGAATTTGCAGAAGATACCGGAGTTAATGCTTACCAAATTGGAGCTGATACAGCCGACCCGGCATCTCAAGTAGCTTTGATTGAAGACCTTATTGCCAAAGGAGTAGATGCTATACTTGTTGTCCCTAATGACCCGGTAGCATTAGAGCCGGTATTTAAAAAAGCAAATGATGCTGGGATTCTTACCTTTACTCATGAAGCATCTAACCAGAAACAGGTAAGCTTTGATATAGAAGCTTTTGATAATGTTGCTTACGGAAGACATATGATGGATGTCATGGCAGAAGATATGAATTATGAGGGTGAATATGCCACTTTTGTAGGCCATCTTACTTCTACAACACACAATGAATGGGTAGATGGCGCAGCTGCCCAACAGGAAGAAAAATATCCTAATATGAAAATGGTAGCTGAAAGAGTAGAAGATCGTGAAAATCAACAGATTGATTATGAAAAGGCTCTTGAACTTCTAAAAACCTATCCAAATTTAAAGGGTATCATGGGAACAGCTATGTGTGGTGTTCCGGGATTTTCTCTGGCGATTGAAGAAAAAGGCCTTGTTGGAAAAGTAGGAGCATATGGAACTTGCTTGCCTTCTGTTGCTTATGATTACCTAAAGAACGGTTCTGCAAAGTCTATTCATTTTTGGATTCCAGCTGATGCAGGCTATGTTACTGCTAAAGTAGCCTGGGAACTTCTTAAGGGTAATGGAATAACAGAAGGAATGGATTTG